>ENA-ORTQ01000861-ORTQ01000861.1-human-gut-metagenome-genome-assembly--contig:-NODE-861-length-35916-cov-8.649926_pt1 | contig 35916 bp, 27 predicted proteins | sample MGYA00241912_ERZ509188 | MGnify/ENA primary metagenome ERZ509188 (study PRJEB26280, sample SAMEA2338849) | human gut metagenome | biome: human gut; feature: human-associated habitat; material: faeces...
GCAGGGCTGGCTATCCTTGTTTTGCTTTGTGCTTCTCTACCGTACATGAGCATTGGCGCAGGGAATGTCCCTGTGAGAAGCGATGCCGCGTTTATCGTTTTGCCTTATTTTGCCGCGTGCTTATAAAGCGAACGGCTTTTTGCCGCTGACGAGGTCGTTCCACAGCGGGGACATGCCGCGTAAGTATTCCACGACCTCGGGCACGGCATCGAGGATGCGGTCGATTTCCTCGTCGGTGTTCCACTCGCACAGACTCAGGCGCAGCGAGCCGTGCGCCACGTCATGCGGGCGGCCGATGGCCAGCAGCACATGGCTTGGGTCGAGCGAGCCGGACGTGCAGGCGCTGCCGGACGACGCGCAGATGCCCTTTGCGTCGAGAAGAAGCAGCAGGCTTTCGCCCTCGACGCCCTCGACGCAGAAGCTTACGTTGCCGGGCAGGCGATTCACGGGATCGCCGTTGAGCGCGCTGTGCGGGATTTTGGACAGGCCTTCGATCAGGCGGTCGCGCAGGGCGCTGACCTTTTTTGCGTTCTCGTCGAGGTGCGCGCAGGCGTCTTCGAGCGCCGCAGCCATGCCCATGATAGCGGGAATATTCTCCGTACCCGCGCGCTTGCCGCGCTCCTGCGCGCCGCCCTCGATGAGGTTCGTCAGGAAGACGCCCTGACGGGCGTACAGCACGCCGGTGCCCTTCGGACCGTGGAACTTGTGCGCGGAGAGCGACAGCAGGTCGATGTTCTGCGCCTTGACGTCAATGGGCAGATGCCCCGCGGCCTGCACGGCGTCGGTGTGGAACAGCACGCCCGCCTCGCGGCAGACGGCGCCGATCTCGCTGATCGGCAGGATGGAGCCGATCTCGTTGTTGGCGTACATGACGGAAACCAGGCACGTATCCTCGCGGATGGCGCGCTTGACCTGCTGCGCCGTCACGGTACCGATGGGGCCGACGGGGAGCAGCTCGACGGTGAAGCCCTCTTTTTCGAGCTTTTTCAGCGTGTGCAGCACGGCGTGGTGCTCGAATGCGGTCGAAATGATGTGCTTTTTGCCTTTGCGTTCGCCGAGGCACGCGGCGGAGAGGATGGCCTGATTGTCGGCCTCGCTGCCGCCGGAGGTGAAGTAAATTTCGCGCGGGGAAGCGTTCAGGCATTTTGCGATGCGGTCGCGCGCGCTGAGCAGCGCCCCGACCGCCTGCTGGCCGACGGAATGCAGGCTTGAGGGGTTGCCATAGATCGTCTCCAGATAGGGGAGCATGGCGTCGATTGCGGCACGGCTCATCTGGGTCGTCGCGGCGTTGTCCGCGTAAATAGTGGCCATTGAGATAAATCCTATCTTATAAGTATGTTGATATGATACACAGGAACGCTCGCTTTGTCAATGGATTTTGAGATCGCGAGGGGAGTGCAAAAAAGGAAGAACCGCTCTTGCGAGCGGTTCTTCCTTTTACAATAGGGGGTGGAGGATTTTTGACTTACTTTTCCAGCTGCGTCCAGTCGCGGGTCTCGCGCAGCTCGGTCCACTTCTCATACTGGGAGTTCATCTTGAACTTGTAGTAGTGGCTGTTCGTCGCTTCCTGAACGGCGAGGTAATACCAGGCCTTCGGGTTCGCGTTGTCCGTCCAGACCGTCATGTTCGGGAGGAGATCGTCCTCGGTCTCGGGCTGGCGGTTGAGGATGCGGTTGACGAGCGTCATGGTCTCAGCGCGGGTGATGGCGGCGTTCGGGCGGAACGTGCCGTCGAGGTAGCCCGTGATGATGCCCATGGAGCTCAGGGTCGAGATCGCGGTGTTGTACCAGGAGGTGGCGGCCACGTCGGAGTAGCGGTTGGTCTTGGTCAGGTTCTCGTCGCGGACGTCGTTGGTCAGCAGGCGGAAGAAGATGGTCGCGACCTCGGCGCGGGTGATGTTGTTCTGCGGGCGGACCTCACCGTTGCCGTAACCGACGATATAGGCGAAGTGATCCGTCGTGTTCAGACCGAGCGCGTCATCATCGGGGATCACAACGGTGGGCGGCGTGTAGGGGCGCGGGGTGTAGTTGCGCGTCCACTTGGCGTAGAGGGTGATGTTCCCGGTCACGGGAGTAGCAAAGCCGTACTTGTTGGTGAGCTTCTTCTCGGTGTACCAGCCAGCGAAGGTGTAGCCGCTCTTGGTGGGATCGGCGGGCTTGTTAGCCGTTTCGTTGTACTTAACGGTCTGAGAAGGAACCGTGCTGCCGCCGTTGGACTCGTAGGTGACGGTGTAATCTTTGGCAGTGAAGGTAACATCGACCGTGACATCGCTATCGGGTATGCTGCCGGAGACAGTAAGCTTGTCAGCGGTGTAGCCGGTGATCAGGGGGCTGGCAACGCTGTAGGAGCTGCCATACGTGAGGGACTCGGTATGAGTCGGCTTAGCCTCAGCGCCATCGGCGTATTTGCAGTTGATGGTCAGATTGCACTTCTGCAATGTGACTTTACCGGCGGGGATGGGGAAGTCGATGGTGACATCCTCGTCATTGCTACCCTTGACCGTCAGGGTCGTGGGACCGTTGAGGGGGTAGTAGCCATCGTACTGCTCGGCATCGACTGCCGTGGGGTCGATCTTGACGGTGTAGGTCTTGGCGTAGGTGTAAGTGGTAACGCCGCCCTCGCCCGGCTCGCCGGTAGCACCGGTCAAATTCCGGCTTCCTTCGAAATCACCGCTGATGCAGGTCACGCCGTCAGGCAGCGAGTCGTGGACCGTGCCGCTGGAAAGGCCGGAGGTGATGCTTGAGGAGATCGCGTCGAAAGCGTCCTTCAACCCGGAGAAGTCATTAGCAGAGTAGGTCTTGTTGGGGGCGATATAGGTGTTCAGATATTCGAAGAGACTGATATATGCACCTGTGTTAGGATTCTTCACTTCCTCGTTGGCAGCACCAAAGCAGATGGAGTAGAGCGTAGTTCCACTATTGCAAATAGATGCAGCTGTATTCGCGGTTGCCTCGAAGACCTCCTTAGTACATGAGTTGCCGAAACCTCCAACGGTGGGGTTGCCAAAAATATCCTTTGTCATATAGTACGTCGGCTCACCGTCGGTCAGAGCGATAATGTTCTTGGAGTCAATCTCCTGAACATTAGATTTTGCAAATAACAGGTTTGCGTTTTGCAGACCGTCATCCAGATTGGTGCCGCCGTCGGGTTTCAGGTCGTTGATGGCGGTCAGAATAGCGGTATAACCCGCCTCGGTGGAAACATCCTGCCAGCCCGCGTCTGCTACTGTTGCGTTTGTATTGAAATCGACCAGCGCAACATAGCGGCCGGTGCCGCCGTCTTTCGACGAATTGTGAGGGTTTACGCCACCGCGGACACGGCGAGCGTGTCGCTCTGCTGGGAGTAGGTCAGGGGGGAGACGCAGCCGGCGAAGGTGGTCTCGTTGATGACGCGCTTAGTGACGGCATAGGTCATGTCGATCTGGTACCAGTTGCCGCTGACGTTGACCTTGTTCCAGGCGTGGTAGCTGCTGCCGGCGTAGCCCTTGGTGAGGGTGCAGGGGATGTCCTGGCTGCGGCACATGGCGGCGAAGAGGGACGCGAGGTCGTAGCAGATGCCCTTGTTGCTGTTCAGGGTGGCAGCGGTGTCGGGGATGTACTTGCTGACCTTGCCGGAGGTGATGTCGCTCGCGAGCTTGGTGTCGTAGGTGTAGTGACCGGCGATGTAGTTGTAGATCGCGGTGACCTTGTCCATGTCGGTCTTGGCGTCCTTGCAGAGCTCAGCGGCCTTCTTGCACACATCGTCGCCGGAGGTGAACTGCACGTCGGTCGTGGCGATGAGGTAAGGGGCGTAGGCGTTTTCAATCTTGGCGTTGACCTTCTTGCTGGTCACAACACGGTAGGTCGTGCCGGAGATGTTCTTGCAGAGGGAGATGGTGTAGGTGCCGTCGCCCTGCTCGAGGGAGAAGACGGCGTCCTTGCCGCTCGGGCAATTCTTGTAGGACACCTTTTCGCTGCCGTACTGGATGCCGACCTTCAATTTGGCATTGGAGGTGTAGTTGACGGTGACGAAACCATACTTGGCATTCGTGGTGTCAATGGTGGTGCCATTGGCAGCGCTGGCGTTCACAACCGTGAACATGGACATGACAAGAAGCACTGCGAGCATAGTGCAGGCATGACGAAACAGCCGTTTCATACGGCGATCTCCTTTCGGTAACTGGCTGCCAGCCCTGTTCCCAGGGGTAAGGCCCTATAGCTTTGCGTCGCCGGTTTTCACCGGGTTTGCTATTATCGTTTGAGATGCGGTCGAAGCGGCTGCACCTACTCTTTTTTTACAGCTCACACTATATACGCGTTCTTAACGTTTGCCAACAGAGAATTTGACCTTTTTTCGACAAAAAAGCAGACAAAAAGGAGCGCGGAAACCGCGCTCCTTTTGATGTTTTTGCAATTTTCGGGCAAAATCACACGCTGAGCCAGTCGTCGAGGATAAGACCCTCGTTATGCTTGGTGAGAAAGCCCACGCTCCACTCGCCGCCGAAGGCGATGAGCTTGCGGCCCTTGAAGTCCTCGAGCACGCGGGAGCCCGAGCAGAGCATCAGGTCCTTCACGTCGCACGGGCACTCGCGGATCAGGCGCAGGTGCTCATAGGGGAGGCCGCTCATGCGCAGGTCGACGCCGTACTCGTTTTTCATGCGGTATTCGAACACGTCGAACTGCAGCGTGCCGACCACGCCGACGACCACGTCCTCAAAGCCGCTGTCGGGGATTTTGAAGATCTGGATGGCGCCCTCCTGCGCGATCTGCTCCACGCCCTTGACGAACTGCTTGCGCTTCATCGTGTCCTTGGGTGAGACGAGCATGAAGTGCTCGGGCTCGAACGTCGGGATGCCGGAGAAGCGGAACTTTTTGCCGGGCATCGTGATCGTGTCGCCGATCGAGAAGATACCGGGATCAAACACGCCGATGATGTCGCCCGCGTAGGCCTCGTCGACGATCTCGCGCTCGGCGGCCATCATCGTTTGCGGCTGGGAAAGGCGCATCTTGCGGCCGGACTGGACGTGGAAATACTCGGTGTCGCGCTCGAACTTGCCCGAGCAGATGCGCATGAACGCAAGACGGTCACGGTGGGCCTTGTTCATGTTGGCCTGAATTTTGAAAACAAAGGCGGAGAACTCGGGGGAGTAGACGTCCACCTCGCCCGCGTCGCTCACACGCGGCAGCGGCGGCGTGGTCATCTCTAAAAACGCGTTCAAAAACGGCTCGACGCCGAAGTTCGTGAGCGCGCTGCCGAAGAACACGGGGGAGAGCTTGCCGCAGCGCACGGCGTCCAGGTCAAAGTCGCGGCCCGCGCCGAGCAGCTCCACCTCGTCGGCGAGCGTGTCGCGGCGGGTCTGACCGATCAGGTCGACGAGCGCGGGATCGTCGAGCTCGATTTCCGTGATGCCCGCCTTTTTGGCGTGACCCGCATCGGTGAAGTGCAGGATGCAGCGCTTATCGCGGTCGTACACGCCGGCAAACTCCTTGCCGCAGCCGATCGGCCAGTTGACGGGATAGGTGTCGATGCCGAGCTCGCGCTCGACCTCCTCGCAGAGCTCGAGCGGGTCGCGCGTCTCGCGGTCCATTTTATTGATAAAGGTAAAGATGGGGATGTTGCGCAGGGCGCAGACCTTGAAGAGCTTGCGCGTCTGCGGCTCGACGCCCTTCGCGCCGTCGATGACCATGACGGCGCTGTCCGCGGCCATCAGTGTGCGGTACGTGTCCTCGGAGAAGTCCTGATGTCCCGGCGTGTCGAGGATGTTGATGCAGTAGCCGCCGTGCTGGAACTGCATGACTGACGACGTGACGGAAATGCCGCGCTGCTTTTCGATTTCCATCCAGTCGGATTTTGCCGCGCGCTCGCGCTTGCCCTTGACCTCGCCCGCCTGCGCGATGGCTCCGCCGTAGAGCAGAAACTTTTCCGTCAGCGTGGTTTTACCGGCGTCCGGGTGCGAAATGATCGCAAACGTCCGGCGGCGGGAGATCTCTTCCTGTAAAGTGGCCATGACTGCCTCCTGAAAAATACGATTTACCGGGCAAGTGTATCACAGCCCCCCGCATTTTGCAACAGAATCCTAAAATCTATGCTTGACAAAGCGAAAAATGTCTGGTATAGTACATCTTGTTCCGCGGGCGTAGCTCATCTGGTAGAGCGCCACCTTGCCAAGGTGGAGGTAGCGAGTTCGAGCCTCGTCGCCCGCTCCAAAAAATAAAGGCATGACGTAAGTCGTGCCTTTATTTTTTGGCTCCAGCGGGCAGAGGGGCGAACAGGGTGCGAGCGAAGCGAGAAAACGCCCCGGTGGGGCGTTTGTCGCCCGCTGTGCGTGTCGCGGCACGACAGTGCTGCGAGCGAGCCTCGTCGCCCGCTCCAAAAAATAAAGGCATGACGTAAGTCGTGCCTTTATTTTTTGGCTCCAGCGGGCAGAGGGGCGAACAGGGCATGAGCGAAGCGAGAAAACGCCCCAGTGGGGCGCTTGGTGCCCGCTGTGCGTGTCGCGGTGTGATAACACCGCGAGCGAGCCTCGTCGCCCGCTCCAAAAAAGAGGTCACAACATATGTTGTGACCTCTTTTTTGGATTCCAGCAGGAAATTAAAATGCTCGGGCGAAATGAATTCGCCCTCCGCCAAGGTTTTGCTGCGCAAAACGCTTGTACGGCGCAAAAGCGCCGATTTTTTGGATTCCGGCAGGAAATTAAAATGCTCGGGCGAAGTGAATTCGCCCTCCGCCAAGGTTTTGCTGCGCAAAACGCTTGTACGGCGCAAAAGCGTTGTTTTTTGCTTCGGTAGGCCAAATAGATACGGGACATCCGAACTGGGTGTCCTGTTTTTTATAAGAACGTTCCCTGTCAATGATTGAAAACAGGTTTTTAATTTGCTATGATACCTTCATACTTTCCATAGGGGGATAATTTGTGAAAAAAAGATTTGCTATATGCAGCACAATAGTTTTGCTGCTGCTTTTGTCAGCCTGCGGTGCACCGCAGACGTTGGACTTTTCCTACGCTCCGGAAGGAGAAGAACTTTCTTCTTTGATGGTGGAGACTTCACAAACTCACCGCGCAGAACTGGAGCACGTTCCCTCTGCGGCTGATTTTGCCGATGCGATTTCGGATGACCCCGCCTCGGCAGGGCTGCTGAGCGAGAGCGAGGTGGAGAGCCTTTTACGAGGTCATGCCGCGATGGAGACGGTGTCGAAGGAACAGGCGCAGTCTGATGTTTCCCTGCTGTTCCGCACGCTGCAAAGCGCTTACGGCGCTTACGAATACTTTGGGCAGGAAAAGTTTGACGCAGCGGAGGACGCTGTGACACAATGGCTTTCCTCACAGGATGATGAGATTAAAGTTTCTGCGCTGGGAGAAAAACTGCAGGAATCTCTCGCATTCATGCTTGAGCACGACGCACATGCCGTGATTTATGAACCGGCGGCGGAAGAGATCGAAGCGCAGGTGCGATATGAATACTTCTTTGCCGACGGCTTCTATTTTTCAAAGGATGTCAACGGCAGCTATTATATGGTGAATGACGGGGAGAGGTGGACATTGAGTAGCTTCTCCGATGAACATGTCAGCGTGCAGCCGACGCTTCTGCAAGACGGACGCATTGTTTATCAGCCGACGCTTTTTGCGCTGCGGAAGGACGCTGTGCAGAGCAGTGTCACACTGAAAAATTCTTCTGGAAAAGCGAAAATCTATCGCCTTGACTGGACGGAGAGTCAGCCGCTTGATGTTGACCTCGGCACGCTGGATTACCGCCTGATACAGGAAGACGGTCTTACCTATGTTTCCCTCCGCAGCTTTGTTTCCGGCACATATGATAATATGCTTGCACGCTATGCTCGGGAAGGGGCAAAAGCACGCGGGAGCAAAGCGGTGATCTATGACCTGCGCGGCAATGTTGGCGGCTCGGACAGTTGGCCGAGAAAGTGGATACAGAGTTTCCTCGGAACGCAGAACAGTATTGAGACCTCCATGCTGTATGCGCAGAAAAACAGCGCCCTTTTTGCTGCGGAGAACAGCGAGAGTCTGCTGCCGGAAGATGAGGGAACTTGCTTTGCCCGTGAAGTCCACGGGACCTGGTATGAAAATGATATTCCGATCATCGTGTTGGTTGACGATCATTGCGGCTCGTCCGGCGAGGGCGCGGTACAGCTTTTGAAAACGCTTGACAATGTGCTCGTTGTCGGCAGCAACACAGCGGGATACCAGCTCTGCGGAAATATCAGCACCTTTACATTGCCGTATACCGGCATCAGTGTGCGCTTTGGGTCAACGCTTTTCCTCTATGGGGACGGAGAAAATGTCGATCACAGGGGCTATGCTCCGGATGTCTGGTGTGATCCGCAGGATGCGCTTGCTTCAGTGCTGGCACTGCTGAAAGAACAGGGGGTCGTCAGTGCAGATGCTTGCGAAACCGTGAGAGAAAAAATAGTGAAATGATGAATTTTTCGCTCATACAGGCAGAGCGGCAGCGGGTAATAGAAGCAACTCAAATCGTATAGCACCCACACTTGGCAGGCATTCGATTCCGCAGGCTGCGCAGATATTCAAACTGCAAACTGCCAATGTCGGGGGTCGAGGGGAACTCCCCTCGCGTTCGCTTGGGGGGTACAAGGGGGCATTCTCTCACGCGAGAGAATGCCCCCTCTTCTTCTGCGCGGCCACAGGGGGAGAACCTCAGCGTCCCCCTTGCGCAGCAAGCCCCTTTCATGCTATGATATTTTCACAGAAAAAGAGAAAGTGAGGAGATCATCATGACTCTCGATGAAGCGATCAAGTCCCTGATGGCTTTGCAGGCCAAGCTCGCGGCCTACGGCCACGCCATGGGCCTGCTCTTTTACGACGGCGCGACCACCGCGCCCAAGGGCACGGCGGCGAACCGCGGCCAGACCATGAGTATTTTGAGCGAGGAGCACTACAAGCTCACGACCGGCGGGGAGACCGTCGCGCTGCTCGAATTCCTCGACGCGCACAAGTCCGAGCTCGACGAAAAGCAGCAGCGCATGGTGTTTTTGCTCATCAAGGACATCCGCAATATGCAGAAGATCCCGATGGACGAGTACGTCGCCTACCAGCAGCTGCTTGTCGAGGCCGACGACGTCTGGCACCGCGCGAAGGAGACGAGCGACTTTGCTCTCTTCGAGCCCGTGCTTGAGAAAATTTTCGAGACCAACATCCGCTTCGCACACTACTGCGCACCGGAAAAGGACCCCTACGACTACTGGCTCAGCGAGTATGAGGATGGGCTGACGATGGCGCAGTGCGACGAATTCTTTGCGACGCTGCGCGAGCACATCGTGCCGCTCCTGAAAAAAATCAAAGAAAAGCCGCAGGTCGACGATGCGATGCTGCACGGCCATTTTCCCGAGGAGAAGCAGGCGCAGCTTTCCGACTACCTGATGCGCACGATGGGCCTCGATTTGGACCATGTCGGCCTGTCCACGACCGAGCATCCGTTTACGACGTCGCTCGGTTCGCACTTTGACGAGCGCATCACGACGCACTATTTGGAGGAGAATTTTGCCTCATCGATGTTCTCCGTTATCCACGAGGGCGGCCACGCGCTCTATGACACCGGCAGCGCGGATGATCTCGCCTATACGGTGCTCGACGGCGGTGTCTCCATGGGCATCCACGAGAGCCAGAGCCGTTTCTATGAAAATCTGCTCGGCCGCTCGCGCGCCTTCACGGGCTTCGTGTTCCCGAAGCTCTGCGAGTTGTTCCCCGAGCTGAGCGGCCACACGGCGGAGGAATTCTACCGCGCCATCAATAAGGCGGAGCCGTCCCTCATCCGCACCGAGGCCGACGAGGTCACCTACAGCCTGCACGTCATGGTGCGCTACGAGCTCGAAAAGCGCGTGATGCACGGCGAGCTCAAGGTACACGACCTGCCGGGCGAGTGGAACCGCCTTTACAAGGAATACCTCGGCGTCGACGTGCCGGACGACAAACACGGCGTGCTACAGGACAGCCATTGGTCGGGCGGCAGCATCGGCTACTTCCCGTCCTACGCGCTCGGCAGCGCCTACGGCGCACAGCTGCTTCGCAAGATGAAAGAGACGGTCGATGTGGACGAGTGCCTCAAGACCGGCAATTTTGCGCCCATCAATGCGTGGAACCGCGAGCACATCTGGCAGTACGGCTGCCTCAAAAAGCCCGGCGCGCTCTTGGAGCAGGCGCTTGGCGAAAAGTTCGACCCGACGGTCTACACGCAGTACCTTGAGGAAAAGTACGGCGAAATTTACGGTTTGTAAGAGCGGAATAGCATCAAAAAGGCGGTATCCGACCGGATATCGCCTTTTTGTGCGTGAAACGTGGAAAGTCCATTGCATTGTGACCGCATTTCCGATACAATGAGCGGAGAGAGAAGCGGGTAACGAGCGGAGGAGAGACCGCACGCCCGCAATGAGAGATGGGAGAGCAAAAATGAATACTGCGCTGTATGAGACCTACGTTCAGATTTTGCATGAGGAGCTTGTACCCGCGATGGGCTGCACTGAGCCCATCGCCGTCGCCTACGCGGGTGCGCTTGCGCGCCAAACGCTCGGGACACTTCCCGAGCGCATCGAGCTGACCGTGAGCGGCAATATCATCAAAAACGTCAAGAGCGTCATCGTGCCGCACACCGGCGGGCGAAAAGGACTTCCCGTCGCGGTCGCGGCGGGTGTACGCGTCGGCGACGCCGGCGCGCAGTTAGAGGTGCTGGCGAATGTGACGGAGGACCAGCTGCCGCTGCTGGACGAGTACCTTTCCACGGCGGAGATCACGGTGAGCAAATCGCCGCTGCGCTGCCCATTCGACATTCAGGTGCGTGTTTTCGCAGGCGGGGACACGGCCTTCGTCCAGATCGTCGGCAGCCACACAAACGTCGTGCGCATCGAGAAAAACGGCGAAGTGCTGCTCAGCAAGCCCTTTTCCGAGGAGGCGGCCCAGCCGCCCGAGAGCCGCAGGAGCCTGACGGTCGAGGACATTATCGCCTTTGCCGACGAGGTCGATTTAGACGACGTCCGCGCGCCCATCGCGCGCCAGATCGAATATAACACGGCCATCGCTGAGGCAGGATTGACAGGGCAGTACGGCGCGGCCATCGGAAAAATCTTGCTCGATTCCTATGGCGACAGCGTGCAGAACCGCGCCAAGGCATGGGCTGCCGCGGGCTCGGACGCGCGCATGAACGGCTGCGAAAAGCCTGTCGTCATCAACTCTGGCAGCGGCAATCAGGGCATGACGGCTTCGCTGCCCGTCGTTGTCTACGCGCGCGAGCTGAAAGCGAGCGAGGAGCAGCTCTACCGCGCGCTCGTCGTGTCGAATCTTGTCACCATCCATCTGAAAACGGGCATCGGCAGCCTTTCCGCCTACTGCGGTGCGACCAGCGCGGGCGCAGGGGCCGGGGCCGGCATCTGCTATCTGTACGGCGGGCGCTATGATGAGATCGCCCACACGGTCGTCAACGCGCTCGCCATCAACTCCGGCATGCTCTGTGACGGGGCGAAGGCGAGCTGCGCGGCGAAGATCGCCTCGGCGGTCGAGGCGGGGCTGCTCGGCATGCAGATGTACCGGCACGACAGCCAGTTCTACGGCGGCGACGGCATCGTCGTCAAGGGCGTGGAGAACACCATCCGCGCCGTCAGCAGCATCGCGCGCGACGGCATGCGCGAGACCGACAACGAGATCATCCGCCTGATGATCGGGGAGGAAACTGTCAAATGAAGATACTTGTCACAGGCTTCACGCCGTTCGGCGGGGAGCAGATCAACCCCTCGTGGGAGGCGGTACGCCGGCTTCCCAACCGCATCGGGAGAGCAGAACTCATCAAGCATGAAATTCCGACGGAGTTTGACGCCTCCGGTGCTGCGCTGCACAAACTTTTGACGGAACTGCGTCCCGACGCGGTGCTCTGCGTCGGCCAGTACGGCGGCGCAAATTGCATACGCGTCGAGCGCGTGGCCATCAACCTGCGCGACGCGCGTATCGCCGACAACGCGGGTAAGCAGCCGACGGACGAGCCGGTCGTGGCCGGAGGTCCGGACGCCTATTTTGCGACGATCCCGACGCGGGAGATCGTCGACGCCCTGCGTGAGCAGGGGATTCCCGCTCAGCTCTCGTACTCCGCGGGCACGTTCGTGTGCAACAATCTCCTTTACTGCGCCCTGCACGAGAGCGAGCGGAGCAATCCAGCCCCGCGCTGCGGCTTTGTCCACGTCCCTTACCTGCCCGAGCAGACCAAGGACGGCAACGCGCCGAGCATGGGTTTGGAAATGATGGTCAAAGCGCTGCATATTGCGGTGGAAGCGATCGCAGAGGAAGAGAAGCAGTGAACTGAAAATAAGAAAGCCCGCGGCAAATCGCTGCGGGCTTTTGCTATTTATACTGTTGCAGGCTTGGGGAAATCATTCCTACTTGCTCTCTGAAACCGGGACCTAAATGATTTTGTAAGCAGCTCTCAGAGCGTCTGTTTCCGTCCAGGTTATTGTACATTATCATTACTCAGACACCGAGGATGATGAAGAATAAAGGAAATGCTCTGACGATTGGTTTCGTCAGAGCATTTCTTGTTTTCTCTGAAAATAAGTTGCGTCAAATTCGCGTCAAAAGGCGATTTTGATAGCATCGAAATCCGCAAAAGCCTTGTATTGCAAGACTTTTCTGGCTTCTGCAATCATTCCCACTCCACCGTTGCGGGGGGCTTGCTGGTGATGTCGTAGACAATTCTGTTGATGCCCTTGACCTCGTTGACGATGCGGCCGCTGATCTTGTCGAGCAGCTCGTAGGGGATGCGGGCCCAGTCGGCGGTCATGAAGTCCTCGGTCGTCACAGCGCGCAGCGCAAGCACACGGTCGTAGCTGCGGCCATCGCCCATGACGCCGACGGTGCGCGTGTCGGTCAGGACGGCGAAGTACTGGTTCATCTTCTTGTTTTCGCCGGCCTTTTCCAGCTCCTCGCGGTAGATCGCGTCGGCAAGGCGCAGCGTGTCGGCCTTTTCCTTCGTGATCTCGCCCATGATGCGGATGGCAAGGCCCGGGCCGGGGAACGGCTGGCGGGAGACGAGGTATTCGGGAAGCCCCAGCTCGCGGCCAAGTTGACGCACTTCGTCCTTAAAGAGCAGGCGCAGCGGCTCGATGATCTCCTTGAAGTCGACATAGTCGGGAAGACCGCCGACGTTGTGGTGGCTCTTGATGACCGCGGCGTTGCCAAGGCCGGATTCGATGACGTCGGGGTAGATCGTGCCCTGAGCGAGAAAGTCGACCGCGCCGATCTTCTTCGACTCTTCCTCGAACACGCGGATGAACTCTTCGCCGATGATCTTGCGCTTGCGCTCGGGATCGGAGATGCCAGCGAGCTTCGAGAGGAAGCGGCCCTCGGCGTTCACGCGGACAAAGTTGATGTCCCACTTCTTGAACGCCGCCTCGACCTCGTCGCCCTCGTTGAGGCGCATGAGGCCGTGGTCGACAAAAACGCAGGTGAGCTGGGGGCCGACGGCCTCGGCCAGCAGCGCCGCCACGACGGACGAGTCCACGCCGCCGGAGAGCGCCAGCAGCACGCGGCCGGAGCCGACCTTTTCGCGCACGGCGGCGATGGCAGTATTTTTATAGTCGCCCATCGTCCAGTCGCCTGTCGCGCCGCAGACCTCGTAGAGGAAGTTGCGGATCATCGCGGTGCCGAACTCCGTGTGGTTGACCTCGGGATGGTACTGCACGCCGTAGAACCCGCGCGTTTCGTCGCAGATGGCGACATTCGGGCAGGCGTCGGAGTGCGCGACGAGAGAGAAGCCCTCGGGGACCTTTTCCATGTAGTCGCCGTGACTCATCCACGTCACGCTCTTTTCGGGAAGACCCTTGAAGAGCTTGCAGTTCGTGTCAAAAAACGTCTCGGTCTTGCCGTATTCGCGCGCGGTGGCGTCGTTTGCGGCGACGACCTTGCCGCCGAGGTGGTGCGCGATGAGCTGGCAGCCGTAGCAGATGCCGAGCACGGGCACGCCCGCGTCAAAGAGCGCGGGATCGACGTGTGGCGCGTCCTCGAGATACACGCTGTTCGGGCCGCCGGTGAAGATGAAGCCGATGGGCTTCATTGCGAGAAGGTCCGCAAGCGGCGTCGTGTAGGGCTTGACCTCGCAGTAAACGCCGCATTCGCGCACGCGGCGCGCGATGAGCTGGTTGTACTGGCCGCCAAAGTCCAGTACGATGATGGTCTGATGGTTCATATTGAAATTCTCCTGCCGTATCCAATAATATGGTAAAAGCATCATATCATAGCTTTTTCCATTTTTCCAGCGGTATTGTAAAAATAAAAAGGTCGCGCGGTCAATGGACCGCGCGATCGAGGGAGGCCGCGACAAAGCCGCGGAACAGGGGATGCGGCTTGTTGGGGCGGCTCTTGAATTCGGGGTGGAACTGCGCGCCGACGAACCAGGGGTGGCTCTTCGATTCGACGATCTCGACGAGCGTGCCGTCGGGAGAGAGGCCGGCGAGGCGCATGCCGGCGTCCGTGAAGTCGTTGCGGAAGTCGTTGTTGAACTCGTAGCGGTGGCGGTGGCGCTCCCAGATCTCGGGCGCGTCGTAGAGCGCGCGGGAGAGCGAGCCCTCTTCGAGCACGCAGGGGTACTTGCCAAGGCGCATCGTGCCGCCCTTGGCCGTCACGCCGACCTGCTCGGGCATGAGCGCGATGACGGGATGCGCCGTCGTGGAGGAGAACTCCGCGCTCGTCGCGTCGTCCCATGAGAGCACATGGCGCGCAAATTCGATGACTGCGATCTGCATGCCGAGGCAGATGCCGAGGTACGGGATGCCGCGCTCGCGCGCGTACTGCGCGGCCAGGATCATGCCCTCGATGCCGCGGTCGCCAAAGCCGCCGGGGACTAAGATGCCGCTGCACCCGCAGAGCTTCTGCGCGATGTTGTCGCTTGTCAGCGTTTCGGAGTCGACCCATTGAATTTCGACGCTCGCGTCGCAGGCCGTGCCCGCGTGGAAGAGCGACTCAACGACGCTCAAATAGGCGTCGTGCAGGCCGACGTATTTGCCGACGAGCGCGATGCGCACATGACGGTGCACGCCGTGGATCTTGTCGACCAGCGCGCGCCACTCGGTCATGTCAGGTTCACCGCAGTCAAGGTGCAGCTTGCGGCACACCACGCGGCAAAGGCCCTCGTGCTCAAGCAGCAACGGCACCTCGTAGAGCGTGGACGCCGTTGCGTTCTGGATGACGCAGTCGGGCTCCACGTTGCAGAAGAGCGCAATCTTGCGGCGGATGTCGTCTGTGATGGGCTCATCCGTGCGCACGACGAGAACGTCCGGCTGGATGCCCTCGCTCAGGAGTTCCTTGACCGAGTGCTGCGTGGGCTTGCTCTTGAGCTCGCCGCTGCCGGGGATGGTCACGATGAGCGGCACATGGATGAAGAGCACATTTTCGCGCCCGCGCTCGGCCGCGACTTGACGGATGGCCTCCAAAAACGGCTGGCTCTCGATATCGCCGACCGTGCCGCCGATCTCGGAAATGGCGACGTCGGTCTCGCCGTCGTCCATGTCGTAAATGCGGCGCTTGATCTCATCGGTCACATGCGGGATGATCTGCACCGTGCCGCCAAGATAACCGCCCTGACGCTCGCGGTTGAGAACGCTCCAGAAAATTTTGCCCGAGGACACGGAGGATTTCTCGTCCAGCGCCTCGTCGACAAAGCGTTCGTAGTGGCCGAGGTCCAGGTCGGTCTCCGCGCCGTCGTCCGTGACGAAGACCTCGCCGTGCTGATACGGGCTCATCGTGCCGGGGTCGACGTTGAGATACGGGTCGAACTTCTGGTTTTTGACCTTCAGCCCGCACTGCTTTAAGAGCCGCCCGAGCGACGCCGCGCAGATGCCCTTGCCAAGCCCCGACACCACGCCGCCGGTGACAAAAATGTACCTCATAGATTTTCTTCCTCCCCTGTCAAAGAAAAATGAAACTGCTGCGATAAAGCAAAACTCCACTTCAAAAAGGACGCTCGAAGGAGCGTCCTTTTTGACTTACACGGAGAAGAGTAATTCGCAGAACGTCGGATACGGCCAATACTTGGACGCGGTCAGCACTTCCAGCTTGTCGACGGTCTTGCGCACATCGTTCGTGCGCTTTTCGACCTCGTCGTGGTAGTAGTGCAGGAGCGTTTCGGGCTCTGCGTCGTCGGAGACGGTCTCGAGCGCCGTCTTGAGGCCGATGGTCTCTTCGAGCAGCTGCTCGTTGAGCGAGCCGATGGCGTTGGCGAGCGAGGATTCGACGTGGCAGGTCAGCTCCGGCGCGGCGGCGCGCTTGGCGGCGATGGTGTTGCACAGCGCGGCTTCGTATTCGGAAGCGGCGTTGAGAATGCCGTGCTGGACCATGTCAACAAGCGTCGCGGCTTCGATGCGGATGACCTTGCAGTACTTCTCGATATGAACTTCGTGGCGGGAGAAAATTTCTTCCTTGCTGTAAACGCCCTGGCGCGTCAGCAGCTCAATGTTCTTGGGCAGGATGTAGGTCGGCAGCGCCTCGGCGGTGTTGTGCAGGTTGGCAAGGCCGCGCTTTTCAGCCTCCTTGATCCAGGCCTCTTCATAGCCGTTGCCGTTGAAGATGATGCGGCGGTGGGCAGAGAACGTGTCGCGGATCAGCTTGTGGAGCGCGGCGGTGAAGTCCGGCGCGTCCTTGAGCTGCGCATAGAATTCGTCGAGCTCTTCGGCCATGATGGTGTTGAGGATCGTGACCGGGCCCGCGATGGACTGCGAGGAGCCAGGCATGCGGAACTCAAACTTATTGCCGGTGAAGGCGACGGGCGAGGTTCGGTTGCGGTCGGTCGTATCCTGCGGGATGGCGGGGAGCACGTCCACGCCGATGCGCAGGGACTTGTGCTCGGGCGCGGTGTAGTCGTTTTCGCCGACGATGGCATCGATGATGCCCTCAAGCTCGGTGCCGAGGAAGACGGAGATGACAGCCGGGGGCGCTTCCTGCGCGCCGAGACGGTGATCGTTGCCCGCGAAGGCAACGGAGCAGCGCAGAAGCTCCTGATACTCATCCACGCCCTTGATGAACGCGGCGAGCACCAGCAGGAACACGGCGTTCTGGCTCGGCGTCTTGCCGGGGGAGAAGAGGTTTTTGCCAGTGTCGGTCGAGAGCGACCAGTTAACGTGCTTGCCCGAGCCGTTGACGCCCGCGAAGGGCTTTTCGTGCAGCAGGCACACAAGGTTGTGGCGCTCGGCGACCTTTTTCATCGTCTCCATGACGAGCTGGTTCTGGTCGCTCGCGGTGTTGGCGTCGGTGTAGATGGGGGCCATCTCGTGCTGGCCGGGGGCGACCTCGTTGTGCTTGGTCTTGGAGAGCACGCCGAGCTTCCACAGCTCTTCATCGAGCTCTTTCATGTAGGCGGCCACGCGGGGACGGAACGCGCCGAAGTAGTGGTCGTCCAACTCCTGACCTTTCGGGGGCTTTGCGCCGAACAGGGCGCGGCCGCACAGGCGCAGGTCCATGCGCTTTAAGTACAGCTCGCGGTCGATGAGGAAATACTCCTGCTCCGCGCCGATCTGCGGCGTGACCTTTTCCGCGTCGTCGCCAAATAACTTGAGCACGCGCACCGCCGCGCGGTCGACCGCGGCCATGGAGCGCAGCAGCGGCGTCTTCTTGTCGAGCGCGTCGCCGCTGTAGGAGCAGAACACCGTCGGGATGCAAAGGCTGCCATCTTTGATGAAGGCAAACGCCGTGGGGTCCCAAGCGCTGTAGCCGCGGGCTTCAAACGTGGCGCGCAGGCCGCCGTTGGGGAAGGAGGACGCGTCGGGCTCGCCACGCACCAGCTCCTTGCCGGAAAAGTCCATCATCACGCGGCCGCCGCCGGCGTTGTTGATAAAGCTGTCGTGCTTTTCCGCCGTCACGCCGCTCAAGGGCTGGAACCAGTGCGTGAAATGCGTTGCGCCATGCTCCAGCGCCCAGGTCTTCATCGCGTCGGCGATCTCATTTGCCGCGGAAAGGGGAAGAGGCTGCCCGCTCTTTAAGCAGCCGCGCCAAACGTCCATGGCGCTCTGCGGCACATACTGCTCCATTGTGCGTTCATTGAACACCAGAGAGCCAAAAAGCTCGGGAATGCGAGTCGCTTCACTCATGATCCAGACCTCCTGTTTCAAAATAAAAAATTTGATAAGTAATGATACTTCATCGGGGCAAGCAGCGTCAATACTTTGTTTTTCCAACTTTCCCCTCACTTTAGTGGGACGGGATGTGCGGTGTGAACGAAATTATGAAAGTGCGGCAACTTTTTCTTGCATGAAGAAAACGGCTGTGCTATATTTAGCCTGAACCCGCCCTTGCCGGAAACGGCAGGGGCGGGCGTTTTGTTTTTCTAATCTGCTGTGAAAAAATTTTACGGACAAAAAAACGGGACGTGAACGCCGGTCACGGCGCTCACGCCCTTTTTGCAATCATTTGATGGTCGAGCTGTCGTTCAGAACGCTCGTACTGTAAAGAAACAGCACGTCCTGCGCGGTAAAGTCGATGAATTTTCCGAGCATTGAGGGGGAGAGGTAGCGGATGTCGGCAAGCGTGATCTCGCTGTACCCCTCCGCAAGCAGCGGAAGCAAACTCGCGGCAAACGAATCGCGGAAGACAAGGAGCTTTCGCTCCGCCTGCGCGTTCGGATTCTCGATGCGCAGCAGCGACTTGGGTCCCGAGAGGAAAATTTCATACGGGTCGCTGCCGTCCGCCTTTTCGAGCGTGTAAACGGGGAGATATTCGCTGTTTTCGTAGTCGTACACGCGGCAGCTACCAATGATATCGTTTGTGAGGTAGGCGAGCCTGTCGGGCTCCATTGGCAGTGCCGACTGCCCGCGGTACACACCGTAAAACGGCGTATCGAGCGTGACCTCGGTAAAGTCCACGGTGAGTGAGACGCCCATCGCATCTGCCAGCGCCTTGGCCGTGGGGGCAAGCATTTCCTGCCGCCAGTGGAGGTCGGTGCGGTAATAGGATGAGAGCGACAGCGTGCCCGTCAGGTCGATATAGTCCGCAAAATCGACCTTTTGGCGCATGAGCGCAAAGAACTTCTCGTAATCCATCGCGGGATAGCCGTTTTCGGCGGCCAAAAAGTAATTCTTGTCGGGGATGACGGAGAGGTAGACGTTTACGCCCGTATCTTTGAGATACGTTTCGTACACGTAGCGGAAGCGGTCGACCGCGTGGTCGAGCGAATCCTCGTGGATCGTGTCGTCGAGCTTCGCGGCGTAGCCGTCCGCGACGTAGATGCCGTTGTTGTCCTTCTCGCCAAATAAATCGCGGACGGACAGGGCCTTGAGCGTGCGGAGCTCGTCGCGCAGCGGGAACTGGTCGAGCGCGTAGCTCTCAAAGTTCGACTGGAAGCGTCCGGAGAGCACTTCTTCCACATTCAGCGTTGGGAACTGCTTGAGCGGGCGGCGCTCGCTTTCCGACACGGCGTCGTCGCTCTTGCAAATGCTCCACAGCGCGAACATAAGCACGAACGCTGCCGCGATGCCGAGGGTGAGGGCGTCTTTTATTTTTCGATTCATGCGATGCCCTCCTTAAAAGCGGAAGTAGAGGAACGGGTTGAACGACCCGTCCACTAAAAATGCCGTGCCGAGCAGCAGAGGAATCAGTACAAACAGCGGCTCGAGCACATCGAGCGCCGTCGCTGCGCCTTTGGATTTGCGCAGCTTTGCGACGATCATCTTCGGCAGCGGTGTTGCGCAGAGGATACCGAGCACGAGCAGCGGGCCATAGCTTTTAAGGTAGTAGACCGCCTGCGTGCTTGACAGCGGCAGTCCGCCTGCGCCGAGCATCGCGCTGATGCGCGAGACCGCCTGCGCGGCGCTGTCTGCGTCGAAAAGCACGAAGCCGAGCGTGACGAAAAAGAGCGTGTACACATGGCCGAGCACGCGGTGCTTTTCGAGCACCGGCAGCAGCGCCAGCTTTTCAAGAAGCAGCAGGACCGCGAACCACAGTCCCCACAGCACGAACGTCCACGCCGCCCCGTGCCACAGGCCCGTTGCAAGCCAGACAATCAGAATGTTCAACAGCTGACGCGCCTTGCCCTTCCGGCTGCCGCCGAGAGGGATATAGAGGTAGTCGCGGAACCACGAGCCAAGCGACATGTGCCACCTGCGCCAGAACTCCGTGATGCTCGCTGAAATATAGGGGTAGTTGAAGTTTTCAGGGAAGTGGAAGCCCAGCATCCGCCCGAGGCCGATGGCCATATCGCTGTAGCCCGAAAAGTCGAAATAGACTTGGAGCAGAAACGCGAGCGCGTAGAGCCAGACGAAGAGGACGCTCGCGTCCTGCGTCGACTTGTAGGCGCTCGCGAGCGCGCCGAACTGGTTGGCGAGCAGAATTTTCTTGGCAAAGCCGACCGTAAAGCGGCGCACGCCCTCCGCCGCGGCGGAGACACTGTGTGTGCGGCTTTTGAGCTCCGCGGCGACGTCGGAATAGCGTACGATCGGCCCCGCGATGAGCTGGGGGAAGAGCGAAACATAGGCGGCGAGGTCGATGAAATTCCTCTGCGCCGCCGTTTCGCCGCGGTAGACGTCGATGACGTAGCTCAATACCTGAAAGGTGTAGAAGCTGATGCCGATGGGCAGGCTCAGCTTCAAAAGCGGCAGGGAAAGCCCCGTGACGGCGTTGACGCTGGAGAGAAAAAAGTCCGCGTACTTAAAATAGCCGAGAAGCCCAAGGCTCACAAGGATCGAGAGCGTCAGAAAGACCTTCGACGCCTTTTGCCCGCGGTGCTTTTCAATCAGCAGGCCGAAACCATAGCCCTGCACGATGGAGACGAGCATGAGCAGCATATATTTCGGCTCGCCCCAGGCATAGAAAAAGAGGCTTGCGAGCAGCAGCACCGCGTTTTTCAGCTGCCGCGGCGCTGCAAAGTAGATCAGCAGCGCCGCAGGCAGAAAGTAAAAGAGAAAGGGAACGCTGGAAAAGAGCATAAACTTCTCCGCCTTTCAGAAGATCAAATCAGGCGATGGCCTCGTCGCAGACGACGGCAGCATCGGTAAAGGCCTCGGTGACTTTTTCGCTGAACTGGTCGACAAGGTCCTCCGCGCCGTAGCAGGAGATGACATAGTCGCCGAGCGTCAGGATGACAAGCTTGTCGGGAAAGCCGCACATCCACTGGCGGTTCATGATGTTGTCCTTGAGATCGGAGACGACACTGTCAACGTCGGAAGAGCTCGCAACATGGAACGCGCCCGCAGTGAAGGTGTTGGCGTTCATCATGTGGGTGAGGGACGCGGCGTCGGAGAGCTTGCCTGCGTCCGCGGCGGGGAAGGAGAGAGCGTAGTCAAGTGCGTCTCCGTCTTCGACGGAGAAGTTACCGGGTGCGTCCTCGGTCATATTCGCCTCATCAAAGTCGCCGCCGGCAGCAGGGAACTTGTCGTCGTCGCTGTAGTTGGCCCATACGGCGTTCAGCAGCTCGAGAGCGCTCGCGGGCTGGCTGTTATTGCCGCTATTGTCATCCGTCTTGCTGCCGCAGGCGGCGAGGGAGAGAGTCATCGCTGCGGCCAGCAGCAGGGTGAGAAACTTTTTCATGGGAATTTACCTCCAAAATGTTGTGTGTTGTCAATAGTAATGTGGAATGGGATGCTTACGCCCGCGCGGCGGCCCAATAGCCGTTGGCCTCGTCGTAGCGCAGCGTGACGGCAGGCGCGCCGTCGAGAGAGAGCGTGTAAACCGTACCCGTGTCCGGCTCTTCGATGGTCCAGCAAAGCTGCACCTTGCCGGAGACGGTGTAGGAGGTGAACTCCTCCTGCAGCGAGTAAAGAGGCTGGGTCAGCACGCCATCCGACACCGTAACGGTCACGGCCTCGCCCGATTTGCTCTCGATGGTGAGCATCGGACTGAGCGGGCCGCTCAGACTGCCGCGCGCGTCGAGCGCCATCGCTGTGGGCTGACTGATGGGAATGGGGATTGAGGAGAGCGCTGTGCCTTCGACCTTGATCTCAGCCGGTAAGGTGTCGCGCGTCATCGCCAGGGCGGCGGCCAGCACGAGCACAAGGCACGCCGCAGCGGCAAGAAAACGCGGGAGGGCGTACCGTTTGCGCGGCTTGTAGGCGTAGGCGTCCGCGATGAGCTCGTCGTCGAGCTCGCCTATGGCGCGGGTCAGAACTTCATGCTTCACAGTATCCCTCCTTGATGAGATGCTCCTTGAGCTTTCTGCGCGTGCGCAGGAGCGTGGTTTTGATGCGGCTCTCGCCGCAGTGAAAGCGCGCGGCCAGCGCTTCGACCGGTTCGCAGTAGAAATAGCGCAGGATGAACATGCTGCGCACCTCTTCGCTCTGCGTGCGCAGAAACGCGCTGATGCTGCGGCCGAGCTCTGCTGCCGTGGCCTCGTCGTCGGGCGAGGACAGGGCGGGTGCGCAGTCGTCCAGCTCGTCGAGCGAGAGCGCGAAGGCGTCGCCCTGACGCTTCTGCGCCGACCTCGCCTTATAGCGGTTCAGCGCCAGATTGCGCGCGATCTTGCCGAGAAAGGCAGACAGGATCGCGGGCCTTTGCGGCGGCATGGCCTGCCAGGCGTGTAAGTACGTGTCGTTGACGTTTTCCTCGCTGTCGGCGCGGTCAGATAAAATGTTTTGCGAAATTTTCATGCAATAGCTTTCGTATTTGGCGGCGGTGGCTTCGATGGCGTGCTCGTCCCGCTGCCAGTAGAGGTCGACGATCTCATGGTCGTCCATAGGTTCGCTCCTTTCTGTTGTCTGCCATCATGGGGAAAAGACAACTTTTTTGCCGTTTGCGTTACACAAAAGAGAAAATATTTTTGAAAGTATACCACATTCGCCCGTTTCGTAAAAGGGCGGCATGCTATTTTTGACAAAGCGGGAACTTTTTTCCATCCGCGCCGTCTAATATAACAAATCCCGAAACGGAGGTACATCCGACATGAAACGATTCTTAACGCTGCTGCTCGCCGCGGCGATGGTCCTGTCCTTCGCCGCCTGCGGAGACAACGGAACGACGATCCGAAATGAAAATGGGGAGGACAATGTGAAAAAAGACCCCATTGCCGCGCAGTATTTGCAGGACCTCGCCGTGAAGACGGCGGACTATCCCGTGCTGCCCGCCATGCCGAACGAGAGTGAGCTTGACGAGGCATTCAGCACCATCGACTATGACAAGATGGGCGCGGACGCCTATGAAAAGGCGCAGGAGAAGATCTGGGAGGACTGGGACGCGCGCAGCAATGCCTATTACGATGCGCTCAAGGCGCTGCGCAGCAAGGGCACGAGCTACCCCGCGGCATTCCTGCACTTCACACAGGAGACGGGCACGCTGCTTTCGGCGGAGGAGAACACCGTTCTCTCGCCCGCAAACCTGTATCTCGCCTTTGCGATGCTCAGCGAGACGACGGACGGCGACAGCCGCGCACAGCTCTTGTCGCTTTTAGGCCTTGAAAATACCGATGCGTCGCGCGCTGCGGGCAACTATGTCTGGCGCAATCTCTACGGCGAGACCTCGACGGGAAAGACGCTGCTCGGCAGCTCTGTGTGGCTGAATGAGAACGTCCCCTATAATGAAGAGACGCTGCAGGTGCTCGCCGAGCAGTACCTTGCTTCGACGTTCTCCGCCCCGATGGGAGATGAGAAGACGGACAAGGCCATCGGCGAATGGATCAATGAGAACACGGGCAATCTCTTGCAGGACGCGGCGGGCGAGATCCAGACGAAGCCCGAGACCGTGATGCTCCTTTTGACGACGCTCTATTTTAAGGACCAGTGGCGCGACGAATTCTGGGAGAATGCGACGAAAAAGGACGCCTTCACCGCAGCGAACGGCGAAAAGCAGAACGCCCAGTTCATGCACCGCACGGACGACCGCGCCGCGTACTATCGCGGCGAGAACTACACCGTGGCGGAGCTCGGCTTCCGCGGCGGGCAGTCGATGCGCTTTTTGCTGCCGGATGAGGGGACGACGCTCGAGAGCCTGCTTGCCAATGGTGAGGTCGTGGGCGGACTGATGGCCTACGACATGGACGCTGCGCTGCCGAGTGCGGAGATCCACTGGAGCGTGCCGAAGTTCGACGTGGATTCCAACCTGGAGCTGACCGACGCGCTCAAGGCGATGGGCGTCACGGATGTGTTCGACTTCAACAAGGCGGACTTCTCGCCCCTCGTCGACAAAGAGAAGTTCGACGAGAGCGTCGCCGTGACGCAGGTGCAGCATGCCGCGCGCGTCAAGGTGGACGAAAAGGGCTGCGAGGCCGCGGCGTTCACGGCTATCACGGCGGACGCCGCATCTGCCATGCCCGAGGAACTTCCGGTGGTGGAGATGAATCTGAACCGGCCGTTTGCTTTCATGATCACCGGCGTGGACGGTCTGCCGCTCTTCCTCGGCACGGTGAACAGCCTATAAGAGTAAAGCTGGCGCGACGGCAGTAAAAAACAAATGATGCGAAAATGAAAAGGAGAGAAACGATGAAGAGATTATTTGCCTTTTTGCTCGCCTGTGTGTGCGCACTGGCGCTGTTTGGCTGCGCGAGAGCGAATGATGACAAATCGGGCGGTGGACCTGAGGATGATACGACGCCGCTGACGGAGACGCAGATCGAAGAATTTAAGGAGTTGTTTGCCTCCACTGCCGATATGACGGATGAGACAACGGGAGAGTACCGCTATACGACCCCGACGCCGGTGAGCTGCTTTTTCACCTCGCATTACGACGATCCGCGCGATATCGACCTTGCAGAATTTTTGCGGTACTGTCCGCTCAGCACCACGTTGGGAGACGCGGACGTGGAGGAATTCCACGCTGTACTCGACACGCTGGGAATAGAGGATGCGGAGAGGTTCAAGGTGCCGGATGACTGGGCGGTCCCCGTGCGGCGTATTCCCAAGAGTGACGTTTCCGCGCTTTTGATGCAGTGGGCGGATATCACAGTGGACGATCTGCGCGATCAGGAGGACGCGATATACCTTGCGCAGTATGACGCATTCTATGAGTTTACGAGCGATTTCGGCCCCGGATATTTTATTCCGGTGGGCGGTGAGCAGTACGGCGACAGCATCCGGCTGTGGAGCGCGCCGCGCGGCGAGAACGGCGAAGGAACGCACGATGAGTTGACGCTGGAAGTGCGCCCAGACGGGAGCTATCGCATTGAAGCGTTCCGTGAAGTCTGAAGCAAAAGGGGGCCTTCTCTCACGTGAGAGAAGGCCCCCTTTTGATCCCCCAAGAGAACGGCAGGGGCGTTTCGATCTCGCCCCTGCACCCCTAACGACCAAAAGGGAGGGGCCTTGCCCCTCCTTTTTGGATTATCCACCCCATGGCACTTCCGGTAAGCACTGCGCCTACTTTGGATAATTCCGTTTCGATAGTGCCTGCCAGGGCGGCATTGCTGCGCTCGCCGCCGTTTTCACTTTGTTCTGGGATACGGCTCATTGGAATCTGTCAATCCAACTAAATAATCCACACTGGTCTTGTAGAAAATAGCAAGACTGCGATACTGCTCCATCGGCATAGAGCGCTTTTCCGTTTCATAATTGCTGTATGTGCGCTGATCTATGCCAAGATAAGCGGCTACTTCTTTTTGCGTGAGATCGTTGTCTTCGCGCAAATCACGCAATCTTAAATGGAACATAAACATCACCCACAAAAATTATATCTACTATCATATGTTCCTATTGGTTTTACTATTATATGATAGTAAAATCGAAATTGAGGTGATGATATGAGCGAATTAGATTGCTCCCAATGTACACATTTCCGTCAGCACTATGTGCTCAGTGCAGGAGTATATGTGCCTCTGAATTACGGACATTGCGTTGCCCGCAGACGCAAGAAATTACAGGCGGATTCTGAATGCTGTGAACATTTTATGAGGGTGGAGAAAGAAGAAGTTCCTGTCTATCAAAAATACGCTTTTCGTATCGAAATAGAAAAGTTGTAGTTTGGTGCTCAGCCAAAGCGGCGAGCGCAGCAATGCCGCGCCCGCACGCAGTCCGCCGCCAGACTTCCGTCACTCGCGCCTCACGGAGTAAGGCACGGTTGCTGGATGAACCGATTCGCAGGGACTCGTGGCGAAGCCACGTACACTGCACTTACACTGCGCAGCGCGTGCAGTCATTCAAGCTGCAAACTGCCAATGTTGGGGGTCGAGGGGGTCTCCCCTCGCGTTCTCTTGGGGGTCCAAGGGGGATATTCTCTCACGCGAGAGAATATCCCCCTTATTTCGTAGCAGCGCCATCGGCGCTGCCACCCCTCCTGCGCAGAGCACGGGATATTTTTCCTCAATTTTTCTAAAAAAGTGAAAGAAAACAAAAAATGACTGACCCTTGATCGCGATTACTGAACTACGATCAAGGGTCAGCCATGATGAATATTTGGATCTCTCATATTCTGTTTTCTTTCCTTCCTTTCTTCAATGATCTGGTGCCGAATATCGCTTACTCCGGTTTCCACTCCTGCTATCTCAAACACCGCGGCTGCGGCGGTTTTACCTGAATGACGGTACACATCAGAGAGTGCTGCGCGATGGATATGATCGGAACCATTTGGGATCGCCTTTGTGAAGATCACTTGTACATTGGTCTCACCCTTTCTGTGCTTAAAGAATAGCAAGAATGAGCTCAAAAATCAAGCGGCGGAATGGATAAAGATGCGAGCGATATTTTGTGCGCAGGGCTGATTATTCGAAAACTGGCAGAAAATGCTTGCAGTTCATCCGGCACTTTAGTATAATAAAGCTGTTGGGCCGCCCGAAAGGGCGGCCCGTTTTCTTATTTTCGGAAATACACGGCGTCCCATTCCTCGCCGTTGGGGACGAGCGGCGGCTCGATGACAAGGCCGCTTTTGCCGCCGCGCTTTCCCTCGACGAAGAGGAGCGAGGGCGCGGCGTCCGGCGATTTTGCGAGAAAGCGCAGGCGCTTGGGCTCGATGCCGTGACTCCGCATGGCGCAGAGCACGTCGGCGAGGCGCTCGGCGCGGTGAACGAGGGTGAAGCGCCCGCCATAGCGCAGCACACGCTGCGCCGCGGCGCAGACGTCGTCCAGCGTGCAGGCGGTTTCCTCGCGCGCGATTTGGCGCGCTTCGCCTTTGGCGCTCTCGCCGCTGCCGGCGGGAAAGTACGGCGGGTTCGAGATCACATAGTCGACGCTGCCGGCCTTTGGCAGGACGGAGACATCGCGAAGGTCGCCTTCGTGGAAAGCGGCTCTGTCCGCCCAGCCGTTTTCGGCGAACGTCTTTCGCGCAAGCGCTGCCGCGGGCGCGGAGAGCTCAATATTTTCGATAAAAAGCGATTCCTGGCGCGCGAGCAGGAGCGTTCCGAGAAGACCGATCCCGCTGCCGAGGTCGCAGACCGTGTCGCCGCGGGACGGGCGGGCAAAGTAGGCGAGGCAAAAGCTGTCTGTCCCCGGCGGAAAGAGGGCGGTGTCGTAATAAAAGCAGGGGCCGCGCGGCCAGAGCTCGTCGCGTTTTTCCATGTGATGACCCTTTCTGATGATAAAAATAAGGACGCGCCTTCGCGCGTCCTTATTTTTTAAGTACCCTTAGACCTTAGGCCTGGGAGATGGCGCCGTTGGGGCAGGTATCAGCGCAGGAGCCGCAATCCAGGCAGGCATTTGCGTCGATCTGATACTGGGAATCGCCCTGGGAAATAGCACCGACGGGGCAGGCGTCTGCGCAAGCACCGCAGCTGACGCAGGCAGAGCTAATCTGATAAGCCATAATTAGTACCTCCATAAGTTGATGACGCTATTATAGCATGTCAAAGCGAAAATGCAAGAGTCAGAATGCAGGAAAATATTGAATTTTCTGTGTCATTTACGGTGTTTATTTTTGAATAAACCGGTCAAAAATGAAAGGACGAAAAGGAAGCGGAGGGTAGAGCAATGAATGACCGGAAATTCAGCCTGAAGGCTGAACATGTGCTGCGCTGTGCGCAGGCGGCGGCGGGTGAGCTGGGGCACGGCTATGTGGGCTGCGAGCACCTGCTGCTCGCGATGCTGCGCGAGGAGGACGACGCGGCCTGCCGCGCGCTGAATGCCTCGGGCGTCTACGAGCCGGCAGTGCGCGAGAGGATGATCGAAAAGCTGGGGCGCGGCACGGCGGAAAGATCGACCGTGCAGGGGCTCACGCCGCACGCGCGCTGCGCGGTCGAGCTGGCCGTCGGCGAGGCGATGCGCGCGGGCGGCGGAGAGATCGAGGCGGGGCATCTGCTGCTTGGCATCCTGCGCGACAGCGGCAATATGGCCGTGCGGCTGCTGCGATCGCTGGGTGTGGATACCAAAAAGCTGTACAGCGACACGCTGCGCGCGATGAGCCTGTCGCCGCGCAAGCTCCCGCTGCCCGAGGTGCATGCAAGCCGCGCGGAGGCGAAAAACGGCAAGACGCTCTTGGAATTCTCGCGCGATCTGACGGCGATGGCACGCGAGGGGCGGCTCGACCCCGTGATCGGGCGGGAAAAGGAGATCGCCCGCGCGCTGCGCATCCTGACGCGGCGGACAAAAAATAACCCCGTGCTCATCGGCGAGCCGGGCGTCGGCAAGACGGCCATCGCCGAGGGGCTTGCCGAAAAGATCGCCGCGGGCGACGTGCCGGAGGAGCTTATCGACAAGCGTATCCTGCTGCTCGACCTCTCCGGCATGGTGGCGGGGACAAAGTACCGCGGCGAGTTTGAAGAACGCATCCGCGCCGTGCTCGACGAGGTGCGGCGCGACGGCAATGTCATTTTGTTCATCGACGAGCTGCACACCATTGTCGGCGCGGGCAGCGCCGAGGGGGCGGTGGACGCGGCGAACATCCTAAAGCCCGCGCTCGGGCGCGGGGAGATCCGCGTCATCGGCGCGACGACGCTCGAGGAGTACCGGAAATTCATCGAAAAGGACGCCGCGCTCGAGCGGCGCTTCCAGAGCGTGCAGGTCGGCGAGCCGGACGAAGGAAAAGCGCTGCAGATCTTACAAGGCCTGCGGCCAAAGTACGAGGCGTATCACGGCCTTTCCATCGAGGACGAGGCCCTGCGCACGGCGGTGACGCTCTCAAAGCGGTATCTGCCCGACCGTTTTTTGCCGGATAAGGCTATCGACCTTATCGACGAGGCGGCGGCAAGCGTGAAACTGTCCGCGCGCAGCGCCTCGCCCGAACTGAAAGCGCTCGAAGAGAAGGCGAGCGCCGCCGCGCGGGACAAGGAGACTGCCATCCGCGCACAGGACTATGAAAAAGCGGCGCGGCTGCGCGACGCGGAGGAGAGCTTCCGCACGCAGGCGGCAGCTGAGCGGAAAAAACAGGCGCGCGAGGCGGAAAAGACCGCTGTGCGCGTGACGGCGGAGGACATCGCCGCCGTGGTGTCGAACTGGACGGGCATTCCGGTGACAAGGCTCAACGAGAGCGAAAGCGCGCGGCTTTTGACGCTTGAAGAAACGCTGCACGCGCGCGTCGTCGGGCAGGAGGACGCGGTGCGCGCCGTGGCGCGCGCCATCCGCCGCGGGCGCGTCGGCGTCAAGGATCCGAAACGGCCTGTCGGGTCGTTCCTCTTCCTCGGTCCCACGGGCGTGGGCAAGACGGAGCTCAGTAAAGCGCTCGCCGAGGCGGTATTTGGCAGCGAGGACGCGATGATCCGCATCGACATGAGCGAGTATATGGAAAAACACACCGTCTCGCGCCTGATCGGCTCGCCGCCGGGCTACGTTGGCTACGACGAGGGCGGGCAGCTGACGGAAAAGGTGCGGCGCAAGCCATACTCCGTTGTGCTTTTCGATGAGATCGAAAAAGCGCATGAGGACGTGTGGAACATCCTGCTGCAAATTTTAGAGGACGGCGTCGTGACGGACGCGCAGGGCCACAAGGTGGACTTTCGCAACACGGCGGTCATCATGACGTCGAACATCGGGGCGAAGAGCATCACGGCGGCGGGCACGCCGCTCGGCTTTGCGCCGGAGGAGCAGAAAAGCGCCGACGCGCAGTTCGCTGCCGTGAAGGCGGCGGTGATCGCGGAGCTGCGGCGGACGTTCCGGCCGGAATTTTTGAACCGCGTGGACGAGACGATCGTCTTCCGCCGCTTATCGCGCGAGGACTGCGCCGAGATCGCGCGGCGGCTGCTTGCGCAGACCGTTTCCCGCGCCGCGGCGCTCGGCATCACGCTTGAGGCGGACGAGGAGTGCGCGGTCTCCCTCGCCGAGCGGGGCTACGATGTTTCCTACGGCGCGCGTCCCCTGCGGCGGCTCATCCGCAGCGAGGTGGAGGACGCGCTCGCGACCTGCCTTTTGGACGGCACGCTCGCAAGCGGCGACACGGCGGTTTTGGCGGCGGAAAACGGCACGCTCTGCGTGCGCCGGCGGGAGAAAGCAGCCGCCGCCCTCGGCGACGTCGGTGCGCAGAAGGCGTGAAAAAAGGGACGCATCAGACAGAAGACCCGACCGATGGATGCTCATCGGTCGGGTCTTCATGCTTGTGTACGGATTTTTTGCGGTCGAATGATGCGAGGCCTTTTTGCCCTTGAAGGGATGAAGCCGGCTTGGCAAACCGGAAGCTGTTAAAGAGGATGATTCCAATATTCTACAGCATTTCCGTTCACGTCATAAAAAGTAATGCTGCCCGCATTGATCGGCAGGACGATCGCAAAGGGCTGATCGCTGTCGATATCGATCACTTGTTTGGCGTGGCCATCATCAATTTGAAGCTGCTGCACCTGCTGCTGATTCATGGAAATCAATGCGCGCTCATTAGCACCCTCTGTGGTGAACTCTGCAATTCCTTCCTGGATCTCCGAGAGTTTTCCGCCCGCGCGGAAGAAATATCCGAAGGAAAGTCCCGGGCGATTGACATAGACGGAAAAAGTGTGGTCGCTCATGTCCTGCGGATAAGAAATATATGCAGCCATCGTGTCAGAAACACTTCCATCGATCGCCCAATCCTCCTTGATCTTCTGCGACGAACGAATGTCTGTTTCCAGATTGCCCGACGCTATGCCAATGTCGCTGCTTATATAAAGAAAACCGACAAATAAGCTGCAAACAAGAAGAATCCCTATCACAGTTTTAAGAACAATCTTTTTCATAGCTATCAGAACTACTTAGCAGATTCCCAATTTTTTTGCCCCGGATGCGCCCTTCCTCATTCAAAGCGCTCAACGGTCGTTGCGAGGTCGTAGCTTGCCTTGAGCGCCTTGAGCTTTGCCATCGGCTCGCCCGCGGAGTGCTTGTCGAGCGCGGCGCGGTCGCGCCAGTGCTCCACGAGCAGCACGCAGTTTTCCTCGGCAAGAGGCCGGTAGTAGTCGTACTGCATGCAGCCTTCTTCCGCGAGGACGGCGGCGCGCAGGCCGCTTCGCTCCATCTCCGATGCAAAGTCATTAGCCTTTTCGCCGCGATAGAGAACGTGAAGTAAAATGCTTTCCATAAAGTAACGCTCCTTTCCTGCTTGTTCGTATTACGATACGTCGATCATTTCGAGGTATTTGTAGCCGTTTTCGGCAATGTGGTCCTTGCGGCCCTGCAAATTGTCGCCGAGCAGCAGATCAAACGAGTGTGCCGTCGCCTCCGCGTCCTCGGGCATGACCTTGATGAGACGGCGTGTCTCGGGGTTCATGGTCGTGAGCCACATCATTTCGGGGTCGTTCTCGCCGAGACCTTTCGAGCGGTCGACCTTGTAGCGCTTGCCCTCAAGGGTCTTGACGATGTCGTTTTTCTCCTTGTCCGTGTAGGCGAACCACGTCTTTTCGCCGCAGGTGATCTCAAAAAGCGGGGTCTCGGCGATGTAGACATAGCCCTCGCGGATCAGCGTCGGGCAGAGGCGGTAGATCATCGTCAGGATGAGCGTCCGGATTTGGAAGCCGTCGACATCGGCATCGGTGCAGAGGATGACCTTGTTCCAGCGAAGATTGTTGATATCAAAGGCGTTCAGGTCCTTGACAAACTTGCCCGGCACCTCGACGCCGCAGCCGAGGACCTTCAAAAGGTCGGTGATGATCTCACTCTTGAAAATACGCGGATAGTCGGCCTTGAGACAGTTTAAGATCTTGCCGCGCACGGGCATGATGCCCTGAAACTCGCCGTCGCGCGAGAGCTTGACGCTGCCGAGGGCGCTGTCGCCCTCGACGATGTAGATCTCGCGGCGCGAGACGTCGCGCGTGCGGCAGTCGACAAACTTTTCGACGCGGTTTGAGATGTCGATGCTGCCGGAGAGCTTTTTCTTGATGTTCAGGCGCTGCTTTTCCGCGCTCTCGCGGCTTCTTTTGTTGATGAGCACCTGCTCGGCGATCTTGAGCGCGTCGACGCGGTTTTCGATGAAATAGGTCTCGAGGCGGGACTTCAGAAAGTCCGTCATCGCCTCCTGCACGAACTTGTTCGTGATGGCCTTTTTCGTCTGGTTCTCGTAGCTCGTCTGCGTGGAGAAGTTGTTCGAGACGAGAATGATGCAGTCTTCGATGTCCTGCCAGGCGATGCGCGCTTCGCCCTTCTGGTATTTGTTGTTGTCCTTCAAATACTTGTCGATGGCGTAGACAAAGGCGGTCTTCGACGCCTTTTCGGGGCTGCCGCCGTGCTCGAGCCACGAGGAGTTGTGATAGTGCTCGATGCGCTGCACCTTATTCGAGAAGCAGCACGCGCAGGAGAGCTTGACCTTGTATTCGGGCTTGTCCTCGCGGTCGCGGCCGCGGCGCTCCGTCTCCCAGAAGACGGGGGTGGTCAGGGCATCTTCACCCGCGATCTCGGCGACATAGTCGATGATGCCGTTTTCGTAGACGAAGTCCTGCGTCTCAAAGTGGCCGGGGAGGACTTCGTTTTTGAAGCGGAACGTGATGCCCGCGTTGACGACGGCCTGACGGCGCAGCGTTTCGACATAGTAGTCGGCGGGAATGTCGATATCGGTAAACACGTCGAGGTCGGGCAGCCAGCGCGTGCGCGTGCCGGTTTTGCGGCCGCGGTCGGTCGGCTCGATCCTGAGCTCATCGCCCTTTTTGCCCACGGGCTCGCCGCGTTCAAAGTGCAGGGAGTATTTGTTCCCGTCGCGCCAGACGGTCACGTCCATATAGCGCGAGGAATACTGCGTCGCGCACGCGCCGAGGCCGTTGAGGCCGAGGGAGTATTCGTAGTTGTCGCCGTCCAAGTTGTTGTACTTGCCGCCGGCGTAGAGCTCGCAGTACACGAGCTCCCAGTTGAAGCGCTTTTCCTTGGGGTTATAGTCCACAGGGCAGCCGCGGCCCATGTCCTCTACTTCGATGCTGTGGTCTAAGTAGCGGGTGACGGTGATGAGCTTGCCGTGGCCCTCGCGCGCTTCGTCGATGGAGTTCGAAAGGATCTCGAACACGGCGTGCTCGCAGCCGTCCAGCCCGTCCGAGCCGAAGATGACGCCCGGGCGCTTGCGCACACGGTCCGCGCCCTTGAGGGACGAGATGCTCTCGTTGCCGTAATTCGTTTTTTTTGCTTCTGCCATTGGGGTTTCTCCATTTCGCCGAAATTTACGATTCTGAGCTTCAAACACAAAACTTAGTACATTATACGATTTTTTGACCACAATGGCAAGTGGCCGCGGCAGATTTTTGCCTTTGGCGGGAAAATGCAGAAATTCGCGGAAATTTCTGCGCCAATTATGCCGAAAGACGTCGAACATAACAAAGCGTTAACCGGCGGGAACGCACTGGAACAACAAAGTTATTCACAGTTTCCACAGAGTTTTCCACATCGTTATGTCAACAGAATAACCGCGGATAAACCATGAATGGACACGCTTCCGCCTCTTCAGCGCGGAAAGGGCATTTTCGTCAATTTAACACTTGACGGCATTTGTCGCTTGCACTTGTCGGGAGGACATGCTAAAATTTCGTTAAGCATTTATGAAGAAGCGGCGCGGTGGGGAGATAAAGACCGCTCCGCCGTGCCCCAAAAGGCAGGGAACGCTATGGAAAAGAGACAAAAAACCTCCCTGACGATGTGTCTTGTGGCCATCGGCATCGTGTACGGCGATATCGGTACCTCACCGCTGTACGTGATGAAGTCCATTTTGGAGGGGAACGGCGGCATCACGCAGATCAACGAGTCGTTCATTGTCGGCGCGCTGTCGCTCATCATCTGGACGATCACGCTGCTCACGACCATCAAGTACGTGCTCATCGCCATGAAGGCGGACAACCACGGCGAAGGCGGTATCTTCTCGCTCTATTCGCTCGTGCGCAGCTGCGGCAAGTGGCTCATCGTGCCGGCGATGCTTGGCGGCGCGGCGCTGCTTGCCGACGGCGTGCTGACGCCTGCGGTGACCGTGACCTCGGCGGTTGAGGGACTTCGCAGTATCGCGATGATGGACAGGCTCCTCGGAGGCCGCCAGACGGGCGTCATCATCATCACGCTCTGCATCATCGCGTCGCTTTTTGCCGTGCAGCACGCGGGCACGAGCCGCATCGGCAAGGCCTTTGGCCCGGTGATGCTCGTGTGGTTCCTCTTCCTCGGTGCGACGGGGGCGATGAACATTTTCTCCATGCCGCAGGTGCTCCGGGCGTTCAACCCCGCGCACGCGGTGGAGCTTCTCGTGAGCCCTTATAATAAACTCGGCTTTATGATCCTCGGCAGCGTGTTTCTGGCCGCGACGGGCGCGGAGGCGCTGTATTCCGACATGGGCCATGTAGGCCGCGAGAGCATTTACATCAGTTGGCCGCTCGTCAAGATCTGCCTGATCCTCAACTATCTGGGGCAGGGGGCGTGGCTGCTCAGCAGTCGGGGCGACGCGTCGCTTGCATCGCTTGAGAGCCTGAACCCGTTCTTTTTGATGCTGCCCGGCGCGCTGCGTCCGGTGGCGGTCATTTTGAGCGCACTCGCGGCGGTGATCGCCTCGCAGGCTCTCATCACAGGCTCCTATACGCTGGTATCGGAGGCCATCCGCCTCGACCTGATGCCGCACCTGAAGGTGCAGTATCCCGCCGAGACCAAGGGTCAAATCTACATCGACACGGTCAACAAGATCCTCTGGGTGGGCTGCACGTTCATCGTGCTGCTGTTCCGCTCGAGCGCGCGCATGGAGTCGGCCTATGGCCTTGCCATCACGGTGACGATGCTGATGACAACGCTGCTTCTGTTCGTGTATCTTTCCCGTGTGCGAGGGAAGAAGGCGCTCGCGTGGGGCGTGCTCATTGTCTTCGGCGCGATCGAGACGGTGTTTTTCCTCTCGAGCCTGTCGAAATTTGCGCACGGCGGCTATGTGGCGGTCATTATGGCGCTGCTGCTTCTGTCGATTATGATCATCTGGCACCGCGGCACGCAACTCGAGCAGAAATACAGCGTGCGCCTCAAGCTTGGTGACTATACAGAGAATCTTGCGACGCTGCGCGGCGACAGTGCATTGCCGGAGCTGACGCAGAACCTTGTCTACATCGGCAGCAGCGACGATATGGAGACGATCGATCGCAACACACTCTACTCCATCCTCGATAAGGACCCCAAGCGCGCCCGCGCCTACTGGTTTTTGAGTGTGCATGTGCTCGACGAGCCAAACGCGATGAACTATCAGGTCGAGACGTTTGGCACGGACTATATTTTCCGCGTAAAGCTCAACCTCGGCTTCAAGAACGACCAGCGCGTGAACATCTACCTGCGTCAGATCGTGCGCGACCTGCTCGAGAGCGGGGAGCTGCCGCCGCAGGAGAGAAAGTATTCGATCTACGGCCCCTCGCAGGTGGGCAACTTCAAGTTTCTGATGCTGCGCCGCGCGGTGCCGCTGATGTCGGAGCTGAGCCGCACGGACGAGATCATCCTGAACCTCAAATACGCCGTCCGCCGCGCGGCGGGCTCGGTCATCCAGTGGTACGGACTGGACACCTCGTCGGTCATTGTGGAGCAGGCGCCGCTGGTCATCCCCAGCGCGCACGAAAACGAAAAGCGCATCCAGCGGGCGAAATGAATCAAAAAGGAGAGATGCCGCGGTATCTCTCCTTTTTTGGTACAAAATAAGCATAGTACCCGAAGCGGATATGAAGCCTCGGAGACTATGCTTATTTTTGTTATAATGGGAGGGCAATGGATGGACGGTTTCTTTGGTGA
>ENA-ORTQ01000862-ORTQ01000862.1-human-gut-metagenome-genome-assembly--contig:-NODE-862-length-35881-cov-11.316949_pt1 | contig 35881 bp, 31 predicted proteins | sample MGYA00241912_ERZ509188 | MGnify/ENA primary metagenome ERZ509188 (study PRJEB26280, sample SAMEA2338849) | human gut metagenome | biome: human gut; feature: human-associated habitat; material: faeces...
CCATGTTCCGCCGCCTTGCCGATGTTGCCGAGCGTACCGGGTGCGCCGTTATCCTTATCGGACATCTCAACAAAGCTGCCGGAGGGCAGAGCGCATACCGGGGCTTAGGTTCTATCGACTTCCGCGCCGCAGCAAGGAGCGTCCTGCTGATCGGGCGCGTGAAGCGAGAACCGAATGTGCGCGTTATCGTCCATGACAAATCTTCCCTTGCGCCGGAGGGCAAGCCCGTTGCCTTTTGCCTTGACCCGGAAACGGGCTTTGAGTGGATAGGCGAATATGATATAACCGCCGACGAGCTGCTGTCCGGCGCGGGCGGCAACACCGCCACCAAGACCGAACAGGCGGAACGGCTGATACTTGACCTGTTGGCAGACGGGAAAGAGCTTGCCAGTGAGGACATTGTAAAAGCCGCAGCCGAAGCCGGAATATCCGAAAGGACGGTACAGAACGCCAAGCGCAACATGGGCGGCATTTTAGGCGCAAGGCGTGTCGGCGGTCAATGGTACAACTTCATCAAGAAGAAGCAGCCACCCGAACCCGCAAGCTGAAAGTGCAAAACGCAGACCCTTTGCACTTTGCACTTTCGCACTTTCACGATAATTTGCGTCAATAACTCAAAAAAGCACTTGACAAAACGCTTCATGTGCCGCAGCTCCGTATCGTCCGTGCGGAGCTGCACCGACGCGCTGTCCGGGCCCACGGGCGCGGCCTGCACCTCCGACACATGGTAATCGCCCTGCCTGCCGTAGCGGCGGCTGTGGAACTGGGTGAAATTCGCCGCGAAATCCTCCTCCCGCAGCAGCGATGCCGTCAGCGCCAGCGGCTCCTCCGTCTCCGCCTCCGTCAGGGACGGCGCGTCCACCGTGATCTCCAGGCGCTGCGGAAAGCCGTACAGTACCTTGACGCGGCTATTGTACCACACCGCGCGGAGAAATTCTATCTCATAACCGCCCCAGCAGCAGGTGCGTCCCCGCCAGAAGCAGCAGCGGCTCCGTCTCCCAGCAGCCCCACGCCGTCGGCAGCGGGATGTCCTGCGGCTCGATGACCGTACCGTCCAGCGCCGTCAACTGCCGCTGGACGCACAGCACGCACCGCTGCGCCAGGCTGGACAGCGTCAGGCTGCTCTGGGGCGACGGCCCGCAGGATACCACCTGCCGCGCCCGCAGCGGCTCTGCCCACGCAGCCTGCGGCAGCAGCACCGTGCCGCACAGCGGCCCACGGCCCTGCCCGGACAGACGCCGCGCCCCCTCCCTGTCCAGCACCAGCAGCTCCCAGCAGCGCCGCAGCGCCGCCTCGCCGCCGATCCTCTGTACCTCCGGCGGCAGCGCCCGCTGCCACGCCGCGCCGCTGTCGCGATAAAAGCCGTACTCCGCCATACAGTTCACCTCCCGCTTAGTCTGCCGCGCCGGGAAAAATCTTATGCCGCCGATTTTTTGCTGGGCATTTCCCGCCGGCTGTGCTATACTGTGTGCTATACTTGAAGTACGATTCTTCAAAGGAGGCCGTTCCATGCAGCTTCGCGCCCATCTCCATACCGTGAACCGGCACCGGCGTCTGGTACGCCGCTACTGCCTGAAGCTGGGTCTTGTATGGCAGGGCCTGACCCACGACCTTTCCAAATACAGCCCTGTTGAATTCTGGCGCGGCTGCAAATACTATCAGGGCTGGCGCAGTCCCAACGACCAGGAGCGTCTGGAAAACGGCGTCAGTCTGGCGTGGCTCCACCACAAGGGCCGCAACCGCCACCACTTCGAGTACTGGATCGACTACTGCCGCCGGGAGGATGGCACTATCTACATCGGCGGCTGCAAGATGCCGAAGAAGTATGTGGCTGAGATGTTCTGCGACCGGATCGCCGCCTGCCGCGTCTATCAGGGCCAGCAGTACACCGACGCCTCTCCCTACGACTATTACCAGCGCTCCAAGGATCTCAAGCGCACCGACGCCAGCCGCTTCATGCACGCGGACACGGCGGCGCTGCTGGAGCGGTGGCTTCTGCTGCTGAAGGAGCAGGGGGAGGACACGGCCTTCGCCCGGATCCGGCAGGAGCTGCTGGAGGCCGCCTATTGATACCCCGCGCCCAGAAGAAATCCAGCGATTTTTCTATGTTTTTCTTGCTTTTCCCCATCTTTTGATATATACTGCTTTGGTACATTCACATGAGAGGTTATCAACGACATGACCCATCCCTATAAGACCCGGGAGGGCGGCGCTACCGTGACGGTCTTTGTCCCCTACGACTGTCAGAACCACTGCCCCTTCTGCATCAACAAAAAAGAATACGCGGACTGCACCGGCTTCAGTCTGGAAAAGATCATCGCCAGCATCCGCACCATGGACGCCATCACACCCCGCTGCGACTTCGTGTTCACCGGCGGCGAGCCGCTGGCCGATCTGGACGCGCTGCAGCGTATGCTGGACGCCATTCCCACCACCCACAAGGTGTATATCAACACCACCTTCCCCTCGCAGGAGACCACCAGCTTCGAGGAGATGCTGGCCTTCACGGAGCGGAACAAGCACAAGATCACCTGCATGAACATCTCCCGCCATCTGGTACACTATGTGGAGGAGAGCCCGGACGCGGTGCTGGGGAAGATCGCCTGCCCTACCCGCATCAACTGCGTGCTGTACAAGAACTATCCGGCGGATAAGCTCATCGCCTATGTGGAGCGCTTCCTGCCCTACCGCATCCCCATCCAGTTCCGCTATGACTACACGGAGACGACGCCGGAGAACCTGTACGAGCAGGACAACGACCGCATCCTGCAGGATCTGAAGCGGCTGTTCACCTACAAGGGGCTGGACGGCTGCCGGATGCGCAATGGCTTCCATTTCGAGTATAAGGGCCTGCACATGACGTACCACAAAACCCTGCCTTATTCCACCATCGTGGAGGAAGGCCCGGACGGCGTGACCTACGACATCCTGTACGACATCCTCATTAAGCAGAACGGCGACATCCACAGCGACTGGACGGGCGTGCAGATGGACGTGGACGCCTACCGCAAGGTGGTGTTTGAGCCCTACGACCTCCGGGTGCTGGAGGGTACCGTGGACTTCTGAGACGGCAAAAAAAAGATGACCGCTATGCGGTCATCTTTTTTTGCGCTCAGTGCAGGTTCAGCTTGAACAGATTGCCGTCGGCGGCGAAGTTGGTGATCTCGTACAGCACCAGAATGTCGTCGGCCTCGTCGGCCAGCGGCTGCAGCTTCTCCCGGCAGTACCGCAGATCCACCATGGTGATGGTCTCGTAGTCCCCCGTGAGGAACGGCACAAAGCTGTTGGCGAAGGAGTCCTTGATGAGCAGCAGGTGCTTTCCGTTCTCCGTGCCGGTGCGGATCACCGCCTTGGCGTAGTTGCCGCCCAAAAACAGCTCGTACTTGTCCTTCTTCTCCAGCGCCGTCAGGTCGTACAGGCTGTCCCGCTCCGTGCCGTCGCAGTCGGCGGAGACAATGGTAATATCCGGGCAGTAGTCCACAGTGTCATACACGCTGTCCGGCAGCAGCACCTTGGAGTACAGCGTGCCCCGGAAGCGGTCGGTGGCCTGCGTCAGCGCATAACTGCGGGCGGTGTGGCCCGTGGCCGCCGCCCACACGCCGTAGGCGGCCCGCGCACCCTCTGTCGTCCAGTGGTGGTCGGTGTGATAATAAGGGTCCTCTACCCCGGCCAACGCCGTGCGGGCGTCCGCAAGCGTTCCCCCCAGTTTGTCCGTCAGGAGGGAAAACGCCTTGTCCTCGTCGTAGTAGGGGGCGTTTTTCGGCAGGCATTCGCCCAACACACCGGCAGGGCTGGGCGCCATCAGCATGGTGCAGCTTTTGCCGCTGTTGGCGGCGAAAAATGTCTCCACCGCCGTCAGGTTTTTTTCGTAGTTGGCCCAGTCGAAGGTATCGTCCGTGACCTTGGCGAACAGGCGGCCCTCCGCACCCAGATAGGTGCCGCTGATGTCCTGCCGCCCCTCCATCCGCTGGAGAACGGAGCGCGCGCCCGTCCAGAAGTCCCGCAGCAGGATCTGGTCGCTGGTATAGTTCTCCGTCTCCGTCATGAACCTGCCGGACAGCACATTGTCCGCCGTCAGCTCCGGCGTGGTCTGGAGATAGCGATTTTCATTCTCAGAAAAGGCCCGGTCCGGCGTAAAGAAGAAGCTGCCCACGGACAGGCCCAGCAGGATCACGCAGATAGCGATGAGCGGGGCCGGCATATTTCGTTTCATACGCACCCCTCCTCAGAACCGGAAATACAAAAACGGGTTGTAGCTGTCGCCCACCAGAAACGCCACGGACACCAGCAGCACCAGCACCGCCCATACGGTGCGCAGCGTATCGGACACGGCGATGGACATACCGTCCTCCCACCGGCGCCACAGCCGCTTGGGCAGGGACGTGCAGCCGATGACCGCCAGCGCCAGCACCAGCCAGAAGCTGCGCAGCAGGTAGGCGGCGGTGCCGTCGAAAAATGTGCCGGAGAGCATGTGGCCCAGATAAGCGCCCAGCTGGCTGAAGTCCGTGATAGCGAACAGCACCCAGCCCAGAATGAAGCACAGGCATGTGTACACATGCCCCACCCAGCGAGGGGCGCATTCCAGCTTTTTCAGCAGGAACGTCTTTTCCAGCAGCAGCAGTACCGCGTAGTACACACCCCACAGCACGAAGTTCCAGCTGGCGCCGTGCCACAGGCCGGTAAGGAACCAGACGATGGCGATGTTCAGTATCTGACGGCCCAGCCCCTTGCGGTTGCCGCCCAGCGGAATATAGACGTACTCCCGGAACCATGTGGACAGGCTGATATGCCAGCGCCGCCAGAACTCCGTAACGGTGCGGGATTCGTAGGGGTAGTTGAAGTTCTCCAGAAACCGGAAGCCGAACAGCCGCCCAAGGCCGATGGCCATGTCGGAGTAGCCGGAGAAATCGAAGTAGATCTGAAACGTGAACGCCAGCGCCCCCAGCCACGCCGTGACCACGGAGGGCGCGGACATGGCGGCGATCTCCTCCCACACGGCGCCCATCTGGTTGGCCAGCAGCACCTTCTTGCCCAGCCCGACGACAAACCGCTGCATACCGGCGCTGGCGTCAGGCAGCGACTCCCGGTGCCGGTTCTCCAGATCGTCCGCCACCGTCTTATACTGGACGATGGGCCCGGCGATGAGTTGGGGGAACAGCGTCACATAGGCGCTGAAGTCCACGATGTTCCGCTGGGGCGGCACCACACCGCGGTACACGTCGATGGTGTAGCTCATGGTTTGGAACGTGTAGAACGAGATGCCGATGGGCAACAGCAGTCCCAGCGCGGGGATGGCCGTGCCCAGCAGACCGTTTATATTGGTAATGGCGAAATCCGTGTACTTGAAGAACCCCAGGATACTCAGATTCCCCACCACGGACACGATGAGCACCGCCTTGGCCCTCTTGGGCTTCCCAACGGCGCGGAAATGGCCGATGGCCAGTCCGTTGCAGTAGTCGAACACCGTGGAAAACAGCATGATAAGGATATATTTCGGCTCGCCCCAGCCGTAAAACAGCAGGCTGAACACCAGAAGCAGCGCATTGCGCAGCTTCCGGGGGCATAGGAAGTACAGAATACCCACCAGCGGCAGAAACGCCAGCAGGAACGTGGTACTGCTGAAAACCATGTGTCGGCTCCTTTGTTCAGTGGTCAAAAATGGGGCAGGCGAGCCTGCCCCATCCGCTTGTGTTTACTTGACGCCTGCCAGCTTGCCCATCTGGTAGCTGCCCCGGATGGCGGACAGGTTGTTGAGGAAGATCACGTCCGTGACCCCGTTGGTCTTGGCGAAGTCGGAGACGCTGCCGCTGTAATAGCGGTAGTCGATGACGTACACCGTCTGGTAGTGATCCACCAGGAACGGCACGAAGGCGTTGCCGAAGGACTCCTTCACCACCACGCACTTGGAGCCGTCGGACAGGTCGGGGTTCTCGATGACGGTGTAGGGGTTGTCGCCCATGATGAACGTGCCGTACTTCAGACCGGCGGCCGCGTCGGACTCGTCATAGATGACCTTGCCGGGCGTCAGGCTGTCCGCCGTCTTGCCGTACTGCATCCGGGCCTCGGTGCTGATGGGATGGTACGCCGTCACCGTATCGGGATCGTTCTTCATGACGTCGGGCTTGCCGGCGTCGTTGTAGAACGAGCCGAGGAAGCCGTCAAACTGGCTGACCTCATACTCCGACAGGCTGTGGGGCGTGATGCCCTTGGCGCCGCAGAACTCCCGGTAGGCGTAGTAGGCTCCCAGCGCCGTCCAGTGATGATCCGTGCGGAAGTAGATATACTCGCTGCGGTGGGACATCAGCATATCGTGGAGGGGCACCGTTTTTACATTGTTCCCCATGGCGGCCAGAATATCCTTCTCCGCCTGGGCCTGATCGCTGCCGGGAATGTCGCTGTACAGCGCGTCCGGCAGGGTGATGCCGCTGGACAGCGGCACCGCCAGCGTGTACACCGTGCTGGTGCCGGACAGCTGGTCGGCCACGGCGGTCACGATGTCCGCGTAGCTTTTGGCAAGGCTGTCCACATAGTTGTACATCTCAAAGCCGCTGCTGCCCACCACATACACGCCGCCGGCCTGATAAGGCGTGGCATCGGTGGTGATGGTGTCCACCGTCTTATTGCCGGTGGTCTGCTGGGTATCGTCCGGCGCAGTGCCGGTCTGCCCGTCCCCGTTGTCCGGCGTCTGGGTGTCGTCCGGAGTCTGGGTGTCGTCCGGCGTCTGGGTATCACCCGGCTGCGTCACCACCGGCTCGTCGGACTTGTCCGCGGGGGTATCCTTCTTGAAGGTATCCGTGAAAACGGCCAGCGCCCCCAGCACCAGCGCCGCCAGCACAATCACCAGCAGCAGGGCGGGCAGCGGACTGCGGCGGCGGCGATAGCGGCGGCCGCTGTATCTCCGTCTACTCACTTGACGTACTCCTTGATGATGCTGCGGGCCGTGTCGGTGTCAGAGGTGACGCACAGCACCACGCAGGTGCCGTAAGTCTCGAAGATGGCCCCGTTGATGCGGTCTACCTCGGCGGGCAGATAGCGCTCCATTTCGGTCTTCTGGCTGTCCAGAAATGCCTGCATGGACGTGCGCAGCGCCGCGGCGGACGTACCGTCGTAGCACTCGATGACAAAGATCTCCTCGGCGGTGGAGCCGGAGGACATATAGGCCGCCGCGTCACACTTCTCCGGCAGCTGGAAGTAGTAGCCCAGCTCCTCGTTGGGAACGGCGGTCAGCTCGGCATCAAAGGAAGTTTTTTCCAGCAGCGCCTGTGCCAGCCCCTGCGCGTTGACGGTGGTATCCTTCGTGCCGCAGGCAGCCAGCGTGAAAACTGTCATCACGGCAAGCAGCAGTGAAATGATTCGTTTCATAGTGTTCTCCTCAAATCGTTCTTATATGTATCGTGCGGGGAAAGACAAACTTTCCCGAATAGGTATTATAGTACAAACCGCTTAAAAGGGAAAGAGTCAATTTGTAACAAAGCGGTTAATTTTCCGGGAAGACTGCCCCGCCCCTCCGTTCCTTATGACGGTGCCGCGCCCCATACGGTTCCGTGTTTTGTCTCTCCCCCTTTACAAACGGGCATTTTTTGATATAATAGTACCATCCGTTGACAAGGGCAAGCACGCCTGACAGCGTGTCTTTCTGGCGCTTTTTGCCCTTTTCGCCTTGGCTTGCGCCAGCAGGCCTGCGTCTCAAAAGCCAAAAATCACTCAAAAATCCATCGCTGGCAGGTGCGAGACAGTTTTGTCGGAGCAGAAATGTGTCCAGGCAAGGAAAGGCCCGCAGGGAATACTGCCGTATTAGCAAGGGACTTGACGCAGTATGGGCGCATTTCTGCCCGCCAAAACCGCGTTTGCCCTTGTTAACGGATGGTAAGGCTAAGGAATTTTACAGGCATAAGGAGATATGATATATGGCCGTGATCGAATACGATGAGTACAAGCAGAAGCTGCAGGCGCTGGAGCCCACGCTGGGCGAGCTGGAAAAGGCGCTGGGCATCCCCAAGGCCCGGGAGGAGTTGGCCGAGCTCCAGAAGGAGACGGAGCAGGAGGGCTTCTGGAATGACCTGGAGCGCAGCCAGCAGGTAAGCCGTCAGGTCAAGCGTCTGGAGAATAAAATCAAAAAGCATGATAAGCTGGTGTCCGAGTGGGAGGACACCCTGACCCTGTGCGAGATGGCGCAGGAGGAGGATGATCCCTCCCAGCTGGAGGACGTGATCTCCGGCTACGAGACGCTGGAAAAGGAGATCAGTGAGCGCCGTCTGGCGGCGCTGCTGTCCGGCGAATATGACGGCAATAATGCCATTCTCACCTTCCACGCCGGTGCCGGCGGCACCGAGGCGCAGGACTGGACGGAGATGCTGTACCGGATGTACACCCGCTGGGCCGAGCGCCACGGCTACACCTATCAGCTTATGGACTACGAGGCCGGCGATGAGGCCGGCATCAAGTCCGCCACGATCCTCATCGAGGGCGAAAACGCCTACGGCTATCTCAAGAGTGAAAACGGCGTCCACCGTCTGGTGCGCGTCAGCCCCTTTGACGCCAACGCCCGCCGCCAGACCAGCTTCGCCGCGCTGGAGGTCATGCCCGAGCTGGATGACGACAGCGAGATTGATATCCGTCCCGAGGATATCGAGATGCAGGCCTGCCGCTCCTCCGGTGCCGGCGGCCAGCACATCAATAAGACGTCCTCCGCCGTCCGCCTGACCCACCTGCCCACCGGCATCGTGGTGTTCTGTCAGACGGAGCGCAGCCAGTTCCAGAACCGCGACAATGCCATGAAGATGCTGCGTGCCAAGCTGGCGGAGCTGAAGCTCCAGCAGCACGCCGAGAAGATCAGCGACCTGAAGGGCGTGCAGATGAAGATCGAGTGGGGCAGCCAGATCCGCTCCTATGTGTTCATGCCCTACACGCTGGCCAAGGACACCCGCACCGGCTATGAGATGGGCAACATTCAGGCCGTGATGGACGGCGACATCGACGGCTTCATCAACGCCTACCTCACTGCCGCCGCCAACGGCGAGATCAAGAAATAATTTCTCGAGAATTTCAGATCACTCTGTGTATTTTCCATACGCAGAGTGATTTTTTTCAACCAAAGCCACGCGTTAGACGCGTGGCTTTGGTTGAAAAAAACAGAGCCGCTGACGCGGCTCTGTTTTTTTATGTACTTTCGGCAGTGCTTCAGCACTTCTCGAACACCACAGCGGTGCCCATACCGCCGCCGATGCACAGGGTCGCCAAGCCCTTCTTGGCCTCGGGACGACGCTGCATCTCGTGCAGCAGAGTGACGATGATACGCGCACCGGAGGCGCCCACGGGGTGACCCAGAGCAATAGCGCCGCCATTAACGTTGACCTTGCTCATATCAAAATGCAGCTCGCGGGCCACAGCGATGGACTGCGCGGCAAACGCCTCGTTGGCCTCCACCAGATCGATATCATCGATGGTCACGCCGGCCTTCTTCATGGCGTTGCGGGAAGCCACCACGGGGCCAACGCCCATGATCTTGGGATCCACGCCGCCCTGACCCCAGCCGATCAGCTTGGCCATGGGCTTCAGGCCGTACTTCTCCACAGCCTCGCCGGAGGCCAGCACGATGGCGGCAGCGCCGTCGTTGATGCCGGAGGCGTTGGCAGCGGTCACGCGCTGGGTACCCTTATCGGCAGCATCCTGTGCGCCGGTGACCTCGAAGGTATGTACCACCTGGGGATTGGGGGACTCGGGACCCACGGGGAATGCGCCCTTCAGCTTGGCGATGCTGTCAGCGGTGACGCCGGCCTTGGGATACTCGTCCTTGGCAAAGGGAACCATGTCCTTCTTGACCTTGACCATCACGGGGACGATCTCATCATCAAAGCGGCCGGCGGCCTGCGCGGCCTCCGCCTTCTGCTGGGAGGCAGCGGCGAACTCGTCCTGCTCGCGGCGGGTGATGCCCCAGATGTCGTTGATGTTCTCAGCGGTGGTGCCCATGTGGTAGTTGTTATAGGCGTCCCACAGACCGTCCTTGATCATGGTGTCCACCAGCTTCTTGTCGCCCATACGAGCGCCCCAGCGGGCGTCGGGCGCGGCATAGGGGGCAGCGCTCATGTTCTCGGTACCGCCGCAGACCACGATGTCGGAATCGCCGGCCAGAATGGAACGGGCGCCCTCGATGACGGACTTCATGCCGGAACCGCAGACCATGCCGACGGTATAGGCGGGCACGGAATAGGGGATACCGGCCTTAATGGAAACCTGACGCGCCACGTTCTGGCCCTGTGCCGCGGTCAGGATGCAGCCGAACATCAGCTCGTCCACGTTCTCAGGCGCGATATTGGCGCGCTTCAGAGCCTCCTTGACCACCACAGCGCCCATCTCAGCGGCGGGGGTGTTCTTCAGGGAACCGCCAAAGGAACCGATAGCGGTTCTGCAGCAATTGACAACATACAGGTCTTTCATGAAAGTTACCTCCTATAAAGATTAAGGTCATTATACAGCTTCGTATAACGAATGTCTACGCCCATGATAGTCAACTTTTTAACAATAGTCAACCACGAATTGCAAGTTTGTTAAAAAATCGTCAAAAGGTGCATAGCAGGCCGCCGCTTTCCGTCATTTTGACGGACGCGGGCCTTACTGCTCGGCCTGCTGTGGGGTCTGCCCCAGCTGGCTGCGCAGCTGCGTCAGCGCCGTGTAGAACGTGCCGGTGTCGATAGCGGCGTACAGCTCCTCGTTGTAGACCACATTGGCCTCGCTGCGCCGGGCCTGCAGCAGCGTGTTGAAATAGGTAGGCAGCACGGCGGACAGGTCTGTCTCCTCCCGCAGGAAGATATAGTAGCCGTCGTCCGTCGCCACTACGCCGGTCATCTCGCTGGGCTGCAGCGCCGTCACCGCCTGACTCAGCGCATCGCCGGAGGTGCCGTCACCGGCGGCAAAGGTGATGCTGTCCATCTGATCCACCTGGCGCTCCTGACAGATGGCGGCATGCTCGGCGATCTTGTCCTCCGCCTCCTGCATGCGCTTGAGGTAGCCGTTGGCCTCCTCCTCGGCGCCGTCGCCGGCCTCCACATAGATGACCTTGCCGGTGAGATAGCCGTTGTCCGCCGCGTACTGGGCCAGTGCCGCCGTGTCGGGATACAGGGCGCTGCCCTCGGTGCAGAACTCGCTCTGCATCCGCTGGTACAGGTACGCCGTCTCGTTGATGCGGTCATAGACCTCCTCGGTGATGCCCTGCGTCTCCAGCTGCTGCTGGTAGGCCTCCTCGCTGCCGTAGTATGTCACATACTCCAGCCGCTGGGCGTCCAGTGCCGCCTGATCCTCCTCGGTCAGCGTCACGCCTGCCTCCTCCGCCCACGCCCGCACCACGCTGTACAGCTTCACCGTCTCCAGCGTGTCGGTCTTGGCGTAATCGCCGTAGGACAGGCCCTCTGTCAGCTCCGCGCTCCAGTCCACATCGGGCACATAGGTGCTCAGATACTCGCAGTCATAGGCCAGCCAGTACAGATATTCCTCCGCCGTTACGGTCTGCCTGTCGATGAACAGCAGCTCCGCGTCGGGATGGATCCCGCTGGCCTGATACAGCAGGCCGTCGGTGCGGCTGCCCTTCTTCATGCCGCCGGTGAGGGCGATGGCCCCCACCAGCACCACAGAGGCCAGCGCACCGGCGATCAGACGTACCCAGTTATTCTTCATGGTCATTTCCTCCTTCTCGGGACTGCTGTCCCTGTATCTCATTCTGCTGCAAGCGCAGCTGTTCTACAAGGCCGCCTGCGGCGTCCAATGCATCCTCGTTGGGCTGTAAAAACAGCGTCAGCCGGGGCGATGTCCCCGCCGTCAGCTGCAGGCGGCTGCGGTAGCCCGCCATGGTGCACACCGCCAGCAGCGCCGACGGGTCGATGCGCGTGTCAAAGCTGAACAGCAGCTGCCGCCCCTTCTGGGTGATATCGGTGATGCCCGTCTCCATGGCCGCCGCGCGCAGCATGGCCACGTTCAGCAGCGCCGTCACCGGCCCCGGCACATCGCCGTACCGGTCCAGCAGCTCGTCCATCAGGTCGGCCTCGTCCGCCGGCGTCCGCAGCGCGGCGATGCGGCGGTACAAGTCCATCCGCTGCTCGGCGGACGGCACATAGCTCTCCGGAATGTAGGCCGGCACCGTCAGGTCGGCGGAGCACTCCGTCCGCACCTCCGCGCCCCGGCCCTGCTGCTCCAGCACCGCGTCGTTCAGCAGCTTCAGGTACATATCGTAGCCCACGGACATCATGTAGCCCGACTGCTCGGGGCCCAGCAGATTGCCGGCGCCCCGGATCTCCAGATCCCGCATGGCGATCTTGAAGCCGGAGCCGAACTCCACATACTCCCGTATGGCGGTGAGCCGCTTGGCGGCCACCTCCGTCAGCACCTTGCCGGTGCGGTATGTCAGATAGGCATAGGCCCGCCGGGCTGACCGCCCGATGCGCCCCCGTATCTGGTGGAGCTGGCTGAGTCCCAGCCGGTCGGCGTCCTCGATGATGAGCGTATTCACGTTGGGGATGTCGATGCCCGTTTCGATGATGGTGGTGCATACCAGCACGGCGATGTCGCCCTCGGCCATGCGGCTCATGACGCGGCTCAACTCGCCCTCGGCCATTTTACCGTGGGCCGTTTCCACCGTCACGCCGTCGCCCAGCAGCTGCCGCAGCCGGGAGGCGGTGGAGTCGATATTTTCCACCCGGTTGTGCAGGTAGTACACCTGCCCGCCCCGGTCCAGCTCCCGCCGGATGGCCTCGGCGATGATACCCCAGTCATGCTCCAGCACATAGGTCTGCACCGGCTGCCGGTCCTGAGGCGGCTGCTCGATAGTGCTCATGTCCCGGATGCCGCTGAGGGCCATATTCAGTGTCCGCGGAATCGGTGTGGCGGACAGCGTCAGCGTGTCCACCTGCTCCGCCCGCTGGCGCAGCTTCTCCTTGTGGGTCACGCCGAAGCGCTGCTCCTCGTCGATAATCAGCAGGCCCAGATCCTTGAACTCCACGTTCTTCGCCAGCAGCTTGTGGGTGCCGATAAGCAGATCGACCCTGCCCTCCTTCACCCGCTCCAGCACGTCCTTCACCTGCGCCGGCGTACGGAACCGCGACAGCACCTCCACCGTTACCGGAAACGCCCGGAAGCGGGCGATAGCCGTGGCGTAGTGCTGCTGGGCCAGCACGGTGGTGGGCACCAGAATGGCGGCCTGCTTGCCGTCCAGAATGCACTTCATGGCCGCCCGCAGCGCCACCTCTGTCTTGCCGTAGCCCACGTCGCCGCACAGCAGCCGGTCCATGGGCGCCGGCTTCTCCATGTCGCGCTTGATGTCCCGGATGGCAGCCAGCTGGTCGTCCGTCTCCGTGTAGTCGAAGGACTCCTCAAACTCCTGCTGCCATGGCGAGTCCGGTGAAAAAGCGAAGCCCGGCCGCCGCTGACGCTGGGCGTACAGCTTGATCAGCCCCTCGGCCAGATCCTTCGCCGCCGCCTTGGCCCGGCGGGTGGTCTTGGCCCACTGGTCGCCGGACAGCTTGTTCAGCTTGGTCTTCTCCGCCGCCTCATCACCGCCGCCGATGTATTTACTCACCAGATCCAGCGATGTAGCCGGCACATACAGGCAGTCGCTGCCGGCGTAGTTGATCTTGATATAGTCCTTTTCCACGCCATCCACCGGCAGGCGCAGCATCCCGGCGAACCGCCCGATGCCGTGGTGTACGTGCACCACCAGATCCCCCACCGCCAGATCGGTATAGGATTGTATCTTCTGCCGGTTATCAGCCTTAGCGGGCCGGGGCTTTTTTCGGCTGCCGGACAGCCTCTCAGTGAGCTGTCCCTCCGTCAGCACCGCCAACTTCAGCGCCGGCCACTCGCTGCCGGCGCTGAGGGCGCCCACGGTGATGCACACCTGTCCCCGTTGAGGCGCGGCGCTGCCAGACAGCTCCAGCGCGGCGGGGATCTTCCTGTCCCGCAGCAGCTGCTGCATATTCCGTGCCCGCACCTCGCCGCCGCACAGCACCAGCACGCCGTATCCGGCGGTGAGGTAGTGTACGATGTCGGTGGCCGCCGTTTCCAGACTGCCGCCGTAGCTGGACAGCTGCTTGGCGGGGATGTCCAGCAGCAGCTTGGGCGCCACGAGATACCGGCTGGTGGGCAGGCTCTCCATCTGGCACACGGGGAACCGCTCCAGCTCCGCCGCCGTCTCGGTCTCCGTCAGCGTCAGCCGCCCGAAGGCCCCGGCCATCAGCCCCGCCTCCATGGACGCCGTCACGTCTTGCTTTACCTGCCATACGAAGGCCTTCAGCGCCTCCTGCACCCGTCCCGCCTCGCTGACGCAGATCAGGCAGTCCTCCGGCAGATAGCCGAAGGCCGTGGCCGCATCGGGGTACACCGCCGTCAGATACCGGTCGCCGCCGGGGGGCGTCACCCCCTGCCGCAGGGACTGGGCGTCCTCCTCCAGCCGCTGGCGCAGCGCGGCGGCATTCTCCCTTCTGGCCAGCCGTTTGGCCGCCGCGTCTATCCGCCGGGCGGTGTTCTCTGCCGTGTCTGCATCATGAAACGGCAGTACCTCCCCCGCCGGCAGCACCGTGAAGCGCTGCCGGTTCTCCACGCGGCGCTGGGTGGTCACGTCGAAATCTCCCATGCTGTCCAGCTCGTCATCGAAGAACTCGCAGCGCACCGGCCTGTCCGGTCCCGGGGAAAAAATATCCAGAATACCGCCCCGCAGGGCGAACTGTCCCGCGCCCTCCACCTGCTGGGCACGGACGTACCCGGCGGCGATGAGCCGCGCCGTCAGCGCCGTCACGTCGTACTGCTGCCCCACCTCCAGTGTGAAGGCGGTCTGCCGCAGCACCTCCGGCGGCAGGCACAGCTGGGCCATGGCCGCCGCCGTGGCCACCATGACCCGCGGCTTCTCCTGCGCCAGCCGATACAGCGCCCACAGCCGCCGGTACTCCCACTGGCGGCTGTACGCCGCCGCAGGCCGCAGCTGCAGCTCCCGGGCCGGCAGCATCACCGGCTCTCGCCCCGTCAGGACCCGCAGATCAGCGGTCTGCCGGGCACACTCCTGCTCGTCGGCGCACAGCATCAGCAGCGGCCGGCCGGTCTGCTCCGCCGCTGCCGCCGCCACGGAGGCCCGCTGCACCGGGGAGAGCCCGGTGATCATACTGTGCTTTTCCCGGCCGTCTATGCCGGCTGTCAGCTCCCGCAGCTGGGGCATCGTCAGCAGCTGCCGTATCAGCCCTTCCATGTGCTCTCCCCTCCTCTCCGCGTCCGGTGCGCCGGACGCCGGTAATCTCCATTTTACATATTCTATGCGGCTTTGCTGAAATTTACCTGAAAAAATCTTACCCGTTGAAGCGGTTCATGGCCGTGTCCGGGCCGTCCTCAATGAGGCACAACGCCGCCTCCGCCGCACGATCCAGCGTGGCGCGCAGCAGCTTGGCCTCCTCGCCCTGGGGCTTACCGATGACCCAGTCGATCATCTCGTGGTCGGGGTGCTCCGGCATCCCCACGCCCACCTTGATGCGGGGGAAGCCGTCGGTGCCCAGATGCTGGATGATGTTCTTCAGCCCGTTGTGGCCGCCTGCCGACCCGCTTTTGCGGATGCGCAGCTTCCCCACCGGCAGGGACACGTCGTCGGAGACGACCACCACATGATCCGCCGGTATCTTGTAGAACCGGGCGGCCTCGCCCACCGACTCGCCGGACAGGTTCATGTAGGTCTGGGGCTTCATCACCAGAATTTTGTTGCCGTTCCGCTCCAGGATCCCCGTCCACGCCTTGAACCGCAGCTTGGTGAGCTTGAAGCTCTCCTTTTCCATCAGACTGTCCAGCGCCAGCCAGCCCATGTTGTGCCGGGTGGATTCATACTTGCTGCCGGGGTTTCCCAGCCCCACCAGGATCCAGTTGACGCCGCCGGTCTGATTCCGATTAAAAAACAAGGCTCTCGCCTCCTTTTGAAAAAGTAAGAGGGACTGCAGACGCAGTCCCTCTATTATAGCACAGCTTTCGCCGTTTGCAAAGCGTTCAGTTGAACAGCTTGGCGATGGAGATCTCCTGATAGATGCGCTCAATGGCCTCGGCAAACATGGGCGCCACAGACAGGTACTTGATCTTGTCGCAGCCCTCGCCCATAGTCTCGGGGATGGTGTTCAGCAGCGCCACTTCCTTGATGACGCTGGCGCTCAGGCGCTCCAGCGCCGGGCCGGACAGCACACCGTGGCTGGCACAGGCGTACACGCTGTTGGCGCCGCCCACCTCCACGATGGCCTTGGCGGCGTTGCAGATGGAGCCGGCGGTGTCGATCATATCGTCGAACAGGATGCAGTCCTTGCCGGCCACGTCGCCGATGACGTTCATGACCTCGCACTGGTTGGCCTTCTGGCGGCGCTTGTCCACGATGGCAAGGCTCATGTGCAGCTTCTGGGCGAAGGTGCGGGCGCGGGCCACGGAGCCCACGTCGGGGGACACCACCACCATGTCCTCGCACTTCTCGCCGAACTTCTTGGCGTAGTAGTCCACGAACACGGGATTGCCCAGCAGGTTGTCCACAGGGATGTCGAAGAAGCCCTGGATCTGGCTGGCGTGGAGATCCATGGTCAGCACGCGGTCTGCGCCGGAGGCGGTGAGCATGTTGGCCACCAGCTTGGCGGAGATGGGATCACGGCTCTTGGCCTTGCGATCCTGACGGGCATAGCCGAAATAGGGGATCACCGCCGTGACGCGGCCTGCGGAGGCGCGCTTGCAGGCGTCGATCATGATGAGCAGCTCCATCAGGCTGTCGTTGACCGGCTTGCAGGTGGAGTTGATAAGAAACACGTCGCTGCCGCGGACGCTCTCATACAGGGAGACAGACGCCTCGCCGTCCGCAAAGGATTTTACCTCCGCCTCGCCCAGCTTGATGCCGATAAGCCTGCAGATCTCCTGTGCCAGTGCAGGATTGGCATTGCCGGTGAAGATCTTGATGTCCTTGCCGTGAGAAATCATGGTGTTACCCTCTCGCTTTCTGTCCGTAACGGAACATTTTTTTGACTGTTTTGGGCCGCAAAGCGCCTGTTAAAAAACAAACAAAAAACGCCGTCGCCCCGCCGTTCACCGCTGGATAAAGCGGCATTCGGCGATGCAGACGGCGCACGCTCCGGCAGAGGAAGCGCACACAGGAAAAATATGGACTTTCGCGCGGCCCAGACGATCCATCGGCCCTTCCTCCCCTCGGTCTGTTTTCTCTGCCCCCTATTATAACAGGCTTTGCGGGAAAATCCAGTATTTTTCCCACTTTTTTTGGCAACAATTTTTCAGAGCGGGAAATGCCCATCCAAATCACCATTTTTTCATGGAAACGACGGCCATTTTTTGTATTTCTAAGAAAATGCAGGGGTTTTTGCCATTTATGAGTTGCATTTTCATTTTCATTGCATTACAATTAGGTACGCATTTGAGGAGGGCTGCCGTCTATGCTGCACATCGTACTGGTCGAACCGGAGATACCCCAGAACTGCGGCAACATCGCCCGCACCTGCGCCGCCACGGGATGCTCGCTGCATCTCGTCCGTCCGCTGGGCTTCGATATCTCCGACCGCGCCGTGAAGCGGGCGGGACTGGACTACTGGCATCTGGTGACCGTCCGGGACTACGACGGGCTGGACGACCTCTTCCGCCGGCACCCGGAGGCCGCCGCCGACCTGTGGCTGGCCACCACTAAGGCCCCGCAGGACTACACACAGGCCCGGTTCTCGCCGGACTGCTGGCTGTTCTTCGGCAAGGAGACGGCAGGGCTGCCGGAGATGTTCCGCATGGCCCACTATGACCGGTGCATCCGGCTGCCCATGCGCACGGAGGCCCGCAGTCTGAACCTCAGCAACTCCGTAGCCATCCTGACCTACGAGGCCCTGCGGCAGAACGGCTTCCCCGGCCTGACCGGCGAGGGCGAGATGGCGTCTGCACACTGATATTTTTTCAAAAGGAGATGCATCCGTATGAACTACAATAAAAAGACCATTCTGGACGTGGACGTTGCCGGCAGGAAGATCCTGCTGCGCTGCGACTTCAACGTGCCCCAGGACAAGGAGACAGGCGCCATCACCAGCGACAAGCGCATCGTGGCGGCGCTGCCCACCATCCGCTACCTGCTGGAGAAGAAGGCGGCGGTCATCGCCTGCTCCCATCTGGGCAAGCCCAAGGGCGAGTGGAAGGCCAAGCTGAGTCTGGCCCCCGTGGCCCAGCGTCTCAGCGAGCTGCTGGGGCAGGAGGTCATCTTCGCCAGGGACATCGTGGGTGAGGACGCCAAGGCCAAGGCTGCGGCCCTGCAGGGCGGCCAGATCATGCTGCTGGAGAATCTGCGCTTCGACCCCCGCGAGGAGAAGAACGACCCGTCCTTTGCCAAGGAGCTGGCTTCTATGGCGGAGCTGTACGTGTCCGACGCCTTCGGCACCGTACACCGGGCCCACGCCTCCACCGCCGGTGTGGCGGCCTACCTGCCCGCCGTGTCCGGCCTGCTGGTGGCCAAGGAGCTGGAGGTCATGGGCGGCGCGCTCAACGATCCCAAGCGCCCCTTCGTGGCGGTGCTGGGCGGCGCCAAGGTCAGTGACAAGATCGGCGTTATCAACAATGTGCTGGACAAGGCCGACACCATTATCATCGGCGGCGGCATGGCCTATACCTTCGCCAAGGCGCAGGGCGGCTCCATCGGCAAGAGCCTGTGCGAGGACGACAAGCTGGACTATGCCCTTGAGATGATCGAAAAGGCCAAGAAGAACGGCGTAAAGCTGCTGCTGCCCACCGATACCGTGGCGGCGGACGACTTCTCCAACGACGCCCGGCGTCAGGTGGTCAGCACCATGGCCATCCCCGACGGCTGGGAGGGCATGGACATCGGCCCCGACACCATCAAGGTGTTCTGCGGCGCCGTGAAAGGCGCGGGCACCGTAGTGTGGAACGGCCCCATGGGCGTGTTTGAGTTTGAAAACTTTGCCGCCGGCACCCGGGCCATGGCGCAGGCGCTGGCCGACAGCGGCGCCATCACCATCGTGGGCGGCGGCGACAGCGCCGCAGCGGTGGAGCAGATGGGCTTTGCCGACAAGATCACCCACATCAGCACCGGCGGCGGCGCGTCTCTGGAGTTCCTGGAGGGTCTGGAGCTGCCCGGCGTGGCCTGCCTGCTGGACAAGTAAGCGCCCTTGCCGGGGGAGGCGCTCCCCCCCTTACATCCGATCGTATCAAAGTAAAATTTGCAGCGATATATTTAGTTTTTTGAAAGACAGAGGAGTAAACGAGTTATGAATCGCAGATACCGTAAGACCATTATCGCCGGCAACTGGAAAATGAACAAGACCGCCAGCGAGACGAAGAAGTTTGCCGAGGAGCTGAAGGCCCTGCTGCCCAAGGCCAAGTGGTGCGACGTGGTGGTGTGCGTCCCCGCCGTGAACATCTCCACCGCCATCAAGGCCTTCAAGGACGCCCGCGTGTCCGTAGGCGCGCAGAACGTGTTCTTTGAGAAGTCCGGCGCCTACACCGGCGAGGTGTCCGCCGACATGCTGAAGGACCTGGGCGTGAAGTACGTCATCATCGGCCACTCCGAGCGCCGCCAGTACTTCGGCGAGACGGATCTCATCGTCAACAAGAAGGTGCTGGCCGCGCTGGAGGCCGGTCTGCACCCCATCATCTGCGTGGGCGAGACGCTGGAGCAGCGCGAGCTGGGCATCACCATGGAGCTCATTGCCCTGCAGGTGAAGTCCGCGCTGGCCGGCGTGCCTGCCGAGAAGCTGCGCAAGTGCGTCATCGCCTATGAGCCCGTGTGGGCCATCGGCACCGGCAAGACCGCCACCGCCGAGCAGGCCGCCGAGGTCTGCACCTTCATCCGCACCACCGTGCGCCACCTGTACGGCGCCCGCATTGCCCGTTCCATCACCATCCAGTACGGCGGCTCCATGAAGCCCGCCAACGCCGCCGAGCTGCTGAGCCAGCCCGACATCGACGGCGGCCTCATCGGCGGCGCAGCCCTGAACGCTGCGGACTTCGTGGAGATCATCAACGCTGCCAATCAGGACTGAACCCAACAGGAGGAAGGCATGAACAAAACTCCGACGACCCTTATCATCATGGACGGCTTCGGCATCGCGCCGCCGGCGGACGACAACGCCGTTACGCTGGCCAACACCCCGGTGCTGGACGGTCTGTTCCGTGACTACGCTCATACCACCCTGTCCGCCAGCGGACTGGACGTGGGTTTGCCCGCCGGGCAGATGGGCAACAGCGAGGTGGGCCACACCAACATCGGCGGCGGCCGCGTGGTATTCCAGGATCTGCCCCGCATCAGCCGCGCCATTGAGGACGGCGGCTTCTTCAAAAATGAGGCCTACAACAAGGCCATGGACAACTGCCTGCAAAACGGCTCCAGCCTGCACCTGTACGGTCTGCTGTCCGACGGCGGCGTCCACTCCCACATTGACCACCTGTACGCCCTGCTGCAGATGGCCAAGGATAAGGGCCTGACACGTGTGTATATCCACTGCTTTCTGGACGGCCGGGATGTGTCCCCCACCAGCGGTAAGAGCTTCGTGCAGGCGCTGGCCGACAAGTGCGCGGCGCTGGGCGTGGGCAGGATCGCCACGGTGATGGGCCGCTACTACGCCATGGACCGCGACAAGCGCTGGGAGCGTGTGCAGATGGCCTATGACGCCATGGTGTACGGCGAGGGCAACCACAACGCCGACCCCGTGGATGCCGTGGCCCGCAGCTACGCCAACAACGTCACCGACGAGTTCGTGGAGCCTGTGGTCTGCGACAGCGACGGCACCATCAGCGACAACGACAGTGTGATCTTCTTCAACTACCGCCCCGACCGTGCAAGGGAGATCACCCGCGCCATTGTCGATCCCGACTTTGACGGGTTCCAGCGGGAGTACTTCCCCACCACCTATGTGTGCAATACGGAGTACGACGCCTCCATGCCCAACGTGCTGGTGGCATGGCCCCGCATCGCCGTGAAGAACGGGCTGGGCGAGTACCTCAGCAGCATGGGCATGACCCAACTGCGCATCGCCGAGACGGAGAAGTACGCCCATGTGACATTCTTCTTCAACGGCGGCGTGGAAAAGCAGTACCCCGGCGAGGATCGGGTGCTGGTGGCCTCCCCCAAGGTCGCCACCTACGACCTGCAGCCGGAGATGAGCGCCGTGGAGGTCTGCGACAAGTGCGTGGAGCGCATCGAGTCCGGCGCCTACGACGTGATCATCCTGAACTTCGCCAACTGCGACATGGTGGGCCATACCGGCGTACTGGAGGCCGCCGTCAAGGCGGTGGAGACGGTGGACACCTGCGTGGGCCGCGTGGTGGAGGCCACCCTGAAAATGGGTGGCATCGCCATGGTCACGGCCGACCACGGCAACGCCGAGGACATGAAGCAGCCTGACGGCAGCCCCATGACCGCCCACACCACCAATCCGGTACCCTTCATCCTCTGCGGTGCGGGCACGGAGCTGCGCCCCGGCCGTCTGGCCGACATCGCCCCCACCATTCTGGATGTGATGGGCCTTGCCTGCCCGGAGGAGATGGACGGCAAGACGCTGATCGTCAAGTAAACACAAGCGCCGACAGTCTCCCGGGGCACGCTCCGGGAGACTTTTCCGCAAAAAGGAGCAATTATGGATATCACAGTTATCGGCTGCGGGCGGTGGGGCTCCCTCATCACCTGGTACCTCGATCATATCGGCCACCGCGTCACCCTGTACGGCCGCGCCACCTCCCCCCGCATGCAGTCGTTTCTGGCCACCCGGCAGAACGACCTGCTGACCCTGCCGCCCTCCGTCGCCCTCTCCACCGACCTGCCGGCGGCGCTGGACGGCGCGGAGACGGTCATCATCTCCATCGGCTCGCAGGGCCTGCGAAAGCTTCTGACCCAACCGGAGCTGCAAACGCTGCGGGATCGCACCGTGGTGCTGTGCATGAAGGGACTGGAGATGGGCACCGGCGCGCGGCTCAGCCAGATCGCGGCAGAATGCCTGCACCCGTCCAACACCGTGGCCGTGTGGCTGGGGCCGGGTCACGTGCAGGAGTTCTATCGCGGCATCCCCAACTGCATGGTCATCGACAGTGAAAACGACGACGCCAAGCGCCGTCTGGTGCATGCGTTCTCCAGCGGCCTGATCCGGTTTTACTACGGCGGCGACATGATCGGCAATGAGGTGGGAGCCGCCGCCAAGAACGTGGTGGGCATTGCCGCCGGTTTTCTGGACGGCTTCGAGATGTCCAGCCTCAAGGGTGCTCTGATGAGCCGCGGCACCCGGGAGGTGGCCCGTCTCATCAAGGCCATGGGCGGCAGCGAGCTGTCGGCCTACGGTCTGTGCCATCTGGGAGATTATGAGGCCACGGTGTTCTCACCCTACAGCCACAACCGGCAGTTCGGCGAGGCCTTCGTCCGGGGGCAGGACTACCACCAGCTGGCGGAGGGCTACTACACCGTCAAGGCTCTGATGCTGCTGGGACAGCGGTACGGCGTGGAGCTGCCCATCTGCAGGGCCGTCCACGACATCCTCTACGAGCAGGCCGTGCCCAGGGACGTGCTGGACGGTCTGCTGCGCCGGGGGCTTACGGAGGAATTCTACGATTGAGCCCCGCAGAAATCTGAATAAAAAAGTCTCTGTCTGGTCACAATGCAGGCAGAGACTTTTTTATTCCGGCGTGCCGCAGGCCGAAAACTGCGGCGGTGGGTGCGTCCCACCCGAAAGGCGCGTATGAGCAGATTCGACAAGAGCAAACTCCAGGCCATGTTCGGCGGCAAGGGCTTCTACATAGCCCTTGCGGTGTGCCTGCTGGCCGCCGGAACCATCGGCTATATCACCCTGTTTTCCTCCGACTCCCCCGTCAAGGAGCCCGACCCCGTCATTGAGATCAAGCCCGCCCCCGTCACCCCCGTGCCCACAGTACCCGACAAGCCCGTGATCCAGTCGGAGCCTATCGAGGTACCCGTGCAGGAGCCCGCCGTCATCGAGGAGCCGGTGGAGCTGCTGCCGGAGGTCATTTCCCCGCTGGACGGTACCACCGTCACGGTGTTCAGCATGACGGAGCTGCTGTATGACCAGACCATGGCGGACTGGCGCACCCACAACGGCATCGACGTACAGGCCGACGAGGGCGCGGCGGTCAAGACCGCGGCGGACGGCACGGTGCTGTCCGTGGCCAACGACGAGCTGATGGGCACCACCGTGATCATCCAGCACAGCGGCGGCTACACCACCCAGTACAGCAGCCTGCAGGCGGACGTGCCGGTGGAGGCGGGACAGGCCGTCAGCGCCGGCGACGTCATCGGCTGCGTGGGCTCCACCAGCGCGGCGGAGAGCGAGATGGGGCCCCATCTCCACTTCTCCGTCAGTCAGGACGGCAGCGTCATCGACCCCCACGCCTATATCGAAAACTGAAAATACCGGAAAAGGGCGGGACAGCATAAGCTGCCCCGCCCTTTTCCCTTGTCGGAGATCACTCCCGTGCGGAGGGGCCCCGCGCCCCCGTGCATGTGCGCCGTCCCCCTGACAGCGCACGGGACGCCGCGGCCCTCGCGCCTTCCCCCTGTAACGGGCCCGCGCCCGCAGCGGCACCGCCGCCGGGCACAGGATGTCTCCCCGTCTCTATTGTACCAGATTATTGACTTAAAGTAAACAATCTTTTTCAGAAAGAAAATTATAATTTACTGAGAACATTGGTAGCATATGTAAGAGGTGAGAAGTATGCATACCGAATATCCTGAAAAATATACGACCCTCGGGTTGAAGATCGCATATTACCGCAAAAAGGCGGGCTACACGCAGGAGACGTTCGCCGAGCTCATCGGCAGGAGCGTCAACTTTCTGGCGCAGGTGGAGGGCACGGGAACGGTACGCGGCATCTCGCTGGAAACGCTGTTCAAGATCGCCGACACGCTGCACATTCCCCCGGCCAAGCTGCTGGAGGACGACTGAAACCCCGAAAAAACCGGCGTATCCCTGGGGGATACGCCGGTTTTGCGCGCTCAGCTCATGGTGGTCACAGTTCCCAAAAACAGCGGCAGGTTGGCATGGGTGTCCACGATCATGTACACGAAGGGGCGATCCAGCACCACGCGATGCACCTCCGGCGGCTCAGCGGAGGCGGCGTCAGTCGCCACCGCCGTGACGGCGGCGGCCTTGGTGCCGTTCTCGTCCAGCTCCAGATAGGTCTTGTGCAGCACGGCGCCGATGTAGAGCTGGTCGTTGGGCGCGCCGCCCATGGCCCGCAGATCCGCCGCCGCACTGTCAAAGGCGTCGGTGACGCCCATGGCCTTCAGCGCGTCGCGCAGCTCCAGCGAGGAGGACGCCTTGAACCGGGGGATGGCGGCCTCCACCTGCCCGTACTGATGGTCGTTCAGCAGGGCGTGGAGCTTGCCGCCGGTGAGTCCGGCCACATAGTCCGCTATGGAGACGCCTTCATTGGGCAGCAGCCCCACAAAGGCGTAGCGCCTGCCGTCGTAGTACTTCATAAAGCCGGTGGTGTTGTCGTCGGACAGATAGAGGCTCTCCTGCGACCACAGCAGATCCGCCGTCTGCCGGGTGCCGTCGATGGCGGTGAATGCGGCCCCCTCCTGGATCTGGGACTTCTCATACGGCTCCTGCCACTTGGCATCGAAGCACACGGCGTTCACCAGATAGAGCATGGTGCGCTCGCTGGGCGCCTGCTCCAGCAGCTTGTCGATCATACCGTCGGTCTTGCTGTCCACCCAATGGTTCAGGTCGCGCACCATCGTTGCGTCAAAGGCGGAGCGGTACACCTCCGCGTCGTAGTAGCTGACGCAGGCGTCCAGAAAGCTGTCCTCCATGCGGAAGCTGTCCCGCACCCACAGGGAGTTGGCCAGCGACAGCTTGCACTTCTTGGTGTTCTCCGGCAGGCTCATGCGGTAGGTGTACAGATAGTCGTTGAGGGCATCCCGCGTCATACCCGTCACCTGCTCCAGCTGGGCCAGCGTCTCGCCGGAGGCGCCGTTGGCGGTCATGCCCAGCGCGTACAGCAGCGATACCGGCGAGAGCAGTACGCCCTCCTCGTCCGCCGTCTGCCGCAGCAGGGCGGCGGCAAAGTCCATGACAGCCGTGCTGTCACCGGTCAGGTCGGTGCGCGTATCAATGGTCTGCGCGGTGATGCCGTTGGTGAGACACTGCGCCTCGATCCTGCCGCCGCAGCCAAACAGCGGCAGCGCCATGCAGACGGCCAGCGCCAGCGCCGCGATGCGTTTTACCATGAGATCAGCTCCTTTCCGTTCTCTCTATCCTCTTAGACGCAGATGCGGCGGGAAAAGTTTCCCTCCCGCGAAAAAAACGGACACACGCAGGCGGAAGCTCCCGTCTGTCTGTGTCCGCTTTTTTGTCTCACAGCGCCATATGCTCCAGCGCGCAGCGGGCGGCGGCCTGCTCGGCCTCCTTCTTGCTGCGTCCCTCGCCGGTACCGGCCACCTGTCCGTTCAGCAGGACGCGGAACGAGAACACCCGGTCATGGTCGGGGCCGGAGGTACCCGTCATCTCGTAGCGCAGCACCTGCTCCGGCCTGCGCTGCACCAGCTCCTGCAGCTCCGTCTTGTAGTCCCGGCGGCGCTCCTCCACCTGCTCCTCCTGCTCCTTGTCCAGCAGGACGCGGTGGATGAGGTCCCTTGCGGCGTCCATGCCCCCGTCCAGATAAACGGCGGCGAACACGGACTCCGTAGCGTCGGCCAGAATGGACGGACGCCGCCGTCCGCCGCCCAGCTCCTCGCCCCGGCCCAGCCGCAGGTACTCGCCCAGTCCCAGCTGCTGCGCCACCTCGTGCAGGCTCTCCTCGCACACCAGCGCGGCGCGGATGCGTGTCAGATCGCCCTCCGGCAGGTCGGGGTGCTTGGCGTACAGATACTCCGCCGTCACGAAGCCCAGCACCGCGTCGCCCAGAAATTCCAGACGCTCGTTGCTGCCGATGCCCGCGCCCCGGTGCTCGTTGGCGTAGGAGCTGTGGTACAGCGCGTTCTCCAGCAGCGCGGGGCTGTGGAAGCTGTAGCCCAGCCTCGTCTCCAAGGCATGCATGTTCACACCATTCCTTTCTCAAAAAGACGACCCCGCGCAAGCGGGGCCGTGTCTCGTTTCCTCTATGTCAGATCAACCGAGCTTGCTGCTGAGATAGCGGACGCAATCGCCAACGGTCTTCAGGGCCGCCAGATCCTCCTCGTCGATCTCGCCGATGTCGAACTCCTCTTCCATGGCCATGACCAACTCGACCAGATCCACAGAATCGGCACCCAGATCATCCACGAAAGAACTCTCCATGCTGATCTCATCGGCGTCGATGGCAAACTGCTCGGCGATAAGATCCTGCATCGTCTTGAAGATCTCCTCCATTGTCACGGGGTATTCCTCCTTCTTTTTTTCTGCGAATAGAATACGGCAATCATACCGGCCTGTCAATACCTTTTTGCCTTTTTTATTCGGACAGCATCTGCATCTTGTCTATGTTGGCCGTGATGGCCTCCACAATACCGCTCTGCGCCACCTGCACAGCCTGCCCGACGGCGTTCTCGATGGCCTCGGCGTTGGACGCGCCGTGGGCCTTGATCACCGGCCTGGAAATGCCGATAAAGGCGGTGCCGCCCACCTTGTTGGGATCCAGCCGCGCCTTGAAGGCGTTGAGTCCCGGCATCACCAGCAGCGCCGCGAGCTTTGTCAGCAGGTTCTTCTTGAACATGCCCTTCAGCGCGGAGCCGGCAAAGGAGCCCACGCCCTCGATGCTCTTGAGCATGATGTTGCCGGAAAAGCCGTCGGTAACGATCACGTCGCAGCCGCCCTTGATGGCCTCCTTGGCCTCGATGTTGCCGATAAAGTGCAGGTCGCCCCGCTCCCCGGCCTGCCGCAGCAGGGCCAGCGTCTGCTTCTGCAGGTCGGTGCCCTTGCTGTCCTCGGTGCCGATGTTCAGCAGACCCACCCGGGGTCTGGCCACGCCCAGCACCCGCTGCGCGTAGAAATTGCCCAGATAGGCGAACTGCACCAGATACTCCGGCGTACACTCGGCGTTGGCGCCGCAGTCGATGAGCACGGCGCTGCCGGTGGTGGTGGGGATCACCGGCGCCATGGCGGCCCGGCGGATGCCGTGGATGCGCTTGGTGATGAGGGTCGCGCCGGTGAGCAGCGCGCCGGTGGAGCCGGCGGACACCATGGCGTCGCCGCCGCCGTTTTTCAGCAGCGTCAGGCCCACGCCCATGGAGGTATCCTTCTTCCGGCGGAATACGGTGGCCGGGTCGTCGCACATCTCCACCGTCTCCGAGGCGGGGATGATGGCCGCGCCGTCCGGCAGCTCCGTGAAGCCGCAGGCCCTGACGGCGGCCAGAATGGCGGCCTCGTCGCCGGTGAACACGATGTCCGTGCCGAACCGCTTCTGCGCCTGCAAAGCGCCCTTGACGATCTCCAGCGGGGCGTTGTCGCCGCCCATGGCGTCTACGATGATCTTCATGTCCACAGTACCTCCTGCTTGATGGGCTCCAGGATCTCCAGCGCACGGCGGCTCAGCTCCGCGTTCTTGTTGCGCTTGCCCTTGACGCGGTGATCCAGCGGCGGGATGATGCCGAAATTGATGTTCATAGGCTGGAAGTCTCCCACCGATCCGTTGCTGACGTACAGCCCCAGCGCGCCGATGGCCGTCTCCGCCGGGAAGTCGATGGGCGCCTGCCCGTTGAGGCGGCGGGCCAGCTCCACGCCCGCCAAAAAGCCGCTGGCGCAGGACTCCACATACCCCTCCACGCCGGTCATCTGTCCGGCAAAGGCGATGCGCGGGTCGGCCTTCAGCCGGTAGTACCGGTCAAGGAGCCGGGGCGAATCCAGATAGGTGTTGCGGTGCATCACGCCGTAGCGCAGGAACTGGGCGTTCCGCAGCGCCGGGATCATGGTGAACACCCGCCGCTGCTCCGGCCACTTCAGATGGGTCTGGAAGCCCACCAGATTGTAGATGGTGCCGTCGGCGTTGTCCCGCCGCAGCTGCACCACGGCGTAGGGTTCCTTCCCGGTCTTGGGGTCGATGAGTCCCCGTGGCTTCAGCGGCCCGAACCGCAGGGTATCCTCGCCCCGCCGGGCCATGACCTCCACCGGCATACAGCCCTCGAACACGTTCTTGTCCTCAAAGCCGTGTACCTCCGCCTCCTCGGCGGCGGTCAGCGCCTGCCAGAAGGCCAGATACTCTTCTCTGGTCATGGGGCAGTTGATATAGTCCGGCGTCCCCTTGTCGTAGCGGCTGGCAAAATACGCGCTGTCCATGTCTACGCTCTCGGAGGCCACCAGCGGCGCGGCGGCGTCGAAAAAGTTCAGGGTGTTGCCGCCGCCCAGCTTAGCGGCGATGGCGTCGGCCAGCGGGTCGGAGGTCAGGGGGCCGGAGGCGATGACCACATCCCCCTCCGGGATGGACGTGACCTCTCCGGGGATCATAGTGATGTTGGGATGGCTGAGGACGGACTCCGTCACCATCCGGGCAAAGCCCTCACGATCCACCGCCAGCGCGCCGCCGGCAGGCACCGCCGTGGCGTCGGCGCACCGCATGATAAGACTGTTCAGCTGCCGCAGCTCCTCCTTCAGCAGGCCCACGGCGTTTTCCAGCCCTGCGCCCCGCAGGGAGTTGGAGCAGCAAAGCTCCGCAAAATAATCGGTCACATGGGCGGGCGTTCTTTTCTCCGGCTTCATCTCCCGCAGCGTCACAGCCACGCCCCGCTGGGCCAGCTGCCACGCGCACTCGGAACCGGCCAGTCCCGCGCCGATGACGGTCACATGGTTCATGTCTTACTCCGTTTTCTCTCCGGCCTTTTTCGTGGTCTTTTTGGCCGTGGTGGTCTTGGCCTCCGTCTTTTTGGCGGCAGGCTTCCTGGCGGCGGTCTTGGACGCCGTCTTTTTGGTGGTCTTGGCAGCGGGCTTCTTCGCCGCGGCGGTCTTAGTGGTCTTAGCCGTTTTCGTGGTCTTGGCTGCCGCCTTGGCGGGCTTTTCGGCGGCAGTCTCCGCCGCCTCCGTGCCCTCTGCCGGCTTTTCGGCGGTGTTTTCCCCCTCCTCCGCCGGCTTGCGGCGGCGGTAGCCCCGCTTATCCTCCGGCAGAAAGCTGCTGCACGCCGGATTGGCGCAGAACGGCTTGTTGAAGCCGCGCCCCGCCTTCTTGAACATGGTCTGGCCGCACACGGGGCAGTCGTCCTTCACCGGCACGTCCCACGTCATGAAGTCACAGGCGGGGAACTTGTCGCAGCCGTAGTAGGTATAGCCGTTGCGGCTGGTCTTTTTCAGGATGCGCCCGCCGCACTTGGGGCAGCGGCCCGGCATCTCCACCACCAGCGGCTTGGTGAACTTGCACTCCGGGTAGCCGGGGCAGGCTAGGAACCGGCCAAACCGGCCGGACTTGATGACCATATTCCGGCCGCACAGGTCGCACTTCTCCTCCGTCACCTCGTCGGGCACCTTCAGGTACACGCCGTCCATATCCTTTTCCACCTTCTCCAGATTCTCGTGGAACGGTACATAGAACTGGCGGATCAGATCCTTCCACTGCACCTCGCCGGACTCCACATCATCCAGCTTCTTCTCCATGCGGGCGGTGAACTTTACATCCACGATGTCCGGGAAGCGCTGGCACATCAGGTCGTTGACCACCTGTCCCAGCGGTGTAATGCGCAGGTACTTGCCCTCCTTGATGACGTATTCACGATCCAGAATGGTGGACACCGTGGGGGCGTAGGTGGAGGGCCGCCCGATGCCGTTCTCCTCCATGGTGCGGATAAGGGTGGCATCGGTATACCGCGCCGGGGGCTGGGTGAAGTGCTGGGACGGCGCGAAGCCCTCCAGCGTCACGCTCTCGCCCTCGGCCAGCTCCGGCAACGGGGATTCCTTTTCCTCCTTATCGTCGTCACGGCTCTCCTCGTACACGGCGGTGTAGCCCGCGAATTTCAGGCTGCTGGCGGAGCAGCGGAAGCTGTGGGCCCCCGCGCCGATCTCCACGCTGACGCTGTCATAGACGGCGTTGGCCATCTGGCTTGCCAGAAAACGGCTCCAGATCAGGCGGTACAGCCGGTACTGCTCGCCGGTGAGGTCGCCCTTCACCTGCTCCGGCGTCAGCGCCGGGTCGGAGGGGCGGATGGCCTCGTGGGCGTCCTGCGCCCCGGCCTTAGTCTTGTAGACCCGTGCGGCCGCCGGATAGTAGCTCTGGCCGTAGCGGGAGCAGATCACGTCCTTCGCCTGCGCCTGCGCCTCCACGGAGATGCGCAGCGAGTCGGTACGCATGTAGGTGATAAGGCCCACCGTTCCCTCGCCGGTGATGTCCACGCCCTCATACAGCTGCTGGGCGATGGCCATGGTGCGGCGGGGGGTCATATTCAGCTTGCGGGACGCCTCCTGCTGTAAAGTGGAGGTGGTGAACGGCGGCGCGGGGGAGCGCTGCTTGTCCGCCCGCTTCACGGACTTCACCGCAAAGGGCAGGCCCTGCAGCTCATCCATCACCGCCTGCGTGTCCGCCTGACTGGACGGCTCGTACTTCTTGCCGTCCTTCCCGTAGTAGTGGGCGGTGAACACGGCCCCGGCGTGGTTTTTCAGGTTGGCGTCCAGCGTCCAGTACTCCTGGGGCACGAACTCGGCGATCTCCTTCTCCCGCTGGGCCACCAGCCGCATGGCCACGGACTGCACACGGCCCGCCGACAGACCCCGCCGGATCTTCTTCCACAGCAGGGGCGACAGCTGATAGCCCACGATGCGGTCAAGCACGCGCCGGGCCTGCTGGGCGTCCACCAGATCCTGATCGATATCCCTTGGGTGCTGGATGCTGTCCGTCACCACCTTTTTGGTGATCTCGTTGAACGTCACGCGCCGTGCCTTCTCGTCCGGCAGCTCCAGCAGGTGCTTCAGATGCCAGCTGATGGCCTCTCCCTCGCGGTCGGGGTCGGTGGCGAGATAGACGGTCTTGCTGTCCTTGGCCGCCGTTTTCAGCTCCTTGATGATGTCCTCTTTGCCCTTGATGGGCCGGTAGTTGGGGGTAAAGTCCCCCTCCACGTCCACACCCAGCGTGCTCTTGGGCAGATCACGCAGGTGGCCCATGCTGGCCTTCACCTGATAATCGGGGCCCAGATACTTGCCGATGGTCTTGGCCTTGGCCGGGGACTCCACGATCACCAGATTCTTCGTCTTTGCCATAGCTTACTTTATTCCTCCCTGAGTTCCACCGTCCGCAGAAAGCTTCCCGCTCCCTGCCGGCGGACATATCCGTCGATCTCCAGCATGGTCAGTGCCGACAGCACCCGCCGCACCGGCAGCTCCGTCATCACCGCCGCCTCGTCGGCCAGCAGCGGACGATCCGCCGGCAGCACCCGCAGGATGCGCTTCTGGTCGTCGGTCAGCGCCGCGCCCTCCTTTGCCGGATCCAGCACCGGCATGGCCGGTGGCTTTTCCTGTTGCGTTTCCGGCTTCGCCGGTGTCTGCGGGGATATCTCCTCCGCGCCCCTGGGCGTCTCCGGCATGGCGGCCCGGATGGGCCGCAGCTTCTGCGGGAACCGCTGCCGGTAGGTGCCCAGCACGTCCCACGCCTCCATCACCAGCCCCGCGCCGTCCCGGATCAGCTGGTTGCAGCCCCGGCTGGTATCGGCGTTGATAGGCCCCGGCACGGCGAACACATCCCGGCCCTGCTCCAGCGCGGTATTGGCGGTGATAAGCGCGCCGCTTTTCTCCGGTGCCTCCACCACCAGCACACCGAGGCTCAGTCCGCTGATGATGCGGTTGCGCACCGGGAAGTGGCTGCCCTTCGGCTCCGTGCCCGGCGGGTACTCCGACAGCAGCACACCGGTGGCGGCGATGTCCTCGTAGAGCCGCCGGTTCTCCGGCGGATAGATCACGTCCGCGCCGCCGCCCAGCACGGCGGCGGTGAACCCACCGGCCCGCAGCGCGCCCTGCAAAGCCGCGCCGTCGATGCCTCTGGCAAGGCCCGATATCACCAAACCACCCTGCCGCGCCAGCTCATAGCCCAGCTGGGACGCAGTTCCCGTGCCGTAGGGCGTACACCTTCTGGTACCCACCACCGCCACGGCGGCCTCCTCGTCAAAAAGCGGCATGGAGCCCTTGCCGTACAGCAGCACCGGCGGGTCGTACATGTCCCGCAGCCGGGCGGGATAGGCCGCGTCCTCCATGGTGACGATGAACTGCCCGTCCTTGGCGCAGTCCGCCAGCACCCTCTCGGCCCGGGTCAGCGACTTGTCCGACAGGCTCTCCACCTGCTGCTTCGTGATGCCCTCCACCAGACACAGCTCGTCCGGCTGGGCATAGTATACGTCCTCGGGCGAGGAAAAATGCTCCAGCAGGAGCAGCCTGACCCGATTGCTCAGTCCCGGTGCCGTGGTCAGCCACAGCCAGTATTTCAGCGCCGCCATCCCCTCATCTCCTCTTTCGTTCAGCGATAGGCCTCCCACAGCAGCACCGCCGCCGCCACAGCCGCGTTCAGTGACTCGCAGTGGGCCGCCATGGGGATGCGCACTGTCCGGTCGCACAGGCCCAGCACCTGCTCCGTCAGTCCCCGGCCCTCGCTGCCGATGGCAATGGCGCAGCGCCGCAGCGCCAGCGCCCGCGCATCCTCCGTATCGTCCCGCAGCGCCGCGCCGTACAGCGGCAGCTCCGCGTCACGGAGCCGCCGGTGCAGCGACGCCGCGTCGGTGCACCACACCGGCACCCGGAACACCGCGCCCATGGACGAACGCAGCGTCTTGACGCTGTACGGGTCGGCGCAGCCTGCCAGCAGGATCACGCCGTCGCAGCCGAAGGCGTCCGCCGTCCGGATCACCGTGCCCACATTGCCCGGATCCTGTACGCCGTCCAGCACCACATACCGCTGTCCGGCAAGCACCTCCGGCAGGGCGGTGTCCGGCATCCGGCACACCGCCAGCATGCCCTGCGGCGTCCGCATGGATGAAACGGAGGTCATCACCTCCTTCGGCACCGTCACGCACCGCACGTCCGGCGCCAGCCCCTGCGGCAGCGTCACACCGTCGCTGACGGCAAGGCTCACCACCTGCGCCCCGTGGCGCAGCGCCTCCTCCACCAGCTTGGGACTGTCGCACAAGAACTCCCCCTGCGCCCGCCGGTAGGCAGCGCCGTCCAACCGGCGCATGTGCTCCAGCAGCGGATTTTTGCGGCTGGTGATACGTTCCATACGCCCGGCCTCCCCCCGTTGTCGAATATTCTTTATAATATAGGTGTGTTTTGCCGTTGTCAACAGGAAAACAGGGAACGCCGGCAGGCGTTCCCTGTTTTTTGCCGTATTTTTACGAAACACAGTGGCCTTTGCGGCGGATGACCTCCGCCACCTGCGCCACGCACTCCCGGCACACGGCGTCCTCCGGTGCCTCCGCCATGACCCGCAGCACCGGCTCCGTGCCGGACTCCCGCACCAGAATACGGCCCGTTTCGCCCAGCCGCGCCGCCACGGTCTCCACGGCGGCCTGCACATCGCTGTCCTCCCGGGCGGCCTTTTTGTCCTTCACCCGGATGTTCTCCAGCACCTGCGGATAGATGGTCAGGCCCTCCAGCAGCTTGCTCATAGGCAGCTTCCGCTCCAGCATAACCTCCATCAGCTTCAGACTGGTCAGCACACCGTCGCCGGTGGAGGCGTACTTGGAGAAGATGATGTGGCCCGACTGCTCACCGCCCAGCGCGCAGCCGTTTTTCGCCATGTACTCGTACACATACTTGTCGCCCACGGCGGTCTTGGCGTAGGCGATGCCCTCCCGGTCGAAGGCGCGGTACAGCCCGAAGTTGGACATGATGGTGGTCACCACCGTATTGCGGGGCAGCTCACCCTCCTGCTTCAGGTGCTTCCCGCAGACGTAGAGGATGTGGTCGCCGGTGATGACGGTGCCCTGCTCATCCACCGCGAGGCACCGGTCGGCGTCGCCATCGTAGGCGAAGCCGATGTCCAGCCCGTTGGCCACCACGAACCGCCGCAGGGCGTCGATATGGGTGGAGCCCACGCCGTTGTTGATGTTGAAGCCGTCCGGCTCGTCTCCCATCACATAGGTCTTGGCCCCCAGCGCGTCGAACACGCTCTTGGCGATGGTCCATGCGCTGCCGTTGGCGCAGTCCAGGCCCACCTTCATGCCCTTGAAGGAGAACATCCCCAGCGAGATGAGGTAGCCCACATACCGGTTGCGCCCGGCGGTATAGTCCACCGTGCGGCCGATGTGCTCCCGCTTGGCCAGCGGAATCTGCTGCCACATCTGGCCGAACACCTCCAGCCTGCCGTCCAGATAGTCCTCGATCAGGGCGATGGTGTCCTCGTCCATCTTCTCGCCGGTGCCGTTGATGAGCTTGATGCCGTTGTCGTAGTAGGGGTTGTGGCTGGCGGAGATCATAATGCCGCAGTCGAACGTCTCCGTCCGTGCCACATAGGACACGGAGGGCGTGGTGGTCACATGCAGCAGGTAGGCGTCCGCACCGGAAGCCACCAGCCCGGAGGCCAGCGCGTACTCAAACATGTAGCTGCTGCGCCGCGTGTCCTTGCCGATGACCACCCGCACCGGCGTCTCGTCCCCGGCGCGGCGCTTCAGCTCGCCGTAGTACCAGCCCAGAAAGCGGCCCACCTGATAGGCGTGATCCGCCGTCAGATCCACATTGGCCTCCCCACGGAAGCCGTCCGTTCCGAAATAGCGTCCCATTGCGTTTCTCCCCCTCTTTATTCCCCGCGCTGGGCGGTGATGTCGCCGCCGCGCTTATAGATGCTGTCCGCCGGCACCGTCCCCCGCACGGAGGACAGCGGATAGACCCGGCTGTTCCGGCCCACTACCGTGCCCGGATTCAGCACGCTGTTGCAGCCGATCTCCACATGGTCGCCCAGCATGGCGCCCACCTTCTTGCGGCCCGTCTCCATGCGCTCGCTGCCGCAGCGCACCGCCACCAGCGTCTTGTCGGACTTGACGTTGGATGTGATGGAGCCCGCGCCCATGTGGGCCTTGTAGCCCAGAATACTGTCGCCCACATAGTTGTAGTGGGGCGTCTGCACCCCGTCGAACAGGATGACGTTCTTCAGCTCCACGGAGTTGCCCACCACGCAGCCGTCGCCCACCAGTGCGCTGCCCCGGATGAACGCGCCGTGGCGCACCTCCGTACCGGCGCCGATGATGCACGGCGCACCCAGATAGGCCGTGGGTGCCACCGTGGCCGTCTTATGCACCCATACCTCCGGCGCCGCCTGTCGGAAGTCCTCCCCCAGCGCAGGGCCCAGCTGCCGGATCAGCTCACTGATGCCGGCCAGCGCCTCCCACGGGTAGGTGAACCCCGCCAGATAGGCCCCCGCTCGGGTGTGGGACAGATCAAATAGTTCCCGGATCGTTTCCATAAAGTCTCCCCCTTCTCCGCGCCCTCTGTCTATGCTACGCATGCGCGGCGCAGATAGAAGTATTATACTATGCTTCGACACGCTCTGACAAGAGCCCCACGCAGAAAAAACGGGGGCCGTTAAAACATGCCCCCGTTGTACTTTTTCTGCACCGCCGCGATGCAGCCCACGCCGATGCCGGTGCCGATGACCAGCACCGCCGCAGCCGCCAGCGCAAAACCGTCCGTGCCGCCCAGCAGGCCCACGATACCGCTGAGCAGCGGGGCCGCCGCTACCGCCAGCAACGCCTTGCCGAACGCCCTGCCATAGGCTGTTTCTCTGTCCCGGAACTCCTTATATACATCACTCAGAGGACAAGGGGAACGAAGCAAAGCCCTTGCCTTTTCCGGCTCAAGCTCCAGCTCCTCCATACACATCACGATGTCCTCCCACATCGTGTATTCGTAGGTGTGGTTGAGGATTTCAGACGGCTCCTGATGCAGTAGCCAGCCCCGGTATTTGTCCTGCTCGGCTTTCATTTTCTCATAAAGGCGAGCATTGTAATCTGTTACGCTCATAGCGA
>ENA-ORTQ01000869-ORTQ01000869.1-human-gut-metagenome-genome-assembly--contig:-NODE-869-length-35712-cov-2.423339_pt1 | contig 35712 bp, 37 predicted proteins | sample MGYA00241912_ERZ509188 | MGnify/ENA primary metagenome ERZ509188 (study PRJEB26280, sample SAMEA2338849) | human gut metagenome | biome: human gut; feature: human-associated habitat; material: faeces...
AAGGATTGCTTTCAAAATACTTTTCTCAAATTGTATATGACAAAGAAAAGTTTTCAAGAGGAAGAACATATCAAGGCATGGCTTTTCAAGGTTGCTAGAAATGAATGTAGAGATTACCATAAGCAGTTTTGGAATCGCAATGTTGATATAGGATATGACCCAAAGCAATATGAGAAACAGAGTGTATTGCAAGTGGATGATCCAGACACAGAGCAGCTTGTAAAGGCATTGCGGAGCTTATCATTTAAATATCGTGAAGTGTTGGTGTTGTACTATTATGAGGAATATAACACTAGCGAAATTGCAAAGCTTTTAAATGTCAGTGTGAATACAGTCAAATCAAGACTACGGAGAGGAAAAGAGAAACTAGCTGATATATTAAAAGAGGACTAGAGGATTGGAGGATTATTATGGATTTGAAAAAATTAGATTATATTACAGCACCAGAGGAATGGATAGAGGATATTTTGGAAAAATCCTCAAAAACATCACCAAGTAAAGCATTTTGGAGAAAATATGGTTCGATTGCAGCGATGATTGGATTTTTTCTGCTTTGCTCCACTTCAGTAACAGTTGCAGCAATGAAATCTACAGCTTTTCAGACATGGCTTGAGAATATTTTTGGAAGCGGCAATGTGAAAGAGGTCGTATTGACTACGCCAACAGCCTTGCCAACCGCAGATGTGAAGGCTAGGGATAATACGGTTCCTTTCCAAGAAAATACGATGGTTGCAGGGAAGAAAGAAAGCTTTGTCTGTGAGTATCATTTTGTGGGTGATGAGGAACAGATCGATCAGGTATATACGGTTGTTTCGGATGGATTAAAGAAGATGACACCTTCCACATTTGAAGGAGAGTATAATGGCACAAAATTTGGTTTCCAATATGTCATTAGCGGAAATGAAATATTCGCTTTTAATTATACCGGTGGCATGTCAGAAGTGTTTTTTTACTATGATAAGGATACAGTATATGGGGCAAGAATGGATGGAGATAAAAAAGAATATTTGCTGAAGATTAATTTATCTCAAAATACGGTAGAGAAAATATCGAACGATCATATGTTGTGTAACTTTGTGATGTCACCTTCCGGGACAAAGTTGTTGTGCAACCATAGAGGCGATGCGTACTGGTCTGTTTTTGATGTCAAAACACATACGGAGAAAAAGATTGACACGGCATTGGTTAATGGATACGCAAGAACATCCGATATCGAATTTTTGGATGAAGATCATATTTTAACTTACGGAGAATCGGTTTTTATGGGGGAAGATGAAAATTACGAAACTTATTGTATTAATCTTGACACCTTGAAGATCGAAAAGAAATATAATGGTACAGCTGAGATCGATATGAAGTGGGATTATCGTTATGATAAAAAGACGAAAACCCTGAAATTTTTGGATTTGGTAAATGGCACTTCGGCGACGATACCAGATGTTTCCACTACAGGACAGATTGTAGCTGCTAAGGGGGATTATGTCATATTTGGAGATATTGATATGGAGGATGATACCTTCTATCTCGTAAATCTTTCCAAGAAAAGCTGGAAAAAAATTGATATTCCAAAAGAGTTTAGAAAGAATATGGAAATGCATATTGTGAATACGCAGAAAAAGATTTTGGTCACAAATTCTAAAAAAGCATATTTGGTAGATGTGTCTTCGCTGTAAAGAGCGGCAACAACACGATTCTTCAGGCTAAAAAAGAAGCAAAGATCTGTGCATAGACGCCACCGTCACTCGCACCTAGCAAAAAGACACGATCTATTGACAGCTTTTGTATAAGAGCGTGTGAGTTTTACTTATTATAACAATTATAGCAGTGCAGCTAGAAGGCATCAGCAAAGAGTGTGATAATTTTTTATCAATAAGAGGCGGATCTTGTTTCGTGGACACAGCATGTGAATGGTATAGGATGAATTCAGAAGTTTTGATTGCAGAGATAGTCGCGTTTGGTGTAATATGATAAGCGAAGGGTGGACGAACTTTATATGCAAATCGCAAACTTTAATATGATGAAAAATTTGCAGAAAGATGTACATAGAGAGGAAAAATGATTATGACTTTAGATGTTTTGGGATTATTGGCAGCTTGTTCCTATGCACTGGACTGCGTGGAAGCAGAACTGGTTCATGTGACGAACAATCACTCAAAACGAGTGGCTTATATGAGTGTTTGCATTGCAAAACAGATGGGAATACAAGAGGAAAGCCTACAAGATTTGGCAGTGTGCGCATTATTGCACGATAACGCATTGACGCAGTATATCCAGGAAGAACTTCATAATGATATTTCGCAAATTGCCGTAACGCAAGAGGTACCAAAGTTGGGAGCACATTGCATTTGGGGTGAAAAGAATGTCGCAGAACTTCCGTTTCACACAGATGTTTCCGATGTGATCTTATACCATCACGAAAATGCTGATGGCAGTGGTCCGTTTGGAAAAAAATGGGATGAAATTCCTCTTTTCTCGCGTATTATTCATTTGTGCGATTTGCTGGATATCGCCTGTCGCACTAAAAAATTTGCGGAAGGTACATGGAAGGTGGCAGAGCAGTTTGTTCAAAACTCAACAGGAACAATGTTTGATCGGGAATGTAGAGATGCATTTTTGCGTGCATTTTCAGAGGAGCAGTTTTTATCACTTGATAGGGAAACTTTCGAGGGCCAGTTGTGGAAGATGGTTCCTCGGACAAAACAGGATCTTGATTTTTCGCAGATCAAAGCACTTGCTGTGTTTTTTGCTCGGATCGTAGACTACAAATCGCCATTTACCAGTACGCACTCTATAGGTGTCGCTGAAGATGCGGAAAAACTGTCACGCCACATGGGATTTGATGAGGAAACTGTGCAGAAAATGTATCTTGCGGGGGCATTGCATGATATTGGAAAAGTAGCCATTGGAAATGAAATTTTGGAAAAGCCGGGAAAATTGACAGATGAAGAATTTAAGACTATGAAGCATCATGCGGCGTATACTTACTACATCCTGTCCGATATTGATGACTTTGAAGAGATTCGTGATTGGGCGGCTTTCCATCATGAACGGGTGGATGGCACGGGATATCCTTTTGGAAGGTCGGCGGCTGAGTTGAACACGCAGGAGCGCATCATGGCTTGTGTGGATATTTATCAAGCCTTGACGGAAAGTCGTCCGTACAAACAGGGTATGACACATGAAAAGGCAAGCGGTATCTTGTGGGATATGGCGAAAAAAGGATGGATCGATGGAGACATTGTCAGAGAGGTTGATTCTTGCTTTGCCGCCATTTAATTTATAGGGAGGAACAAAAATTATGGAGAAAGATGTATTGGAAAAATACAAGATGAATAGCAGGGCGGAAACTGTCGCATTTTTGAAAAGTCTATGGAACGAGGCACCACAGCCTTGCCCGTTATGTAATGGTAAATTAGACTTTCTTCATAAAAAAGCCAAGAAGAATAACAGTGATTGGAAATGCACTGGTTGTGGGGAACGCTATGATGCCATCAAATTGTTGAACTTATTAAATGAGGGTTTTGGTCGGTAAGATTTGATTTTGCCTATAGGGAGATGGATTTGCAATGCAGGAAAAAGAGATAGATGGGAAGGCGATTTGGAGTTATGGGAATCCGGAGGCTGAGAAGGTCTTGATACAGCTTGTTGGAGAGCATGAAATATCTGGAATTGAGCAGGAGTTTCATGCAATTCAAGACAGAACTTCAGAAGAATTTTATATGATTGCCTGGAGGGTGAATAACTGGAACGATGAGTTATCTCCTTGGAAAGCACCACCGGCATTTGGAGAAGAAGGATTTGGCGATGGTGCATCAGAGCTTTTAGAAAAAATATTGGAGTATTGTTCTGATAAGAGCAAGACATACTATTTGGGCGGGTATTCGCTTGCCGGATTATTTGCTCTGTGGGCATCTTGCCAGACGGACCGTTTTGTGGGAATTGCAGCAGTCTCGCCGTCAGTATGGTTTCCAGACTTTTTGGAATATATGCAAGAAAATAGGATACAAAGCCGTTTGATCTATTTGAGCCTTGGCAACAAAGAGGAAAAGACTAGAAATTTAATGATGTCTACGGTCGGAGATTGCATCAGAAAGCTATATGCGTGGTTGCAGGAATGTGACATCCCATGTATTCTGGAGTGGAATCCGGGGAATCATTTCCGTGAATCGGAAATTAGGACAGCTAAGGCGTTTGCCTGGTTGTTGGAAAAATAATAACTAAAATATAGTAGAATCTGTACGATAGTACAAAACTATGGTAAAATCGGTGGAGGGAGCATCCCTAAATTATAACAAGAAATGAGGTTTATTATGAACATTGAAGATATGTTAGAGATTAATGACTGCCCGTTATGCGACGGTGGAGCACTTTTGGAAGAGGAATGTGGCTGCGGCTATTATGTGATGTGCCTTGAATGTGGCTGTCACTCTGTTACGATTGATTTTCACTCTGAAGAAGAGCGGCTGGAAGCAGCGAAAAGAACGGTTATGCTTTGGAACACCGGCAAGGTGATATCAAGTAGTCCGGGAGAATGATCCCAACATGGTTGATATTCGTTTTTAATCTTTAATAGCAAGAATGTAAAGGGGACAAGACGAATGAATCAGGAAATTCAAATAACAGTAAATGATAGTGTTTTTCCAACAAAAAGAGGAGGATTGCATGCAGTTCTCCTCTTTTTGGGATGTTTTGGATTGCAGTTTATCGTGTATGGCTTGCTTGCACAAGGCGGAGTATTTTCCGGCAATAAAATGGAAAGCTATCTGCCTGAGATAGCCGTCGCAAGTTCCCTTTTGCTAGTCTGCCTGTATTATTTTATGCGGGAGAGACGAACCGGAGGTGTGATGCAGATAACCGTTCATTTTGGGAGTGATTGCATGAAATTTGTGATAAACGATAAGAATGATACGGTAGCATATGACCAGATCTGTGAGGTTTGTAAGATCATGGTGATTGACCGTGTGCATGACAAAAAGGGGTATTACCGATTGAAGATAAAATGTCGTGACAGGGGAAATCTTGAATTTGAGACAACTGAGCAGGAATATGAAGCGCACTTGGATTTTGAAGAGACAGGATTGTTTGCTTTATATTCTGCCTGCAGGCAAGCAGGACTAAAATGCTGTTAGATGCGCTGGCTGACATCTGCTGAGAGCGCTGGAGGAGGAAATAATGAAAAAGGAGAACTGATGACAAATCAACAAATTATGTCCATTGCTATGCGGCAATCGGCAATAGATCTTAATGCTGATATTTCTGACTTTACCAAAGAGGAAAATATTAGAGCGTGGAAAAGTGCCATTTTACTGTTGTGCATGGTCTAATATCAGATCTGCAAAAAATGCGATACGAAGCGGTTTCATGCCTGCTTGGGTGGAAATGACGGTCAAACCTGCCAGTATGGTGGCTGAGATGAATCAGTAAAGTCCATGCAAATTAAATATGAAATATCGTTCAGTTAATTGATATGGAGGAAAAGAAATGACAGGAGACAGAATCATAAGTGCTCTGATTGGATTGGTGGGGGCAGTGTCGAACAATGGAAAAACCGAACAGACAGATGTAGTGGTTCGGGAGGCTCTTTTACACCGAAATGATCCGACAATGGAAGAGTCACTGGTACAGAAAATCCACAAGTTAAAGAATGTTATCGCACCGGATTGTGCGACTTGCAAAATGCCCTGTGGAAACACATCCGACTATGATATGACACAGTTTTATAGTGCACAGGAGAGTGTACTTGCAGCCAAAAAGGAGCTGCTGGAGACGATTTGTACTGTCCTAGCAAATAATGAGCAGGTCACAGATAACATTTACCGAGGGATCGCATATCTGGGATATCCGGTGACACCGGAAGACTGCGAAAGAATCCGTGCGGAGATCATAGGCTAACGCGTTTTATAATAGGTTAAATAGTGCGTTAAACGCTTTCTTTTGCTCTCTTTTGCATACCAAGTAATAGGTTACGGTGGCATCCTCATCAGAAACCGGGATATAAATACGGTTGGCGCTTGTGATCTTATTTTTTTCAGACAGATTCGTTGCAAAGAATGGAAGAGAGGATGCCTGTGCCAGCTCATCAAAGCTGAATCGATCGCTTTGCGTCAAAAATCTGGAATCCGGCATCCTTTCTCTGACAAAATTCCAAAAGCCGATGTCCGACATAAGGAGCATATTTTCACCGTTCATATCTGCCAGAGAAAGTTTTTTCCTTCGGGCAAATTTGTGCCCCTTCGGAAGGGCAAACATCAGGTTTTCACTGCCACATTTTTTATAATAATAGGCATCATCCGCAGGCTCTTCATGCACGGCAATCAGTTGATAGGTGCCGTTTGCCAGTCCTTCATAAAGCTGTTCCTCTGGGAGTGTCTCTGTTTGCAAAGACATTTTAGGATAAGTATTCGTAATATACGGAGCCAATGTCCAGACAGGGGCAGGCGCACACAAACCAAGAGAAATTGTACGGTTTTTTCGATCAAATTCATGAGCATTTTGGATGAGAACCTCGGAATCCGCCAATAGTTTTCGAGCCATCGACAGTACATATTCACCGTTTCGATTCAGGGATAATTTATTCTTTTGACGGTCAAAAAGGACAATTCCCACTTCGTCTTCCAGTTTTTTCATATTGCGGCTAAGTGCAGGCTGCGACAGATGAAGCTGTTTGGCGGCTTCAGATAAAGTACCTGCATCTGCGAATGCAACAAACTGCTGTAATTCATATAATTCTATCATAGTATTCGTAACTTCCTTTCTGTCTGATGAGTATAAATATTGTTTATAGTAGTATGAATGATTGGCATTTTACAGATTGCCAAAATCATCATACACTTGTATCACACAAGGGATTAGAAATACGATGATTCTAACCCGGTAAAAGAAAGATCTTTTTATGCAATTATAGCATATAATGCATTTTTTTCAATTGATAGGAGGTGAAAAAAGAATGGTCTTTTATTTCACCGCGACAGGAAACAGCCTGTATGCAGCGAAGCAGCTTGATGAGAATTGTATTAGTATCGCGCATGCCATTCATGATAGTGATCCGTCTTATCATGCTGAAAAAATTGGTATCGTCTGTCCGATATTTGGACATGAGGTTCCTGCTTTGGTAAGAGCATTTATCGAGAAAGCAACTTTTGAAACACCATACTTTTATATGATTTTAACTTATGGAAACCGACATGGTGGAGCGGCGGAACTGGCAGAGCAAATGTTATCAGATTTGGGGATTCATCCGGCGTACATCAATGTGTTGTTAATGGTTGATAATTTTTTGCCTGCTTTTAATATGAACCAACAGAAGGCAATGGATAAAAAAGTGGATGAACATTTGGAAATGATTCGGAACGATATTGAACAGGGAAAACACTATATTGCTCCGGTGACCGAAAAGGACCGGGCAGCCCATCGGGAATATCTGAATCATAGAGCGAAGATGCCACCGGGTGCGTTTATCAATTTATATCGTGTCACGGAAGATTGTATCGGATGTGAAATATGTACGAAGGTATGTCCGGAGAATTGTTTTACGATGGAGGGACATAAGAGTGTTTGGAACTCGGATCACTGTATTACCTGCATGGCATGTATTCATGCTTGCCCAATGATGGCAATTCAGATGAATCTACCGGAGAAAAATCCAAAGGCAAGATATAGAAATGAAAACATCAGCATTTGCGAGATCGTAGATGCTAATCATCAGAAGGGATGATAAAGGCGTTAGAGGGAAGAAACAACATTAATGAAAAGCATAAATGGGAGGGATGGTAATGATGTATAATCCTCAACTGGAAACCTTTCTTTGTGTGGTGGAATCCGGCAGCTTTAGCAAGGCAGCAGAAAAATTATATATTTCTGCACCGGCAGTGATCAAACAGATCAATTCCTTGGAGAGTAGTCTGGGCTTGCAGTTGTTTGATCGTACACATAGAGGACTGCATGTGACGGAAGCAGGAAGATCGCTATATCAGGATGCAGCATATGTGATTCAATATTGCAAAGAGTCTGTTATTCGAGCGGAAAGTGCGATGTCAGACGGAGAAAATGTGATACGAGTCGGTGTTTCTCCGCTTACCTCGCCACAGATTTTTGTAAACTTGTGGCCACGTATTCAGAAATTAACTCCAAATATGAAATTTCAGTTGGTTCCTTTTGAAAATACACCGGAGAATGCTCGGGAAATTTTGGGGAATCTTGGACAAAATATTGATGTGATAGCCGGTATTTTTGATGATACAATGCTGGAACTGAGAAAATGCAATGGTTTTGAAATATCCAGAGAGCCGTTTTGTATGGCTATGTCGATCAATCATCGATTAGCGCAAAAAGAATGTTTGGAAATTTCTGATCTGTATGGTGAAAATATGATGTTAATGCATCGAGGATGGAGCAATTATGTGGACCTGCTTCGTGATGACCTGTGGAAAAATCATCCGGAGATTCATATTGTGGATTTTGATTTTTATAATGTAGAAGTATTTAATCAGTGCGAAAACAGCAATGACATCCTTATGGCAATCAAAAGCTGGGAAGGAGTCCATCCATTGATCAAGATCATTCCTGTTCGTTGGAACTATGGAATACCATTTGGCTTGCTGTATTCCAAAGAGCCATCCAAAAAAGTAAAAAAACTATTAAAAGCAATCGAACAGATAAAAGAACACTCACTGAAATAGTGTGTTGACACTAGGACCATGCTTCATTAGAAGTCGCTTATAACCTTTGGGTTAATACTGGATAACTAAGAGAGACTTCTCTAAAGCACATGATCGACTTTATAATAACAGTAAGTTCCAAATAGTAAGCAAGATGGAACGGCAGCAATAAAGTAACAAAAAGATTGGAGGCGTTAGATTTGAAGAAATGGACAGCATTAGCATTAGTGGGAATGATGGTACTTACTTTGCTTACCGGATGTGGTGCAACGACAGATACCTCGATCACTAAAACAACACAAAAGGTGAAGAAAACATCTGTCAGAAAAAATGATGATGACAATACAAAAGTATTAGTTGTGTATTATTCTGCAACCGGTAGTACAGCTGCGGTCGCTGAGACGATTGCAGATTCTACGGGAGGCGACCTGTTTGAATTGGTACCAACGGATCCTTATAGTGATGATGATCTGGATTGGACCAACAAGAGCAGCCGAGTATCTAAGGAGAACAACGACACTTCTCTTAGAGATGTGGAACTTACCTATAATTCTTTGAAGGATCTGGATTCTTATGACACCATTTTCATCGGATATCCTATCTGGTGGGGGATTGCTGCATGGCCGGTCAACGGTTTTGTACAGTTAAATGATTTCAAAGGAAAAACGGTTATTCCATATTGTACATCAACTTCATCGGGAATCGGTGATAGTGGAAAACTTTTGGAGAAACAGGCTGGCAGCGGTGATTGGCAGGATGGCAAACGCTTTTCTTCCGGAGCATCAAAGGAAGAGGTTACTTCATGGGTGAAGGAGTTAGGGCTTAGCCGGTAAAATGGTATGTGTAACGGATGGAACTGATAATAGGAACGGAATGGAGGATTATTATGAATAATTTTATTTTTGAAAATGCGACAAAGGTTTATTTTGGAAAAGATTGTGTGAAAGAATATCTTTCCTGTTTTGCTAAGAAACATGGAGAGAAAGTTTTACTTGCTTATGGCGGTGGTTCGATCAAGAAAAATGGTATTTATGACGAAGTTACCGATATTTTGAAACAGGCGGGTAAAAAGATTATAGAATTTTCAGGAATTATGGCAAACCCGACCTATGCTAAGGTGCTGGAAGGCGCAAAACTTGCCAAGGACAATCATGCAGATTGGATCTTGGGCATTGGTGGAGGATCTGTTATGGATTGTTGTAAGGCAGTCTCTATGGCAGCAGCGAGTGACAAAGATGTTTGGGATGAATATTGGGCAAAACCAGGTGTGATTGATTTCGCACCGCTGCCACTTGGCGTGATCGTAACGGTTGCCGGCACGGGAAGTGAGTGCAACGGCGGAGCGGTTATTACCAATGAAGCGTTAAAGGTAAAAACGGGTAGAGACTATCCACAGTGTAATCCGGAATTTGCTCTAATGGATCCAACCTATACCTATACGGTACCAAAGAAACAGATGGTATCCGGAAGTTTTGATATATTATCGCACATTATGGAGACTTACTTTAGTGAGCCGAACGAGGATAATGTATCAGATGATATTTCTGAAGCATTGATGCGCAGCGTGATCAAAAATCTGCGTGCAGCAATTCAGAATCCAGAGGATTATACCGCTAGAAGTAATCTGATGTGGGCATCTACTATGGCTGAAAATCGCATTATCAAACTTGGTAAAAAATGTGATTTTGAATGTCATCAGATGGAACATCAGTTAGGAGCCTATACGGACTGCAATCATGGCTGTGGTCTTGCTGTATTACATCCGGTATATTATCGCCATATTTATAAAGATGGACTTCCCAAATTTGTACGATTTGCAAAGAATGTATGGCAGATTAGTGATGAAGGAAAAACAGAGGAAGAGATTGCAAAAGCGGGAGTTGAAGCACTGGCAGATTTCATTAAAGAGATCGGGCTTCCAACGACGCTTAGAGAGCTTGGAATGACTTCAGAAGAAGGATTAAAGGAGATTGCAGACTCTTGTAATTTGGCACCGGGAAGCTACAAGAAAATGACGCATGAAGAGATTTATGAAATCTTTCAGGAGAGTTTCTAATGCGTTATGCAAAAGTTGTTTTGTGCATTGTATGTTTCAGTATATTGTTGAAGAGCGGATCCTGATAAAGTAAATACCGGGCTGTTTTTCTTTCGGGGCGAAGAAAATGCAAAGAACATAAAGATCACAATGGATGACTATTCACTATGGGGTGGATCGGCTGGTACAGACGCTCAGATTGAGGTTTTTCCAGAACTTTCTCATGGATTTGGTTTGGGAGAGAATACCGTAGCTAAGGGATGGCTGGATCATGCAGTAGATTTTTGGAAAAGAAATATGGGGACATCAAAATGAATTGGAAATTGTTGACCAAAATTATAGTTGAAGAATGCGAGTAAGGTAACCAAGGTATCTATCAAGCAGGGGAGTACCAAAAAGTTAAATTGGAAAACAGTTTCTAAGCGGAATCGCAAAAAGATACGCTGGAAAAGTTCAAATCGAAAAATTGTATCAGTAAGTTCCAATGGTACAATTCGGGCGAAACGAACAGGAAAAGCAACGGTTACTGCGAAGTATAAAAAGAAACAACAAAAATATAAGATCACGGTAATTGCCAAGACAACTAAATTTGCAAGACATAAATTGAAATGTAAAGTAACGGTAAAAGCAAAAAAGTCGTCAAAAAACACAAAAGCAAAGATTTCAGTGCGCAAGACACTGACACCGGCTCAAACGCCCGCGCCAACGCAAAAACCAATACAGACCCCGAACACACAGAATCACAAAGTATTGGTCGCTTATTTTTCCTGGAGTGGAACCAGCGAACGGATCGCTCAAAACATTATCTCTCAGACTGGAGCAGATTCGTTCCGTATTGATAGAGCAGTACCATATAGTTCTGACTATCAGACAACAGCATATGGAGATGCGATGGTAGAAGCACTGTCAAAGAAATGGAGGTTCACTATGAGAGTAAAGAAAATAGTATCATTAGTATTGACAGCTACTATGGCGATGGGACTTATGGCGGGTTGTGGTCTTGGTGCCAAAGATTCAGACGAACAGTCTAAATCGTCGACAACCCAGGTGACAGCAGCACCGACAGAAGAGAGCGTGGCAAGCGAGACACCTGCCACAGAAGAAAAGACAAGCAGTAATGGAAAAGTGCTTGTCGTGTATTATTCAGCAACAGGTACAACGAAGGCTGTTGCACAGTCGATCGCTGATAAGACAGGGGGCGATCTATTTGAAATTGAACCGAAGGAGCCATATACAGACGATGATCTTAATTGGACAGACGATAACAGTCGTGTCAGCAAAGAACATGATGATGAGAGCCTGCGCGATGTAGAACTTACGACTACGAAAGTAGATAATTGGGATTCTTATGACACCGTGTTCATAGGTGCATCTGATATAATAAGGACAAGTTAGAAGAAACCCAGTAAAATCAAGGGGTTGCTACTGATTTAGTCCTTATTTTTAATTACTCGTAAATGAGATTTTGGAATAAGGCAGCGCTGTTGGAACCAAATATCTTCGTTTTTACATAATACATTCAAGGTAGCTGCTTGAAGTGGTATTGTGTGCCTAAAGAAGGGAGGCTTGTTACTTAGGAAGAATTGTAACTTTTTATTGTAGTGTGTAGATAAGGACTAAATTTGCCACATGGGAAAGAAATTTCCTATGGCTGATTTAGTCCTTTTGTTTTTTGAAGAGATAAGCGTGTCAAATATAACTGATTGGAAAAGGAGGCAGTGAAGCATGGATAAAAGCACAATAGTAATCGGAATCGACCACGGCTGGGCAAATATGAAAACAGCCAGCCATTTATTCACATCCGGGGTAAAGGAGATTACCACAGAACCGGCATTGTATGAAGATGTGTTGGAGTGGGAGGGAAAATTTTATAAGATTGGCGGTAAACGGTTAGATGTAAAGAGGGATAAGGTACAGGATGATAATTATTATCTTCTGACACTGGCGGCATTGGCAAAGGAACTGGAGAAAAGGCATCAAAGAAACGCAAGGGTTCTTTTAGCAGCAGGGCTTCCTCTTACCCGCTTTGGAGAGGAAAAGGACAGCTTTATCCGGTATCTGTTGCGGGACCGGGAAATTACATTCCGTTACAATAAAATAAAGTACCATGTTATGGTGGAACGTGTTTCCGTTTATCCGCAATGTTACGCAGCAGTGGCAGACAGGATGCAATATTTTGATAATAAAGTGCTGGTGGTGGATATTGGAAGCTGGACGGTGGATATTATGCCAATCATCAATCATAAGCCGGATGAATCTGTCTGTGTGACAAAGCCGAGTGGATTTATTACCTGTATACAGCAGATTAACAAGGAGTGTGTCAGACAGATTGGGGCAGAGATTGACGAGTACGATATTCAGAGGTTACTGACTTCTGGTGGCAATGACCTTCCGGATAAATACCGGGCAATCATTGAAAAGGAAATCCGGGCATATTGCCGGCAGGTGTACGACCATATCCGAGAACTCGGCTACAACATGGATTTAACCCCGGTAATCTTTGTAGGTGGCGGTGCAGGGGTGATGAAACAGTATGGAGGGCTGTCACAGAAGAATATCACTTATGTGGAAGATATCTGTGCCAATGCAAAGGGATATGAAATGCTTGGGAACGCTTACTTAAAGGCTGTTCTGCAAAGGCGGGCAGGATAACAGGGGGTGCAGGGTATGCCGATAGATAAGGATATGTACAGGACTGTGACAATACGGTTCAGCCTTTTGAATCCGGATCATGTGAGGCTTTTGGAGCAGATGGAGCAGGAGTGTCGGTCTGGCAGCAATACGCTTTCCAAAAACAAACTGATTATACGGTGCATTGAGGAACACTATGCAATGTTTGACAGCAGGAAGTCAGATGAAACGATGGAAGAAAGGCTGAAATCGTATGTGGATGGAGAGGTACTAAAAATAAAGCAGGAAATAGAAAAGGAAATCTATAAGGATGTATTCTATATGTTTACCGGTGGTCTGGCGGCAGCAGGAAACCGGAGAATGCCTGCGGAATCAGAAATAATGGCAGAAAAGCCGGAAGGACAGACGGGGCATACAGATACCGGAGAGATTGATTTATCTGAAAATGCAGACATTATGGATGAAGTGATGAAGTGGAGTTAGGAGGGAAAGGTTATGGCAGGAAGTTTTTTCATGGGATTGTTGCTTTTTATCGCTGGACTGTTCAAATGGTCATTATATTTGATATTGCAGATAATTAAGCTGGCACTGGAAGTATTGAAAATCGTCCTGCTTCTTACCTGCAGCGTACTGAAAATATTTCTGCTGGTGTTTCATGGATGCAGCTAGAAGGGAGGTGGAAAGGATGGATGTGGAAAAGAGAGAGAAAGTGGAACGGAGAAGAAAAGAACGGCTGATGTGTTATCTCCGGGAAATGAAGCGGAATAGGCATATCCTGCCTGTTACAACAAAATAAGGGAAGTCGGGGTAAGCGATATCCGGCTTATGGGTAAAGAGGTATGCCAGTCAGGTATGCCTTTTTTTCTTGCACAAAAAGCCGGAAGAATATCTGTTTTCCGGTTTGGTGCATGGGAGGGAATAACATCGCATGGTAATGGAAATAGCAGGAAAGTGAGGATATATATGAATAGAAAGAGATTAAAACGGGTGGCTGCCATGATGATGGCGGTGGTTTTGACGGTTTGTGCTGCGACGCCAGCAGGCTCTTTTGCCTTTGCATCAGGTGCAGATGCACAGAGTAATACAGCGGAGGAAGCTGTTACAGAGGAAAACAGGGAGCCGGAACTGTATGACAGTACCTTAAGGAAGGAACTGGAGGCAGTGGAGGTTGCCACAGCAGTCGATATTGTAGTGGCGGCAGGTTATGAGTTTGATGTAAAGAATGATTTTGAGGGGATTTCCTATAATGAGAATGCAGTCAGCGTGTCTTATTATGCTGACAGGAGCAGCTTTGACGGAAACGAAACAGGGGAGTACGAAACCTATTATAAAGTTGTACCGATAAGCGGTAAGGAACCTTATCTTATCTGCCGTACTATTTCGGTAAGGGAACCGGAAACAGCAAAGACAGCAGATGATTCAGGGAAAACCGAAGACGGGGACGATGAGTCGGGAGAGGCAGAGGTGCCGGATTTGGCAGAGGGTGAAATGCCGGAACTGACTACGGATAACCCGGTTACGTTCCGGCTGACATCAGAAGCTGTTATGATGGCAGCATCTTTCAGGGCTGCTCCGGCAACGGGCAAGTCAGATGGTAAGGATTCCATGAAAGTATCTAATAATGGATATGCCAAATATTGCGGGCACAGCATCGGGGTAAAGTATATCTCGGAATCCGGGGATTATTACCATCATCTGGTGTTCTGTCTGGATATGAATAAAAATACTACCAGCGGTACGGTTTCTTCTTCGGGAAGCACAAGCAAAATTAAGCCAACCGTTACCTATTGTCTGGTAAATGGGGCGAGAAAGCTGAATGGGACATGCCATAACAGCAAATATTCTTCCGGGAATGCCACGCAGGATTATTTTATTACCAGTGCCGCTATCCATGTGTTAAACGGGGAAGTCAGATTGTCCTATTATAACAATGGAAGCGGAACCTATAATAAGATAGCATCTCTTGTATCAGATGCAAAGAAGCATGGGGATGATTATGCAGACAACGGTCTTACCAAATCAGTAACCTACTCCATCTCACCAAAGAAAAGTGAGTGGAAGGATATGGGGGATGGTCTGTACCGGAGTGCGGATAAGTTTGTCCGCACAAAAAAAGGATCAATTACAAATGTGAAATATACGATTACGGGTGCACCTGCCGGACTGACCGTAGGGGAGATTAAGACGGATTCCAGTGACATAGAGGATAAAAATGATTTGAAGAAGTACGACATCTGCGTGGCACAGACGGATGCCAGTAAAGAATCTTCCAACTTTTATCTGTTCTGCAATGCGGAGGCATTGAAAAAGATTCAGGAGAAGAAAGCAACCATCAAGGTAAAGGCGAAAGCCTATGCGGATGAGAAAGGCGGAAGGAAGTGGACACCGACTGTGGTTTCTCAGCAGAAGATTACCTTTTTGGAGGAATTTAATGTAAAGTCAGATGAAGCAACAGTAAAGGTAACAACAGATTATAAGCTGGGAAAGTTGGAATTGTTTAAGACGGACAAGTTTACCCACAGTCCGGTAGCGGAAGCAAAGTATTATCTGTATGAAGATCAGGACTGTGATGACCTGTTCTGCAAACTTTCAAAAACCGATGCACAGGGATTGGGTGCTACGGAGATTGAAGTGCTGACACAGGATACTTATTATCTGAAAGAAGTGCTGGAGCCGGACGGCTACCAGAAAGATGAAACAGTATACCCTGTTGGTTTGGAATATTTTACGCTGTATGACGGAAACGGCAAAGTGATACAGCAGGGAAAGCAGATGCCCGTGGAAGAAATACCGGATAAGGTCGGTGTGCTTGTCCATAAGACGGATTCTGATTCCGGAAACATTGTGCCGGGAGCCGGGTTTGCCGTATTCCAGGATGCAGGCTGTACGCAGAGAGTTTTGGCAGAGGGCAGTTCCGGGGCAGAGATTCCTGTTTTTTATTATGATGAAGATTTAGATATGGCGGCTTCCGAAAAGTTTGTGAAGGAGCAGGAAACCTATTATGTAAAAGAGGTTGTGATACCGGACGGCTACCGGGATGATGGAACGGTTTACAATGTTTCCCCGGTTTATGGTGCCTTTGAAAAAGTGGATGCCACAAATACGCCAATCCGCTGTGATGTATCTGCAATAAAAGAAGATAAGGAAACCGGTCTGGAAAAGAACGGGGATGCAAAACTGTCGGGTGCTTTGTATGGGCTGTATGCGGCAGAGGAAATCAAATATCCGGACGGCAGGGCAGTTGTAACTTATGCCGGGGCAGACAATATCACTTCCACAAAAGGGACGGAGTTTGTCAGCACAGGAAACCCGGCAAACAAGGATGCCCTGCTTGCAACGGTAAGGACGGATGCAGAGTATTCTTTTGACTTTGGAAATCTTTATTATGGCAATTACTATATTAAGGAAATCGAAGCCAGCGAGGGGTATCTGTTAGATGAAACGGCATATCCGGTAAATTTCAGGGAGGCGGAAAATATCCATCAGGATATTTCTCTGACCAGTAAGGTAACAGAAACCGTAAAGAAGCAGCCGTTTGAGATTATCAAGGTATCAACGGACGGGGATAACAATGAAACGGAGAAGATTGCCGGGGCAGAGTTTACCGTAAAACTCAAGTCGGATATTGCAGTGGACGGATGGGATGCTGCTAAAACCTACGATGTGTTTACGACAGATGATAAAGGATATGCAAGGTCAAAAGAGCTGCCGTATGGAACCTATCTTGTCAAAGAGACAAAGGTGCCGTCGGAACTTTATAAGACGGACGATTTTGAAGTTGTGGTTACAGAGGATTCCAGAGAGCCGCAGGTATGGAGGGTATTGAACGATGCCCCATTCAAAGCCTATATCCGTATTGTAAAGAAAGATGCGGAAAGCGGAAAGACGGTATTGCTTTCCGGTGCGACATTCAAAATCAAAAATATGAAAACAGATGCCTATGTAGAACAGAAAGTCGGGGATAAAAAAATAAGTGAGTTTACTACGGATGAAACAGGTACAGTTACGACACCTCTGATGTTGAAGTATGGCAGTTATGCAGTGGAGGAAATTACAGCGCCGGATGGATATCTCATCGCTGGAAGCAGCTTTCCATTTACCGTCACGAAAGAGGGGGCAGTAAAAGTAGAGGAGGATATTGATGGTGATCCAGTCATTGAAGTGGTGGCAGAAAATACCCCGGTAAAGGGAAGTATTACGATCCATAAGACAGGAGAGGTTTTGGTCCGGACAGAGTATGAAACCATCATTGACCGTATTTTAAGCAGGCTGACAGGCAGCGAGAGGGGAGTCCGTTTTATTTATGAGGAACAGAACCTTTCCGGTGCCGTTTTCCATGTGGTTGCAGAGGAAAACATTTATACCCCTGACCATCAGAAGGGAGAGGATGGAGAAAGGCAGCCTGCCATTATAGGCGGTGTGCCGGCAGTAAAAGGGGCAGTTGTGGCAACGCTTACCACAGATGGAAAGGGTGAGGCAAAAATAGGGGGGCTGCCTCTTGGCAGGTATCAGATTGTCGAAGTAAACCCACCGGAGGGATTTGCACTTTGTAAAGAAGCGCAGAGCGTGGAGCTGTCTTATGCAGACCAGAATACAGAAATTGTGTATGGAGCTGCGGATTTTGTCAATGCAAGAGTGAAAACAGAACTTTCCCTTGTAAAGACAGACAGTGAAGCAACGCATCCGGTGTCCGGGGCGGTATATGGAATTTATGCGGCAGAGGATATCGTTAAGGTAAACGGCGGTGAATTAAAACCGGCACAGGCAGCCAGTGGCAGTGGGGCAGACGCAGACAGCAGTGCCACAGCATCCGGTGGTGCGGTTGCATTGGACAGCAGTGCTGCTATAACAGAAAATAAAAGCAGTAATACGCCAGATGATGAAGAAATAACAGAAAGCGAGACCAAAGAAACGGCAGATTCCGGGGAAACAGACGATTCCAAAGAAATGGATGATTCCGAAAAAGACGATGGTGCTGAAGCAGCAGATGATTCCGGTGAGGCGGATAATCCTGTCAGTCAGGAAACCCAAAAACCGGATGGCACACAGCCACCGGAAACAGAATCCGGTAAAGCAGACAAGCCCAAAGGAGACGTGCTGATTACTTCCGGCAGTCTGGTTGGTGTGGCTGAAACAGACGAGAATGGAAAGGCGGTATTTGATGCTGATCTTCCGCTGGGGAAATATGTGGTAAAGGAGATTGAATCACCGGAGGGATATCTGTTAGATGAAACGGAATACCCGGTTGATTTCAGTTATCAGGGACCGGAGGTAGCAAAAATTGCAAAAGAACTGGAGGTAAAAGATACTCCTTTGATTGTGGAGGTGTCCAAAACAGATATTACCACAGGAAAGGAACTGGAAGGAGCAACACTGGAGATTATTGACAGTGACGGCAATACTTATGCCACATGGAAAACCGATGGGAAGCCGTACCGTCTGGAGGCAATCCCGGCAGGGGATTATACATTGCGTGAGACGGCTTCCCCATATGGCTATCTGATTGCAGGTGAGGTTGAATTTACAGTGGAGGAAGTGAAAAATGATGACGGAAGTCCGGTAATACAAAAAGTAGCCATGTCTGATGAGAGAGTGAAAGGAAAGATACAGCTTTATAAAACAGACAGCAAGACAGGAAAGCCAATTAAGGGAGTGGAATTTGAACTCCGGGATAAATCAGGCAGGGTTCTTGCAAAGCTCACGACGGACAAAGTGGGATATGCGGAGACGGAACTCTTAGATATCTGTACTTATGATAAGGCAGGTAATTTTAAGGAGGATATTCCTTATTACATTGTGGAGACAAAAGCAGCGGATGGATATATTCTTGACGATACTCCGCATGAGGTGCTCCTGCAGTATGATGACAGTGCGACGGAAACGGTTGTTTATACGCTGAAACTGAAAAACAAGCCCAATAAACCGAGGCTGCCACAGACCGGGGGAAATTACCATCCGTGGATGATTGCGTTGGCAGGCGGTGTGCTGATCGTTGCAGGGGTATATCTTTACCGCAGGAAACGCAGGATGGGAAGATAACAGGCAGTATGCAGCAATAAAATAATAATGTAAAAATGACAGGGGAAGCCGATGGAGGGTTTCCCCTTTTGTTAATAGCAGGAGGAATGATTATATGATGGATTATGAAATGTTTAAGGAGATTGTTCGGGAGAAAATAAAGGACTATATGCCGCCGGAATATGGAAATGCTGCGGTGGATATTCTGGCTGTCAATAAAGTCAATGGGAAAAGGGATGTTCTTGCTGTCCGTAAGCCGGAGGAAAGACTTGTTTCGAATCTGTATCTGGATGATTTTTATAAGGTTTATCAACAATGTGATGATCTGGAAATGACGCTTCGGAACATGGCAGAGGAATATGTCGAGATAGCGGAAAGGTCTGTGGACAATGTGGAAATTGATATGTCCCAGATGAAGGACAGAGTGACTATGATGCTTGTCAATACGGAACAGAATAAAGAAATGCTTGCAGATATGCCCCACAGGGAATTTCAGGATTTGTCCGTGATATACCGTTATGTGGTGGCACAGGATGAACAGGGCGTGGCTTCGTTTAAGGTAACAAATGCCCATTTGAAAATGAGTGGCATGACATCGGAGGAATTATTCCAGTGTGCCGCTGAGAATACCAAAAAGATGTTTCCTCCCAAGATAGCCAGTATGGAAGATGTCATGATAGATATGGTGAGAGGGGATGGCATTCCGGATGAAATGGCAGATGAAATGGCGGAGATCTTTGATACTTTGCAAGAGCCGAAGGAGAGCATGTGGCTGATTGGTAACATAAGCGGGATAAATGGTGCTGTGTCCATGCTTTATGATGAAAATCTGCAAAGGCTGGCAGAAAAAATGGGTACGGATTTATATATCATACCGTCATCGGTGCATGAAGTGCTTGCAGTTTCCGTGGAGATGGGAAATCCGGAGGAACTGGCGGAGATGGTGCAGCAAATCAATATGTCGGCGGTAGAGCTGGAGGACAGACTTTCCAATAATGTATACCATTATGACAAGGATTTAAGACAGCTAAGACTGGCAACACAGGTTCCGAACCAGCGGCTTGACGGGGTGGTGGCAGAGCCGGAGCTGATTTACGGCACAGAGCCTAAGAGATAAGGGGGCGTGGATATGGAACAAGTTGAGGTAGCCTCCCTGGAGGATTTGAGAGGATTGATTGAATCCATGCCGGAGGATGTGGTCATTACAGTGCCGCTTGGAAAGGAGGAGGATATGGATGGGCAGACGGAGTGCATTTAAGCTGGATGTGGTATCTGTAAGGCTTGTCAGGGATATTCCCCTCTATTCCGAGGTAGAGATAGAAAAGCCGGAAGAAGCAGTGAGCCTTGTGGGAGAAACTCTCTGCGGGATGGACAGGGAAATTGTCTGCGTGCTGAATATTGGCAGTGACGGCAGACCAATTAACTGTAATTTTGCCAGTATGGGTGCGCTGAACTATGCTACCGTACATCCGAGGGAACTGTTAAAGACAAGCATTCTTTCCAATGCTGCCAGTATGCTGCTGATTCACAATCATCCGTCCCAAAACCTGTCCCCTTCAAAGGAGGATGTCGGGATAACAGACAGGATGCAGAAATTATGCAGCCTGATAGGGATACCCCTTATGGATCACATCATTGTTGGGAGAGACAACAGGGAATATTTCAGTTTCAAGGAAAAGGGCATTATGAAAAATGTCTGCATCAATTATGCAACCAATCCGCAGTATCTGAATTGGGAGAAGGATGCAAGGCTTACAGGGAAAGGAGCTAAAGGGCGGTGAGGTTTACGCAGGACGAAATTGAGATTGCGAAACGGGCAGATTTATGTGCGGTAGCTTCTTCTATGGGATTCACCGTAAAGCGGGTAGGAAAATACCACACCATAAAGGAAATGGATTCTATCCGCATCTATGACCGGACGCACTGGTACCGTTGGTCGGTAAGGAATGGAGGAAGCCAGATTGATTTCCTAAAGGAGTTTGGGAATATGGATTTTGTGGAGGCTGTACAGTGGCTGTTAGATTTCGTTGGTTATCGGAAAGAACAGAAATTTGCAGGAACAGCAGTAGTAGTAAAACCGGAAAAAGCGGAACCGAAAAAAGCATTTGTGTTGCCGGAGTATGCGGGCAGCAATGCTTATCTGTACCACTATCTGGAGCAGGAACGGGGAATCAGCAAAGAAGTGATTGATTTCTTTGTGGGAGCCGGGCTTCTCTATGAAGCAAAGCAGTACCATAACATGATATTTGTTGGCACAGATGTTACGGGGACACCACGTTTTGCCAGCATGAGAGGCGTTTTCGATAAAAATGGCAAAGGCTTTAAGTGTGATGTGGCGGGAAATAACAAGCGGTATGGTTTTAACGTGGTAAGGGATAAAAGCAGCCGGGTAGTGGTATTTGAGGCAGCGATAGACTTAATGAGCCATATGACAATCTACCCCATGCAGAAAGATAACATGGTGCGTTGGGGATGTTGGCGGATGCACCGCTGCAAACATTTCTAAAAGAACATCCGGATATCAGGGAAATTGCTTTCGGACTGGATAATGACAGTCATGGGAGAAAAGCAACGTCAGAATTGATAGAAAAATATAAAGCAGATGGCTATCTGGTGGAAGATGTTGCACCACCACAGGAATACAAGGACTATAATGAGTGGCTGGTGGACGGAATCCGTATTCCGGAACCGGAAATTAGACAGGGCAGAAGCCGTTAGGAAAAACAGTGCGGGCAAAGTGCAGGCAGAATAGTAAAAAGTGCAGTCACAAGTGCAGGCATCGCATTTCGGCAGAAAAACCGGTGAGGGCAGGGTGTAGGCAAAACAGTGAAAAGTGCAGTCATGGGTGCTATCAAAACCGCTATTGGTGCAAGCATTGGTGCTGTCATCTGATTTCCAACGAGAAAAGCGGTGCAGGCAAAGTGTAAGCAATATGGCGAAAAGTGCAGGCACCGGATTCAAAAGTGACAGCAGAGTGCAGGAAAAACAGCGAAAAGTGCAAGTATATCGTATATTATCCAGCCGGAGGCTGTAACAAGGGGTATTAGGGGAAGAAATTCCCCTAACCAGTGCCATTTTGTGATACAAAATGCGTATCTGGCGAAGCCATGAGTGGCTTCGGAGGTGCGTGAAAATATTTCAAAATAAGAAGAACAGATAAAAAGGAGGTGTGACGGGAATGGAGCTTCAGACAGTGACGATAACCAGAACAGAGACTTTTCTGGTTTGGGCAAATTTTGCAAGACCGGATTTAGAAGTTACACAGAGGGATGCGGAAATACTTTTAGGATATATGGCAGGACATGATTATGAATTAGTGCTGCAGAATGGGGAACTGTTCCGGCATGATGTGGCGGAACAACCCGGAGAAATGCAGGAATATGACATAGATGATGTGATAGACATTGTATGTGAATGGAATTATGAACTGAAAACCGACGCCAGACATGGTATGGAGGAACCCAAAGATTTTATAGATTTCTGTAATTATAAGGAAGCCTTTGACAGCATTTGTGCTGATTGTGAAAATCTTGACCGGCTGTTTGAACGGACAAGATACGGCAGGGAAAATGAAAAACTTGTGGGGCAGATCGTAGCAAAAGAAATGGGAGCAGATGCCATTAAAGAGACAATGCAGAAGATGGCAGTCAGCGAGAGCATGGCAGGGCAGGAAGCGGTTCATGAACCGGAGAGAGGGAGGGCGAGATAATGGCAAAGGAAGTGGTAAAGCATTACCGCCTGACTTCGGAAGATGCAAAGGCATTTGCGGATAAAGCAAAGGAGGCAGGGCTTACGGAATCCGCTTATTTCCGTCTGCTGATTACGCAGGAGCCGAATGATTACCCGGAAATCCGGGAAGGAATTAAGTCGCTGATCAATGAGGTCAATCGGATTGGGGTAAATGTCAATGAGATTGTATATAACAACAATTCAAGGCTGTACCGCCAGAGCGATAAGGACCGGCTTCTTGCCTATATGCGGAGGTTAAATGAAACCGTGAAAAAGGCGGTGGACGATTTTGGCTATCACTAAGATACTGACCATCAATGACTGTGGGGAAAAGTTTGCGGGGAAGCACTTAAAACAGGCGATTGATTATATTATTGACGCAGAAAAAACACAGGGAGGACGGTATGTGACAGGAATCAACTGTCAGCCGCAGGAAGCGTTCCAGCAGATGAAGATGACGAAACTGAAATATGGAAAAACCGACAAGAGGCAGGGTTATCATCTGATTATATCCTTTGAGGAAAAGAAGCTGGAGCCGGGACTGGCATTTGAGATTGTGGGAAAGTTTGTGGGGGAATTTCTCGGAAGCGGTTATGAAGCTATTTATGCGGTGCATGACAATACCGATTATACCCACGGACATATTATTTTTAACAGTGTAAACTATCTGAATGGACGGAAATTCCGTTATGGGAGGGGGGATTGGGCAAAGATAATCCAGCCGATTACAAACCGTCTTTGTGAGGAATATGGTCTTTCTACCATTGATATTGATATGGAGGGTGTAGGAAAGCAGAAACGGTATCAGGACTGGAATGAGTTTCGGGATGGGAAATTCATCTGGCGTGACATGATAAGGCGTGATCTGGATGCTTGTATTTTGCAGGCAGATAGTTTTGATGAATTTCTCCTTATGATGCAGGAAAAGGGATATGAACTCAAGCAGAATAAATATCTGGCAGTCAAGCCGATGGGGATGCAGAGGTATTGCCGTTGCAGGTCATTAGGGGATGCCTATACGGAGGAAAGAATAAAACAGCGGATTGATTTGGAAAGTCTTGCTGTCTATGCCAGCCGTCCGGAGAGTGATTATGTGATGGAAATGCCGGAGGATGAGTTTCTGCCGAGGACAAAGTTATCCGGTATACAGAAAACCTATTATGCGAGAGTGTGCCGGGTACGGCGGCTTGCAAAGCTGCCATACAGTAAGGCATGGCAGTACCGGGATGAAATCCGGAAAATGCAGAGGGTACATGAGCAGTACCTTTTTCTGGTAAAGAATGATATCCATTCCCTTGTAGAATTAGTAGCGGTAAAGGTAAATCTGGAAGCGAAAAACAAAGAGTGCCAGCGGGAACGCAGGGAGTTAAACCGGGAGAAAAAACGGTTTGAACCATTGTTTGAAATCGCCGGACGGATGAAAGAGCTGCAGGCTGCCGAAAACAGCTTTATAGCAGGGGATGATTTTTTTCTGCCGGAGCATAATGAGTACCAAACATGTGCCGGAAAACTGGAGCAGGAGGGCTACACGTTAGAGGAAACAGAGGCATTAAAGAAGCATTATAAAGATAAACTGGCTGGGAATTATGAAAGGAAACAGGCAGTATATCAGAGTCTGCGGCTGGCAAGAGGAATGGAGGCAGAGATTGCAGAGGCAGCCAGAAACATACAAAGGGAAGAAAAGAAACAGGAAGTGGGGCAGAAAAATATCGGAAAGCAGGAACAGCCGGGACGATAGGCTGTTATTTTTATGTAAAAGTAAAGCCAAGTGGAAAAACGGGCTATATGCTTGCATACAGGCATGATTGGACATTTGGCGCACCACCAAAATGAGCAAGTAGTCCGATAGGACGGATTGCGAATGCAGGTGGCGATTGCGGGAGTGCGGAGCACGAAGCAATCGACTTTTACTAACGAAACTAAGTCAGGAGGGATCATATGAGTGAAGGAATTGGGGCACAAAATGTGATGGATGCCCAGCCAGTGCAAAAGCAAAAAGAACCTATTAAGAATGATGTGCAGTGGGCAAACCGGAAGCAGGAAGTCAAAGATTTGTTTACCAACAAGAGCATGCGGGAACTTGCTGCAAGGGACTTTGAGTATGGGCTTAGCAAGGAGGATATTATGCTGTATGCGGATAAGCAGCATCTTCCGTTGGGAAGTGTAGAGCAGTTATCCAGAGCCTTGAAAGTCCATGATGGCAGGGAATTGGTAAATTATTTGAGGGACAGCGGGCTGAATGCCTACCAGATGGAACTGGTCGTTGATTTTTATAAAAAAGGGGTTTCCCTTGATAAAATTCGTGAAGTCATGGGGCAGGAACAGACGGCATATTCCTTAAGTCAGGCATTGCAGAAAGTGTATGAGGCGCTGTACCAGACAGGGAAGAATGCAGAAGGAAACAGCGGGGTACAGGAAATACAGGGAAAGATCGAGGCTGTGGTGGCACAGGTGGGAGAAAACAAGGCATTTTTAGACCAGGTGCTTTCCAAACTGGAGGACATAGATGCCGGGCAGAATACGGATGCCCTGTCACAAAGTTTTATAGAAAAGCTGGAAGAAAAGGATGCCATCATCCAGTCGCAGCAGGAGGAAAACAATAAACTGGCGGCAGACAATGCGGCACTCCGCAGCAGGAAGGACAGTCTGCAGGAACTGGAAGAAAAATTGAAAAAGACGGAAGAAAAAATAGAGCAGAAAAGGGCTGAGCTTTTGGAGGAAATGAAGCAGATAGAAGCAGAGAAAAAAGATGCCCTTGCCCGTCTGGAAGCGGCAGGAAAGGAGAAGGAAGTCATGGAGCGAAAACTGGAAAGCATGGAACGGGAGATGGAGGCTGTGAAACAGCAGCCCGGTTCGGTAAAAGAAAGTGCCACTGCCGCACAGGGCAGGACGGTAAAAACAGATTCCGGCAGACCGGCTGGAAATTATCAGGCAATAGCAGTTGGTCCGGGCGGAAAACAGCAGGCGGTTGAAATAGAGAGAACGGAGAGAAAGAATCCGGCGGGCATTATGGCGCTGGCAGGGAAATTATTTAAGGATAAGAGCCGGGGAAAACTTCTTCAGGCGATTGCCGGTGCCGGTCTGGACAGCAGCCAGATGGAACAGGTCAAATATGCCTTAAAGTCCGGGCTTTCTGATGAGGAAACCATAAATATTATCCAGTGTGGATTTGATGCGGAGCAGATGGGAAAAGCAATCGAAATCGTGCTTTTGGAAAAATCATACTAGCGGAAAGGAGAGGAAAACAGTGATGGGAACAGGGAATTATATGGATTCTTTGGAGAACCTGCTGACAGCTTTAGAGATATACCGGGACGTAGAACAGCAGACGGTAAACCGGATTAAGGAAATTATGGCAGAGCATAATATTTTGATTCCGGCTCCGGAAGTCGTAAAAGTGGATACAGAGGAAATCCGGGCAAGGCTTGCCGCTAACAGGCAGATGCAGATGGTGGCAGAGCCGTATGTATACGGCGCAGGCAGTGACAGGGCGAGATAAGAAATAGGAGGCGAAAGCAATGAGCGAGATTAGTGATGCGGTACAGATTATCCGGGTGGCGTATGACGGGGTAGAGATTGCCATGAAAGTAGGAAGCGGCTCTATCGAAATGATGCAGAAGGCAATCGACTTGATTGTAGGTATGCTGAAATACGAAAAGACAATGGGAAAAACAAACCTGAAAGGGATGCTGCAGAAAGGCGGTGATATTCAGGTATTATCCTTTGCGGATGAAGATTTGCGGAAATTTAAGAAGATGGCAAAAAAATACGGAATATTATATTCCATCATGCCGGATGCGGGCAGGAATGACGGAATTACCGAGGTGATGTTCCATTCCGAGGCAGCCCCAAGAGTACGGATGATCTGCCAGAAATTAACAGATGGGCGGATGTTTAACATGGATGAATACTTAAAAAACGGCAATGAGGAACAGTTAAAGCAGCTTTTGAAACATCTGGAAAAAGAAAAGCAGGGAAACCGGAAAGTCCACACTGAGGAGGCAAGGGCATTTGATACAGCCGTTGACGGTCTGATTGAGAAAATCGGCATTTATGCAATGGAGAAAAGTGCGGTCAGTGTGGAGGATATTAAAACAGATTTCCAGATGGAGGAAAGCCAGGCACAGGATGTGGTTGATAAGCTGACGACCATCGGAGTGTTAGATAAGCCGGATGAAACAGGACAGTACAGGGTAGTCATGGAAAAAGAAGCGTTTGAGAGGAGGATTGGCAGGTATCAGGAATTAACGAACCGGATGCGGCAGATTGCAGCGGCAAAGAATACGGATTTGCTGGATATTACCATCACGAAAAAACTGATTGCGGAGGAAAATGACCATGCCATAAAGACAAGAATCCCCGGTTTGTATGGAGACAGGGCGGGGTATCTTTGGCTCAATAAAGCGGATATCATGGAAATTCATAATGGTAAAACGCTTCTTACCTATCTGGATAAAAAGAAGGATTACAAAATCTATTCCGGGGATAACCGGGTACTGTATACCATGAAAGGCGGGCAGTTATATGAAAGCCATTATGACAGGGTGGAAAAAACCGTCAGGGAACGCTATGCAAAAGCAAAGGCAGCACCGGAAAAGAAAACAGAGAGAACACAGACAAGGAGGAGATAACCATGCAGACAACAAAGAAAAAGCCAAATATCCTGCTGATTGCCATCGGTGCGGTTCTGTCCGGATATTTAGGCTATTTAGTGGGCGGAGCATGGCGGGAGGGCATAGAGTTTAATGCCTTTTTAGACCGTTTTTCAATGGTGTGTTCTTATCCGCTGAATGATTATTATAATGAGTACACAATCCGGATGATCGGTTATGCCCTGCTTATCTATCTGATTGTGGTATTGATGTATTATACCAGCCAGAGAAACCTTATGCCGGGCAGGGAATATGGAACTTCTAAATTTGCAAACATTAAGGCAGTGAATAAGAAGATTGCGGATGAAGATGATGGTAAAAACCGGATATTAAGTCAGCATGTCCGGATGAGCCTGAATACAAAAAAGACGAATCTCAATAATAATGTTTTGATTATTGGCGGCTCCGGTGCAGGAAAAACTTTTTTTGAGGTTAAGCCCAATATTATGCAGATGAACTCGTCATTTATCATAACCGATCCCAAAGGTGAGATTTTAAGAAGCACCGGGGGAATGTTAAAAAGCAACGGCTATAATGTCAAAGTGATTAATCTGTTGGAGATGGAACATAGCAACTGTTACAATCCGTTTTCTTATATCAGGGAAGAAACAGATGTGTTGAAACTGATTACCAATTTAATCAGCAATACGACACCCAAGAATGCGGCATCAAATGATCCGTTCTGGGGTACAACACGTTCCTGTTTGAAAAGAACAGGCATAGCCTAACGATATTTAAGGCTAGAGAACTGAATATGTGATAAGTCAAATGATAGGGTAACGCCTTGAAGGGCTTCCTTAATACTCCGACTGGCATGGCAATAGATAAATATCAAAATGTCAGAAGTTCGGTGAAGTCGGCAGAAGTACACCGTAACAGTAAGATGACGAAAGTTTCCCAGAGGTGGGAGGCGTGTATGATATGCCGGAGGTCTATAAAACACCTATGGTTAGAATGTGCAAAACTATCCGACGCAAATATGCACTGACGAATCCTCGAATGTACGAGTCTATAACGGGACGGGGTCGAAAGGCTTCGGGACACAAAGTGTGTCGTCGCTTGTGGAAGAGTAAGATTCCCAAATATGAAATTCCATGCAGTGTTACAGGCATTGGCAAAGCGGCAGGCTCATAGAGGAAACCTAAGGGTGACAATGTAACAGATAACATATTCGGAACGTGGGAAGCTGGTAGCGTGGAGATTTTATCGTCAGTGAAGCGTTTGCAGGGAAAATATATGTGAGATTAGCATATGTATAACCTGCATTTATACCAGTGATAGCGGTGGCGTGTACCGATGAAACCGTGATAATAAGCGGTGGAGGGATAGCCACTAGTCGTGGTACAAGAGTAGATTTTGAGTTTCAGCATGGGTTCATGTAAGACTAAGAGATGTATTGCTCTGATGAGAAAGGAGGATGCAGACCATGCTGAAGAAAACGAAGCTCCGATATAACGAATATTTTAATATGCAGTCAACCTTTGAAGGGTTATATCAGCAGAGCAAAAACAACAATAATTTTTACAAGTTAATAGAGATTATAGGTTCAGAACAGAATATAAGATTGGCGTACAGAAATCTTAGAAGTAATTCGGGAAGTAAGACGAAAGGCACGGATGGACTGACAATACGTGACGTAGGGGAACTTACGGATGAAGAACTGATAAGCAGAGTAAGGGAAAGCCTTGAGGACTACCATCCCAAACCAGTAAGACGTGTGTATATACCGAAAACTGGAACGGACAAAAAACGTCCTTTGGGAATCCCGACTATATGGGACAGACTGATTCAACAATGTATTTTGCAGGTGCTAGAACCCATATGTGAGCCGAAATTCCACAATCATTCATATGGATTCCGACCAAACCGAAGTGCCCACCATGCGGTCAGCAGAATGGTAACACTGGTAAACTTTGGAAAGAATTATTACTGTGTAGACATTGACATTAAAGGCTTCTTTGATAATGTAAACCACGGTAAACTTATGAAGCAGATGTGGACATTAGGAATCCGAGATAAACGATTACTCTGTATAATCAGCAAACTTCTGAAATGTGAGATTGAAGGAGAGGGAATCCCGACAAAGGGAACACCGCAAGGCGGTATCTTATCTCCGCTACTATCAAACATTGTGCTGAATGAATTGGACTGGTGGATAAGTGACCAATGGGAAACCTATCAGCCAAATAAGATTGGAAAAAACTGCAACTTTCGAAGCGTAGCAAGGCAGAAATCCAACATGAAAGAGGGATTTCTGGTCAGATATGCAGATGACTTCAAAGTAATGTGCAAATCGTATTCCGAAGCACAACGATACTACCATGCCATAGTTGATTTCCTAAAATCAAGACTTGGTCTTGAAATCAGTCCTGAGAAATCCAAAGTAACGAACTTGAAAAAGAATTCGTCAGATTTTTTAGGATTTAAGATAAAAGTTGTGCCGAAAGGAACAGCACGGTATGGATTTGTGGCGAAAACAGATATGTGTGATAAGGCAAAAACCAAAGTTGCCAAAAACCTCAGAAACTGTATCAAACAGATTCAGTCACACACAACAGTGGAAAGTATCGCCCGATACAACAGCGTAATCCTTGGCATACAGAATTATTATAGGATAGCAACAAATGTGTACAACAATCTTGACAGAATTAACTATTCACTTATACGAACCCATTATAACAGGCTGCGAATAATAGCGAAACGAATTCGCTTTAGAGAAACTCCTTTAGATTTTCAGAAAAAGACAAAAGGAATATCAGCAGATAAGAAGATATACCAGATTAAAAGGATAAATCTTCTTCCTTTGACAGGTGTACATCACAATCCGCCTATGAATTTTTCTCAAGACATTTGTAATTTCACAAAAAAGGGAAGAGAGAAAATCCATAGCAATCAAAAGGTGGTTGATGAAGCAAACTTAGAAGCATTACAGTTGTATTTTAATAAGGACGAAACAACGGAATTCCGAAGTAACGCCATTTCCAGATATGTTGCCCAATACGGTAAGTGTTATGTAACAGGAGAACGGCTTACTCCCCAAAATTCTGTAATAATCCGAATTGTGCCAAAGGAAAGAAAAGGTAAAGACAGATACAGCAATATCGTAGTCATTTCTAAGAATGCAGAACCTTTGATTTATGCTGATACAACAAATCTGAATGGCTTAGACGAGAAGCAAAAGGAGAAACTAAACAAACTCCGTGTAGCTAGAAAGTTAATGCCTGTTAAATAAACTTGTAAATCTACTTGAACACGATGGAACGCCGTGTGCGGTGAAAGTCGCATGCACGGTGTGGAGTGGGGGAAAAGGTGGAGATAATATCAAAGCCTTACCTATCACTATAAAAAGCTGAGGGGATGTTTTTGCAGGCTCTCTTTTATTATGTCTGGCTGGAGGAGCCGCCTGCAAAGCGAAATTTTGAAACGGTGCTGAAGCTGATGGGGGAAGCAGAGGTGGCACAGAAAGGAAAGCCTTCTCCGTTGGATGTGCGTATGAAACTTCTGGAGGAGATGAGCCCGCTGGGAGAAAACCATCCGGCAGTCAAGCAGTACAACAAATGTATGCGTGGTGCAGGCGATACGGTCCGTTCTATTATTATCAGCGCCAATTCAAGGCTTGCCACATTGGAGAACAAGCAGGTGCTGCGTCTGCTTTCCAAAGATGAATTAAACCTTGCGGAGCTTGGGATTGGAGTGAATGGGGATAAAAAGACAAAGACGGCATTATTCTGTGTGATTCCCGATTCGGATAAAACCTATAACTATATTATAGGATTGCTTTATACGCAGATATTTCAGGAATTGTATTATCAGGCAGATTTTAATTATGGCGGCAAACTTCCCATCCATGTCACATTCATGTTAGACGAGTTTGCCAATGTTGCGTTGCCGGATGATTACTGTTCCCTGCTTTCCACGATGCGGAGCAGGGAGATTTCCTCGGTTATTATTATTCAGAACCTTGCACAAATTAAGGCGCTGTTTAAGGATACATGGGAGACGATTACAGGTAATTGTGACACGACAGTTTATCTGGGCGGCAACGAGCAGTCAACGCACGAATATATCTCAAAGCTGCTGGGGAAAGCAACGATTGATAAGCGGTCAAGCGGGGAAACAAGGGGACGGCAGGGCAGCTCTAGCCGCAATTACGATGTCCTTGGAAGGGAGCTTATGACACCGGATGAAGTGCGGATGATGGACCGAAAAAAATGCCTTGTGATTATCAACGGGCTTCCTCCGGTTATGGATGATAAATTTGTTCCGTTCGGGCATCCGATGTTTGACCAGACCGCAGATGGGGCGGGAGAGGCTTATGTGCATGGGCTTCCGGAAGCAGGGAAAGGGACGGAACCGCCTTTTGTGCTGCTCAGCAGTGAGGCATTACAGTATTATGAGAAACAAAAGGAAAAAGGGGAGCCGGTCTATATTGACAGCCTTTCCTATGAGGAATTTAAGCTGCTTGGGCAGGCAGATATGGAGAGACGGTTTGTGGAACTGGACGAACAGGAACAAAAGGACCGTTATAACGAGGAACAGGCAAGAGAACTGGAATACCAGACACAGATGGAAGCCTATGCAGAGGAATCAGACACAGAGGAAACCATGCTGGAAGAACAGATTTCTCAACCGGAAGATTCTATTCAGAACCGGATGTTTCGTATGCACTTTACGAAAGAGCAGTTGAATGAGGTGCAGCGTGCCATGCTGGTGCGTGTGCCTAAAGATGTGATTCTGTCCTATTTTTATCCGGAAACACCTGTAACGAAAATGATGGAAATTCGCAGGCAGTATGAGTGATGGAAAAGGGGGTGGTTATCGCATAACAGCCGGAGAAAGCCCGGCATGAATGAAATAGAAACAGTAGCAAAGAAGTGGATGGAAGTAATCCATCCGGTGGAGACAAGCCGGATAGATTACTTCTATCCATTTTTGTCTCCCGGTCATTTTCAGAATGTAAAGGAGAGATTGATTATGAGAGAAAGCAAGAACAATTCAGTAAAAAACAGGGTTAAGGAAGTCTGGAGAAAAGTGATGGTTCCGTCGTTGTCCGGTGCAATTTTTGCCATGAGCCACATGACATCAGTAGTGTATGCAGCAGGAGACACCAGTGCAGTGACAAAGCCGCTTGATAATCTGAAAACATTGATTATCGCTGTGATTGGTGCCGTTGGTATTATCATTTTGGCAAAGAACGTTATGGAGTTTGCCCAAGCCTACCAGCAGCAGGATTCGTCCACGATGAACTCTGCCTTAAAAGGAATTGTGGCAGGAGTTATGATGGCGGGGATTTCCTCTGTACTGTCTTTTCTGGGATTTTAAGAGGGGCAAAAAGAGAGGAGGAACAGCATGGACATATTTAAGCTGGGGGATAAGATACTGGATTTGCTGAATGCGATATTTGCATTTTGGAATAACCAGATTTCCCTTGTTTTTGAATTGCTGGGACAGTCCCCCACAGTATTTAAGGGGGGAGGTCCCTGGAGTATTATTGAGGGAATTGAACCTGTATTTGTGGCAGTAGGTTCTTCTTTAGTAGTCTTGTTCTTTGTTATCGGCTTTTGCTCGGAGAGCATAGATATCCGGGAGGAAATGAGGTTTGAAGTCATACTCCGGATATTGATACGGCTGGGGCTGGCAGAATACATGGTGGCAAACAATGTCACAATCATGAAAGCATTTTTTACTTCGGTGGGAAATCTGGTGGGGCTTCTGACGGAAGGAGACAGGACGACACTGAAAATTGCAGAAGAACAGGCGGATATTATTAAAAATCTGGGATTTGGGGAAAGCCTTATCATGCTGATACTGGCGGCACTTTTATCCATTATTGTCCTTATCTGTGGATTCTTTTTGATTTATACAGTGTATTTCCGTTTCCTGAAACTCATGGTTATTGTGCCGATTGGCTCCATTGCTTTTTCTACCATGAGTGGAAACCGTATGGTGGCACATACAGCAGTAACGTATGCAAAGTATTTTTTATCGGTCACTTTTGAAGCGGTAACAATGGCATTGGCAATCATAGTCTGTAATGCTTTTATCAATGCAGGGCTGCCAGAGTTTACCGGAGATTATGCAGATTGGGCAAAGACATTGATTTACCTGTGCGAAATGACGTTCAGCATTGCCCTTACCGTAGGGAGTGTGAAAGGGGCGCAGAGCCTGACCAGTAAGGTATTAGGTTTGTAAGGAGGTTGTAAATATATGGAGAGTGCATTAGTGTTTGAGAGTCGGTTTTCTGGGAAGGTGCCTGTAAAACTAGAAGTCAACAGTTATATGAATAATGGAAGAATTTATATCGGAATGACGGAAACAGGTGGAGAATATCCGGAACCATTTGCAGATATAACGGTAAATATTGATGCTCCCTGCTCGCCGTACTGTGGGTATGTGGATACGAATAACTGTCCGGAGTTGGAGGAATTTATTGAGAAACATAATCTTGGAGAGTTTACCGGAATGACGGGAAACAGTGGATTTTGTACTTATCCGCTATATATGTTTCATGTGGATAAACTGCGTGAATTGGCACCGGATGATATGGAACATTTTGAGAGGACAGTTATGGGGATTGCGCCAGAAAGAGAAAAGGAAAACAGCATTAAGACAGGAGGAAGATGAAATTGGTAATTGATATCAACAAAAACATTGACAACTATAAGGAAACGGTGGTGCTTGGTCTAACCGCAAAGCAACTGATATACTCTATTTTATCAGTTGCGGTGGGTGGCGGCATTGTTCTTCTTTTGTATCAGAAAGTCGGGCTGACGGTTAGTGCGTATATCGCAATTCCGGCAGTTACACCGATTGCATTAAGCGGTTTTTATTCCTATAACGGTATGGGTTTTATAGAAATGATGAAACTGAAAATGCACTTTGCCTTTGGAAACAGGGCACTTGCCTATGTTTCAACTGAGGGAGAGGACGTAATCCGGAACATACGACAGCAGGAAATATTGGCAGATAAGAAAGCAAAGAAGAAGCAGAAAGGCAGTCAGAAAATGGAAGATAATGGGGCGGATTTTAGGAAAGCGGCAAAAAAGATGTTGTTTTCCATGTTTCTGATGCTGGTTATTTTCGGTGCTTTGGTAGGGGCTGCTGTCTGGTATAAGTATTTCAGGTAAATTAGGAAAATTGTAACGATAAGGTTTGGCAGGATTCCTCTTGGTATGGTTCTTTTATATTTTAGGGGAATTTCAAACCATTTTATAATTGTGAAGAACGCTGATTTTGCGTTCTTATTAGAGTTGATATAGTTACATTTAGTGAATGAAATGAGCTTAGTGTAACTTCAACTCTTTTTTTCAGATTGGAGGTAATATGAATGGGACTATTTACAGATGGGTTTAAGGAGTTGAAAAAGGCAAGCGAACCGCTTTATAAAGCACCAAAATCCATACAGGAAACGATTGAGATTATGAGTGTGGCGGAAAATGGTATTTTCGAGGTGGGGAAAGGGCGTAACCCTGCCTTGAACCGGTACAGCAAAAGTTACCGTTTTATGGATATTAACTATTCAACGACCAGTGCAGAGGAACAGAGTAACATTTTTTTGGGGTACTGTAAATTCCTTAATTCGCTGGAGTGTAATTACAAAATTACGATAAACAACAAGAATAAGGATATGGGAAATCTTTGGGGAGAGGTTCTTCTTGCATATCGGTATGACGGGTACGATAAATTCCGCAAAATATACAATGACATTATTGAGGATAAGATACGGGAAGGCAGACAGGGTATAGAGCAGGAAAAATATCTGACAATCACCATTGAGAGGAAAAATTTTGAAGAAGCAAAGGCACAGTTTGCAACGCTTGAGGCAACCATACACAAAGCCTTTGGGGAGTTGGGGACGGACATTGCCCCTTTAGATGGGAATGAGCGTATCAAGGTTCTGCATGACTTCTACCATTTGGGGAATGAGGACGATTTTTCTTTTGATATCAGACACGCAAAAAGGGTGGGGGCAGACTTCCGAAATGATTTG
>ENA-ORTQ01000887-ORTQ01000887.1-human-gut-metagenome-genome-assembly--contig:-NODE-887-length-35228-cov-3.486254_pt1 | contig 35228 bp, 34 predicted proteins | sample MGYA00241912_ERZ509188 | MGnify/ENA primary metagenome ERZ509188 (study PRJEB26280, sample SAMEA2338849) | human gut metagenome | biome: human gut; feature: human-associated habitat; material: faeces...
CCTCCGTGATTCGATTTACCCGCAGCATCGGCTATCAGGGCTACGGCGATATGCAACAGGAACTGCAGCAAAGTATTTTGGGAAAAGCCAGCTTACCGGAACGGCTCAAAAGCTCCATACAGGCGGAAGGGGATAACCACCTGCTCCTGCGTACATTTCAGACGGATGTCGATAATATTCAAGAGACCTTGTCTGTCTTATCTGAAACGGTTTTGTCGGAAGCGGTATCCTCTATTGTTCAGGCAAGAAATGTCTATATCATCGGAATTCGCGGCAACTTTTCTGTGGCTCACTATTTGGGGTACCGCTTGGGACAGATCAAGCCGGGAGTACATTTGGTGGACGGGATTTCCATGGCCTATCCCGAGCAGGTCATAGGAATCCAGCCTGAGGATATCTGCATTGCATTTTTGACTCCCCGCTATTCAAAAATGACGGCCAATTTGGTTTCGTGGATCAAACGAAAAGGAATTAAAGTCATTTTGTTTACCAAAGCGGGAAACAAGGAGATTCACCCGTATGGAGATATCATTTTACCTTGTCAGACAACAGGTGTATCGTATAAGAGCTCATTGACGGCCTTGTTTTGTGTCTGCAATTATCTTTTACCGGCACCTGCACTGCAGGATCATGATCATGCAATGGATACTTTGGCGAATACAGAGGAATTACTGGGTCAAGGATTTTTCTTGGGTATTTAAAATTAAAGGGAAATAGCCTCGGAAAACCTTTCTATGGACTGGTTTTCCTATAACCGGGAACGGGCACAGGAGGAGCAATAAAAATATCTTAAGCTCTCCAGAAATAGAGGCTCCCTATGTTTGACCCACACGCCGACCCACACGGAGAAAGGACTGTACGGAGCCAAGGAGCAAAGAGTGCCGCCGACCTCATCCTTTTGGAGAAAAAGGGCCGGAAAGCGTTGGAATATAAAGACTGGAAGGCTCCCAATCAGTTGGTAAGGATGAGGTCCCCAGTTCAAATCTGGGTAGCAGCTCCACATCGGAGTAAGCGATACAAAGCTTGCTCCGATTTGTTTTATCAGTTAGAGAGCGTGCTCAGTCGTTGCGCCTCCTTATTCCAGCGGAGTGCGGTTTGGTTTGTGGTTTAATGTACCCGAAAGACCGGAATTATTTTACGAATCGGTCTTTCGGGTAAAAATTTGGATTTTCGGAAGGGTGTCCTCAAATAGAGGATACCCTTTATGTATTCAGCGAAAAAAACACGGAAACAGAACCAGGAAAAACGGTCAGAAGGAAAAGAAGAAGGACAGCCGCAATGATCAGGAGCAGAAGGGGTAGAATGTGGCTGCGGCCAGACTTGCTGGAGCGATGGGTGACCTGAATGGAAATATGAGTCGTGGCCGGAGAACTGGGAGGCTCCTCACTCTTTACAGAAGTAAGGGACTCTTTGGAGCCCTTTTTGAGAGAGGAAGTAGGGGGATTCATAATTTGAGTCATCCTTTCCTGTATCAAGTAATTGTCTGCCAGTATCTGAAAGAGTGCATCTTGTCTGGGAGGCACGCAAAACAAAATACCATGAAAAAAGGGGGAAGTCAAAACTAAAATTTAACAAAATAAGGGAGGGAGTCTGTGTGACCCTATTCATGAATAAGAAATCTGTGCAGAACGTAAAATTTATTTTTCTGATAGACTGAAGAAATATAAAGGAAGCTTTGGTAAAAAACTGGGAAATAGACACATATGAGAGAGGCACATGTTACCATCGTAATCCAAGGAGGGACAATTGTCTTTTAAAAGAAAACAAACAGGGGAAAGCAGTAGTTCTTGTGAAAATGCCGAGAAACAAAAAATCTGGAGCCCGTAGAAAGTATATTTTGCCGGCTGCGCTTTAGAAAACAGGAAATCGGCAGGGAGGGGCAAGGGGCTTCAGAGAAGGAAGATAGGGCTTGACTTGGCGGCAATATGCCAGGGAGCAGCGTAGACGCCCGAGCTTGGGCGTGGTACAATAGCGCCAAACGGGATGTAGAGGGGGACGGAGACCATGCGGAAGATCATGATCGTGGAGGATGACCCAGCCATCCGGGAGGAGCTGGCCCTCCTGCTGGAGAATGAGGGCTATCAGGCTCTGGCGGTGACGGATTTTGGGGACGTGCCGGGGCAGGCGGGGACCTTTGGGCCGGATCTGGTCCTGCTGGATCTGGGACTGCCCGGGCGGGACGGTTTCTCCCTGTGCGCCGAGCTTCGGAGACGATGCCCGGTCCCCATCGTGGTGGTGACCAGCCGGAACTCGGCGGCGGACGAGCTGCGGGCGCTCAGTCTGGGCGGAGACGACTACATCACCAAGCCGTACAGCATCCCCATTCTGCTTGCCAGGATCAAGGCGGTGCTGCGCCGCAGCGGAGGTCCGTCGGAGCCGGACATCCTGGAGGCTGGGGGAATGCGGCTCAGCCTGTCCAGGGGGACCGTGTGGGCAAGTGGACGGACCGCGGAGCTCACCCGGAACGAGCTGAAGATCCTGGCCCACCTGATGGCCCACGCCGGGGAGATCGTGTCCCGGGCAGACCTGATTGAGGCGCTGTGGGACAGCAGGATCTATATCGATGACAACACCCTCAGTGTCAATGTGACCCGGCTGCGGAACAAGCTGGGGGAGCTGGGGCTGCCGGAGCAGATCAAGACCCGGCGGGGAATGGGGTATCAGTATGACGATCGCTGATTTTCTGTCCGACCGGCTGGGGCGGATTGTGCTCCAGGGGGGGTGCGCGGCGGCCTCCGCCCTCTTCCTGCTGGCCACCGGGACACAGCCCGGCGTGGTGGCTCTGCTCCTGATGGGGCTGATCCTGGTCTTTGTGCTGGCGCAGCTCTGGGAGTGCGTCCGGCTCCGCCGCCGCTTGGCGGAGCTAAAGGCCATTATGGAGGGGCTGGACCAGAAGCAGCTGTTTGCTGAGTGTGCCCCAAAGCCGGAAGGGCTCTGGGAACGGGAGCTGTTCGCCCTGATGCACCAGTCGGGCCAGGCCATGGTGGGCGCGGTGTCGGAGGCGCAGGCGGCCCAGCGGGAGTATCGGGAGTATGTGGAACAGTGGGTCCACGAGATCAAGACCCCCATCACGGCGGCCCGATTGATCTCCAGGACCGTAGGGCCGGATACCCGGCGCAGGCTGGAGCGGGAACTGGCCCAGATCGACGCCCACGTGGAGCGGGCCCTGTTCTATGCCAGGGCGGAGAGTCCGGAAAAGGACCTGGTGATCCGGGAGACCAGCCTGGAGGAGCTGGCGGACCAGGCCCTCCAGAGCCACAGGGCCCTGCTGATCCAGAGCGGGGTGCGGGTGGAGACCCGGGATCTGGATCAGAGGGTCTACACCGACGGGAAATGGGTATGCTTCCTGCTGGGGCAGCTGCTCCAGAACGCCGCCCGCTACCGCAGCGCCCAGCCTGTCGTCACCCTGTCCGCCCGGGCACTGGGGAGGCGGGTAGAGCTGACAGTGGAGGACAACGGTATCGGCATCCCCGCCCATGAGCTGCCCCGGATCTTTGACCGGGGCTTTACGGGCAGCAACGGCCGCAGCCGGGGCGGCTCCACCGGAATGGGGCTGTATCTGGCCCGGAGGCTGGCGGCTGCCTTGGAGATCGAGCTGCGGGCCGCCTCGGAGGAGGGAAAGGGGACCCGGATGACCCTCCTCTTTCCGGCCCGGGAGAACCTTTCAAAATTGTAAGCTGAGGCCATAGAAAGCCGATACCAGTGGGGCCGGTCTTGCAGTATCCTGTAAGGGACAGCAAAGGAGGAAATCAAGATGCTGCAAGTACGGAACATCGAAAAATACTACGGGAGCAAAAACAATGTGACCAAGGCGCTGGACCGGGTCAGCTTTGAAGTGGATGACGGGGAATTTATTGCCATCATGGGGGCGTCGGGCAGCGGGAAGACCACCCTGCTCAACTGCATCTCCACCATCGACACCGTCAGCGCCGGGGACATCCTGCTGGACGGGGAGAGCATCGCCGCCCTCCCGCCCCGGGAGCTGGCCCGGTTCCGCCGGGAGCGGCTGGGCTTTGTGTTCCAGGACTTTAATCTGCTGGATACCCTGACACTGGAGGAAAACATCGGCCTGGCCCTCAGCCTGAACCACACCGACCCGGAGACGGTGCAGCGCCGGGTGCGGGAGATGGCGGCCAGGCTGGAGATTATGGACGTGCTGGAGAAATTCCCCTATCAGGTATCCGGCGGCCAGAAGCAGCGGGCGGCCTGCGCCCGGGCCATGGTGGCCGGACAGTCCCTGCTGCTGGCCGACGAGCCCACCGGAGCGATGGACTCCAAGGCATCCAAAAACCTGCTGGAGATCATGACCAGGATGAACCGGGACATGGGGGCCACCATCCTCATGGTGACCCATGATGCATACAGCGCCAGCTATGCCGCCCGGGTCCTCTTTCTGAAGGACGGCCGGCTGTTCCACGAACTGCTCCGAGGGGAGCGGGGGCGTCCGGTTTTTTACCATGAGGTCCTGGACGTGCTGGCTCTGCTGGGGGGTGATGTCAGTGACGTTATATAAGCTTTCCTGGCGTAACGCCCGGCGGCAGGCACGGGACTATCTGGTGTATTTCGTCACCATTGTGATGGCCGCCGCTCTGATCTATGCCTTCAACGGTCTGGTCTTTTCCCGGGAGATCGCCGATCTGTCGGAAAAACTGGCTTCTCTGCCCCTGATGATCGTCCTGGCCAGCGCGGCCGCAGTGCTCATCACCGGCTGGCTGGTCTCCTATACCACCGGCTTCATGCTCTCCCGCCGCAGCCGGGAGCTGGGCACCTATATTTTGATCGGGCTGGAGCACCGTCAGGTGGCCCGGCTGTTTTTTCTGGAAAACCTGGCGGTGGGCGGCGCGGCTCTGCTCCTGGGGCTGGCGGCGGGGGATCTGCTGTTTCAGGCATTGAGGGCTGTGATGCTGGCTCTGTTCGGCGCGCCCTACCGGGTCTCCCTGGCGTTCTCGCCCCCGGCGGTGGGGCTGACCCTGGTCTATTTTCTGTTCATCTACCTCTTTGCTCTCTTGAAAGGCCGGAGGCGCATCCGAAGGATGAAGATCCGGGAGCTGATCTACCTGGACCGACGGAACGAGGAGGAAGTCATCGAAAAGAGCCGGAGCCGCCGGCGGATCTTTGTTCTCTCGGTGATCCTGGGGGCAGTGGGGACCCTTCTGCTGCTGATGGGCGGGATGCTCCCCAGCCTGCTGGGCACGGGGTGCGTCATCGCCTTCCTCTACGGGTTCTTTCTCAGCTTTGCCTCAGGGGTCCCCGCCTTTTTTGAAAGGCGTCCGGCGAAAAAGTACGCTGGGCAGACTCTGCTGGTCTTCCGCACTCTCACCGCCAAGCTGGCCACCATGGGGATCGTCATGGCCACGGTCTCCCTGCTGTTCACCGCCACCCTGATCGTGGAGGGGAGCGGGATGACCTTCAGCGCCATGTTTCAGAGCCGGATGGAAAAGGCATCCGCCTTTGATCTGTACATCGGCACGAAAAACGAGGCTCATCTGGATGCCTATCAGGACCAGATCCGCCGCTCTGTTCCAGTGACAGCGGTGCGGCGGTACGCGGTCTATCAGGGGGAGGACACCCAGGTCACCGACTATCTGGCGGACCACGCCAGCTACCACAAGTTTTCCAGCCGGGACATGCTGATGGCATTCAGCGACTATGCCGCCCTCCGGGCCATGAAGGGGTGGCCCGCAGTGACTCTGGAAACTGGGGAGTATCTGATCCACTGCCAGGACTATCTGGGACCGTCCCTGGCGGACTACCGGCAGCCCATCCGGATCTCCGGCCAGACACTGGAGCTGGCGGGGATAGAGACAGGCCCGCTGAATCAGAATCTGTGGGATGCCAATGGACACGGCTTTGTGCTGGTGGTGCCCGACGAGCTGGCCCGGAACTGTCCAGTCAGCCACGGCGCCATAGCCGCCATGACAGAGGAACCGGTGAGTGGGGAACAGTTTGCGGGGCTCTGTGCCATCCGGGACCGCTATGACGCGGCCGAGGGCCTCTACGACACCCTCTACTCCAAGGCGGATCAGGAGACAGAAGCGGCCTCCATGTCCGCCATGGTGGTGTTTCCCCTGTACTATCTGGCGCTGGTCCTCACCATGACCGCCGCTACCATCCTGACAGTCCAGCAGCTCAGCGAGACAGACCGCTACCGGGGACAGTTCGCCCTGCTGCGGAAGCTGGGCATGGACCGGCGTGAGATGCGGCGGGCGCTGGGGTGCCAGTTTGCCATCTATTACGCCATGCCTGCCCTTCCGCCGGCGCTCATTGCAGTTCCCTTTCTCCTGAACCTGGGCGGCGCGGTGGAGCCGGGAACCATGACGGGGATCTATCACCCCGCAGCCATCACCGCCTTGGCGCTGGGGCTGTTCTGCCTGATCTACCTGTTCTATATCTTGATGGCCTATACCAGCCTGAAACGAAATGTCCTGCCACAAGAGTGACAGGGGCATGGACAGTGGGCCTGCCCTCCGCTATAATAGGGGCAGCAGGGGCCCAGGGGCCCGAAACAGATGCCTGTCAGGAGGAGAGCCCATGGAGACTGTGCCTATGAAAATCATTGCCCGCATCCACAGTGATTTCCCGTCCAAGTTCGGGATACCCCGCCAGAGCGGGCTGGTGGAGGCGCTGAAGGCCAGAGTGGTCTTTGAGCCGGACTTCCGCAGCCCGGAGGCGGTGCGGGGGCTGGAGGGGTTTTCTCACATCTGGCTGATCTGGCAGTTCTCCCAGGCGGTGCGGGAGGACTGGTCCCCCACGGTGCGGCCGCCCCGGCTGGGAGGCAATACCCGCATGGGGGTCTTTGCCACCCGCTCTCCCTTCCGGCCCAACGCTGTCGGGCTGTCCTCCGTCCGCCTGGAGCGGGTGGAGCCCCATACCCCCCAGGGCCCGGTGCTCCACGTGGCGGGGGCGGACCTGATGGACGGGACCCCCATCTTTGACATCAAGCCCTACCTCCCCTACGGGGACTGCCGGCCGGAGGCCACAGGGGGCTTTGCACCCGGGGCGGACCGGCTGCTGGAAGTGGAGTTCCCGGAGCGGTGGCTGTCCCTGCTGCCGGAGGACCGGCGGCAGGCGGCGGCGGGCGTGCTGGCCCAGGACCCCCGGCCCTCCTATCAGAGGGACCCGGAGCGGATCTACGGCATGGAGTTCGCCGGCTGGGAGATCCGTTTCCAGGTGCGGGGAGAGCGGCTGACGGTGGTGGAAGTAAAAGAGAAGGGCTGACAGAGAACAGGAAGGACCGCGGCGCGTACAGGGCCGAGGTTCCGGATAGAGAACGGCGGGCGCATGACAGGCGTCCGCTGTTTTCCTCTCCGGGCCCGCATCTCAATGCAGAGCGCGCCGGGGCACCCGTTTTTGGGAAAAACAGGGGTAAAACCGGCAGAAACACAAGTTTCCACCAGGGGGAAGGAAACTTTTTTTGCAGAAACCCTTGACTTTCTACCGGGGGAAAGGGGTAGGGTGGGCCCGAAAGCCGGCCGGGACAAAACGCCGGGGCCGGTCGAAAAAGGAGGGATAAAAATGGAAGGATACGGAACAATGCCCGGGGCCGCCATGGCCTGCATGACGGTCTCTCTGCTGATCGCCTTTGGCCTGCCCCTGGGACTGGGGCTGTTTTTCCGCCGGAGAGGCGGACGCTGGCGGGCCTTTCTTCTGGGGGCGGCGGTGTTTCTGGTATTTGCCCTGGTGCTGGAGCAGAGAGCCCACCAGCTCATCCTAGGCGGCCCTGCGGGCGGGGTCATTACGGGCGATCTGGGACTCTACGCACTGTATGGGGGCCTGATGGCGGGGCTGTTTGAGGAGACGGGGAGATTTGCCGCCTTTCAGCTGCTGAGGCGGAGCGGGAAGGGGGGCACGCCCCAGGACGCCCTGATCTACGGGGCGGGCCACGGCGGCATGGAGGCGGTGCTGCTGGTGGGGCTGACCAACGTCAGCAACCTGCTGCTCTCCTTCTGGCTGAACACAGGCACGCTGGAGCAGCACATGGGCCAGCTGGATGACGCGGCGGCCCAGGCGCTGGCGGCTGCGGTGGCCGCGCCGCCCCACACCTATCTGTGGGGCGGGCTGGAGCGGATCGTGGCCGTTGCCATCCACATCTCCCTGTCGGTGCTGGTCTGGCGGGCTGTGGAGCGCCGGGCGTCCCTGTGGCTCTTCCCCGCGGCCATTGCCCTCCACGCGGGGGTGGACGCCTGTGCCATCCTGGCCGCGGCCCATATGCCCCTGGCGGGGGTGGAGCTGGTGGCGCTGGTTTGGGCTATGGCCCTGGCCGTGCTGGCACGGTGGATCTGGCGGCAGAGAGAGAAAAAATCTTTATGAAATGACGGAAAATGCTTGACCTTCCCCTCGCTGGAGGGTATAACCTAACCACAGAGCGAGGGGGATACCGATGAAGATCAACGAAGTCGAGGCCCTGGTGGGCATCACAAAGAAGAACATCCGCTTCTATGAGGAGCAGGGGCTGCTGAAGCCGGGACGGAACAGCCAGAACGGCTATCGGGAGTACGGTGAGCCGGAGGTGGAGCTCCTGCGGCAGATCAAGCTGCTGAGAAAGCTGGGAGTCCCCCTGGAGGAGATCCGGCAGATGCAGACGGGCAGCCGGACCCTGGGGGACGGGATGCGCCGGCATCTGGTCACGCTGGAGCGGGAGCGGAAGAATCTGGACCAGGCGGTCCAGTTCTGTCAGGCGCTGAAGGACCGGGAGGTCCGGTTGGACAGTCTGGACGCGGGGGGACTGCTCCGGGAGATGGAGCAGATGGAGCAGGAGGGGGCTACCTTTCTGGACCGCCAGCAGGGAGACACCCGCAGGATCCGATATGTGGCCCCGGTGGTGGTGACGCTGCTCACCGTGTTCCTGATGGGGGGGCTGATCGCCCTGATGCTGTGGGGCTTCTCCATCGATGCGGAGGATGCGCCTCCGCTGCCCCTGCTGGTGGTGCTGGTGGCTATCCCGGGCGTGGTGATCCTGGGGGTCCTGCTGGCTATGATCCAGCGATTTCGGGAGATCGAGAAAGGAGAGGCGGAGGATGCGAAGCAATACTGACCGAAAACCCAGCCGGCTGGCCCCGGTCCTGGCGGCGCTGGGCACCATTTTGGTGGTGTTCATCCTGGTAGGCACCATGCTGTGGGCCTTCCTCAGCGCAGGCGGGGCGGATACCATCGCGGTGGGCGTCATGGCCCTGTACGGCGTGGTGGGGCTGGCGGTGGTGGGAGGAGTGCTGGCCGCCCTGATCCAGCGGCTGAGGGAAATTAAAAGAGGGGAGGAAGAGGATGCCAAAAAATATTGACCCGGGCCAGCGCGCCCAGAAGAAGGACGCCAGGAAGGGCGCGGCCTTTTTTGCCCTGGTCCAGCTGGCCATGGCACTGCTCCTGCTGTGGGGCAGATCCCAGCTGGCCGGACTGGAGGGGCTGGACTGGCTGCGGCTGCTCCTGTTGATCCTGGCAGTGGGCGACCTGGTGACCATCCCAGCCGTGTGGATCGTGCTGAAGCAACGAATGAAAGAAATTGAAGGAGGAGAGCTGGATGCTGCTCGTAAATATTGAATATATCCCTGGAAAAGAGATCGAGGCACTGGGCATGGTGAAGGGGACTGTGGTGCAGTCCAAGAATTTTGGAAAGGACTTCATGGCGGGTATGAAGACGCTGGTGGGCGGCGAGATCACCGGCTATACGGAGATGCTCAACGAGGCCCGGCAGATCGCGGTGAAGCGGATGGTGGATGAGGCGGAGGCTCTGGGGGCCGACGCGGTCATCAACGTGCGCTACGGCTCCTCCTCTGTGATGCAGGGGGCAGCTGAGGTCATTGCCTACGGCACGGCGGTGAAGTATAAATGACCCATCGGCCCGGGGGCAGGGAGATGGGGGGATATCTGCTCCTCTCCTATGGGACGGCGTGGGGGATCTGGCTGATGTGTGGAATGATGCCCCCGGGCGCTGTCACTGCTCAGCTGCTCAACACGGTGGTGATGTGGACGCCTGCCTTGGCGGTGTGGCTGATGTGGCTGGCGGGGAGGCGCAGACCGGTGCTGTCTTTCTCCCTGCGGCCCGCCCTGAGAAGGAACTGGAAGTGGTATCTGGCTGCCTGGGCCCTATCCCTGGCTGCCGCAGTCCTGGGTGCGCTGCTCTATTTTGGCGTATATCCCCGGGATTTTGACAGCACGCTTCCAGCCTTGGCGCCAATGATGGAACAGGCGGGGATCTCTAGGGGCACGGCGGTATCCCTGCTGCTGGGGGTACTGGTCTACGGTCCGGTGATCAATCTGTTCTTTGCCATAGGAGAGGAGATCGGCTGGCGGGGGTTTCTCTATCCGGCCCTGCGGCAGAGGATGTCTACCCTCCCTGCCTGCCTGCTGGTGGGCGCGATTTGGGGTTTGTGGCACACACCGATCAATCTTATGGGACACAACTATGGCACCAGCTATCCCGGCTTCCCATGGCTGGGGATTCTGGGGATGTGCCTCTTTACCACCTCGGCAGGCACTTTCCTGGCCTGGCTGTCGGAGAGGAGCGGTTCCCTCTGGCCGGCGGCGCTGGCCCACGGGACGATCAACGCCGCCGCACAGGTCGCTCTGCTGTTCCGGGGGGCGGAAGGGGCAGTGCGCCAGATCTGGGGTCCTGCCGTCACCGGCATACTGGCGGGGATGCCCATGCTGGTCCTGTCGGCTGTCCTTCTGGTGCGGAAGGGAAGCTGGCGGAAAAGCCGGTAAAATCGTAAAAGCCCGGGGCGGCACTGATGTGCCGCCCCGGGCTTTGGTCTGACACAGAACTAGGAGGGAGAGTCAGGGGGAAAGCAGCTGGGCGTACTCCTCCGCCGGGGGCACCCGGCCCACCGCGGACAGAGAGAGCTGGGAGAAGTCAAAGATCTGCTCCGCCAGCTGCCGCAGCTGAGGGACGGTGACCGCGTCATAGGCATCCAGGATGTCGTCCTGCTCCAGCACAGAGCCATAGAGCAGCTGGGAGGTGCCCAGGTGGCTCATGCGGGCCTGAATGGATTCCAGCCCCATGAGCACGCTGGCCTTGGCCTGCTCCCGGGCCCGCTCCAGCTCCTCCTGGGTGGGGCCGTGCTCCGCCAGCTCCCGGAGCAGGGCGCAGGCAGCATCCAGCGCCTCCCCCTCCAGCTCGGGGCTGAGGGCGGTGTACACCCCCAGCAGGCCGGTGTCGGCGTGGTCGGCTACATAGGAGTAAGTGGTGTAGCACAGCCCCCGCTTCTCCCGAAGCTCCTGAAACAGCCGGGAGGAGACGCCGCCCCCCAGGATGGAGTTGAGCAGCAGCAGCTGGTAACGGCGGGGGTCCAGATAGCTGAAGGCGGGGAAGGCCAGGATCAGGTGGTTCTGCTCTGTGGGCTTTCGCCGGACGGTGAAGGCGGGGCGGTAGCGGGCCCCCTTGCAGCTGGGGACGTGGCCGGGCTCCAGCTCAGAGAGGATGGCGCGCAGCTCCTCCACGGCCTGGGGGGTGAAGCTGCCGGTGAGGGCGGTCACCAGATTGCCGGGGCGGTAGTGGGCCTCCTGATAGGCCCGAAGGCTCTCCCCTGTCATCTTGTTCAGGGTGGAGGCTTTCCCCAGGATGGGGCGGGACAACGGGGAACCCTGGTAGACCGCGGCGGCCAGCCGCTCCGCGGCCAGGTCCTCCGGGGTATCCTCATACATCCCGATCTCCTCCAGAATGACCCCGCGCTCCAGCTCTACGTCCCCCTGAGCAAAACGGGAGTGGAACAGCATGTCGCTGAGCAGGTCGATGGCCCGGTGCAGGTGGCTGTCCAGACACCGGGCATAGTAACAGGTGAGCTCCTTAGTGGTATAGGCGTTGATCTGCCCGCCGATGGCGTCGGTCTCCCGGGCCAGAGCGCCAGCGTCCCTCCGCTGGGTCCCCTTGAAGGACATGTGCTCAATAAAGTGGGCCGCGCCGCTCTCCGCGGCGCGCTCGTGGCGGGAGCCAGTGCCCACAAAGAACCCCAGGGCCGCGGTGCGGGCTCCGGGGACGAATTCGGTCAGCAGCTTTGCCCCGTTGGGCAGGGTAATGGAACGGTACATAGATCTCTCCTTCGAAAAGATTGACTGCGGGGGAGGCAGCCACCTATCCTGGCAAGTCTTAGACAGTCTATAACAGAATGGTCGGAAAATCAAGAAAAAAGACGAAAAGAAGGGCGCGGGGGCCGAAAATTCGGCCTCCGCGCCCGGGCAGAAGGCGGTCAGCCCCGCAGGGCGCTGTTCCACAGGCGCTTGAGTCCCTGCATCCCGGCTGTCTGCATGATCTGCACACTGGGATAGGCATTGCCCTCGATAAGCACAGGACCCTGGGCGGTGACGGCCACGTCCCAGCCCACGATGATGGCGTTGGGGACCAGGGTCACCGCCTCCTCCACCGTCCGGCGCACCTGTTCCCACTGGGGGACCTGAAAGCCGGGGATAGTCAGGCCGGTGGTGGGGTGGAGGAGGAAGCGGTGCTCCATCAGATCGGCCCCCTGGGTGGTGACGATGCCGGTGTCCACGTCCAGGCCGGCGAAAATGCCTCCGGAGCAGCCGTTGTCCACAAAGCCGCCGCCCACCCCCATGCGCAGGACGGCGGAGCAAAGCTTTCCCCGGATGGTGAGGGCCCGGACTGTATTCACCGAGCTGGGGTGGAGGGCGGCCATCTCCGGGCACTGCTCCAGCAGCTCCTCGGCGATCATATCCTGGGAGGTGAGCCGCTCCCACACCTGATCCCGGTTGTTTGGAGTGATGGTGCACAGCTCCACGCCGTGGCCGCCGGAGTCAGTGCGGGGCTTGATGATGCAGCGGGGATGGCGGTCCGCAAAGGCGTCGAATTCCTCCCGGCTGTTCCGGCACACCCGGCCGATCCAGTCCCGGTGCACATAGGCCTGGAACCGGTCCAGAAAGCGGTCCTTCTCCTCAAAGTCGGCGAAGGCGGTCTGGGGGTTCTTGCGGTGGATATCCCGCATGTCGTACAGGGTGACGAATTCTGCCCGGCCCCGGCGGTTGCGCTCATAGAAGTGGTAGAGGAAGTAGTCGGCGATGGTGCAGCGGTGGACCAGAAAGGCCCCCAGATAGCTGAACATCAGCCATGTGCGGGAGTAGCCCAGCTCCTGGATGGGGTAGCGGCCCATCTCGTCGAAGCGGTCCAGCAGACGTTTGTCTTTCCCATAGTGCGGCCTCCTTTGCGGATCAATCGGCCCGGCGGGCCTGGATGCGGCGCATCCCGGCCTCCACCCCCCGGTGGAGCAGGATGCCCAAAAGGATGTTCAGGAAAAAGGCAAGGAAATAGTAGGGGCCAGTCCCCAGAGGGAGCCAGCTGCGCAGCAGGGCAGTCTCGGAGAAGAGGCTGACGTTGAGCAGATAGATCTCCAGACTGTGCTCCCCCACCAGCCGCAGTCCCCGGCGCAGCCATCCCAGGGGCAGGTGTTCAAAGCAGGCGCAGCCCGCCAGGCACATGGGGACGGTGGTGAACAGAAACAGATGGCACATGGGGAGGTGGGGGACCTCCAGCCGGGGCAGGGCCGCGGCCAGGTAGCACAGGCCGGCCGCCAGCCACAGGGTCCAGAACAGCAGATCACGCCTGCCCAGCCGGCGGTCCTCCCACACATAGAGCCCCATCAGCAGTCCCAGAAAAAAGATGGGGAAGCGGTAAAAGACGTCCAGGTAGTGCCAGTACTCGTCCTGGATCAGCACGTGGCACACAGCCACCGCCGCGGCGCCGGCCCCTGCCGTCCACAGCACCCGGTGCCTGGAGCGGCGCAGCCGGCGGAAACACCAGGGGGCGAGGACATAGAAGAGCAGGATGCCGGACACATACCAGTTGAAGGCCCCAGGGGCATGGACCCAGTAGGCGAGGAGGGTGGAGTTCCACACCAGGGCGGAGAGGGGGGCCTGTCCCCGAAGAATGAGGAAGAGGGTGTAGGGAACCATCACCACAAAATAGGCGGGGAGGATGCGCCGGGCCCGGCGTGCCAGAAAGGCACCGTATTCCTGCTCCAGGCGGCTCAGGGAGAGGGACAGCCCCATGGCGGAGAGCAGGATGAAGATGTCCACCCCGCCGAAGCCCGCCGCCCGAAACAGGTCCAGCCCGGGGATGGGGAAGGTCAGATCGGCGGCATGGAACAGCATCACCCAGAGCATGGCGGCCCCCATCAGCTCAGAGCGATATTTGCTTAACACAGAATAGCCCATAGCTTTGTCCCCATCAGAAAAAGGCGGCGGAGTGCCCGCACTCCGCCGCCAAACTCACGTGTGGATAGTTATTTCACGCTCTCACCGGCGGCCTGCTTGGCTTTGATCTCCCGCAGGGCGTCCTTGTAGGACAGGTTGACCCGGCCCTTGTCATCGATATCGGTGACCTTGACCCAGATCATGTCGCCAATATTGACCACGTCCTCTACCTTCTCCACCCGGCGCTCCGCCAGCTTGGAGATGTGGACCATGCCGTCCTTGCCGGGGGCCAGCTCCACGAAAGCGCCGAACTGGAGGATGCGGACCACCTTGCCGTAATACAACTGGCCCACCTCGGGGACGAAGACGATGGTCTCGATCATCTTCTTGGCGGCGTCACAGGCCTCGGCGTTGGGGGAGGCGATGTGGATGGTGCCGTCATCCTCGATGTCCACCTGAGCACCGGACTCGGCGGTGATCTTCTGGATGACGGAGCCGCCCTTGCCGATGACCTCCCGGATCTTGTCGGGGTCGATTTTGATGGTGATCATCTTGGGGGCGTACTTGCTCACCTCGGGCCGGGGGGCGGCGATACAGGGGAGCATGATCTCGTCCAGAATGGCGTACCGGGCATCCCGGGTGATGTCCAGGGCTTCCTTGATGATCTCGTGGGTCAGGCCGTCGTTCTTCAGGTCCATCTGGATGGCAGTGATGCCCGCCTTGGTGCCTGCCACCTTGAAGTCCATCTCACCGTGAAAGTCCTCCACGCCCTGGATGTCGATGAAGGTGGTGAAGCCGCCGTCGTCGTCCTGGATCAAACCGCAGGAGATGCCGGCGACAGGGGCCTTGATGGGCACGCCGGCGTCCATGAGGGCCAGGGTGGAGCCGCAGATGGAGCCCTGAGAGGTGGAGCCGTTGGAGGAGAGCACCTCGGAGACCACGCGGATGGCATAGGGGAACTCATCCTGGCTGGGCAGCACGGGGAGCAGGGCCCGCTCGGCCAGAGCGCCGTGACCGTACTCCCGCCGGTTGGTGGAGCGGGGCGGCTTGGCTTCGCCCACGGAATAGGGCGGGAAGTTGTAGTGGTGCATATACCGCTTCTCGGTCTCTTCCCAGATGGTGTCCAGCTTCTGGGAGGCGGCCAGGGTGTTCAGGGTGCACACGGACAGGACCTGGGTCTGACCGCGGGTGAACAGGCCGGAGCCGTGGACCCGGGGCAGCACGCCCACCTCGGCGGCCAGGGGACGGATCTCGTTTTTGGCGCGGCCGTCCACACGGTGGCCCTCCAGCAGCCATGCCTTGACGATCTTCTTCTGGAATTTGTAAGTGAACTCCTCCAGGTACTGGTCCATATCCGGATACTCCTCCAGATACTTCTCGTGCCAGTGGTCGATCATGGCGTTCCAGCGGGTCTCCCGGACATTCTTGTCGTCGGTATCCATGGCGGCCTTGGCCTCGTCCATGAAGTCGGCCACGATCTTGTCGAACAGCTCCTGGTTGAACTGAGCGTGCTCATACTCCATCTTGGGCTTGCCGATCTCGGCAACGATCTGGTTGATGAAGGCCACCTGCTTCTTGATCTCCTCGTGGGCCTTCACGATGCCGGCGTACATGATCTCGTCGGGGATCTCGTCGGCCCCGGCCTCGATCATGACCACCTTCTCAGCGGTGGCGGCCACAGTCACGTCCATGCGGGAGGTCTTGCGCTGCTCCTGATTGGGATTGAGGACGATCTGACCGTCCACATAGCCCACCTCCAGGCAGCCGATGGGGCCGGCGAAGGGGATCTCGGAATAGCTCACACAGGCAGAGGCACCGATCATGGCGGCCACCTCGGGGGAGCAGTCGTAGTCCACGCTCATGACGGTGCACTGGATGCACACGTCGTTGCGGAAGTCGTAGGGGAACAGGGGGCGCATGGGCCGGTCGATCAGGCGGCTGGCCAGCACGGCGGGCAGAGAGGGACGGCCCTCCCGGCGCATGAAGGAGCCGGGGATGCGGCCCACGGCGTACAGCTTCTCCTCAAAGTCCACGGACAGGGGGAAGAAGTCCACCCCGTCCCGGGGGCGGGGGGAGACGGTGACGGCCACCATGACGGTGGTCTCGCCATATTTGACCATGGCGGAGGCGCTGGCCAGCTCGGCCACCTTGCCCACCTCGATGGTCAGGGGACGGCCGCACAGGTCCATGGTCCAGCTCTTGAACTTGGGGAATTCCTTGTGCTTGATGATGGTTGACATGTCTACACTCCTTTGTTGAAGTTTTTTGTCCCGGAGGTGGAATACCAGCCCTTTAGCACTTGAATCCGGGTCTGAAGGAAGGCCCTCCTCATGCCGGCGCCCGCCCGCTTCAGGCCCGGATTCAACTGCTAAAAAAGCGGCATTGCCCTCGGGAAAAGTTGGTCTCAGATGGGAAGAAAGGGTGGCGCAGGCGCGCCACCCCTTATTCAACAAATCACTTACGGATGCCCAGCTTGGCAATGATAGCGCGGTAGCGCTCGATGTCCTTGGCCATCAGATAGTCCAGCATCTTGCGGCGCTTACCGACCATCTTCAGCAGGCCGCGGCGGGAGTGGTTGTCCTGCTTGTGGACCTTCAGGTGCTCGGTGAGCTCGTTGATACGGGCAGTGAGGATGGCGATCTGGACCTCGGGGGAGCCGGTGTCCGTGGGATGGGTGCGGTTGGCCTCAATCACGGCCGTCTTTTCGTCCTTGCGGATCATGGGAGATTCCACCTTTCCAATGATTTGCCCAAAGGGCTGCGTAACAGGTGGGTGAAGCCCCGGGCTCTTGTCCGGGCCGTACCCTGAAACGAAGCGGATGGGCAGGATGACGCATGATTCCATGCTGGGATACTATATCATAGTTTGGCCCGGCTGTAAAGGAAAAAATCGGGGTTTTTCGGAAATTTTCCGCGGTGTGCCGGGGAGAGAAAAAACACCGGAGGTCCGGGCGGACCTCCGGCGGAACGGTTCATTCCGGGATGGAGTAGTGCTCCACGATATAGTCCCGCACCCTCTGGGCAGCGGGAGACATGGGGCGGGAGCGGGACCAGGAGAGATAGACCGTGCGGACAAACTCCTTGTCCTGGTCAGAGATGGGGATGATGGACACCTTCTCCGTGTCCATGGCTGGAACCTGGGGAAGCACTGACACCCCGAATTTCAGGGCCACATACTGGAGGGCGGCATTGCACTCCCGCACCTCGAACATCACGTTGGGCACCGCGCCCCGCTGGGCGAAGATACGGTCCATCTGGGTGCGCAGGCTGCTGGGCTTGTCCAGCATCACCTGGGGCTCCCGGGCAAAGTCATCAAAGGTGACGGAGTGGCGGGCAGCCAGGGGGTGGTCGCTGGGGACCGCCAGATACAGGGGCTGACGCATGATGATGACCGATTCGGCCCAGTCATCCCGGTGCATCCCGAAGGCCATATCCAGCTCCCCGGCCTTCACCTGGTTAAAGATATCAAAGGAAGGGCCCTCTGTAAACTGGAAGCGGATGCTCCGGTTGTCCTCCTCCCGGTAGAAGCCCTCCACCAGCGCAGGGATCAGGGAGGCGGAGATGCTGTGGAAGTAGCCCAGCTTGGCTACTTGGGGCAGATTGCCCGCCATCTGTTCCAGAACAGCGGCCCCCTCGTCCAGCAGGGCCAGGGAACGCTGCACATAGGGGAGAAACTGTTCCCCATAGGCGGTCAGGCTGATCTTCCGGTTCTCCTTCTCGAACAGCTTGACCCCCAGTTCCTTTTCCAGCTCGCTGATGGAATAGCTGAGGGAGGGCTGGGAGATGTGCAGCTCTTCCGCCGCCCTGGTGTAGTGCAGGACACGGGCCAGGACCTGAAAATATTGGAGCTGAAGCAAAGTCAAGAAGTCCACCTCCCTGCATGGTTTGGCGAAGCAGGAGTCGAGCCTGAGGGAGTCGATTCCTGGTGCCGGGTCTAATTTAAGGACATATTATAAAGATATTCTATTCCGGGGCCGGTGTCAAGCATAACCATTGTCCCTTCGGGGGAAAGGAGAGGAAAAATCATCCATATGACAGAAAAAAGGCCAAAGAATGAAAAAGTTTTTCATAAAATGCCTCTATCATTTTCATTGAAATGAAGTATTGGACGGGAGAGGAAGAAGTGGTATAATGGCGACAGTAAGGAAAGCTGGACGGAGGTCCGGCAAATAATAAGGAAAAGGAGATCATTACAATGGCGAAAGAAGTCACTCCTGAGCAGATCGAAATGCTGGACGGGATGGTCGCTAAGGCCCGCGCTGCGGCGGAGATCATCGCCACCTATGACCAGGAGCGCGTGGACCGGCTGTGCCAGGCGGTCGCCGCTTCTGTGATCGACATGAAGGTTTGGGCGAACCTGGCTGACGAGGCGGTGGACGAGACCGGCCTGGGCGACAAGGTGACCAAGCGGAACAAGCGGAACAAGCTGAAGCTGATCCTGCGGGACTGCCTGCGTCAGAAGAGCGTGGGCGTGATCGAGGAGATCCCTGAGAAGGGCATCGTGAAGTATGCCAAGCCTGTGGGCGTGATCGCGTCTCTGGTGCCCACCACCAACCCCTGCCTGACCCCTGCCGGCCAGGTGATCTACGCCATCAAGGCCCGTGACGTCATCATCTGCAGCCCCCATCCGCGCGCGAAGAAGACCACCAACAAGTGCATCAACATCATCCGTGAGACCCTGGTGCGTGAGGGCGCTCCCGCCGACATCATCCAGGGCATCGAGGAGCCCAGCATCACCCTGACCCAGGAGCTGATGAAGCGCTGCGACCTGGTCATCGCCACCGGCGGCCGTCCCATGGTCAAGTCCGCATACTCCTCCGGCGTGCCGGCCTACGGCTCCGGCGCCGGCAACGCGACTGTCATCATCGACAACACCTGCAACACCCCCGAGCGTCAGGCTGAGGCTGCCATGAACACCCGGATCTCCAAGTGCTCCGACTTCGGCTCCGGCTGCTCCTGCGACGGCAACCTGATCATCCACGAGGACGTGTACGACGGGTTCGTAGCCGCCCTGGTGAAGGAGGGCGCTTACCTGGCCAACGAGGAAGAGGCTGAGAAGCTGAAGGCCGTCATGTGGGACGAGGCTGGGCACCGTCTGCCCAACACCGTGGCCATCAGCCCGCAGAAGCTGGCGGAGGCCGCCGGGTTCGAGATCCCGGCTGACCGGAAGTTCATCGCTGTGACCGGCGGCGGCATCGAGAACGTGGGCAAGGAGCACTTCTTCTCCAGCGAGAAGCTGACCACTCTGCTGACCCTGTTCAAGTACTACGGGGAGTTTGAAAACGCGCTGACCATGATGCAGGCCATGTTCAACGTGGGCGGCAAGGGCCACAGCTGCGGCATCTACTCCTTCGACGACGACCACATCCATCGTCTGGGCATGTGCGCCCCCGTGTCCCGCATCATGGTGCGCCAGCCCAACAACCGCGGCAACTCCGGTTCTTCCACCAACGGCATGCCTCCCACGTCTTCCATGGGGTGCGGCACCTGGGGCGGCAACATCGTGTCCGAGAACATCTGCCTGAAGCACTACATGAACACCACCTGGGTGGCCCGTCCTCTGCCCGAGGATATGCCCAGCAACGAGGAGCTGTTCGGCGAGTTCAACAAGCCGGACATGGACGTGGAGTGATCTGAGAGCCAGTTCTGATCCATTCCGTGCCGGCCCGGCCGGGCCGGCACGGTTTTCCAGAGAGGCGGCGCGAGGCCGCTGAAAGGTCCAAGGCGGAAAGCCGAGGCCGGGGCCCCGAAGGGGGCCGCTGACCTCCGTTTCCATCGCTACCCCTGTACAGAAGGCCGCCGGACATGCCTGCCAGTCGGCAGGCCGGGGCCCGGTCCCCTTTTGTATTGTCTCCTTCTTCCCACAAACGCCCGGTCCTTTCGGACCGGGCGTTTGTGGTGTTTCCCAATGAGGCGGGACAGGCCGCGGGGACTTTCCCCCTCCCTGTTCTAGATTTGTGTTGATATAAGGATACCCGGCAAATCTTTCGTCGATTTGCCGGGTGTTCTTGCTATGTATCAGATAATTTTTGCCTTGTTTGGCTTTTCAACGGAGTAAATAACGGTCAAAATGGGATTTTTAGCTTCAAACTATATGAAAAATTGTAGGAACAAGTAAAACTATAATTGCTCCTGTTACACTTACAGTTATAACTTTCCAAAAATCTTCCCTTTGCTGTTTGGTCATATTTTTATACCAATCCATACAATCACGTTCCTTTATCAGATTTGTCTAACTACTTTATTTATGATGATAGCAAAAATTCTTTGGTGTTTCATTTTCTATCATTATAAAATATAAACATGTTTTGTGCAAGGCACACTGGTGAAATCGCCGGAGTTGGAATCATCAACACCTTTCTTAAACAGGGACGCATTATCTAGCATATTGAAAAGGGATAGATGGTGTGATACAATAAAAAATTATCACTAACCTCAGGCTGTTGCAAGATGTGATGGGGTACCGGAACATCTGTACAACTATGGAAACTTACACAAAAGCGTTAAGAGAAAAGAAATTGGAAACAATTCAAGCCCTAAATGGGGCGTTCAAAATCTCGTGACCATACTGCCCCAACGGTTACGCGGTTTTTGTGGTGCAGAATTCCATGAAATCCCATGTTGCACCGATCTTACACCAACTCAAAAAGAAATTATGGTGAGTTTTAAGAATTTATGAAAAAGCAGAAAGCTTGGAAACCATTGCGGCGCAAGGATTTGAAAGGATTTAAGAAGAAGGGGGCGACGTTGTGTACTTAAAAGCATTGGAGATCCAGGGCTTCAAGTCCTTTCCGGACAAGACGGTGCTCACCTTTGGGGAGGACATCACCGCCATCGTAGGGCCAAACGGCAGCGGAAAATCCAATATTTCCGACGCCATCCGCTGGGTCATGGGGGAGCAGTCCACCCGGGCCCTGCGGGGAGGGAAGATGGAGGATGTGATTTTCGGCGGCACTGCTCAGCGCCGCCAGACGGGGTATGCCGAGGTGTCCCTCATCCTGGACAACACCAGCCACATCTTTCCCATGGATGAGAGCGAGGTCATGGTGACCCGGCGGTATTACCGCTCCGGGGAGAGCGAGTACTATATCAACCGCCGCTCCGTCCGTCTCAAGGACGTCAACGAGCTGTTCATGGACACCGGCTTGGGCCGGGAGGGCTACTCCATCATCGGCCAGGGCAAGATCGACGAGATCCTCTCCGTCAAGAGCGCCGACCGCCGGGAGGTCTTTGAGGAGGCCGCCGGCATCTCCCGCTACCGCCACCGGAAGGAGGAGGCAGAGCGGAAGCTGGCCCATACGGACGAGAACCTAGTCCGGGTCAACGACAAGATCGCCGAGCTGGAGCTCCAGGTGGAGCCCCTGCGGGAGCAGAGTGAGCGGGCCAGAAAGTTCCTGGTGCTGCGGGACGAGCTGAAGGGGCTGGAGGTCTCCGTGTGGCTGGACACCCTGGAGCGGCTGCGGGCCAGCCACATCAAGCTGGACGCCGATTATCAGGAGGCTGCCCGGCAGAAGGAGGAGGCCCGGGTGGCCCTGGAGCGGCTGTATGCCGCCGCCGAGGCCCTCTCCGCCCAGATGCGGGAGAAGGACGTGGAGGCGGACCGGCTGCGCTTTGAGAGCCAGAGCCGGGAGGCCGCTGCGGCGGAGCTGGAGAGCGCTATCGCGGTGCTGAAGAACAATGTGCAGAACAACCTGGACAACGCTCAGCGCATCCGGGCGGACCTGGACCAGCAGGAAGGCCGGGCGGACAGCCTGGCGGGCCAGATCGGCCAGCGGCAGGAGCGGCTGGCCGAGATCGAGGACAAGCTGACTCGGATGCGGGAGGAGCTGCGGGGCAAGAGCGAGCAGGCCCAGGAGGCGGCCCAGTCTGCCGGGACACTGGCACGGGAGCTGGAGGAACTGCGGCAGAAGGAGGCCATGGAGACGGCCACCGCCGCCGAGGCCAAGGCCCTGCTCTCCGCCCTGGCGGCTGCCGCTCAGGAGGTGCTGGACCGGGACGAGACGGTGCGCCAGGAGCTGCGGGAGCTGGACAGCCGGCTGGAGGAGGGGCGCGCCGCCCAGCGTCAGGCCCGGAAGGCCCTGGCCAAGGCGGTGGAGGAGCGGGACGCGGTGCAGAACGTCATCAGCGGCTACGCCCTGCGCCTGGAGTCACGCCGGAAGAAGGCGGAGCAGGCCCGGGAGCGCCATATGAAGCTCCAGATGGACGAGAATGCCCTGTCATCCCGGGTGAAGATGCTCACCGAGATGGAGAAGCTCCACGAGGGCTACTCCAAGGCGGTCAAGCTGGTGATGGGGGAGGCCCAGCGGGGAAGCCTCCAGCATATCCACGGTCCGGTGGCCGACCTGCTGAAGGTGCCGGAGGAGTACACCGTGGCCATTGAGACCGCGCTGGGGGGCGCCATGCAGAACCTGGTGGTGGACCGGGAGGAGGACGGCAAGGCCGTCATCCAGTATCTGAAGCGCCGAGACGCAGGCCGGGCCACCATTCTGCCCCTCAGCTCCATCCGGCCGGGGGAGCTGAGGGAGGGACAGGCCCTCCGGCGGGAGCCCGGCTTCGTGGGGGTGGGAGATCAGCTGATCTCCTTCCAGCCCCAGTACCGGAACGTGTTTTCCAACCTGCTGGGCCGGGTGGCGGTGATGGAGGACCTGGACCACGCCATCGCAGCGGCCCGGAAATACGGCTATAAGTTCCGCATCGTCACCCTGGACGGGCAGGTGCTGAACCCCGGCGGCTCCATGACCGGCGGCTCCGCCAGCCGCAGTGCCGGCATCCTGAGCCGTGCCAACGAGCTGGAGCGGCTGAACGAACAGGGCCGGGGCCTGCGGGAGCAGCTGGCCCAGGCCGCCAAGGCGCTGGAGGAGGCGGACCGGGAGGCCGCCGCCGCCGGCTATGAGATGGAGACGGCCCAGAGCCAGCTGCGGGAGTGGGAGGACGCCATCCTGAAGGCTGAGGGCGAGGCGGCCCACTGCGACAGCGTGGTGGCCGACCTGGAGCGCCAGTCGTCGTCCCAGCAGGAGGAGCTGGAGCAGCTGAAGAGCCGCTCTGCCCAGATCGAGTCGGACACCCGGGGGGCCAGGAGCCGCATCCAGGAGCTGGAGGGGGCCGCCGCTGCCCTGAAGAGCGAGGCGGAGGGAAAGGTCAGAGGCCAGACGGATCTCCAGGACCGGTCCGCCCGCATCACCCGGGAGCTGTCCGAGCTCACCGCCTCCCTGGCCGCCCTGGAGGCGGAGCAGGAGACCACGGCCAAGAGCCTGGGTGAGCTGAAGAGCCTGCGGGACGACATGGCGGGGGACCGGGAGCAGAACCAGGCCCTCATCGGCCAGTATGAGGAGAAGAACCGCCAGTTCACCCAGGAGATCGGGGAGAAGACAGCACGCCTCCAGGAGTTGCGGGCGGAGAATCAGGTCCGCAGCGAGGAGATCCGCGCCCTGGGCGACGAAAAGCTGGCCCTGGAGGGACAGCGCAACCAGGCGGACAAGGACAGCAGGGCCAAGAACGACGAGCTGCTGGCCATGGAGCGGGAGGTCTCCATACTGGAGCAGCGGAAGGTGGCTGCCGCCATGGAGGAGAAGCAGCTTTTGGACAAGCTGTGGGAGACCTACGAGCTGTCCCACGAGGCGGCCAAGCAGCACCGGGTGGAGATCGAGTCGGTGCCCAAGGCCAGCCGGCGCATCGGGGAGCTGAAGCGGGCCATCTCCAGCCTGGGCTCCATAAATTTGGGGGCCATCGAGGAGTATCAGCGGGTCAATGAACGATACACCTACCTCACCGACCAGAGAGACGATGTCCAGCGGGCCAAGGGGGAGCTGGAGGAGATCATCGCGGACATCACCGGGGAGATGAAGACCATCTTCGCCCGGGAGTTCCAGACCATCGACCAGGCATTCGGGCAGACCTTCACAGAGCTCTTCGGGGGCGGCAAGGCCACGCTGGAGCTGGAGGACCCGGAGGACATCCTCAACTGCGGCATCGAGATCAAAGTGCAGCCCCCGGGCAAGGCGCTGAAGATCATCACCCTGCTCTCCGGCGGGGAAAAGGCATTCGTGGCCATTGCCCTGTATTTCGCCATTTTGAAGGTCCGGCCCACCCCCTTCGTGGTGATGGACGAGATCGAGGCCGCCCTGGATGACAACAATGTGGCCCGGTTCGCCCATTACATGCGTTCCATGGCGGACAAGACCCAGTTTATCGTCATCACCCACCGGCGCGGCACTATGGAGGAGGCCGACGTCCTCTACGGCGTCACCATGCAGGAGCAGGGCGTGAGCCGTATGCTGACGATCAATCTCAACGACGTGGAGAAAGAGCTGAAGATCCGGTGAGATCTCATTCCTCCCCCTGAATGAGGACGATTTTCTGGATCACTGGGCCTATATCGACCCCAATACTGCCCGCTGGGCGGAGAACAGATATTTTACGGCATAGAACCGGGGAGGACACATTTGAAGGAGAAGGAAAAGGGCGGGTGGCTGCCCATTGTGGGGCTGATCCTGCTGATCGCGGTCCTTTTTGCGGGGGTGAAGCTGGTATTCGCGGGGCTGGGATATGTTATCCCCCAGGACGAAGGTCCCGAAGGGACAGGGACCTGGTACCAGATGTACAACGAGCGGGGGGAGGCGGTGCGCTACACTCTGCGGGAGCCGGGAGAGATCGACCTGTCCGCGCCGGACATCGCCCAGTGGATGGAGCAGGCGGCCGGAGAACTGGAGCAGACCCCGGAGACAGAAGGGATTGTCTTCTGGCTCTACCGCCAGGACACCGACGAGTATCTGCTCTATCTGCCGGACCAGGACCGTTCCCTGCTGGAGGGCGGGCTGACCGCCTCCGAAGAGACGGAGGAGGACAGTGAGGTGTGCCTGGTCCTGCGGGCCCGCACCCCGGAGAACAGCGAGCCGGTGGCGCCGGAGGAGACGCTGTACTGCTTCGCCACTACCTCCGACAGCTGGAACGGAATCCGGGTCCGAGTCATCCTGGACGGCCGGGAGCAGGAGGTCCGCAAGCTGACCTCCATTGGAGACCGGCTGTACTCCACGGAGGAGACCTATATCGGCCGGGACCGACTGGAAGGGAGCGGGACATGAGCCGGAGGACCCTGAGATGTCTGCGCTGCGGCGGGACGATGGAGCTGCTGCGGCGGGAATTTCTCCAGCTGGGAAAGACAGGGTGGGTCCTGGGAGATCTGGACAACCTGCTGGCCGGGGCGCTGGATGTGGATATCCTGTGCTGTTCAGACTGCGGGAAGCTGGAATTTTTCCGGGGAGAGTGGTCTGAGCTGGAGGACCCGGAGGGCAGCGGCATCGCCCGGATGGAGTGTCCCAGCTGCGGCAGGAGCTATGAGCTGGACAGCCCCAAGTGCCCCTTCTGCGGAAAGAAGAATACCAGATTGTTTTAAGAAAGGATCAAACGTATGGGCTTTTTTGACAAGCTGAAAAAGATCAATATTTTTGCCAGCTTCGGTTCGGAGCTGACCGACGACTTTTACGATGAGCTGGAGGAGTCCCTGATCCTGGCGGACACCGGCATGGACACCACCCTGGAGCTGGTGGAGGAACTGCGCCGCCGGGTGCGGGAGGAGCGCATCAAGACGGTGGAGGAGGCCCGGACCTGCATGTGCCGGTGTATCGCCGGCGCCATGCAGGTGGGCGACCCAGCCCTGGACCTGTCCACCAAGCCTTCGGTGGTACTGTTCATCGGGGTGAACGGGGTGGGCAAGACCACCACCATCGGCAAGATCGGGGCACAGCTGAAGAAGGAGCGGAAAAAGGTGCTGCTGTGCGCCGCCGACACATTCAGGGCCGCCGCCGCAGAGCAGCTGACCATCTGGGCGGACCGCTCCGGCCTGGAGATCATCAGGCAGCACGAGGGCGCGGACCCGGCGGCTGTGGTCTTTGATGCTGCCTCCGCCGCCAAGGCCCGGAACACAGACGTGGTGCTGGTGGATACCGCCGGGCGGCTGCACAACAAACAGAACCTGATGAACGAGCTGAACAAGATCTCCCGGGTCATCGACCGGGAGCTGCCGGGCTGCGTCAAGGAGACCCTGCTGGTGCTGGACGCCACCACAGGGCAGAACGGACTGATCCAGGCCAAGCAGTTCCGGGAGGCCGCCGGCATCACCGGCATCGTCCTCACCAAGCTGGACGGCACCGCCAAGGGGGGCATCGCCATCGCCATCGCCCGGGAGCTGGGCGTGCCTGTGAAGTACGCCGGGGTAGGCGAGGGGATCGACGACCTCAGACCCTTTGACGCGCTGGAGTTTGCGCAGGCGCTCATTTGAGTTAGGGATTAGGAATTGGGAGCCGGCCGTCCTGGCGCTCGCCGTTGTAACACCATGTCACCGGCGGGGGAGCTGCCGCCTCAGAGTTAAGAAAAATTAAGAGTCATATTCATATCTATTTCAACATTTTTCCTCAGCGATATGGTAAAATAAAATGACGTCTCCCGGAACGGGAGGGGAATACGGAGGGAGGGCCTGCCGTGAAGCGTATCGGGAAGATATTTCTGGGCGTGCTCTGTGCCGCCGCATTGGCGGCGGGGGGCTTTTGGATCAACGACCGCCTCTCCTACCCCATCGATCCTGGAATGGACGGGCTGGAGGGCTCTTTGACGAACTGGCTGAACCGGGGGATAGACGCGGTCCATGGCTATCAGCCCCGGCTGCATGAGCCGGTCACCCTGGGAGAGCGGACCTATGTCCCCATGGAGGTGGGGGAGAAGCTGGGCTACGCTCTGCTGGAGCGGAGCATCACCGGCAGATATCGGATCGCCCACACCTCTTCCGGAAACGCCCCCTTTCGGTGCGGTGTGATCGAGGAGAACGGCGGAAAGCAGCTGCTTTTTCAGGGACGGAACACCTTCGGAGAGATCGACAGGGTCCAAATCACACTGGACAGGGGCTATGAATATGAGCTGAAGCTGCCCCGGAAAGAGGTCTTTTTCATCCACACCGGGGTGGACAGCCGTATCCCCACCGGACTTGCCTCCGTGGAGCAGATCACCCTGTACGACGGAGAGGGGCAGGACATCACCGAATCATTTTTCATGAGCATGGGAGGCATTCAGTAAAGACCGCATAAAACAGAGGGGCCCTCAGCGGGCCACTCAGAGAACAGGAGAGGACAAGACGATGCCGCGTATTGACGGAAGAAAAAACGATGAGCTCCGAACTGTGGAGATCATCCCCCATATCAACAAGTTTGCCGAGGGCTCCTGCCTGATCCGGTGCGGAAACACCCATGTGCTGTGCACCGCCAGCGTGGAGGACCGGCCGCCCCGCCACGTGCCCGAGGGGGAGGGGTGGGTCACCGCCGAGTACTCCATGCTCCCCCGGGCCAACCGGGAGCGGTCCCGCCGGGACATCTCCAAGCTGAAGCTGAACGGCCGCTCCGCCGAGATCCAGCGGCTCATCGGCCGTGCTCTGCGCTCTGTGGTGGACATGAAGAAGCTGGGACCCTGGAACATCACCATCGACTGTGATGTGCTCCAGGGGGATGGAGGGACCCGTACCGCCTCCATCACCGGCGGCTTTGTGGCCATGATGCTGGCCTTCCGAAAGATGATGGAAGCAGGCCAGCTGGCGGAGTATCCGGTCAGCGGCTATGTGGCCGCCGTGTCCGCCGGCATCGTGGACGATGTGCCCCTGCTGGATCTGTGCTATGAGGAGGACTCCGCCGCCATGGTGGACCTGAACTGCGTCATGGACGACCAGGGCCGCCTCATCGAGATCCAGGGCACCGGCGAGGAGCGGCCCTTCACGCTGGATGAGCAGCGTCAGCTGGTGGAGCTGTGCGAGAAGGGTATCCGACGGCTTCAGACGGTCCAGCGGGCTGTGCTGGAGGGGTAACTCCAAACCTGAGGAGGCGGAGGCATGGACTGTCCGTACTGTGGGAAGGAAATGAAGGCCGGCGGCATTCCCGCTGGCCGGTGTGCGGTCTATTGGCAGGAGAACTCTGAGGAGATAGACGCGCCCCAGGAAAAGGTCATTCTGAGCAAAAATCCTGTGTGGAGGATCGAGCAGGCAGAGGCCTTCTACTGTCCCGACTGCCGCCGGATTATTGTCCCTGTGCCGGAGATCGAGACCACCGGACAGAAGCTGAAAAAGAAGCTGGATCAGATCAGGTCTGATATAGAAAAGACCCGGGAGAACTGGCAGGAGCAGAAGACGGAGCAAAAAGAGGATAAAAAGTGGAACAAACGAAAGGGCAAGGACCCGTGGGAGTGGTAACTATGAAGCTGGTACTAGCAAGTAAAAACAAGAAAAAGCTGGCGGAAATGAACGATATCCTGTCCCATCTGGGCGTGGAGGTCTGCTCTGAGGCTGAGGCGGGGGTGGATGTGGAGGTGGAGGAGACCGGCACCACCTTTGAAGAGAATTCCCTGCTGAAGGCCAGGGCGGTCATGGAGGCCAGCGGTCTGCCTGCCATCGCCGACGACTCCGGGCTGTGCGTGGACGCCCTCAACGGCGCGCCGGGGGTGTACTCTGCCCGGTACGGAGGGCCTGGGCTGGACGACCCGGGACGGGTGCGCCTGCTGCTGGAGAACATGCGGGGCCAGATGCCCCGGACCTGCCGCTTTGTATCGGTGATCACCTGCTGCTTTCCCAACGGAGACGTGCTCTCTGCCAGAGGAGAATGTGAGGGCACCGTGGCCTTCACCCCCATGGGGGAGGGAGGCTTCGGCTATGACCCGGTGTTTTTTGTGCCGCCGCTGAAAAAAACCTTTGCTCAGCTGACGGCGGAGGAGAAGAACGCCATCTCCCACCGGGGAAAGGCTCTGGAGGCGTTTCAGGTGAAGCTGAGGGAGTATCTGGAGAAAAGCTGACGCCCGGCCCCAAATGGGAGCCCAGCGGAGCGGGTCCCATTTGGAGAGGACGAGCAACGGAATAGAGCGGATGTCCGCCGGGAGGCGGACGGAGCGGAATGGATCGAGAGGACAGGCCGGCAGGGCCGGCCCCAAATGGGAGCCCAGCGGAGCGGGTCCCATTTGGAGAGGACGAGCAACGGAATAGAGCGGATGTCCGCCGGGAGGCGGACGGAGCGGAATGGAGTTTGTGAGGACGATGGATTTGACAAGCAAACAGCGTGCCCAGCTGCGCGGTCTGGCCAACGGGATCGACACCATCCTGATCGTGGGCAAGGAGGGCATCGGTGACAATCTGGTCAAGCAGGCCAACGATGCCCTGGAGGCCCGGGAGCTGATCAAGGGCAGGGTGCTGGAAAACGCCCTGATGTCGGCCCGGGAGGCGGCGGAGGCGCTGGCCCCCCTGACCAGAAGCGAGGTGGTCCAGGTGATCGGGACCAAATTTGTTCTCTACCGCCAGAGCCACCGGAAGGACAAAAAGGACAAGATCGTGCTGGTGGAGGGAAAGAAGAGAGAAAGCGTACCCCAGAGGGAGCCATAAAAAACAGAATTGTCTCTGAGGAGCGGCAGCAAGAAGGACTGAAGCGGAAGAAGGGCTGAGAGGAGGCTTGTCTCTTGAAACGGAGAAAATGGCGTGCGGCCCTGACCGCCCTCCTGCTTCTGGCTGCGGTGGGGGGACTGCTCTGGTGCTTCTTTCCCCGCTCCATGATGGAGGGAGAGCTGTACTGTGTGACCCTGTGGGACGGACAGGCGAGGGTAGACCTGACGGACCGGGCAGACCGGGAAGCTGTGACAGAGCGGATCGCGCGCTGCCGACGGGTCTATGGCGGGAAGGTGGGCGGCTACCAACTGGATAGGTGCCCCTTAGAGCTGGGCTTCAGCTACCGGGGGGGCAGCTGGTATCTGATCGCCGGACCGGAGGGCGCCTTCGCCTATGACAGCGGGGAGCGTTTAAACTGGCGCATTCTGGACGGAGAACAGCTGTGGCGGGATCTGGCATCCGCTCTCCCGTCCAGCTCAGAGCCGGGGGAGCGGTGAACTTGGAAAGGAAGGGTGTCTGTATGAAAATTGGGATCTATGGAGGGACCTTCAACCCACCCCACCTGGGGCATCTGGAGGCGGCCCGGACGGCGGTCAAGGTGCTGGAGCTGGACAAGCTGATCCTGATCCCGGCGGCGGTCCCGCCCCACAAGGCCCTGCCGGAGGGGACGCCGGAGGGCGCCCACCGTCTGGCCATGACCGAGCGGATGGCGGACGCCCTATCCATGCCGAAGGTGGCGGAGGTATCCCGCATGGAGCTGGACCGGGAGGGCAAGAGCTATACCGCCGATACCCTCCGGGCCATCCGGGCTCAGTACCCGGACGCCCAGCTGTGGTTGCTTATGGGGACAGACATGTTCCTCACCCTCCACCTGTGGCACGACCCGGAGGTCATCACCCAGCTGGCGGGGATCTGCGCCTTTGGCAGAACAGAGCAGGACGGAGAGGAGCTGTTCGCCCCCCAGAGGGAGTTCCTCTCCCAGAAGTATCAGGCCCAGATCGTCACCATCACCCTGCCGGGACTGGTGGATGTGTCCTCTACCCGGTTGCGGGAGCTGCTGGCCCGGGGGGAGGGACAGGAGTATCTGCTCCCCCAGGTGTACGGCTATATCCTGATGAACCGGCTGTACGGCACCCACGCGGACCTGAAGCGGCTGGAGCTTCCGGAGCTGCGGGCCTGTTCCTACTCCATGATCCGGGCCAAGCGGGTCCCACATGTTATGGGCGTGGAGGAGGAGGCGGTGCGCCTGGCCGAGCGGTGGGGCGGAGACGAGGGGATGGCCCGCCGGGCCGCTATCCTCCACGACTGCACCAAGTATCTGGAACTGGACGACCAGCTCCGCCTGTGCCGGCAGTACGGGGTGGAGCTGGATGAGCTGGAACAGCAGGCGGTGAAGCTGCTCCACGCCAAGACGGGGGCCTGTATCGCTCGGGACATTTTTGGGGAACCTGATGAGGTGTACCAGGCCATCTTCTGGCATACCACGGCCAAGGCGGACATGACCCTGCTGGAAAAGATCATCTATATCGCCGATTACATCGAGCCCAACCGGGACTTCGAGGGGGTGGAGGAGCTGCGCCGGCTGGCGTATGAGGACCTGGACCGGGCCCTGCTGCTGGGGGTGGAGACCACCATCCAGGAGATGTGGGACCGCCGGCTCCCTATCCACACCAATACCCTCCGGGCCCGGGACTGGCTGAGAGAGCACGGGACAAAAACAGAGGAATGACAAGAGGAACGAGCAGATGAGCACTGAGAACAGAGGACGCAGAGAGCAGCATCGGGAGCGGCGCTCCCTGGGAGAGAAGTTTCAACAGTGGCGGCAGCAGCGCCGGGAGTGGATCGCCGGGATGACCCGGGGACAGCGCATCCGGCACCGCCTGCTCCAGGCGGCGGTGGTCCTGGCCATCGCCATCATCGCGGTCTGGGCGGTGATGAGCGCCTGGATACGGGTGCCCAAGGTGCCTGACCCGCCGACGGCCGGCCCGGACACCACCCAGCAGCCCGGGGAGGGAGAGGACATCCAGTTCACGGGGGCAGAGCTGCCCAATGTGGCCAAGAGCGGACGGAAGGAGGGCTACTACACCTTCCTGGTGGTGGGGCGGGACGTGGCCAGCGGCCTGACGGACACCATCCTCCTCTTTACGTTCGACACCAACAACAAGAGCCTGAACGCCATCAGCCTGCCACGGGACACTATGATCAACACCAGCGCCAAGGGCGGTTCGCTGAAGCGGATCAACGTGGTGTACAACCGCAACCGGGGCCCCTCCGACCTGCCGGAGGCCCAGCGGGTGGAGAACGGCATGACTGCCCTGAAGCAGGAGGTGAGCCGCCTGACCGGCATCTACCCCGACTTCTATGTGATGGTGGAGTGGGAGGCCATCGGCGAGCTGGTGGACGCCTTGGGCGGAGTGTACTTCGACGTCCCATTTGATATGAACTACGACGATCCCTATCAGGACCTGCATATCCACCAGGAGGCTGGCTACCGGAAGCTGAGCGGGGAGGACGCCATGGAGGTCATCCGCTGGCGGAAGAACAACGGGGAGCCCTCTCCGGGCGATGTGGGACGTATCCAGATCCAGCAGGACTTCCTCTCCGCCATACTGGACAAGTGCCTCCAGCCAGCAACCCTGCTGAAGGCCCCGGCACTGGCCCAGGTGTTCCTGAACAACGTGACCACCGACCTGACAGTGGGCAATATCCTGGCCTTCGCACAGCTGGCTATCGGCATGGACCCGGAGAGCGATGTGAAATTTTCCACTATGCCCTATACCGGGGTCATGTATGACAGGGCCTCACTGGTGCTGCCGGTGGAGAAGGAGCTGCTGGAGATCCTCAACAGCGGCATGAACCCCTATGTGGACCAGATCCAGTCCAGCGACCTCCAGCTGATGTACAAAAAGAGCGGCGGGGGATACGGGGTCACCACCGGCACCCTGCTGGACTCCAGCATGGCTTACGCCGGGTCCTCCAGCTCCTCCTCGGGGACACAGACTACCCAGGAGACAGAGAAGCCTGAGACAGAACAGCCAGGGGAGACGGACGCCGGGACGGAGACCCCCGGCACCACGCCCCCGGAGGGCACGGAGACCGGAACCGGGGAACCCGGCAGCACCGGCTCGGAGACTGGGGAGCCCGGCACGCAAGGGCCGGAGGGAGAGACTCCCGATACGGATGACCCCGGGGCTGTGCAGCCTGAAGGGCCCGGCCAGGGGGAGGGAACTGGAGCCTCCCAGCCGGAGCAGGACCCTGGCGGCGGGAACGGGGGTGCGTCACAGTCCGAACCCTCCCAGCCCGGCACAGAGGGGGAGAGCGGCGGCAGCGATCTGCCCCCGGAGTGGCTGCTGCCTGATGTGGCGTGATGCCTGATACAGAATACAAAAAGGAAAGGAATTTTGCCCATGACATCCCGAGAGAGTGCGATCGTGTTAGCCAAAGCCCTGGACAGTAAGAAGGGCATGGAGATCAAGGTGCTGAAGACGGAGGAGCTGACCACCCTGGCGGACTACTTCGTCATCTGTACTGCCTCCTCCACCACCCAGATCAAGGCCCTGTCTGACGTCTGCGAAGAGGCGATGGAGCGGAACGGAGAGCGGGTCCACCACATTGAGGGCCACCGGGGCGGCACCTGGGTGCTGATGGATTTCTCCTCCGTGGTGGTCCATATCTTCATGGACGAGGCCCGGAAATTCTATGACCTGGAGCGCCTGTGGGGCGATGCCCAGGAGGAGGATCTGAGCCAGGTCCTGAAGCCGGAATAAGAGAGAACGATAAAAGAGACAAAGAGGCCGGTGCGCTTGCGCACCGGCCTCTTCGGAGTAAGAAAGAAAACCACCGGGAAGTTGGTCCTCTGATCGAATGGGAGATGGGGGCGCTACGCCAGAGCGAGGGCGGGCAGGCCCCCCATGTCCCCCTGGTGGACCGTCCGGAGCTGATGGATCTGACAGAAGTCGGCAGGACGGACCAGGGCCGGCGGCTTGGAGAGTTCCAGCGCCCCGCTGTCCCGCAGGAGGCCGGCCACGAACTGGGAGCAGAAGTAGTGGTCACGCCGGTCCAGCGGGAGGTTGAAGAAGCAGGAGAGGGCACCCAGCAGATTGTAGTGGTATCGCTGCCGCTGGGCGTACATAGCACTGATCTGCCGGCGGAGGCTGGCGTATATCTCTGGGGAGACGGACAGCTCATAGAGGCAGCAGGGGACCTGCTGCCTCTTGGTCCGGAGCTCCGGACCGATTTGTTCCTCCACCAGCCCGGCCGGGAGGGCAAAGTGGGAGTATTTCCGGGCAAAGCTGTAAAAGGGACCTATGGGGCCGTCCAGTCCAATGGATGCATGGGTATAGGAATCCGCAGTGGCCAGATGGATCAGACGGGAAAACCAGGTCCCGGAGCGGGTCAAAAGGATGTAGATGGTGCGCGCCTCTGTGGTGTTTCCCATGATGTTTTCTCCCTTCCTGTCTGTGTGCATTCAGGATACAGGATGGATTCTAAGAGGCAATAAAGAGAAGATTAAGATTTTTTGAAAGAGAGATGAGAATTTTTTTATCATCTCTTCCGGGAGACGGACGCGGAAAAAGGGGGGAGCGGCCCTTGCAATCATCGAAATTTTCGGATATAATATTACGGAATTTATGCGTATGCCTGCCGGAGGGTTCACTCCGGCGCAGAAATACAGGAAAGTGTGATTGATTTGAAGTACGATTTCACAGCCATCGAAAAGAAGTGGCAGAGCAGGTGGAAGGAGGAAAAGACCTTCGCCTGCCAGAACGGCGACACCTCCAAGCCTAAGTTCTACGGCCTGGTAGAGTTCCCCTACCCCTCCGCTGCCGGCCTGCACGTGGGCCATCCCAGGCCCTACACCGCCATGGACGTGATCGCCCGGAAGAAGCGGATGGACGGCTATAATGTGCTGTTCCCCATCGGCTACGACGCCTTCGGCCTGCCTACTGAGAACTTCGCCATCAAGAATCACGTCCATCCCGCTAAGGTGACCAAGGACAACATCGCTAACTTTCCCCGCCAGCTCCATATGCTGGGCTACTCCTTCGACTGGGACCGGGTGGTGGACACCACCGACCCCGGTTACTACAAGTGGACCCAGTGGATTTTCCTTCAGTTATATAAGCACGGTCTGGCCTATAAGACCACCATGCCTGTGAACTGGTGCACCTCCTGTAAGTGTGTGCTGGCCAATGAGGAGGTGGTAGAGGGCGTGTGTGAGCGCTGCGGCGCCCCCGTCATCCGCAAGGAAAAGAGCCAGTGGATGCTGAAGATCACAGAGTACGCCCAGAAGCTCATCGACGGTCTGGACACTGTGGACTTTATCGACCGGGTCAAGACCCAGCAGCGCAACTGGATCGGCCGCTCCACCGGCGCCGAGGTGGTATTCAAGGCCACTACCGGCGAGGACATCAAGGTCTTTACTACCCGGCCCGACACCCTGTTTGGTGCGACTTACATGGTCCTCTCCCCGGAGCACGCCCTGGTGCGGGGCTGGCTGGAGAGCGGCAGGCTGAAGAATGCAGATGCGGTCGTCTCCTATCAGAAGGCGGCGGCCTCCAAGTCTGACCTGGAGCGCACCGAGCTGAATAAGGAAAAGACCGGCGTGGAGCTGGACGGCGTCCGGGGTGTCAACCCGGTCAACGGCAAGGAGATCCCCATCTTCATCTCCGACTACGTCCTGCCCACCTACGGCA
>ENA-ORTQ01000964-ORTQ01000964.1-human-gut-metagenome-genome-assembly--contig:-NODE-964-length-33261-cov-9.454285_pt1 | contig 33261 bp, 28 predicted proteins | sample MGYA00241912_ERZ509188 | MGnify/ENA primary metagenome ERZ509188 (study PRJEB26280, sample SAMEA2338849) | human gut metagenome | biome: human gut; feature: human-associated habitat; material: faeces...
GGGCGCGTCCTCGTAGGCGGTCAGCATCCGGCTTTCGACGACGCCCATCCGGCGCATCCGCTCCCGGCGGGAGTCGGTGTGGGCATCCACATAGTGGTCGTCGATGTAGGCGGCGATGTCCGCGAACAGCTTATTGCCGATCTGGTACGCCGCGCGGTCGAAAATGACGATGTACACCGTCATGTCGTTCTCTGCGAGGAATTCGCTGATGGTGTCCACCGCCACCCGGAGCGCCTGATCCTTGGGATAGCCAAAAACGCCGGAGGAGATCAGCGGAAATGCCACCGTCTCACAGCCGTGCTTCTTCGCCAGCGCAAGGCTCGTCCGGTAGCAGGAGGCGAGCTTTTCCCGCTCGCCGTACTTACCGCCGTTCCACACAGGGCCGACGGTGTGAATCACATATTTGCACGGCAGGCGGTACGCGCCTGTGATCTTGGCCTCGCCGGTCCGGCAGCCGCCGAGCATCTGGCACTCCTGGAGCAACTCCGGCCCCGCCGCGCGGTGGATGCAGCCATCCACGCCGCCTCCGCCCAGCAAGGATTCCTTCGCCGCGTTGACGATGGCGTCCACGCTCATTTTCGTGATGTCATTGCGAACAATGATAAGGGGCATATCATGTATCGCCTCCATTCTAACGACTTTTCAGAATATTGTAGCAGAATACACTCGGTTTTGCAATGGACGTTGGGATGTCTAATAGTCTTGATTGAAAATTCCCATTGCTGGTCAGACTAGTAGCGGTGCAAAAATGACCACGCTGTAATCAAAGAAAAGGTTCCGCAGCCCTGCGGGGCCGCGACGCCGGAGGAAGCGGACGCACGCTGTAAACGCGCACATCCGTTTCCTCCGGCTTGTTGTATCATCCCACGGTCAACCTCACACAGAGCAGAGACGCCCCGTGTTTGCACCTGTGAACCGATGTGTAGACTCCTTCGGGGAAGGGTAGCATCCTTGTCGCAGAGAGGGATTTCGAGCCGGTTTTGGGCGAATTTGAGCAAGATCCCAGTGCGCCGAAAAAGAAAGCAGGAGAAAGGCATTGGCGCTTTTCGCACCAATGCCTATTCACAGCAGCCCGCAGTGCGAGCTGCCGCAAGGGTTTGCGGGTTTTGGAAATTGACGCTTTTTTCGAGGTTCCCAGAACGGTTTGACGCTAAATTTGAGAAAAGTCGCCGCAAAGCCCCGTGTCACAACGGTTTGCGGCGGCGCTTTGATAGAAAATCGGTACGCTTTATACCGTTGTAGTCGGCGGAAGTCTCCGTAGCAGCTCAAATCTTGCTACGCCATAAACAAAGATAAGCGGCGGTTGAGAATTGATAACTTTCTGATAATAGTGTGGCTTCCCCATAGCTTTCCTCTGCCGTTTGCGGTATTGTGTGCCGTTACAAAGGAGGCTGATACCATGCCAAAACGACGAGCAAACGGCGAAGGCAATATCCGCAAACGAAAGGATGGCCGCTGGGAGGGCCGGTACACTGTCGGTCACGATCCGGAAACCGGAAAGGCCATCATCAAAAAAGTCCTCGGCAAGACGCAGGCCGAGGTCAAGGAAAAGTTGAAGAAGGCCATCGAGGAAAATGTGGGTATCGACTACGGACGGGCCAAGACTTACACCGTGGGGAGTTGGTTGGAGGTTTGGATGGAGAACTACGCCAAGGTGAAACTCCGCCCATCGACCTACAAAACCTCGCAAGGCTTTCTGAAAAACCACATCAAGCCGCAGATCGGCAGCACTCCGCTGACCGACCTCACTTCTCTGGACTTGCAGCGATTCTACAAGCACCTACTGGACGGTGGCCGAGTAGACCGTATCGAGGCCAAGAAAAAACCGAAAGGTCTGGCTCCAAAGACCGTCCGGAACATCCATCAGATGATCGGCTCGGCATACAATCTCGCCATGGAGCAGAAATTGGTAACCCGCAACCCCGCGCAGGGCTGCGCCCTGCCGAAAGTCGAACACAAGGAGATGAAAACGCTGACCGCCGACCAACTCAGCGCCTTCTTCTGCGAGGCCAAGGACAGCGGCGTGTACGAGCTCTACTACCTCGACCTTGCCACCGGACTTCGGCGGGGCGAACTGCTGGGACTGAAATGGACGGACGTTGATCTCGACCGTGGCGTACTGAAAATCCAACGGGCCATCTCGCGGCAGAACGGCAATGTAGTGGAAGCCCCACTGAAAACGAAAAACGCCTACCGCACACTGCCGTTGTCGGCAGACGCGATAGACGTTCTAAAGGCACAGAAAAACAAGGTGGGAAGCAGCGAATGGGTATTTCCCTCACCAACAGGAGGCCCTATGTCACCGGACAGCGTCCTGCATATGCTCCAGCGGGTGCTGAAACGGGCGGAACTGCCACGGATACGCTTTCATGACCTGCGCCACACCTTCGCAACAATGGCGCTGCAAAACGGCGTGGATGTAAAAACCGTGTCCTCGATGCTCGGTCACTACTCCGCAGGCTTTACGCTGGACACCTACGCCCACGTCACCACCGACGCACAGCTCAAGGCGGCGCAAACGATGGGGAGCATCCTCTCCCGTGCGGTATAGACCTTTCCGCTATCCGCTCCCGTTGGGGTCAGCGTTTGGGTCAGAAAAAAGCAGCGGGAGAAAACAACAACTTATGCAAACAAAAAGACCCGAAACCTTACGGTTTCGGGTCTTTTTGGCACGCCGTGAGGGATTCGAACCCCCGGCCTTCTGGTCCGTAGCCAGACGCTCTATCCAGCTGAGCTAACGGCGCATGTCTCATCGACAGCTTGGTTATCATACCACACCGCTTTAGAAAATGCAAGAGAAATTTTCTCAGATTTGCATTTTTTTCTCCCGCCCGCCGCACATTCCCCCCTCCCCCGCCATTCTTCCGGTCAAATGACTTGACGCAGCGCGCCGCAGCTCATATAATGTGTAGTATGTGCGCACTTTAACGTCACAACGGCGCTTCTGTGCGGAGATCGTTGCTTCCGGGAGGATCATCATGTCCCGTTCTGCCCATACCACCACGCTTCGCTGGCTCTGCTCCGTGACGGGCCGCACCGGCGGCCTGACCCTCTGGCTGCTGCTGGTGCAGTCCGTTCTGGCGCTGTGCGGCGTAGGCTACGCACTGGTGCTGCGCGCACTGATCGACGCCGCCGTGGCCGGTCTGCGGCTCCAGTTTCTGCGCAGCACCGCGTGGCTCATCGGCCTCATCCTGTTTCAGATCGCCCTGCGGGCCGTGGAGCGCCACCTCAGTGAGTACACCCGCGCCACCCTTGAAAACCGCTTCAAAGGCCGGCTTTTCGCCACGCTGCTGCAAAAGGACTACGCCGCCGTGGCCGCCGTTCACTCCGGCGAATGGCTCAACCGCCTGACCTCGGACACCACCGTGGTGGCCGACACCATGGCGCAGGTACTGCCCGGCGCCGCCGGGATGCTGGTGCGTCTCATCGCCGCCGCAGCGGTGCTGCTGTACATCGAACCGCGTCTGGCCGCCGTTATCCTGCCCGCCGGCGCAGTGCTGGCCCTGTTGGCCACCGTGTTCCGCCGCACCCTCAAGCGCCTGCACAAGCAGATACAGGAGTCTGACGGCCGCCTGCGCGTCTACCTGCAGGAGTCCCTGTCCAGTCTGCTGGTGGTGCGCATTTTCGACCGCCGCCAGGCCGTGTCGCGGGAGGCGGATGCCCGCATGGACGCCCACCGCGCCGACCGCATGCGCCGGACCCGCTTCTCCAACCTCTGTAATGTGGGCTTCAGCGGCGCCATGTACGGCTTCATGCTGTTCGGCGTCATCTACTGCGGCAGCGGCATCCTCCACGGCACCATGAGCTACGGCGCGTTCGCCGCCGTACAGCAGCTCATCACCCAGATACAGGGGCCCTTCGCCAACCTCACCGGCTATCTCCCCCGCTTCTATGCCATGCTGGCCAGCGCCGACCGTCTCCGTGAGGCGGAGTCCTTCCCGGATGATCTTACCGCCGAGCCCGTCTCCCCGGATGAGGTACAGCGCTTTTACCGGCAGGAGCTGCTGGCCTTCGGCCTGCGCGACGCCTGCTTCACCTACCCCGGTCGTGGCACGGAGGGCGTACCGCCCCTGCCCGTGGCCTCCCACCTCGATCTCACCGTGGAAAAGGGCTGCTATCTGGCGCTGACCGGCCACTCCGGCTGCGGTAAGAGCACGCTGCTGAAGCTGCTGATGGCCCTCTACCCGCTGGACAGCGGCCAGTGCTTCCTGCTTGGCCGCAGCGGCGAACAGCCCCTGACATCCTCATGGCGCGGCCTGTTCTCCTATGTACCCCAGGGCAGCCAGCTGCTCAGCGGCACCGTCCGCCAGATCGTCGCCTTCTCCGACGCCCCTGCCGCGCAGGACGAGCCCCGCATCCGGCAGGCTCTGCGCATCGCCTGTGCGGAGGATTTCGTGGACGCGCTGGAGCAGGGTCTGGACACGCCGCTGGGCGAACGGGGCGCCGGCCTGTCGGAGGGCCAGCTGCAGCGTCTGGCCATTGCCCGCGCCGTGTTCTCCGACCGTCCCGTCCTGCTGCTGGACGAAGCCACCAGTGCGCTGGACGAGGCCACCGAGGCGCAGCTGCTGGCCAATCTGCGGCAGATGACGGACAAGACGGTGCTCATCGTGACCCACCGTCCCGCCGCCCTCGCCATCGTGGATCGTACCGTGGAGCTGGCCAGCGCCTGAAAGGAGAGGTATTTTGGAACGATTCTTTCTCAGCGCCGCCGGTATCCCGGCGGAGATCGCCGCCAACTATCCGCTGACGCGCCGGCTCTGCCGGGATTACGAGCTGCCGCCGCCTGACGCGCCGGTGTCCATTCGCGTTTCCGTCACTCCGGAGGAGATGGCGCGCATGGCCGCCTCCGGCGAGTTGACCCAGCCCTCCCCCGGCTATCTGGAGTTCCTCTGCGTACAGGAGCAGCTGGCCGCGCAGCTTCCCGCCTTCGACCGCTTTCTCCTGCACGGTGCCGCCGTGGCCTACGGCGGTGCCGCCTACCTGTTCACCGCCCCCAGCGGCACAGGCAAAAGCACCCATATCCGCCTGTGGCGGCAGTATCTGGGCAGCGGTGTCTCCGTCATCAACGGCGACAAGCCCTTCTTCTCGCTGGAGGAGGATGGCGGCATCCGCGTCTGGGGCTCCCCGTGGGCGGGCAAGGAGGGCTGGCAGCGCCCCACCAGCGCCCCGCTGCGGGGCATCTGCGTGCTGGAGCGCGGCGCGGATCGCATCCGCCGCCTATCCCCTGCCGAAGCGCTGGAGCCCCTGTTCTGCCAGACCTATCACCGGGACGACCCGGCTCTGGAATACCGGACGCTGGGCTTTCTGGACGCGCTGCTGCGCGCCGTCCCTGTCTGCCGGCTCTCCTGCGGCATGACGGAGGACGCCGTCCGCTGCAGCTTCGAGGCCATGACCGGCCTTAGCTACGAATCGGAACGCCGCCCCGATGAGGGCTGCGAGGAAGGAAGTGTATTCGCATGAAGATCAGATCCGGATTCATTCTGCGGGAGGTGTTGGGCAGTCCCATGGTAGTGGCTACCGGCGACGCCGCCCGGAATTTCCACGGCATGATCAAGCTCAACGAGACGGCGGGCTTTATCTGGCGCTGCCTGCAGGACGGCCTGACGGAGCCGCAGATCGCGGCAAAGCTGGCGGAGGTCTACGACGTATCCCCGGAGAGGGCCGCCGCCGACGTGGCTGCCCTTCTCCGCCAGATGGACGAGCACGGCTTTCTGGAGCCATGACGGACGCCGCCCGCATCGAGGATATCCTGCTGCGCGAGGGGGTCTATGCCGCCGCCACGCAGGGCGCCAGCATGTACCCCATGCTCCGCCAGGGTCGTGACACCGTCATCATCCGCCCGCCGGAGGGCCGCCTGCGGAAGTACGACGTGCCCCTGTACCGCGTGGGCCCAAAGTATGTGCTGCACCGCGTCGTTCGGGTGCTGCCGGACGGCTATGTGATCCGGGGCGACAACTGCCTGTGCAACGAGCACGTCCGGGACGCGCAGATCATCGGCGTCCTCGCCGGCTTCTACCGGGACGACCGCGCCGTGGACATGTCCGGTGCCGGCTACCGGCTGTACTGCCGGCTCTGGTGCGCCCTCTCCCCTCTCTGGCGGCTGTACCGCCGCGCCCACAGCGCGGCCGCCGCCCTCCGGCGCAGACTGATACCGAAAAAGCACCCTGCGGAGTGACCTCCGCAGGGTGCTTTTCATCTCTTCCCGTTTGTTATCAGTTCTCCCGGCTGTACAGACCCGCCACGTCGTCCAGCTTCACGGAGAACACCACGGACTGGGCCTCGGACTGCGCCCCGGCCTTCTCCATGATGGCCTGCATGATGGCCGCCCGCTTGTCCGCCGCCGTCACCAGCAGGATCATCTCCCGCTCCTCGGTAATGGCCATGCCGAAGAACTTGTTGGCGTTGTCCGCATCGGTGGCGCGGGTGTGCAGCACCGTGCCGCCCTGCGCCCCGGCGGCGGACGCGGCCTCCATCACCATATCGGAATAGCCGCCGTTGGCGATGGCCACCACCAGCTCGTACCCGGAATCATGCATCAGTTCTTCCTCCTTTACAGTCAGATCCGGCTGGACATCCGCGCCGCCGGAGATGAGATAGTTCATGGCGGACATTCCGCCCACACTGCTCAGATGCAGGCACACGGCGATACCGCTGCCGGGCCGGTCAATGTGCATGGTATCCACCAGCTCCCGCATCAGCACATCCTTCACCTGTGGCGTCACCACGGAGAACAGCACGGTTTTCTCCGTGGCCTCCAGGCCCAGATAGCTGAGTATATCATCGCTGGCGGTGCCGCGCCCCAGCGCCGAGAATACCACCGGCGCGCCGAAGGCCCGGTAGAAATCCAGAAAGTGCTTGCTGCCCATCACCCGGTTGGTGATGGTGATGATGTAATACAATCTGCTGCTCATACCGTCACCTCCGTCAGCACAGCTCGATGATCGGCTCCACCGCCACGGGAGCCGCCGCAGGCGCCTTGGCGTGCTTCAGCTTCCGCTGATAGCTCAGACCCAGCAGCTGGATGGTCACCAGCGGCGTCATGGCCACCATGGCCACCACGCCGAAGGCATCCGTCACCAGATTGCCGCCCACCGCCTCGCACGCGCCCAGCGCGAAGGGCAGCAGGAACGTGGCCGTCATGGGGCCGGAGGCCACGCCGCCGGAGTCGAAGGCCACCGACGTGAAGATATCCGGCACCACGAAGCTCAGCGCCAGACTGATGGCATAGCCGGGAATGAGGAACCACATGATGGACACGCCGGTGAGCACCCGGATCATAGCCAGTCCCAGCGACACCGCCACGCCCACGGAAAGGGCGATGTTCATGGCGTGGGCCGGGATCGCGCCCGCCGTGATCTCCTCCACCTGCCTGTTCAGCACATGCACCGCCGGCTCCGCCTGCACGATGAAGTAGCCGATGACCATGGCGATGGGAATGAGGATCCAGTTATAGATATGCCCGGCAATGCTGCCGCCCAGAAAGCTGCCCACGGGCATAAAGCCCACGTTGACGCCGGTGAGAAACAGCGCAAGGCCCACATACACATAGGCAAGACCCACCGCCATGCTCAGCAGCGCCCGCCGCTTCAGCCGCTTCGTCACCAGCTGGAACAGCACCAGAAACACCGCGATGGGGGCCAGCGCCTTGGCCGTCTCCGCGAAGTACTCCGGCAGCGCGTCCACATAGGCGCGGAACATCTCCACCGTGTCCTTGGCGTCGGGCATCACCGTATTGGTATAGGCGCTGCCGTCCGGCTTGTACAGAAGTCCCAACAGCAGCACGGTGATGATGGGGCCGATGGAGCACAGCGCCACCAGGCCAAAGCTGTCGCCCCCCGCCTGCTTGTCGCTGCGGACGGCGCTGACGCCCACGCCCAGCGCCATAATGAACGGCACGGTCATGGGCCCTGTGGTGACGCCGCCGGAGTCGAAGGCCACCGCCCAGAAGTCCGGCGACACGAACATGGCAAGACCGAACACCAGTATGTAGAACCCGATCAGCAGCCACCGCAGCTGGATACCCAGCAGGATACGCAGCAGGGCGATGACCAGAAACACGCCGACGCCCACAGCCACCGACCAGATAATGACGTTGTTCTCAATGGCGGGCACCTGATTGGCCAGCACCTGCAGATCCGGCTCCGCCACAGTGATGATAATGCCGATGAGAAAGCTGATGCCCACGATGACCCATACCTTCTTGGAGCGGGTGATCTCGCTGCCCACCGCCTGTCCCAGCGGGATCATGGACATCTCCGACCCCAGTGTGAAAAGCCCCATGCCGCCGATGAGCAGCACACCGCCCAACAGAAACGCCATCATGGCGTTATTGGGTACCGGTGCGATGGTAAAGCCCAGCGCCAGCACGATCAGCATAATGGGCAGCACCGAGGTCAGCGACTCGTGCATGGGCTTTTTGTAGATGGAGAAAAAGCCCTGTGCCTTCTGCCGTTTTTTCCGCAAACGTGCCTGTTCTTCTTGTACCGTTCTTCTCGTCAAATTACCAATCCTTTCCCGAAAAAAATGGCGTATCTGTCCATTTTCGGGCAGATACGCACTGGTATCTTATGTAGATAGTATAGCAGATTTTTCCATGCGGCACAAGAGGAAAACTGTGAATAACCTGTTAAGTTTCACAAATTTCCCCCATACACTCTGTATGAAATGCTCAAAGCTCCTGCCGCGGCCCGGGCCGGTACTCCGCCGACCGCACCGCAAGCCGTATGCCGCCCGCCGACAGCTCGGTGAGCCGCGCCTGCAGGGCGTCCGCCCTCTCCGCCGGCAGCGACGCCGTCAGCCGGATGTCGGCGCCGTACTCGGTGCCGTCCACCGTGCCGCCCTGCGCCGTCACCTCCAGCTTCACCCGCTCCAGCATGGCATAGGAGCACGGGATGTCCACCACCGCCCATTTCCCCATCACCGCGTATCCAGCGGCGCACAAAGCGTCCCGCGCCCCCTTGGAATAGGCCCGTGTCAGCCCGCCGGCCCCCAGCAGGATGCCGCCGAAGTACCGCGTCACCACGCACACCACGTTGGTCACGCCCTCCCGCCGGAACACGTTGAGCATGGGCTGCCCCGCTGTGCCCTGCGGCTCGCCGTCGTCGCTGTACCGCACGGTGTTCTCCCCGATAAGATAGCACCAGCAGTTGTGCCGTGCGTCGTAATACTGCTTTTTCATCTGCGCGATGAAAGCCCGGGCGTCCTCCTCCGACTCCACCGGCAGCAGATGACTGATGAACCGGGAGCGCTTCTCCGCGAACTCGCTGTCCGCCGCCTGAAACGGTACGCGAAGCTTACCCATGCCGCACCTCCTTCTCCCAGTCCTCTCTGCTCACAGCGTAGTAACAGGTGGCCCGCTCCTCCCCGTCGCAGGCATAGCGGTACAGGCTCTCCGCGTCCGCCTCCCGCCAGGGCCGCAGCACCAGCCGCTCCGTCGTCCGCGTCATTCCCAGTCCTCCTTGGGCTCCACCCAACCCTCGATATAGTCCTTGAGCTGTCCCATAATGCGGGGCGTACACACCGCCGTCACATCCACCGTCTCGCCATAGGCCACGTTCTCCACCTTGGCCTCGCGGTACAGCCCGTCCAGCAGTCCCGTCCTGTCGTAGGGCAGATGGATGACCACCCGCTTGGTACCCTTATCCAGCTTCTTATCCACGGCCTCCAGCAGTGCGGGGATGCCCTCACCGGTTTTGGCGGAGATATACACCGCGTCCGCCTCCCGCTCCTGCTGGGCGGTAAAGGCCACGTCGCACTTGTTATATACCCGGATGCAGGGGATGCTCTCCGCCCCCAGCTCCCGGATCAGTTCGTCCACAATGCGGGCCTGCTCCCGCCACTCCGGGTTGGACACGTCGATGACGTGCAGCAGCAGGTCGGCATACTCCAGCTCCTCCAGCGTGGCCTTGAAGGCCTCCACCAGCTGATGGGGCAGCTTGCGGATAAAGCCCACTGTGTCGGAGATCACCACCTCCAGCGTATCGCTGACCGTCAGCAGCCGGGTGGTGGTATCCAGCGTATCGAACAGCCGGTCATTGGCGGGGATACCCGCGCCGGTGATAGCGTTGAGCAGCGTGGACTTGCCCGCGTTGGTGTAGCCTACGATGGCCACCACCGGGATCTCATTTTTCATCCGCCGCTGCCGCTGGGTGCTGCGCACCCGTCGTACCTCCTCCAGCTCCTCCTTCAGCTTGTCGATCTTCCGGCGGATGTGCCTCCGGTCCGTCTCCAGCTGCGTCTCACCGGGGCCCTTGGTGCCGATGGGCGAGCCGCCGGTGCCGCCCTGCCGCTCCAGATGCGACCACATGCCGATGAGCCGCGGCAGCAGATACTGGTACTGCGCCAGCTCCACCTGCAAGCAGCCCTCCTTCGTCTTGGCCCGCTGGGCGAAGATGTCCAGAATGAGGCCGCTGCGGTCCAGCACCTGCACGCCGCAAAGCTCCGTCAGTACACGTATTTGGGAGGGCGACAGGTCGTTGTCGAAGATGACCATGGTGGCGTCGCTGTTGTCCGCCATGCGCCTGACCTCCTCCACCTTGCCCTCGCCGATAAAGCTGTGGGGGTCGGGCTTCTCCCGGCTTTGAAGGATCGTCCCCACCGGCTCGCCGCCGGCCGTCTCCACCAGCGCGCCCAGCTCCGCCAGGCTCTCCTCGTCGGCGCTGTCCGCGCCCAGCACCGGGGAGCGCAGACCCACCAGCACCGCGTAATCCCGCTTGTTCTCCTTATTTTCCTCGATGGTCTTTCGTTCCATAGGCACTCCCCTGTCTGCATTTGTACATAGTATAGCGTATCTTCCGCCGTTTGTAAACAAACAAGACCCGCACCAAACGGTACGGGTCTTGTGATGTGACATGTCTCTTTTACTTGTCCAGACCGAAACGCTTGTTGAACTTAGCAACACGTCCGCCGGTATCCACCAGCTTCTGCTTGCCGGTGAAGAAGGGGTGACACTTAGAGCAGACTTCCACGCGAATATCCTTCTTCGTAGAACCTGTCTCAATCACATTACCGCAGGCGCATTTAATAGTAGTCTGCTGATAATTGGGATGGATTCCTTCCTTCATTGCTCATGTTCACCCCTTTCTGGTTCACTTGTCGCCGTGGTCGACCCACAAACGCAACTGTGATGATAGCACATATTTCCCGCAAATGCAAGCATTTTTCGCAGCATTTACAAAGAAATTTCCGCGCCGCAGGCGAAGAAGTACAGCACCCGCCGGGTCACGGGCTTCTCCATGATGCGGCTCAGGGCATCGCTGTACGCCTGCAGCTGCCCCCGGTACGCCTCTGCCCGCGCCGTGGCCTCCTGCGCCGTCACCCGGTCGGTCTTGAAGTCTGCCACCGTCAGCGCGCCGTCCTCCTCAAATACACAGTCCGCCACGCCCTGCAGAAGCATCTCCTCGCCCGCCGCGTCCCCGGCATAGCGCTCCGCCGGCATCAGCAGGGCGAAGCGGTACTCCCGCCACACCCGCGCCGCGCCCCGGATACGCGCCGCCAGCGGGGCGCGCAGAAACGCCGCGATGGCCTTCACATCCACCGCCTCCGCCTGTGCCGCCGTCAGCAGACGGCGCTGCGCCAGCGCCTGCACCTGCGCCGTCACCGCCTCCGCCGTGGGCGCGGTGTCCAGCGGCAGGTACTGCATCACCAGATGGATGGCCGTACCCCGCTCCGCAGCGGACAGCCCCCGCTTTTCCTGCAAGAACAGGGGCTTCTCCGGTGCGGCGGGCCTCCGTACCGTCTCCGTGCCCTCGGCGATCTCCTGATCCAGCTCCCGGCCCTTCAGCTGGGTGGCTGTGATCTTGGTGGGCACCGCCGTCACCGCCTGATGGGGGTACACGAACGCCAGCGCCGCCTCGTCCGGCCGGGTGTACGGCCTGACCGCCCGCTCCGCCGCCGCCGGCAGCGGCTGCGCCTGCGTCTCCTGACCACCCTCCCGCCACAGCCGGATCGTCCAGCTGTCCGGCAGCGGCGTCAGCACCTCCGGACGGATACCCGCCATCGCGTGGAGCGCCGCCGCGCCGTCGGTGTGCAGCAGGGACAGCAGCAGCCACTCCCCCGGCGAACCGGCGGCGGACACCGCCTCCGGCATCACCGGCGAGCCGGTCAGCGCCGTGAGATCCCGCAGCTTCTTCTCCATGTGCTTTCGGCAGTCCAGCAGGATCAGCTTCTCCTTGGCGCGGGTCATGGCCACATATAAAATGCGCATCTCCTCGGCCTTGGCCTCCCGCTCCAGCCGCAGCGCCAGCGCCGTTTTGGAGATGGTGCCGTACCGGATGCGCTTTTCGATGTCCACCCGCTCCGTACCCAGTCCCAGCTGGGGATGCACCAGCACCGGACGGTTCATATCCTGCTGGTTGAACTTCTTCTGCAGATCTGCCAGCACCACCACCGGGAACTCCAGCCCCTTGGAGCGGTGTACGCTCATGATCTGCACGCCCTCCGCCGCCTGCGCGGCGGACAGGCCCGGCGCGTCGCCCTTTTCCAGCAGCCGCCGCAGGTGGGTGATGAAGTCGAACAGCCCCGCCTTGCCGCCCTGCACCATCTGACGGGCGTAGTCGTACAGCGCCGTCAGCCGCGCCTGTCGCTGGGTTCCGTCGGCCATGGCCCCGAAAATGGCCATCACATGGCACCGGTCATAGATATACCATAGCAGCTCGTCCGCCGCCATCTCCCGTGCCGCACGCCGCAGCTCGTCCAGCAGCGCCAGAAAGTCCCGCGCCGCCTGTCCCTCGTCCCGACACAGTGCATCGTAATAGTCCCCCTCCGGCTGTAAGGCCCGGATGGCCGCCAGCTCATCTGGGCACAGCCCCACCAGCGGCGAACGCAGCACCGCGATAAGGGGCACGTCCTGCCGCGGGTTGTCCACGATCTCCAGCAGCGACACCGTGACGGCGATCTCTATCGCGCCGAAGAAGTCGTCGCTCTCCCCGCCGCCGCAGGGGATGCCCTCCCGTGCCAGCGCGGCGGTAAAGGCTCGCATCCGCGACCGGGGCGAGCGCATGAGGATCACGATGTCCTCCGGCCGCACGGGCCGCATGACGCCGCCCTCCCCCTGCACGGGGAAGCCCTCATCCAGCAGCTGCCGGATGCGCCGGGCCGCGAAGCGGGCCTCCGTCTCCGTCCGGTCAAACCGCTGCTCCGGCGTGTCCTCCACGCTGATGACGTGCATCTCCGTCTCCCGGCCCGCCGCCTCGGCATAGTAGTCCGCGCCGAAGTACAGCCGCTCCTCCGCCGTGTAGTCCATCTCGCCCATTTCCCGGGACATGATGTCCGCGAACACGGTGTTGGCGGCGTCCAGCACCTCCCGCCGCGACCGGAAGTTGCGGCTGAGCACCATGCGCCGGGGCTGGCCCTCCGCCGCCTTCGCCGCATCGGCAAACTGCCGGTACTTCCCTAAGAATATGGTGGGGTCTGCCAGCCGGAACCGGTAGATGCTCTGCTTCACGTCCCCCACGGTAAACAGGTTTCGTCCCTCCTTGGAAATGGCTTGGAAGATACAGTCCTGCACCTCGTTGGTGTCCTGATACTCGTCCACCATGATCTCCTGATACCGCTGGGACACCTGCCGCGCCAGCTCCGTGGGGCTTCCGTCCGCCTGACACAGCAGCGTCACGGCGTAGTGCTCCTGATCGGAAAAATCCATGGCGTTGCGCCGCACCTTCTCCGCCTGATACCGCTGGGAGAATCGCTCCGTCAGCCGCAGCAGCGCCAGCATGGCCGGTGCCGTGGCCCGCAGGTCGTCCAGATGGTCTGTCTCCGGCACCTGATACGGGGCTGACAGCTTCTTCATCTCCGCCCTGCACTTCTTCGCCACCGCCTGCGCCGCCGCCTTGGCCTCGGCGTACTCCTCGCCCCGCACCGCGCCCAGCTTCCCCAGCACCGGCTGTACGCGGCCCATGGCCTCCCAGCCCTCCCCGGCCGCCTGCTCATACTGCCGCAGCTGCGCCGCCGCTTCCAGAAACCGCCCGGCATAGGCATTGTACACCGTCTCACAGTCTCCCATGGCCTCCACAGCCCGTTCCAGCTGCTTTGCCCAGAAAAGTGCCTTTCGGACGGTATCCTCCATCACTGTCCGGCCATATACACTGTCAGCCAGACGATCCGGCAACTGCCGCCAGCCCTCCGCCGCCTGATGCAGCCACTGCGCCGGATACGGGTGGCTCTGAATCTTCTCGTGCAGCTCCAGCACCAGCTCCGCCAAAGCCCGGTCGTCCCGGCCCGCACCCAGCGTCCCCGCCAGCAGCTCGAACTCCCTGTCACCACCCTCGATGTCCTGATAAAACGCCTCCAGCGTCCGCTCCAGTGCCCGGTCCTTCAGGAGCCTGGCCTCCGCCTCGTCCAGCACCCGGAAGTCCGGGGTCAGGCTGCGCCCGTCCACCGGCTCCAGCAGATGGATGTGCTCCCGCAGCAGCGCCGCGCAGAAGGCGTCCACCGTCTTGATGTCCGCCTGATACACCCGGAACATCTGCCGCCGCAGGTGCCGGTCCTCCGGCGTTGCCGCCACCCGCGCCGCCAGCTCGGCGGCCAGACGGGCCCGCAGCTCCGCCGCCGCCGCCCGCGTATAGGTGATGATGAGGAAATCGTCCACGTCGCACCGCTCCTGCGTCAGATAGGAGAACACCCGCTCCACCAGCACCTTGGTCTTGCCGGAGCCTGCGGCGGCGGATACCAGCAGACTGCCGCCCCGGTCAAAGACCGCCGCGTGCTGCTGCTCTGTCAGCTTCAGTTCAGCCATGCTGCTCCACCTCCCTGTCCACCACCTGCCAGAACTCCTCCGGCGTGGTCTTTCTCAGATAATGCGGCTTGTCCCGGCTCTCGTCGAACCAGCACGCCGCCTGAAACGCGCACCATGCGCAGGCGCTGTCCTGCGGCCCGCGGGTGCAGGGGTCGGCGTCGATGTTGCCGTCCCCGATCTCCCGGGCCACCCGGTGCAGCAGGCTGTCGATGTACCGCGCCATCTTGCCCATCTGGGCCGCGTTCACCACCACGCTGGACAGCAGCCCCTGCACCGTGCCGTCCTTCGTTGTGCCCACCGGCAGATAGCACGGCGCGTCCAGCGCGCTGTGCTCCATGGCCGTCAGCACCTCCGGCTCGCCCAGCAGCATACCGGTGCGCCGCAGCTCCCGCCGCAGCATATCCTCCAGCTTGTCCGGCGGCACGGCCCGATCCGCCCGCAGGATGATGTCCCGCGCCGGCATGTACAGCACGCCCGCCGGCTCCACCGGCCTGCCGAAATAGGCCCCGCCCTCCTTCTGCAACGTGAACAGGTACAGCAGCATCTGGATGCCCAGACCGTACCGCACGTCCGTCAGATCAAAGGCCTTTTTGCCAGTCTTGTAGTCCACCACCCGCAGATATAGCCTGCCGTTCTTGATCCAGCCGTCCACGCGGTCGACCTTGCCGCCCACGGAGAGTGTCGTGTTGCCCTCCGTCACCGTCACCGCCGGCAGCTGCCCGTCCTTCCCGCCGAAGCCCAGCTCAAAGGCCACGGGGCGGAAATCCGACACCGCCATTTCGTCCGCGATATTCTCCACGATGGCGCAGGCCGTCTCCCGCAGCCGGGAGAACAGGTACCGGAACCGGGCGCTTTTCCCCGCGTAGCCGTCGATCTGCGTCCGGGCATACTCGTCCACATAGTGATGCACCAGCCGCCGCAGCGCCGCCCTGTCCACCCTTCCGTAGCCGCCCCGGTCACAGATGTCCCGGTTCACGTTCTCCAGCAGATAGTGGATGAACGTACCCACCTCCGGTGCCTCGAACCCGGCGCTGGTGCGCTCCTTCGCCCGCAGGCCGTACTCCATGAAATACCCGAAATGGCAGCTTTTCAGCCGGTCGATGCGGGACGCGGACATGGCGATGCGCCGCCCGTACAGCGTCTCCACCGCCTGCGGCGACAGCCTGCCCCGGCCCATGGCCCGGGTCTGCTCCATCCGTGCCAGCAGCGGCGCCTCCCCGTGCTCCGCGAAGTACCGCCACAGCGGCCCGCCCGGCTCCTGCCCCGCCAGTGCCAGCGCCGCAGACGGCAGCTCCCGCCGATAGCCGCCGTCCTCCCGCTCGACGGTCACCTGCGGAAAGATCCGGGCGATGCGCCCCACCGCGAAGGAAGGCAGCAGCTGACCGCCCGCCCCGTCCGTCACCGGCCACGTCACCGTCAGGGACGCCGTGGGCTGGGCCAGACACGCATAGATGTTCTGCAATTCCGCGCTGAGGGGATCGAACGTGGCATCGGACAGCAGAATGCCCCGCTGCTGCAGAAGCGCCCGCTCCTGCGCATCCAGCAGGCCGCCCCCCTGCTCCACCGTGGGCAGCACATTGTCGTTGGCCCCCAGCAGAAAGAGGTGCCGTACCGTGTGCCGGTCGTTCCGGGTGATGGGCGTCACCTTCACCTGATCCAGCGTGGCGGGGATGGTGGCCACGGCGTACTGGCTCAACACCAGCCGCAGGAGGCGGGCGAACTCCTGCCCGTCCACCTCCACGTCCCCCAGCAGCTCCACGAACTGATCCAGCACACCGCAGAAGATGCTCCACAGCTGCCGGTACTCCTCCGCCAGCTGCACCTGCCCGTCGTCATACAGCGCCGCCGTCTGCCGTTCCAGTGTCTCCGGGACGCCCGCCGACTCGGCAAACCTGTAAAGCACTTCTGCTTTATCCCTTACCGTTTCACCGGCTTTCAGTCCCTCGCTGAGATCATAAAACAGCCCGCGTACCCGGCGGCGCACGGCGTTGACCTCCGCCAGCCGCTGCCGCCGCACCTCGTTTAATTCCGCGCCGTAGCCATCGGGACTGGCCGTCCAGTCCGTCTCTCGCAGCCACATGGCGCCTCGGATCTCCCACCGGATCACATAGTTCTCCAGCACGTCGCACTCTGCTGCCGTGATCCCGGCCATGCCGGTCTTGAGACAGCGGAACACGTCCTCATATTCAAACCCGCCGGTAACGGCGTCCACCGCTGACAGCAGCATGGTCAGCACCGGCTTCTCCAGAATGTCGCTGCGGCGGCTGATGTAGGCCGGGATGCCGTCCCGGCGGAACACCGCCTCCAGCAGCGGGCCGTACACCTCCATGTTCCGGGCCGCCACGCCGATGTCCCGCCAGCGGCAGCCCTCCCGTGCCAGCCGCCGCACCTGCGCCGCCACGAACTCCACCTCGGAGAACGCCGTCTCCGCCTGATACAGCCGCACCGGCGGCTCCTCCCCCTGCCACGGCTCCTCGCCGCCGAAGAAGCAGCGCTCCAGATGCGCCAGCGCACCATCGTTTTTACTGACAAGCACTTCCACTGTACACTTACTGTGTGCCAATGCCGCCATGCGCTTCAGTCGCTCCCGCTGCCGCAGCGCGTTCTGGAACAGCTGCGGGTCGGACTCATCCCCCAGCAGCGTCACCGTCAGGCTCTCCGCCTGTCGCAGCGCCGTGGCCAGAATATCCTCCTCCACCCGGTTGAAGTAGGAGAACCCATCCACATACACGTCCTTGCCCGCCAGATAGTCCGATGCAGGCAGCGCATCGCACAGCTTCTGCACCCGCGACCGGGCATCGAACCCGTCGCCCCGCAGCCGTGCGTCGTAGGCGCCGTAGATCAGCGCCGCCGACCGCAGCTTCTCCCCGGCCGCGCCGTCCATATCCGCCACCTGCGCCATCAGCTGCTCCGGCGTCACCCGGTAGGCATACAGCTCATCGGCCAGCGCCACCAGCTGCCGCAGAAACGCCGGCCGCTGAGAGGGCCTTGCGAACACCGTCAGCCGCCCGCTGACCTCCTGCAGCGCCCGCCGCATGGTCAGCAGCTTGCCGCCGTTGTCCAGCGTCACGTCCGCCAGACCGCCCACCTGCCCCAGCACCCGCGTGGCCAGGTTCCGGAAGCTCAGCACCTCCGCGTCCCGGCTGGCGGTGGGGCCGCAGGCACGGCACAGATCCAGCTCTGCCTCATGGGATGCGTGCTCCGGCACCAGCAGCACCTGCGGCCGCTGCCCCCGCCGCTTTTCGATGGTTTCCAGCACCAGCCGGCTCTTACCGGCCCCGGCCCGGCCCATCCAAATCTGCAATTCCATGCCGCATCCCTCCGTGCATCCTTTTTCAGGGGTATTATACCGTATCCACTGTCCAAAAGAAAGGACATTTCCCGCCCCCGCGAAAAAAAGAGCGCACCCGCCGGTGCGCCCTTTCCTTCGCTTTTTACTTTTCGCCGCATAGCTGCCGCCGCAGGACGTCCCGGTTCTCCTCCGTCACCGTGACCACCCGCACCCGCGGGTGCGCCGCCACGCGGCGCAGGAACGCGCTGTCCGCCTGCTGCAAAACGCCGTATACCGGCTTTTCGCCGTCCAGCGCCGCCAGCACCGCCGCCTGAAACCCCTGTGCCGCCGCCTCCGAGGGCCCCAGCTCGTCCATCACCACGATGTCGCATCCCGCCGTATCCGCCAGCGCCGCCGGGCCTAGCAGGTCGAACCGCTCCGGCCGCCGCTCCCCGCAGAAGCATACCAGATTCGCAGGCGACGGCTGCTCGTCCTCCGCCGCCTGCAGCAGATGGATGGAGGGGCGATCGAACACGCCGGTCACCCGCCGGGTAAAAAAGCCGCCCAGCCGCTTCCCGCCCAGCAGCGCCCGCAGCAGCGTGGACTTGCCCACGCCCTTCCGCCCCGTCAGAAACAGGTGCTCAGTGCATGGGGCAGCCATGGTGCTCCTCCCCGCGGGCCTCCCTCCGGGTGGCTCGTACAAGGATCATCTCCCCGGTGATGGACACGGCGATCTCCTCCGGCGTCACGGCCTTGATGGCGGTGCCCACCGGCGTGTGGACAAAGGCGATGGCCTCCTCGGCGATGCCCGCCTCCCGCAGCCGCTGGTTGACGAAGGCCGTTTTCTTCCGGGAGCCGATGACGCCCACATAGGCCGTCTCCCCCCGCAGCACCTGCACCTGCGCCTGAAAATCGTACTCGTGGCCGTTGGTCATGATGACCACATAGTCCTCCGGACTCACGGTGAGATAGTCACGGATGCGGGTAAAGTCGCCGCAGATGACCAGATCCGCCTGCGGAAACCGCTCCCGGGTGGCGAACTGGGGCCGGTCGTCGAATACCACCGGCCGGAACCCCACGGTACACAGCAGCGGCACCAGCGCCCTTGCGATGTGCCCCGCGCCGAAGATCACCGCCCGTTCCCCAACGGGCAAGGGCATCGTAAAGCAGTTATCCTTGTCAGCTTCATCATCCGTCAGATAGGGCATCTCCCCGTCCAGCGGCTGCACCAGCCAGCCCTTTTCCCGCACGGATACCCGCCGCAGCACCTCCGCCGCCAGCGTGTCCCACGCCTGCTCCTCCACGGGGATGCGCCGGAAGTACACGGTCACGTCGCCGCCGCAGACCATGCCGGTGCTCTGGGCGCTGCCGTCCCGCCGCAGGCGAAGCTCCCGCGTTTTGCTGCGGACGCCGCCGGCCAGCATCTCCTGCGCCGTGGCAATGGACTGGCCCTCCACGGCGCCGCCGCCGATGGTACCGGCCAGCAGACCGTCCCGGTCCACCAGCATCTGGCTGCCCCTGCCCCGGGGCGCGGAGCCGTCGTCCCAGATGATGGTGGCCAGCACCGTGTCATGCTTCTTCTCCCGCTGGTACACCAGCGTCTGAAAAATGGTGTTCATGGACTCTCCTTCCGCCGCACAGGCGGCTCGTTCACGAACACCCGGCGGCTGCCTTCAGCCGCCGGGTGTTCTTTGTTTTCGCTTACGCCGCCGCGTCCTCCGCGGGCAGGGAGTTGGCCACCAGCGCGTCATACTGCGCCCGGGTCAGCTCACAGTGGTAGAACATCTGGAAGTAGCTGCTGACCTCGGTGTACAGGTCATGATCCACCGCATCAGGATACAGCACGGTGGTCATCCACATCATGCCCAGCAGGCGCTGGACACTGGGCGGGAAGCCCATCCAGTTGTAGGGTCCCATGGGAACCTCGTAGTACGCGCCGTTCTTGATGGCGGTGAGGGTCTGCCAGTTTTCGTTGTCAGCCACGGTGTCGTAGATGCTGCCGGGGGCGAACAGGATCACATCGGGGTTCCAGCTGAGGATCTGCTCCATGTCCACCTCGTTGCCGGTGCCCTTGCCGGACGGCTCATCCACCACGGCCAGATTGTTGGCCAGCATGTCAATGACCTCGGCGTGATAGGAGCCCTGTGCGATGACGTTCAGCCCCTCGTCGCCGGTGATGTAAAGGATATTCGCCTTCTCCACGCTGTTCGCGATCTCCACAGCGCGGTCATAGGCGAAGCGGCAGTAGTCCGCCAGACCCTGCGCCTCGTTGGGCATTGCCAGGAGGTCACCCAGCATGGCGTATGTATCGTCCATAGAGGCGAGGTATGCGTCAATGTGGACGAAGGGGATGCCGGTCTGCTCCTGCAGGCCGTCCATGTCCTCGGCGATGCTGCCCTTGGGCTCGCCCACGTCAATGACCACGTCGGGGGCGGCGGCCAGCAGCGTCTCCAGATTCATCTCACCCTTGCCGCCGTAGAGCTGGCCCAGCAGGGGCAGATCGTAGTATCTGGTGTCCAGGAACTCCGCGGCGCTCTCGTCCCACGCATTGGCAATGCCCACCAGCTTGTCGGGAGCCAGCGCGAACACCACGATCTGGGCCAGCGGGCCGGAGATGGCGACCTTCTCCACGTTCACGGGCACCGTGACCTCGCGGCCGCAGGAGTCCTTGAACACACGGGTGGCGTCCTCTGTCACGGGGGTATCCCGACTGTCGCCGCCGTCATCCGCGGGCTTGGCGCCGCAGGCGGACAGGGAGACGGACATCACCAGCGCCAGCAACAGCGCTATCCATTTTTTTCCATCCATTGTCGTTTCCTCCCGATAATTTCATTTATTTCCGGTTAATTGCAGATCATATTTCCGGTTGACGCCCCTCTTGAATTTTTGCCGCGTCAAAAACGAGGATCCCCGCCGGACGCAGGCTCGGCAGCCGCCACGGGAACTCACTGTCCCCCGTCTCCTCCAGCCGCTCCCGGAGCAGCGCGTCCGTGATGAGGGACACATCGTCCCGGCGGCGGTACACCTCAAAAAAGCGGCGGGCGTCCTCCCAGCTGCGGAAGGGCTGGTCGAAGCGGAACGCCGTCCGCTTCAGCTCATAGGGGATGCCCAGCTCAGACAGGCGGCGGCAGGCGGCGTCTACGCCGTGGGTGCCGCCCAGCGGCTGCTTCGTCACGGTGAAGCGGTGGTCGGTCTGGTCGCGCTTGACGGCAATGACCGTGCCCCGGCACCGGGCCGCCGCCACGGACAATATCTCGTCCATACTGCCGAAGAAGCAGAACACCATGGCGTCATAGGGCTTTGCGGGGCGGTGGGTGAACACATCGGCGCACAGCGGCGTCACGTTTTCGATGTGCCGCGCCGCCAGTTCCCGCCGCAGCACCGCCAGCGCGGCGTCGTCCCGCTCTGCCGCCGTGATATGGCGGACATGGGGCGCCAGCGCCAGTGAGAGATAGCCAAGGCCGCAGCCCGCGTCGCACACCGCGTCATCCGGGTGTAGATAGGGCAGCAGCTCCGACGCCAGACGCCGGTGGAAGTCGGTATGTCCGGCGGCGTCGGCCATGAAGCGGATCATGTCATCCGTCCAGCGCAACATCGTCCTCCCCTCCCTTCGGCACGATGGCGGGGCCGTGCTCTGTTTCCAGCATCGCCGCGTCCACGCCGTAGAGACGGTGCAGCAGCTCTGCCGTCAGCATATCCTTTGTTGCACCGAATGCGGCAACTCCGCCGCCGGACAGCGCCAGCACCCGGTCGGCGAAGCGCAGGGTGTGCTGGGGGTCGTGGGTGGAGAGGATGACCGTATAGCCTCGGCGGGTCAGCGCCTTCACGCAGCGCAGCACCCGCAGCTGGTTGCCGTAGTCCAGTGAGGACGTGGGCTCGTCCATCACCAGAATGTCCGCCTGCTGGCACAGCGCCCGGGCAATGAGCACCAGCTGCTGCTGACCGCCGGACAGCTCCGAAAAGCTGCGGGCGGCCAGCTGCGCCACGCCCAACTGCTCCAATGCGGACATGGCCCGCCCCTCCTGCTGCGGGGACGGAGCGCGGAACGGCGACAGCTGACGGGTCAGCCCCATCAGCGCCGTGTCCAGCACGGAATAGCCGAAGGTGGGGCGGTGTATCTGAGGAATGTAGGCAATATGAGCCGCCAACGCCCGTTGACCCAATGTCCGGGCGTCCCGGCCATCCAGCAGAATGGCGCCGCCATAGTCCGGCAAACCGCCGAGGATACAGCGGAACAGGGTGCTTTTCCCCGCGCCGTTGGGTCCCAGAACAGACAGCAGCTCCCCCGGCTCCGCCGTAAAGGACACGTTTTGCAGGGCGGTGTGTCCACCGCGATAGGTGTAGGACAAATCGTTGACCGTCAGCTTCACGGGCGCTCCTCCCCCCTTACCATCAGATAGACGAAGAAGGGCGCGCCCACAAAGGCCGTCAAAATGCCGATGGGGATCTCCACTGCCGTCAGGCAGCGGGCAAAATTGTCCACCAGCAGCAGGAACGCCGCGCCGAATACCATGGACATGGGCAGCAGATACCGGCAGTCGTTGCCAACCATCCGGCGGCTGAGGTGTGGGATCACCAGTCCCACCCAGCCGATCATGCCGGAGACGGAGACGCTGGCGGCGGTGAGCACCGTGGCGCTGAGGATCACCATCGGCCGGAGCCGGTCGGTGTTGACCCCCATGGAGCGAGCCTCGTCCGCTGACAGGGTCAGCAGGTTCATGCGCCAGCGCAGGAGCAGCAGCGGCACCAGTCCCACGGCGATGCAGACGGCGGCAAAGCCCACTGTTTTCATCCGTGTGCCGGACATGCTGCCCATGAGCCAGTAGGTAATTTGGGGCAATTGGTTGCTGGGGTCGGCCACCAGCTTTATGTAGGACGTACCGGCGGAGAACAGGGAGCCCACCATGATGCCGGCCAGCAGGATGCTGACCACGCGGCTGCCCCGGGTGCGGCTGCCGATGAGGTACACCAGCGCCACCGTCAGCAGGCTGGCCAGAAAGGCGAATACCGTGACCATCACATTGCTCTGCCCCGTCAGGATCGCCAGCGCCGCGCCGAAGCAGGCGCCGGAGGAGGCCCCCAGAATGTCCGGCGCGGCCATGGGGTTCTGGAACACCGTCTGATAGCCGGCGCCGGCGGCGGACAGAGCGCAGCCCACCAGACACGCCAGCAGGATGCGGGGCATGCGGACGTTCCACACGGCGATGGCCATGTTGTCCGTCCACGTCTGGGTCAGGGGGAACAGGCGGGACAGCAGGATGCGCACCACCTCGCCCAGCGGCACGTCGTACCGCCCCCAGACGAAGGACAGCAGGAACAGGAGCAGCAGCGCCAGTGCCATCAGGCACACCCGCCGCAGCGGACGGCTGCGGTATGCTTCCATGCGGACGCCTCCTCTCCCGTAAAATGCGTTCTCCATTTTACAGGATAACGGGGTAAAATGCAAGGGAAAGCGTGCGGCATTGTCGGATTCTTGTGCGGCATCGCTCATTTACCCAGCCACTGGCGCAGCCGCTCCCACAGCTCCAGCGAGCGGAAGCGCAGGATGTAGCCTGTGCCATCGCCGGTCATCAGGGACACATCGTCCGCCGTCAGGCCACTGCTGCGCGCCGTCTCCTCCAGATCGCAGGCGGCGGCGGTACACAGGGGCGGGTACACCACGCACCACCAGTTGCGGCCCTCCCCCGCCCCGATGACCACCCGGAGGGCCAGATATTCCCCGGCGGGCAGGGCGAAGCCGTCGTATGTCTTGAGAGGAAACTCCGTTTCCTCCAGCGAGACGGAGACGGGATAGGCGCTGCCCCGCGCTGCCAGCGCCGACGCGGCGGCGTCCCCCATGGCGGGCAGGGCGTCGGTGAGCCGGCGGCGGGCGTCGGCCATGTCGGCGGACTGGCGCAGGATGTCCTCGGCGCGGCAGAGCACCGCGTCCCGGACGTGGAGCTTCAGGGTCTGGTCGGCGTCGCTGTCGGAGTTGGCGATGACGTGGAGCCGGATCATCCTCTCCTGCAGATCATCCTGCCGGCGGAGCGACCACGCGCCCCAGAGCAGCGCGGCTGCCAGCGCCAGCAGCAGCGCCAGCTCAAATGTGTGATATTTACGCATAAAAACACCGTCCTATGTAGGAATTTCCTACATTCTGGACGGTGTTTTCGTATTTTATACAGGGCGGGTCACAAAAGTCAGCGGCCACTGCTGCCGCAGAACGTCGGCAGCGGCGCGGGCGGCGTCCTCCCGGTCGAACAGGCCAAACACGGCGCTGCCGCTGCCGCTGAGCTGTGCGCCCAGCGCGCCATGGGTCAGCAGCGCGTCCCGGATGGCCCACACGGCGCTGTCCGGCGGTACGACCCGCTCAAAGCTGTTGTACAGCGCGGCGGCCACGGCGCGAATATCCCCGGCTGTGAGGGCCTCGGTCATGCGATCGGGACGGGGCGGCTCCTGCGGCAGCCCGTCCAGACGGCGGTACATCTCCGGGGTGGCAAAGCCCTCCGGAGGCTTGACGATGACGAACCAGCCCCCCCGCAGCGGGGGCAGCCGCTGGGGGCGCTCCCCCCTGCCGGTGCAGCGCCGCGTGCCGCCCCGGATGAAGAACGGCACATCGCTGCCCAGCTTCGCACCCATGCGCTCCAGCATCTCGTCGGGCATACCCGGCGCACGGAACAGCCGCAGCGCCAGCAGCACGGCGGCGGCGTCGCTGCTGCCGCCGCCCAGTCCCGCCTGAGACGGGATGTGCTTTTCCAGCTCAAAGCGCAGATCCGGCACGGGGCGGCCCGTCTCCGCGAAGAACAGGCGGGCCGCGCGGAGCACCAGATTGCTCTCATCCGCCGGTATGGCGGGGTCGGTGCAGGTCATGGACAGACCGCCCTCACCGGCGGTGAGACACAGCGTGTCGCACAGATCCACGGTCTGCATGACGGTGGACACCTCGTGGTAGCCGTCATCGCGGCGGGCGCCCACAGTGAGGGTGAGGTTCACCTTGGCGTAGGCGTGTGAGGTCACTTTCATAAAGACTCCTCCCGGCAAAAAAGCGCCCAACGGGCGCTTTTTTGTGTGTGGTCACTTGACGATCTTACGGGCCTCGATGTAGTAGCGCTTATCCTGCGCGTGACCCATGGAGAAGGTCTTGCGGGGCAGCACGCCGTCGGCCATGACGGTCTTGAACAACTGCTCCTTGCCCATGGCGGGCAGTAGGAAGCCCATGTTGCCGGGCTTGCCGCCCAGCTCGCGGGTCACATCGTCGCCGTGGATGTAGTCCACCTCGCCGCCGTTGTCCTTCAGATACTGGTCGATGACGCCCTGCAGGGTGCCCACGGCCAGCTGTACCCTGGGATCGGGGACGGTGATGAAGTGGCTCTCGCCGTTCCAGACGAACTCGATGGTGTGGCCGTCGCCCTTGCCCTCGTAGGCGTTGGGATAGGCGGCGCGGAAGGCGTCCATGAACTTCTGGTGATCCACGCCGAACAGTACCCGGTGGATGGGCTCGAACTGCAGGGCGTCGTCGTGGTTGTTTACAACCTCCACCAGCGCAAAGCGGGCGGGCAGGGCCAGATACTCCTCGGGGGTCTTGCCCTTCTTCTGCTCCTCGTAGCAGGCCTTGGCGGTAGCCAGAGAGTGGTTGCCGTCGCCCACGGCGAACAGCAGGGGCGCCACGCCGGACACACCGTACTTCTTCTGCATGGCGCCGTCGGTGGTCAGGCCCTCCAGCGAGGCGGCCACGGCGTCGATCTGCTTGTCGGACAGCTTGTAGCCGGTGATGTGGCCGCCGTTCTGCATCAGGTCGAAGTCATAGAGCTTCTCCATGGTACCGGCGGCAGCGGTCAGCGGCTCGATGACGGTCTTGTCAGGGTCGTCAATGAGCAGCATGACGTGGGGCAGCTCGATGGGGGCGTTGCGGCGGACGCGGGCGCGGGGCGGAATGCGATCCAGCACCGTACCCTCGGTGGCGCGGATCAGCGCGCCGGAGCCGGGGGTGAAGTCGTAAGCGTCCAGATCCACCATACCGATAAGGCCGTGGCGGATGCGTCCGTCGGACTGCTGGCGCTCGACGTAAATCAGGGAGTCGGTCAGCGTTTCAAACACGCCGTCGGCCATGTACTTGCGCATGGCGGCGTTGATATCGTCAATGTACTCGTCCACGTTGGGGGCCTTCAGATTGGCCTCGGGCAGGATGAGACGCAGCGTGGAGGGTGCGTCGCCCACCTTCTCCTCCACCGCCTGCCAGTACTCCGGCTCGGAGGTGAACTGGTCGCAGGCCACCACGGCCCACTTGGTCATGTCCTGCTCCTTGGGCAGCAGGATGTCGGCGGGATAAAAGCCCAGCTTTTCAAATTTCTTGTTCATGGTGTTCCTCCTGTTTTTCATCAAAAGGTGCGCAGTGATGTTCCTATTTGTCATAGTACCAAAATTCCCCGTCATTTGCAATCGGTTTTCAAATTTTTTCAGGGCCGCTGACAAATTTTTTGTGCATAACCGGCGGACAGGCGGAAACAATACGGGAGAAAGCAGTCTTGACACAAGGAGGGACTTTCATGAAGATCGTAGACCGCATCGCGCTGATCCTCGTCATCATCGGCGCGCTGAACTGGGGCGGCGTGGGGCTTTTCAGCTTCGACTGCGTGGCCTTCCTGTTCGGCGGGCAGACCGGCGCCGTCAGCCGCGTCATCTATACGCTGGTAGGCATCGCGGGTCTGTGGTGCATTACCCTGCTGTTCCGCGAGGACGGAACGGAGAACACATAAGCATCCCACCCGCATCCACGCAAAAAAGACCGCCCGTGGGCGGTCTTTTTGCATGGGTTCACGTCCGCAGCAGCGACAGGAAAGAGTACAGCAGGGCCGCGATGGGCGCGGCAACGACGATGACGTACAGCAGCACCGTCCGGCCGGCGGCACGGTGCAGGCACTCCTCGTAGGACATATCGTCCCACTTCTCCGGGGATAGGACGCCATGGAACAGCACGCGATCCACGGCGAAGCAGGCCGCCGCCACCAGCGCCGCGGCGGCCGCCAGCTTCTGCCAGAACAGCAGGCCGGTGTCCTTCAGCGCCGCCAGAAACGGCAGCGACAGCAGGAAGCCCAGATTCATGGCGGCGGTGGACGTCTGCCCTTTCCGGTGCAGCTTTGCGTTCTCGGTGAGCTCCGGCAGGCGGGGCGGCGGCACGGCGTCCGGGCGGGTGCTGCGCATGACGCACAGGCCGCCCCAATCGCAGACCTCCTCCCAGCCGTTGTCGCGGCGAAGCTGGTAGAGCAGCTGGATGTACTTATAGGATCCGATCTCCCCAACCAATTTGGCAAGACGGGGATCCTCCGGCAGGGTCAGGCTGTTGGGCATGGGACGGTCCAGCGCCGGGGGCGCTGTGAGACGGCCCTCCTCCAGACGGAGGAACAGCTCGTCCAACTCCTGCGGGGCCGCGCCCTCCGGGAACAGGGCGTAGATCTGGCCGCCGGGCGCGGCGGGGACGAATACCGCCTTTACGCCCTTGATGGTCTGCAGCACCCAGCCCCTGTCGGACATGTCCCGCAGCCAGCGGAGAAAATACGCCGTCTGCCACGGCGCGAATGGGATCACTCTGCGCATCGCGTTACCCCCTTTCTGGTCACATCATACCAGATGGCGGAAAAAATGTCCATCAACTTCAGGTTGCGCGGCAAAAAAAGCGAAAAATTTCGCGCAACCTCAGGTTGCGCGGGACAAATACGGCGGCAGAGGTTGCTTTTTTGCGGGGCGTGTGGTAAGATGGAAAAAAATAAGAAGGGAGTTGAGAGGATGAACCTGTTTTCCTGCTGAATCACGGCACGATACGGTATCGGGCGGCGATGACCGCTCTGTTCGTTGTGCCTTTCGCGGGAAATCGGGGAAGCTCTCGGCTCCGTACATGGTCACGCCCTGCCCTCCGGCGGGGGAACGTGTGCGCTTATGGCTGCGGAGATGGTTTCCCGCAGCCATTTTTTCGTATAGGAGGCATGACCATGTCCATTATTAAAGTATCCGACCTCACGTTCTGCTACGAGGGCAGCTACGACAACATCTTTGAAAACGTCAGCTTTCAGCTCGACACCAACTGGCGGCTGGGGCTGACGGGCCGAAACGGGCGCGGCAAGACCACGCTGCTGCGGCTCTTGCAGGGGCAGTACCCCTATCAAGGCACGATACACGCCAGCGTGGGCTTTGACTACTTCCCCTTCGACGTGCCGGACGCGGCGCAGTCCCCCATGGAGCTGCTGGCGCGCATCTGCCCGGATGTGCCCCCGTGGCGGTTTCTGCGGGAGCTGGCGCCGCTGGAGATGTCCGAGGACGCGCTGTACCGGCCGTTTTCCACGCTGTCCGGGGGTGAGCAGTCCAAGCTGCTGCTGGCGATGCTCTTTTCCCGGGAAAACCGCTTCCTGCTCATCGACGAGCCCACCAACCACCTCGACCGCACGGGCCGGGAGCTGGTGAGCCGGTATCTCAGCGGCAAAAAGGGGTTCCTGCTGGTGTCCCACGACCGGGCGTTCCTGGACGGCTGCGTGGATCACATCCTGTCCATCAACCGAAGCAGCATCGACATCCAACGAGGGAATTTCTCCTCGTGGTACGAGAACAAGCAGCGGCAGGACGCCTTTGAGCTGTCCCAGAACCAGCAGCTGAAAAAGGAGATCGGGCGGCTGCAGGAGGCGGCGCGGCAGTCCAGCGTGTGGGCCGACAAGGTGGAGGGCTCCAAGATCGGGAAAAACTCCGCCAAGGTCAGGGGCACCGCCGACGCCATGGGCGGCCGCGCCTATATCGGCGAGCAGTCCCGGCGGATGCAGCAGCGGCGGAAGAATCTGGAGCGGCGGCAGCAGACCGCCATTGAGGAGAAGTCCGCGCTGCTGAAAAACATCGAAAGCAGCGAGGTGCTGAAGCTGCACCCGCTGACACACCACGCCCGCCGGCTGGTGACGCTGCGGGACGCGGCCATCGACTACGGCGGCGGGCCGGTGTGCAGCGGCGTGTCCTTCACCGTGGAGCAGGGCGACCGCGTGGCGCTGTGCGGCCCCAACGGCTGCGGCAAGTCCAGCATCCTGAAGCTGCTGTGCGGGCAGGACATCCCCTGCACCGGGACGCTGGAGACGGCCAGCGGCCTGACCGTCTCCTATGTGCCGCAGGACGCCGCCGGTCTGCGGGGCGGGCTGCGGGACTACGCCGCCGGGTACGGCATCGACGAGAGCCTGTTTATGACCATCCTGCGGAAGCTGGGCTTTGCGCGGGTGCAGTTTGAAAAGGACATGGGCGACTACTCCGCCGGACAGAAGAAAAAGGTGCTGCTGGCCCGGAGCCTGTGCCAGTCCGCGCATCTGTACGTCTGGGACGAGCCGCTGAACTACATCGACGTCCTCTCCCGCATCCAGCTGGAGGAGCTGCTGACGGCGTTCCGGCCCACGCTGCTGTTTGTGGAGCACGATCGCGTGTTCTGTGAGAAGGTCGCCACGAAAACCGTGGCGCTGTAAAATCAAAACCTCCGGCTTGGCCGGAGGTTTTGATTTTCAGGACAGTGTTTTTTCTGCAAAGCCCTGCCAACCGGCGGTAAATTCCTCCGCCAGACGGGCAGAGCCGCCCTCCTGCCAGCAGCGAGCCAGATAATATAGGCCGCACATACAGGCATACTTATCGTAATAGCTACCAAAGACGGCGCTGTGCAGCTGCTCCTGCTGCTGTGCAGGCTGCGTCTCCTGTCTGGCAGAACGCATCGCGGCGGCACTCCGCGTCCAGACGGCCCGCAGTTCAGGCGCGTCCCAATCCACCTGATTGGCTTCGCGGTCATTATAGGAGACGAAGTGGGCAAAACCCTCGTCGAAAGTGAAGGCATCCAGCCGGGACAGATAGTCACCTGTTTCCTGCACCGCATCCAGCTCCGGCCGGTGCCGGTGGATGCAGACATGGCACAGCTCGTGAGTCAGCAGGTTATGCGCCACGCGCTCCACCGGTACGGCACCCAGATACTGGACCCACAGGCCCATGTCCAGAACGGCGGTATCCACCCCGGCGGGGCTTTTCAGCACCACCGCGTCGTTGGGCGGCGGATAGCCCACGATCAGCGCTGTCTCCGCACCGCGCAGAATGTCCTGCCAGTCCGGAAACAGCGCGTCCCAGACCGGACGGTTGCCGGGAACGAACGTCTCCACAGTCCGCAGCACCTGCTCGTAGACCTGCCTGACCGCCGCCTTTTGCGCATCGGAGCCGTCCGGCTCCTGAAAGTAGTAGCCGGGCTGTGTGAAAAACCACTCCTGCGCATGCGCGGCAAGGCTTCGCCCCGCCAGATAGTCCGTTACGATGTCTGTGTAGAGTTTCACGTCGATGCCTCCTTATTTCCCCGCGAGACGCTTGACCAATTCCTCGTCCGGGTCGGCCAGCAGGGTCTGGCAGGTGGTGTAGACCACCATGCCGGGACGGGCCCCGGCGGGCTTCTTCACAAACCGCACCGGCGTATAGTCCACCGGCACCTTGGCACTGTCCTGCGCCTGGGAGAAGTACGCCGCCAGCGACGCAGCCTCCAGCAGGCTCTGTTCGTCCGGCTCCGCGCCGCCGGTGCAGAGAATGACGTGGCTGCCGTGGATCTTCTGGGTGTGGAGCCAGATGTCCCGCTTGTCCGCATCTCTGGTGGTCAGGCGGTCGTTCTGGCGGTTGTTGCGGCCCACCAGCACCCGCAGCCCCCCGGAGGTGCGGAATTCCCGGGGCTTGGAGGCCCGCTGGAAGCCGGGCTGCTTTCTGCCCCGCTGGCGGATGTAGCCGCCGTCCGTCAGCTCCGTGCGGATGTCGTTGAAGTCCTGCTCCGACTCCGCCTGCGACAGCTCCTGCAGGACGCTCTCCAGATACTGCAGCTCCTCCCTGCCCTTGTGCAGCTGGGCGGTCAGGTACTTCTCCGCCGTCTTGGCCTTGGCGTACTGTTTGAAGTAGCGGGCGGCGTTCTCCTGCGGCGACAGGCGGACGTCCAGCGGGATATCCATGTCGGCGCAGTTCTCGTCGTAGTAGTTCTGGGCGGTAAGGCGGCTCTGCCCCCGCTCCATGCGGTAGAGGTTGGCGGTGATAAGCTCGCCGCAGACGCGCAGGTGATCCCGATCCAGGCAGGCGGCCAGCTCCTTCTCCTGCGCGGCGATCTTGCGGCGGACGCGGTCGCGGGCGGTGGCGGCGGTCTTCAGCAGATCCTGCCCCTTCTGCTTCACCCGCTCCGCCTGCTCCCGCTTTTCGTAGAAGTCGTCCAGCAGGCGGGAGAAGCTGTCGTAGGGCTGCGTCTCGGCGTAAGCGCCATACTGGGTCACAGGGCCGTAGGTGAAGTCGGAAAGCGTCGTTCCACGTTTGATAAGCGTTGGTGTAAAGCTATTTTCATTGACAGCGCTCTGCCACCGGGAGAACACGCTCCACAGGCCTCCGCCCTGCGAAGCGGGGGCGTCGGTGCTGCCGCAGGCGCGGTAGGTCAGCTCCCGGGCCACCAGCGGCGGAAGAGCGGTGAACGTGTCCAGCAGCCAGCCGTCCAGCGGCGTGTCCGGTGCGGCGCGGGACAGCAGGGCGTGGAATTCCTCCTCCGTGACGGTCAGCGGCGAGCGCTTTTCCTGACGGGGCGGCAGGCGGTAGAACAGGCCCGGCAGCACCTGCCGCTCCTGATTCATCTCCAGATCGATGCGGCGCAGGCAGTCGATGATGCGGCCGTCCCGGTCGCAGAGGATGAGGTTGGCGCGGCGGGGCATCCCCTCCCACACCAGCGTGAAGCGGCTGCGCTCCCCCAGCTCGTCGGCGGCCAGTACGGTCAGCGTCACCACGCGCTCCAGCGGCTCCTGCCGGATGGACTCGATGACGCCGCCGGACAGGTGCTTGCGCAGGAGCATACAGAACATGGGAGGCTGGGACGGGTTGTCCCGCAGCTGCTCCGTCAGGTGGAGACGGGGCTGGCCCGCCCCGGCGTTGAGCAGCAGGCGGCGGCTGCCCCGGAGCAGGAGGATCACCTGATCCCGGGCGGGCTGCTGTATTTTTTCGATGCGGCTGCCGGTGAGCCGGGGGGCAAGCTCCCCCACCACACCCTGCAGGCAGATAGCGTCCAAGGGCATATCAGTTCTCCTCCATCATCACGTCAAACAGGTCGCTGACCCGGGCGGTGTCGCCCCGCAGGTACAGCCAGCCCAGCAGGCACTCCAGAGCCGTGGCCTGATGGTACTGGGCGGTGGTGGCGTTTTTGGGGATGGCGTGTACGGCGGCGTTGCGCCCCCGCTTGAACACCGTCTCCTCCTCCGCCGTCAGCAGCGGCAGGATACGCTGGGCCCGGCGGGCCTGCTCCGGTGCGCAGACCAGTGCAATGGCGGCGCGGTGCAGATCCTTGCCGGTGGCCCTGCCGTGGGCGCAGAGCCATGTGCGCACCAGCAGCTCGTACACGGCGTCGCCCACATGGGCAAGGCCGATGGAGCTGACGGCGCGAAGCTGGTCGTCGGAAAGGGCTATATGAAAGTGATCCATGCGGAATCGTCTCCTTTTGTGCGTATTTACCTGCAACAGTATGCCACTTTCCGGCGCGTTTGGCAAGAAGAAGTATCGACAAGACCGGTACGGGTATGATAGAATGACGGCAGAATACGAAAGGACAGGAGGTCATGTCATGCCCAACACGGGAGAACGCCGGTTCAAGAAGGGGCAGATCATCTGCCGCCCCGGTGAGATGGAGATGAATATGTACAACATCCTCTACGGCTGCGTGGGGGTGTACACCGACTACGGCAAGCCGGAGCAGGTGGAGGTGGTGAAGCTGCGGGAGGGCGACTTCTTCAACGTCATCAGCTTTCTGGAGTCCCGGCCCCGGAACACCACGGTGGTGGCGCTGGAGCCGCTGGTGGTCAGCGAGATCTCCTTTGACAATTTTGGGAAGTACTTCCGCGACCGGCCCGCCAAGGTCATGAGCCTGCTGCAGCACATGAGCGCCCGCATCCGCCAGCTGCAGAAGGTCTATGTGGAGACATGCCACGCGCTGGAGGCCTACGGCGACAAGGAGCGCCTGCAGGCGGAGCACGGCGAGTGGTACGCCCAGCACAGCAGAATGGTACACTATATCAACGCCATGTTCCCCTATCTGATGGGAAAGCCGGAGAGCGGCGAGTACGCAGACGGCAAATAAGCGAAAAGCGGACACCCTCGGGTGTCCGCTTTTGTATTGTTTACTTGCTGGGTCTTGCGGAGACGATGTTGCTGAAATCGCTGGCCGCCGTACCCTTCACCGCCACGATCCTGTAGTAGTACGTCGTACCGGCCTTTGCGCCGGTGT
>ENA-ORTQ01001009-ORTQ01001009.1-human-gut-metagenome-genome-assembly--contig:-NODE-1009-length-32257-cov-10.550804_pt1 | contig 32257 bp, 26 predicted proteins | sample MGYA00241912_ERZ509188 | MGnify/ENA primary metagenome ERZ509188 (study PRJEB26280, sample SAMEA2338849) | human gut metagenome | biome: human gut; feature: human-associated habitat; material: faeces...
TTCGCCAGAGGCTCCCCTACTAGGGGAGCTGTCTGCGAAGCAGACTGAGAGGTTGGACGAAGGACAGCCTGCCCGCAGGCCACCGCCAGATTCAACCTCTCCGTCATCGCTTACGCGATGCCACCTCCCCTATCGAGGGGAGGCCTTGGCATTCCGCAAAATTTTGTCTTCTTATTATACCTGTATCAGTTCCCCCAGCTCCAGCGAATATATCCCTTTATAAGTCACCCGCCGGGGGGCGAAGCGCTTCTCAATGGCCTTGGCATAGAGCTCCAGCTGAGCGCGGTAGGCGCGGACGAAATCGGCAGGAGTCTTGCGGCGGTCCGTCTTGTAGTCCAGAAGCTCGAGGTGGTCGGGGTAGACGAGGACGATGTCCGCGATGCCCTGCACCAGCACCCCGGCGTCGGCGGCAGGGCCGTCGGGCAGGGCGCGGCCCTGGGCAGCCATGACCTCGGCGGCAGGCAGCGACGTGATAAAAGCCAGCTCCCGCAGCACATCCTCTGCCCCGCAGATGCGGCGGAACGCCTCGCTGCGCACAAAGCGGAGTATCTTATAGACATCCAGCTTCCCGGCAATGGCGGGGGGCGTGAGCTGCGCCGCCGCCTGACGCTCCCGCTCGGCGCGGACGGCGACCAGAACGGTGTCGTCCTCTGCGTCCCGCACAGCGGCCAGCGCCCCGAAGTCGGCGTGTTCGAGGAAGGCATGGAGAGCCGTACCCATCTCGGCGGCGGTGAGGCCGTCCTTCGAGAGGAAGCCCGGGCGCTCGAGGGTGGTCTGCTCAGCAGCGTGGACGAGGCTGGTCACACTGACCTTGGCCGGGATGTCCGCCAGCGCTGCCGCCGGATACCGCCAGCCGAAGCCCTGCCGCAGCGTCTCCACAAGGGCCGGGTCGGCCTCGGGCCGGGGCGGCTCTTCCGCCTCGGCGGGGGCTTCTTCGGGCGGGAGGACATCGGCCTGCACTGTGAGGGCGATGGTGCTTCTGGTGTCCGCAAAGGGCAGCTCGAGGTTCCCCGCCAGACGGCGGAGAGGCCCTCCGTTGGGGTGGACGAGGAGCGCCGCCCGCAGCCAGTCGGCGAAGCTGCCCGCCTGAGCGTTCAGGGTCTCCCCCGCCCCGGCGGCGAGGAAGGCGGCGGCTTTGGCGAAGGGGTTGGACGTCCGGCCAATGCCCAGCGGAACCGTCAAGATCAGCTTATCCTGCGCCCGGGTGAGGGCTACATACAAAAGCCGCATCTGCTCGCTCCGCATCTCGGCGGCATGGACCGTGGAGAGGGCGGTGTAGGCCGCCGTCTTATAGGCCCCCTCGCCGCCCTCGGGACGGAGACGGAGACCCGCGCCGCAGACGCGGTGGAGCAGGACGGGCTGGCGGGTGTCGGCGGCGTTGAACTGCCGGGCCGTGTCGGCCACGAACACCACCGGGAACTGCAAGCCCTTGGAGCGGTGGATGGTCATGATGGTGACGCAACCGGGCCGCGCCCCGCCGGGGGCAGTCTCCTGCCCGGTGGAGCCCGCCAGCGTGGCCGCGTCGATGGCACGGACGAGGGCCGAGATGCCGCCCGCGCCCGCCCCGGCGCAGAAGGAGGCGAAACGCCGCGCGTCCTCCCGGCGGCGCTGGCCGTTCTCCATGGCACCGAGGGCGGCGAGGTAGCCGGTGGAAACAAAAATTTCTTCCAGCAGTTCCTCCACCGGCACGCTCCGGGCCATCCGGCGCAGGGCCGTCAGACGCTGGTAGAACGCCTGCACCCGGCGGGTGAAATCATCCTCCGCCCCGCTCTGGACGGCTTGCAGGACTGCGCCGTAGAGGCTGATGCGGGTGTGCTTATCGGGTGTCTGCGCCCCGGCCCGGAGACGGACGAGGTCGTCGTCCGTAAAGCCGAACATCGGCCCCAGCATGGCGGCAGCGAGATAGATGTCCTGCGCGGGGTTGTCGATGACCCGCAGCAGGGCGATGAGGGGGCGGATGTGGGGCGCGTCCAGCAGGTTCTCCCGGGCGTCGGCGTAGACCGGGATACCCCGGGCCGTCAGGGCCTCGGCGTAGGCCGGGAAGTCACCTCTCGCCGCCAGCAGGACACAGCAGTCCTCGTACTGCACCGGGCGGGTAGTGCCTCCGTCCCGCACCGGCTCGCCGGAGGCCACCATCGCCTCGATGCGGCCGGCGATATACTGTGCATCCGTCTCGGCGGCATCGTCGGGCAGGAAGTGGGCCTCCACACTGCCCTCGTACGCGCCGGGTGCGCCGCAGACGAGGCGCTGTCCGTCGCCGTAGGCCGTGTCGCCCAGAGCGGGCGTCATGAGCTGTTCGAAGATAAAGTTGATGCCCGCCACCACCTGCGGGGCAGAGCGGAAGTTGGCGTCCAGCGCCAGCATGGCGTTCTCGCCGGGCCTGCCGTCTTCGGGCCGGGGGCGGGCCTCGCCGCCGGGCAGGAGGGGCCAGCTCTCCAGCTTTTCCCGGAAGATGCTGGGGTCCGCCTGACGGAAGCGGTAGATGCTCTGCTTTAAGTCGCCCACGAGGAAGAGGTCATCCCCTGCCGGGCTGGCCAGACAGCGGTAAAGGGCGTCCTGCAGGGCGTTCGTGTCCTGATACTCATCCACCATGACGGCGGCGTAGCCCTGCCGGATGCCCTGACACAGCTCGGTGGGCTGGCCGTCGGCGTCCCGCAGGAGCCGCAGGGCCAGATGCTCGAAGTCGCTGAATTCCAGCAATCTTCTCTCCCGCTTCCGGGCCGCAAAGCGGACGTCAAAGTCCCGCACGGCGGCAAAGAGGGCGCGGAGGCAGGGTTCGGCAGCGCGGCGGTCAAGCTCGGCTTCGTCGAGGCTGCAACTGATGAGATCTTCGATTTTCTCAAAGAGCTTCGCGGCCTCGTCGGCCCGGGTCTTGACGGCGTCCTTGTGCTCACCGGTGAGCCGCTTTTTCATATTTTTGAGGCCGGGGGCCTGTTCCATGCCGAGGACGTAGGGCGTCAGCCTGTCGTAGAGGGGCGTCCATTCCCCCGCCCCGGCCAGACGCTCCACCTCGCCCAGCAGGGCGGCGGAGTTTTCCAGCCGCTCGAGGGGTTCGGCGAACTTCTCGTTCGCTGCCGCCACGGCCTTTTCCTTGGCGGCAGGGGTCTTTTTGCTGGCCTCGGCGTCGGCCTGCGCAGTCACGAAGTCCTCCCTGCAGTCGTTCAGCGCGGCGCAGAGCAGCTCCTTCGCAGCCCGGGCAGAGCGGGCGGCCTCCTGCATCAGAATATCATGCCAGCAGGTGCGGGCAAAGCCGTTCTCGTCCTGCCACGGGGCCAGCATCTCGTCCAGCTTTTTATCGTAGTCCGGCAGGGCGCGGAGGAAGTCATAGACCTGCAAAACCGCCTCCCCCGCCGCCTTGTCGGTGCGGCCCTTGCCGTAGAGGTCGGCAAAGGCGCAGAAGTCCGCATCCTGATAGGCCGCTTCCAGCGTCTCGGAGAGGGCCGCGTTCCGCAGCATCTCCACGCTTCCGGGGTCGGCAGGGGTGAAGTCCGGCGGGATGTCCAGCGCCTGAAAGTGCTTGTGGAGCAGGTCGAGGCAGAAGGCGTCGATGGTGCAGATGGGGGCTCTCTGCAAAAGCATCCGCTGGCGGCGGAGGGCCGTGTTGCCCGGCTCTGCCTGACTGCGGCGGAGCAGCGCCTGCCCGATGCGGGCGCGGAGCTCTGCGGCGGCGGCGTTGGTGAAGGTGACGATAAGGAGCCGGTCGGCGTCCACGGAATGTTCCGGGTCGGTGATGAGCCGGACGGCCCGCTCCGTCAGCACGGCGGTCTTGCCGCTGCCGGCGGCGGCGCTCACCAGCAGCGCACCGCCCCGGTCGTCGATGGCGGCACGCTGGGCCGGGGTCCATTTTGTCTCGCTCACTGGTCTTCCTCCTTTTTCTCTTCCGGTTCAAAAGGCTTTGCAGGGGCGTCCAACGCCCGCTCTCCGATGCCCTCCTCATGGCAGCAGATGAAGCCGTAGTCGCACCACCGGCAGGGGCTGCGGCCCGTGACCAGCGGCTCGGCGGCGATGCAGCCGCCGTAGAGCTGTTCGCCCATCTGGGTCACAAGGTCGTCCAGATGGAGCTGGATGCGGGAGAGCTTGGCCTTGTCGGCACGTTTCTCTTTCTGGTAGGGGCTGGGTACACCGTTGCGGAAGCTGAAGGGCAGATACCGCCCCGTCTCCTCGGCGTCCATGGCGTCGAAGACTTTCTGCTCGTCCCGGACGAGGCCGTCCAGCTTGTATTCCATGCTCCGGGCAGCCTTGCCCCGGGTGGTCGTCTCGGGGGCCGGGTCGGCCAGCAGGTACAGCACACCCGCAGGCTCTGCCCCGGTGAATCGTCCGTCGGCGTCTCGGGTCAGGCTGAACAGGTAGAGCAGCATCTGACAGTCGAGGCCGCAGTAGACTTCCCGCAGATCGAGCTTTTTCGTGCCGGTCTTATAGTCCACCACCCGCACCCAGCGGGTGCCGTCGTCCTCGATCCACTCGTCGGCGCGGTCCACGGTGCCGATGAGCTGCACCGTCCGGCCATCCGAGAGGCGGTAAGTCTGGCCCCGCACGGCGTCCTCGCCGGGGCCGATCTTCAGCTCACAGGCCACCGGTTTGAAGCTGGACTGGCGCTGCTCGTCCCGCAGGTAGCAAAGCAGGCCCGTCATGCTCTTTTTGAGGCGGGAGAGCAGATATGCGAAGCGGGCCGTGTCCTCGGGGAGGTAGCGCTTTGCATACTCATCTACGAGAAGCCCGGCCAGCGCCGCCATGGCCTCGTCGTCGAGGTCGAGGAAGGGCTGTAAGCCAGCGCAGGGGTTGTCAGGGCCGGGGTGGGGGTCGAGGGCCATCTGGAGCACCCAGTGCATGAGGGTGCCGCTCTGGTCGGCGGAGAGCTCGGCCCGCTTCCGGGGTCGCAGACCCAGCACGTACTGCAGGAAATAGCCGTACCGGCAGGTGTAGTATTTTTCGAGCTGACTGGGCGAGATGCGGAGCCGCCGGCCCAGCAGCGTTTCCAGCGCCTCGAGGTCGCTGACCTGACGGGGGCTGCGGCCCGCCATCCGGCGCAGGAGGGCGAGGCCCTCGGGTTCTGCCCCGCCGGGGACATGAAGGGCCTCGGTGAGGCTGGCGCGTTCGGTCTCCGTCAGGGGCCAGCCGCCGCCCAGCACGTCGAGGCCGTCGGCGGCAGTGGCCGCGAGGTCGGTCAGGTCGAGTTCCGGCGCACCCGGTCTCAGCACGTCCACGATGGGCTCGATGGCGGCACAGAGGGTCTGGCCCTGCCCCTTCGGCCAGCTGAGCCAGAGGCCCCTGGCCGGGGCGGTGAGGGCTTTATAAAAGCAGACCTGTTCCCGCACCACCCGGTTCTCGAAGCAGTCCGGAAGCTCGATCTCCTGCGCCATCAGGGCGTCGCGGTCGGCGTGGGTCAGCAGGCCCGTCTCGCCGGGCGCGGCGGGGAATTCGCCCTCGGAGAGGCCCAACACAAAGACATAGTCCGGTGCGTCAAGGCGCATCTTGCCTGCGCTGGCCAGCACCACGGCGTCCAGCGTCTGGGGGATGTGGCCGAGGTCGGACGAGCGCAGCAGCAGCCCGAACAGCTCTTCGTACTCGGGGATGGTGACGCTCTGGCCGCCCAGCAGGCCTGCCATCTCGTCCAGCAGTCCCATGACTACGTTCCACTCCCGGGCGGCTTCCTCGGCGGCAGGGATGCCCCGTTCGACCCGGATGGCCTCCACCTGCGCGGCCTGAGCGTCCTCCGCGCCCAGCTCCTTCAGGCAGAAGTAAAGGGCGCGGCTCATCTGCTCGGCGTTGGCAGAGCGGAGCTTCGCGCGCAGGCCGTCGGCGGCGGTGACGAGAAGGGCGCGGGCCTTTTCGGCCCGGGCAAGGTTTTCTCTGTCCTCGTCGGTAGGCTCCACATCACCGAAGCCCCGGGGGTTCTTCTCGAAAGGCGCGCGCCACGCCGCCGCGTTGGGCGACCAGGTGTAGGCGTAGTTCTCAAGGGCGCAGACCTCTTCCTCGGTGAGGGCGCAGAGGCCGGTCTTGGCCAGGGTGGTGAGCTGTTCCGTCAGCTCCACACCCCGGGCAATGGCCAGCAGACACCGCACCGCCGTGGCCGGGGCGCTGAACTCGGGCGTCGTCGGCTCGTCGCAGTAGAGGGGGATGTCCGCCATCCGGAACTCGTACTTCACGGCGGCGCGGTATTTCGAGATGTCGCGGCAGACCACCGCCACCTTCCCGCAGCGGACGCCCTGCCGCATGAGGCGGCGGATGGCAGCAGCGGCGGCGCGGGCTTCTTCCTCCCGGCTGGGAGCGGCGAATAATTTTATTTCCGGACAGGCCGGAGGCTGGTCACACCGGCCCGTGGCCAGCAGCTGGGCCGCAGCGGCAAGGCCGGGGGCGTCGGCGTGGCGCACGTCCCGGCGCAGCAGTTCCGGCACGGCCACCGCAGTGCCGTTCCGGCGGGCCAGCTGGCGCAGCTGCGCCGCCACCTGCTTCGCGCCGGAGAAAAGGCTCATGTCCCCCGGCACGAGCGGGGTGCCATCGTCGCAGAGGGCCACCGTCACGGTGGGCAGCGAGGCCAGCAGGGCGCCCATCAGCCGCTTTTTCGGGGCGTTGAAGGTGTCGAACTCGTCGATAAAGACGGCCCTGTCCCGCAGGAACTCCGGCAGTTCGCCCCGGGCCAGTGCGGCCTCGAGGCGGGATGCGGCCAGCTCCAGCCGGTCGGAGGGGTCCATGCCTGTCCCGGCCAACAGGGTCTCGTAGCCCTGAAAGATGAGGGCCAGTTCGCTGAGCTTGGCGCTGTCGGTGCCGCAGTCCTGCGCCAGCTCATAGAGCTGCTGGCCCGAAAGGCCCGCGCTCTTGAGCTCGTCGATGGTCTCGGCGGCCATCTGGCAGAAGGCGGCCGAGCGGCGGTGGCGGTAATAGTAGTGGACATTGTCCTGCAGTTCCTCGAGGGCGCGGCGCACCAGCACGGCCCGGCCCGCGTCGCTGAGAGTCTGGACGGCAGAGCCGCCCTCCGCCGACAGGATATGCTCGGCGAGGCTGGTGAAGGAAAAGCTCTCCACCAGTCCGCTCAGCGCGTCGCCCATCTCCCGGTGGATGCGGCCCTCGGTGGACGAGGTGAACTGCTCCGGCACCAGCAGGATGCTCTTCTCCCCCACCTCAGCCCGCGCCCGGATGCGCTGGTACAGCAGGGTGGTCTTTCCGCTGCCGGAGCCGCCTAAAAGTAGTTTTAACATGGTGAATCTCTCCGTTGGGTCAGTTTTCTATCGTGGGCGGCTTGCCCTCATTTTTCTATCATTGTACCACAAAATTGCAGCGACATCTATTCTGTGGTACAATGAAGAAAAAATCATCTCAGAAAGAGGACACCTGCATGAAAATTTTAGCAGTAGATTACGGCGACAGCCGCACCGGCCTCGCCACCTGCGACCGCACCGAGTTCCTGACTTCCCCCATCACGCCTCAGATCACCGTCAAGGCCCGGGACAAAGTCGCCGCCAGGGTCTGCGAGGTGGCAAAGGAAATCGAAGCCGAGCTCATCGTCATCGGCCTGCCGCTGAACATGGACGGCACCGAGGGCGAGCGCGCCCGCAAAAGCCGCAAGCTGGCCAAAACCGTTGAGATCTGGAGCGGCCTGCCCGTCCGGATGTGGGACGAGCGCCAGACCACCTGCGCCGCTGCTGACCTCCTCGACGAGAGCGGCACCTTCGGCGCGAAGCGGAAAAGCATCCTCGACTCGGTGAGCGCGACGGTCATCCTGGACGACTACATCCAGTGGCGGAAGGAGCACCCGGGGGAGGTCTGAACGCCCCCGCCGCCCCTGTGGCAAAGTTTCTTTGCGAAGTCCGGACAGTTTGTTGCAAAGTCTGCAGAAAATCGTCGTTTTCCGGTTTGTTTTCACAATTTTCCTGAGCCGAATTTGTATAGTTTTCCGGCTTGACAGCACCGGCTCTTCTCCGATAAAATGAGGGTAGAAGAACCCCCTGACCAGATGGCCGGAGATGATGCTTCTTCATGAGAAAAAACAACTGGACTCACCAAAACAAAAACGATTGGAGGCGACCCACATGACAAAACTGAGAAAGCTGACTGCCCTGCTTCTGGCCGGTGCACTGACCCTTCTGCTCCTGACCGCCTGCAGCGGTGGCGGCGGCTCCTCCAGCCCGAAGGCCCAGGCCGAAGCCAATGTGATGCAGGCCATCAACAACGGCCGCACCGTGGCCCTGGCCAATGACCCTGATATGCAGGAAGTTGCCAACGCCCGTCTGGATGACCTAGATGCCAAGTTGAAGTTCAATGCCTTTGGGTACACAGTGTTCAACAAGGTGGATGCCAAGTGGGATGCTGACAACCAGAACGCCACCCTCACTCTGGTCGCCAAATATGACTACAACGATACCACGCTGCAGAAGATCATCGATCAAATCAAAGGCAACGATCAAAACGAAGCCCTGGATTTTGCCCTGAACGGCAACTATACCAAGGCAGGCGTAGTGGCCCGGACCATTCGCGGCCAGACTTATGTTGCCATCTCCCTGCGGGTGGGCAGGAATCTCTGATTTCTTCCCGATTTTCCCCGCATCTCGTCTGATTTCCCCATAAACGCAGATCACCCGCCAGTTGGCGGGTGATTTTTTTGCAGCCGTCCCACCGCCCGGAGGGCGGAAAAGCAGCTTCTTATTCAAATTTCGTGATGGTCACGCTGTTGATGGTGACAGCCTCCGTCGGGCGCTGAGCTTCGTCCACGCCGGTCTGGGCGATGGTGTCCACGACTTCCATCCCTTCGTACACCTGCCCGAAAACAGTGTCGGTGTAGTCGAGGTAGGGTGCGCCGCCCGCTGTCTGATAGGCGCTCACTACGTCAGCCCGCCAGCCGGCGGCGTTCATCTGGTCGATGAGCTCCTGCGTCACCGAACTGCTGCCCGGCAGGGTCTCCATGACATAGAAGACGCTGGCGCAGTCGCCGGAGGCGTCCGCTGCGGCACAGAGTGCGCCGGAATAGTGGTGGAGCTTATCGGTGGTCTCGGCGGAGAAACGGTTCCCGTTCCAGATGGTGGTGCCTCTGCCGTCCGCGCCCTGCCCGGCCTCCACCACGAAGTCCTTCTCCACCCGGGTGACGGTCAGTCCGTTGTAAAAGCCCTGCTGGGCCAATGTCGTGAAGTTCTGCACGGCCTGCGGGGCCTCGGTGGAAAAAAGCACTGCTTTGAACACGCCTGCCGAGGTATCGAACACCGCGATGGTATCCCCCGCCGCCGGGTGGGTGAACTGCAGCTCTGCCGATTCCACAGCCGGGCGGCTGACCGTCTGCGCCGTGCCGGCCTTCCCGCCCTGGATGCTGGAGAGGATATTATGTGCACTGCATCCGGCCAGAACTGCCGTCAGGGCCAGTGCCGCCATTATTTTTTTCAAGGCTCTCATGAGCGGGCCTCCCTGTCCATATATTATAGCAAAGATGGCTTTTCAAAAGCTATCGCTATAGTATATCACATTCCGGCCCGGGAAGCGAGAGGGAAAAGCGTGAAAATTTGTTATTGGATTTCTATGCGAAAAACATCTTGACGAGCGGGCAAAAAAACGCTACACTATAGGCGTACCCGGAACCCACAGCTCAGAAGGAGCAGAGCGGGCAGGGTGTGACAGTTATTCTATTTTTTAGATATTTGACAGGAGAACGTGACTTATGGCAGAAGATATGAACAAGTCCGCCGCTGAGACCGAAGAGGAATATCAGCCTGACCTGATGACCCTCGAGGACGAGGACGGCAATGAGGTCACGTTTGAAGTGATCGACGCTCTGGACCATAAGGGTGTGCATTACCTGGCCGTTGTCGAATACGCCGAGAATGAGGAAGACCTGGACGAGGACGCCCAGCTGGTCATCCTGAGCGTCGGCGAGGACGACGAGGGCGAGTATCTCGATGTGGTCGAGGACGATGAGACCCTGCTGGAAGTCAGCAAGCTGTTCGAGAAGCGTCTGAGCGACCAGTTCGAGATCGAGTGATTTTTCAGCAAAGACTTCCTGCCCGGCACGATTTGTTGCGGTTTATATGATCCTACTAATCATTCAACGGGAGCTTGGAGTTCGTCGGTGGATTGCAGACCTCCCCGTCATGGGTCGACCATGAAGGCTCGATGAGGAAGCGCGAAACCGGAGACAGAGCACCCACCTGTCCGCAAGGGTAGGTTTGATTGCCGCAGACGTCCGGGCGGGATTCTTTATAGGTATCAAAAAGGCTCTCGTGCCGTATTTCCTGCCGGCATGAGAGCCTTTTTCTTTTGTCTCTACTCCCCGGTCTCGTCTGTAAACAGGCCCGGGATACCGCAGATAGCGGCCACGCCCACCAGCGTGAACACGATGCGTGACCAGATGGACGCGCTGCCGCCCAGCAGCCAGCCGACGAAGTCGAACTGGAACAGGCCCACAAGGCCCCAGTTGATGCCGCCGACGATCATAAGGATGAGACAGATTTTATAAAAGGTCTGCACAAAAAGACCCTCCTTCCTTTGGGCAGTATGCCCGACGGGAAGGAGGGTTATGCATTTTATAGGAATAACCTCTCCGTCATTGCTTCGCAATGCCACTGCCCGGGTTGCGGCACCCAGCAGCCGCAGCACTTTGCTTGCGTCTTGCTGGCCGTGGCCCCAACAGAGGCTCCCCTACAAGGGGAGCTGGCGGGCGCAAGCCCGACTGAGAGGTTGTACGAAGGCGAGGCTTTATCTCTTCCGCAGTATCTGCACCTCCGCCCCTCCCCTGACAGGCTGGGCGGTATAAACCTGCGGCCAGCGGGCGCGGAGGGCGTCAGCGGCGGCTTTGGCCTCGGCTTCGGTGCGGAACACGCCGAAGACCGCCGCGCCGCTGCCGGTCATAAGGGCGGTGACAGCCCCATTCTCCCGGAGGGCGGCCTTGATGGCCTCGTTGTCCTTGGCCCCGCTGCACTCCTCGAGGGCGTTTCCGGCAGCGGCGCAGACAGCGTCCAAGTCGCCCGCCCGGATGGCGGCTTCCTGAGCGGCGCAGTCGGGATGGACGCTGCTGCCCACCTTATCGTAGGCCGCAAAAGCCTCCGGCGTCGAGACGCCATAGTCGGGCATCACCACTGTGAACCAGCACTCGGGCATGGGCGGCAGCGCCTTGATGAGGTCACCGAGGCCCTGCACCCGGCAGGTGCCGCCCATGAGGGCAAACGGCACGTCTGCGCCGATACCGGCACCCAGAGCGCAAAGCTCGCTCATGGACAGACGGGCACCGTACAGTTCGTTCAGACCCACCAGAACAGCAGCAGCATCGGCGCTGCCGCCAGCCATACCGGCCCGGACGGGGACGTTCTTATAGATGGTGATGTCTGCACCCGCCAGCAGGCCCGTATAGTGGAAAAAAGCCAGCGCCGCCTTGATGGCGGTGTTGCCCGGGCCGGGCTTGACATTGCTGCCGGGCAGGGTCAGATCGAGGTAAGGACTGCGGCGGATGACCACCCGCTCGTACAGCGAGATGGCCTGCATGGTCATATCCAGCGCATGGTAGCCGCCGGGCAGGATGCCCACCACGTCCAGCGCCAGATTCAGCTTGGCCGGGGCCAGGACTGTCACACGATCGCGCATCGTTTTTCCTCCTCACTTGCAGTTCTCGTTCAAAAACTCCCGGATGCGGCGGATAGCCTCCATCAGGTGCTCCACGCTGTAGGCGTAGGACACGCGGGCGTATCCCTCGCCGGACGCGCCAAAGGCGTTGCCCGGGATAATGGCGACATGCTTCTGCTCCAAAAGCTTTGTGCAGAACTCCTCGCTGCTCATGCCGCTGGACTTGATGCAGGGGAAAGCATAGAACGCGCCCCGCGGCTCAAAACAGCTCAGGCCCATATCGTTGAAGCTCTTCACCACGAGGCGGCGGCGCATATTATACTCGTTGCGCATCCGCTCGATCTCGCCGTCGCAGTCCTTGAGGGCCGTGATGGCGGCGTACTGGCTGGTGGTGGGGGCGCTCATGATAGCGCTCTGATGGATCTTGGTCATGATCTTGATGATGGGCGCGGGACCGCAGGCATAGCCCAGCCGCCAGCCCGTCATGGCGTAGGTCTTGGAGAAGCCGTTGACCACCACCGTCCGCTCGGCCATGCCGGGCAGAGCAGCGATGGAAACGTGGTTCTGCAGGCCGTAGTTCAGCTCCGCGTAGATCTCATCCGACAGCACCATGATGTTGGTGCCGCGCAGAACTTCCGCGATGGCCTCGAGGTCTTCCCGCTCCATCACCGCGCCGGTAGGATTATTGGGGAAGGGCATGATGAGGAGCTTGGTCTTCGGGGTGATAGCGGCTTTCAGGGCGTCGGCCCGGAGACGGAACTCATCCTCCTGACGGCAGGCCACATGGACCGGCACACCGCCGGACAGGGTGGTGATGGGCTCGTAGCAGACGAAGCACGGCTCCGGGATGATGACCTCATCGCCGGGCTGCACCAGAGTGCGGATGCACATGTCGATGGCCTCACTGCCGCCGACGGTGACGAGAACTTCCTTTGCCGGGTCGTATTTCAGGCCCATCCGGCGGTCGAGATAGCGGGCGATCTCGGCCCGCAGCTCTTTCAGGCCCGCATTGGAAGTATAGCGGGTGCGGCCATGCTCGAGGCTTTCAATGCCCGCCTCACGGACGGCCCAGGGAGTCTTGAAGTCGGGCTCACCGACGCCGAGGCTGATGCACTCGGGCATCTCGGCGGCGAGGTCGAAGAATTTGCGGATGCCGGAGGGGCGCATAGCCGCAGCGGCAGGCGCGATCAGTTTATCGTAATCCATCACAGCACGGTGCACTCTCTTTCATCGATTTCTTCGTCCTGATACAGACGACCCTCTTTTTTGTAGGTGCGGAGCACGAAATGGGTGGCCGTGGACAGCACGTCGTCCAGCGGCGACAGCCGCTTTGCCACAAAGAGGGCGATCTCCTGGAAGGTCTGGCCCTTGATGACCAGCTGCAGGTCGTAGCCGCCGCTCATCAGCAGCACGCTCTCCACCTCGTCAAAGGCGGCAATGGTGGCTGCGATCTCGTCAAAGCCGCGGCTCTTCTTGGGGCTGACGTTCAGCTCGATGACGGCTTCCACCCGGTTCACGCCGGCCTTTTCCCAGTCCACGAGGGTCTTGTAGCCCTTGATGATGCCCTGCGCCCGGGCCAGGTCTATCATAGCCGCCACCTCGGCGGGGGATTTATTCAGCATGGCCGCGATGTCCTCCACCGACATCCGGGCATTGTCTTCAAGGATCTTCAGAAGCTGTTCCATCGTTGTCTCTCCTTCGTTCAGCCTGTGGCGATATTTGTAGATAAGTATAACACACTGCCCGGCAGTTTGCATCTGGTTTTTGCAAGTTCTGCCGGAGATAGACATTCTTTTTCCCTTTTCCCCTGCTCTTTTTTCCAAAAAGAGTGTTCATTTTTCGTGAAATCTGCTATACTTGAGGTGAGTAAGCCTCTCCCAAGGGGAGAGCCTTTCGTTCTGTCAACATTTATATAGAAGGGGTAGGAATTATGAAAGCATTCATTACCGTCATCGGCCACGACACCGTGGGCGTCGTCGCTCGTGTCTCGGGCCTTTGCTGTGAGCTGAACATCAACATCGAGGACGTCACCCAGAGCATCCTGCAGGGCATGTTCGCCATGATCATGCTGGTGGACATCTCCAAGTGCAGCGTCTCCCACGAGGAGCTGCACCAGAAGATGGACGCTCTGGCCGCTGAGATGGGGATGCAGATCAACCTCACCCGCCAGGAAGTTTTCGACGCGATGCACACGATTTAAGGAGAGACTGCTATGAGCATGATGAACACCGGCGACATCCTCGAAACCATCGAGATGTTCACGCAGGACAATCTGGACGTGCGCACCGTCACCATGGGCATCAGCCTGCTGGACTGCATCGACCCGGACCCCAGGAAAGCCTGCGAAAAAATCTATAACAAGATCACCACCCGCGCCGCCCGGCTCGTTCCGGCTGTGGAGCACATCAGCGCCGAGTACGGCATCCCCATCATCAACAAGCGCATCAGCGTCACCCCCATCGCCATGCTGCTGGGTGCCTGCCCGGACGCCGACCCGGTGGACTTTGCCAAGACGCTGGACGCCGCCGGCAAGAAGGTGGGCGTCAACTTCGTGGGCGGCTACACTGCCCTCGTCCACAAGGGCTTCTCGGCGGGCGACCTGCGCCTCATCGAGTCCATTCCCCACGCACTGGCCGAGACGGACATCGTCTGCAGCTCGGTGAACATCGGTGCCACCAAGGCGGGCCTGAACATGGACGCCATCAAGCTGATGGGCGAGGCCGTCAAGAAGGCCAGCGAGCTCACCGCCGACCGTCAGTGCATCGGCGCAGCAAAGCTGGTGGTCTTCTGCAACGCGCCCGAGGACAATCCCTTTATGGCGGGTGCCTTCCACGGTCCCGGTGAGCCCGACTGCGAGATCCACGTCGGCGTCTCCGGCCCCGGCGCGGTCCGCGCCGCGTTGGCCCGGCTGCCCAAGGACGCCCCCATCGACCAGGTGGCCGAGCTGGTGAAGCGCACAGCCTTCAAGATCACCCGCGTAGGTCAGCTGGTGGCAAACCTCGCCTCCAAAGAGCTGGGCGTACCCGCCGGCATCATCGACCTGTCGCTGGCTCCCACCCCCGCTGTGGGCGACAGCGTGGCCAATATCCTCGAGGAAATGGGCCTTGAGACCTGCGGCTGCTGCGGCACCACTGCCTGCCTCGCCCTGCTCAACGACGCTGTCAAGAAGGGCGGCGTCATGGCCTCCAACCATGTCGGCGGCCTGTCGGGCGCTTTCATCCCCGTCAGCGAGGACGACGGCATGATCCACGCTGCCGAGTGCGGCTGTCTCACCATTGAGAAGCTGGAGGCCATGACGGCTGTCTGCTCTGTGGGCATCGACATGGTCATCATCCCCGGTGACACCACCCCTGCCGTCATCAGCGCCCTCATCGCCGACGAAGCCGCCATCGGCATGGTCAACAGCAAGACCACCGCCGTCCGCGTCATCCCGGCCATCGGCCGCAAGGCGGGCGAAGTGCTGGACTTCGGCGGCCTGCTGGGCTACGGCCCCATCATGCCGGTCAACCAGCGTGACCCCTCCGTCTTCATCAACCGCGGCGGCAGACTCCCTGCCCCGATGCAGTCGCTGAAGAATTAAAGAATAATTTTCTAAAAACAGGCCCATCCTCTGGATAAACTTTCCATGAGGGGGGCCTGTTTTTTATGTTATCCCGCCGCGAAATGGGGGCGCTGTGCGCCTCGCTGCTGTTCTGTCTTCTGCTGTCGCTGGGGGCAGGCTGGGCGCAGAGCCAGCTCACCACCGCCGACCAGCTTTCCGCCGACACCCTGCGGCTCCACATCCGGGCCGACACCGACTCCGTGCGCGACCAGAGCGCGAAGCTGGCTGTCCGGGACGCCGTGCTGGTCCTCACCGACGAAGCCTGCCCGGCGGACAGCCGGGCCGATGCCCGGGCGTGGGCGGCGGAAAACCTCGTCCTCTTCGAGCTGACGGCCCGCCAGACACTGGCCTCTCTCGGCATCCGTACACCGGTGAAAGCCTGCCTCGTGAATATGTACTTTCCCACCCGGCGCTATGACGGCGGGGCTCTGCCCGCCGGGCGGTACGACGCGGTGCGGCTGGACATCGGGACGCGGCGGGCAGGCCGGAACTGGTGGTGCGTGCTCTACCCGGGTCTCTGCCGGTCAGCCTGCGGCGGGTACGACACGCCTGCCGAAAATGACCTTGTCTGCGGGGAGTATATCGTCCGGTTCCGGTTCGTGGAGTGGTGGAGCGGCCTCACCGCGCCCCGGGAGGACGTGGTGCTGGCCGGGTGAACAGGCCATCGGCACGCCGCATAGGATGAGCGCGGAAGGAGTGTGACAACACTATGGCAATCCCTGCTTACTACTCGCTCATCCAGCGCGGCAGCTCCGGCCCGGACGTGGCCCTCGTGCAGACCTGGCTCAACGGCATCCGGGACAGCTGCACCTGGCACGCTGCCCTCACCGTGGACGGAAAGTTCGGCGCAAACGCCGAGAAGGCTGTCCGGGAGTTCCAGCTCCGGTACGGCCTCAAAGAGGACGGCAAAGTGGGCGCGAACACCTGGAACGTGCTCTACGCCCGCTACACGGCCAAGCACGGCCTCATCGTCCCCTACCCCGGCATCGTGCTGCGGAGCGGCAGCGTGGGCGGCTGCGTCCGGCTGGTGCAACAGAAGCTCAACGCCGAGGGCGAGCGGCTCACCGCCGACGGCAGGTTCGGTGCCAGCACCGTCGCCGCCGTCAAGCGCTACCAAACCCGCCACAGCCTGACCTCCGACGGCTCCGTGGGCAAGGACACCTGGGAAAAGATGTTCCCGGCCGCGTGATGTGAAGACGGAAGAGCCTCCCGAAAGGGGAGGCTCTTTTCGATTTGATGTACCTTTTTGTCAGAATTCATGATATACTTGCTTTGCGGTTCACCCCGTAATCCACGGGAGAGGGGGTGAAGCAATGGAGTATATATTCACATTCTTGGTGTCTGTCGCAGCAGATGTAACGTCGCGGTTCATCTGCAAATGGCTTGACAGATACGATGAGAACCGCAAAGCCTAATTAAAAGGAAAGCCCCCTGGGAGTTCGCGGCTCCTTGGGGGCTTTTCCATTGGGGTGAAACCAATGGAGTATTCACATTCCTGAGTTTATTATATGCCATCCCGCGCAAAAGTCAAGCATTGCATAGAAAATTTACACCCCCTCGACAAACGCCTCCAACTCTCCTATAATAAAATCATCCCAACGAAAGGCGGTGTCCCCATGCGTTTCCTTCACCTCTCCGACCTGCATCTGGGCAAGCGGGTCTGCGAATTCTCCATGCTGGACGACCAGCGCTACATTTTAGAGCAGATCCTCTCCCTGCTGGACGCCCGGCCCGTGGACGGCGTTCTGCTGGCAGGCGACCTCTACGACAAGCCCGTGCCGCCCGCCGAGGCGGTGCGGCTGCTGGACTGGTTCCTCACCGAGCTTGCGGCGCGGAGACTGCCCGTTTTTGCCGTCAGCGGCAACCACGACTCGGCAGACCGCATTGCCTTCGGCGCACAGCTTCTGGCGGGGAGCCGGGTGTACGTCAGCCCGGTCTTTGCCGCACCGCCCGCGCCCATCACCTTGACGGACGAATACGGCCCGGTGGACGTCTGGCTCCTGCCCTTTTTGAAGCCCGCCGCCGTGCGGCACGTCTTCCCGGACGAGAAGATCGAGAGCTACAACGACGCCATCGGCTGCGTGCTGAACGCCTGCGCACCCGACCCCGCCCGCCGGAACGTGCTGGTGGCCCACCAGTTCGTGGCCGGGGCGGCGGTCTGCGAGAGCGAAGAGCCCAGCGTGGGCGGGGTGGACAGCATCGACGTCTCCCTCTTCGAGGGCTTCGACTATGTGGCTCTGGGCCACCTCCACAGTCCCCAGAAGGTGGGACGGGACACCGTCCGCTACGCAGGCAGTCCCCTCAAATATTCCTTCTCCGAGGCCCATCAGCACAAAGCCGCCCTCTTCGTCACCCTGGGCAAAAAGGGCAGCGTCCGCTTTGAGGCCGCGCCTCTCACCCCCCGGCACGACCTGCGGGAGCTGCGGGGCAGTTACATGGAGCTCACGGACCGCCGGACCTACGACGGCACGCCGACGGACGACTACCTCCACATCACCCTCACCGACGAGCAGGACGTCCCCGACGCGCTGGCCCGGCTGCGGGTCATCTACCCGAACCTCATGCGGCTGGACTACGACAACCGCCGCACCCGGGCCGCTGAGACGCCCGACGCCGCTGCCCGAGCCGAGAGCAAAACACCCCTCGAGCACTTTGCGGCCTTTTACGAAGCCCAGAACGGCCAGCCTCTCTCTGACGAACAGGCGGCGTTCTGCCAATCGCTCATCGAGGACATCTGGAAGGAGGACGAAGCATGAGGCCCCTGAAACTGACCCTGTCGGCCTTCGGGCCTTACGCCGCCGAGACCGTTCTAGACCTCGCTCAGCTGGGCAGAGGCGGGCTCTACCTCGTCACCGGCGACACCGGCGCGGGCAAGACCACCCTCTTCGACGCCATCACCTACGCCCTCTACGACCATTCCAGCGGCGGCGTCCGGGAAGGGGCCATGCTCCGCAGCAAGTACGCCGAGCCCGGCACCCCCACCTTCGTGGAGCTGGAATTTGAGGTGCGGGGGCAGCGCTGCACCGTCCGCCGCAACCCCGAATACCTCCGCCCGAAAGCCCGGGGCGAGGGCTTTACCACCGAAAAGGCCGACGCCTGCCTCACCTACGCCGACGGCCGCCCGCCCGTCACCCGGGCCAAGGACGTCACCGCCGCCGTGGTGGACATCATCGGGCTGGATTACAACCAATTCTCCCAAATCGCCATGATCGCTCAGGGGCAGTTCACCCGGCTGCTCAACGCTTCCACCGAGGAGCGGAGCAAGATCTTCCGCAAGCTGTTCCGCACCCAGCCCTACCAGCGTCTCCAGGAGCGGCTGCAGGCCGAGAACGCCGCCCTCACCCGCCAGCGGGAGGAGCAGAGCGTCCGCATCGGGCAGCTGCTCTCCGGCCTGAGCTGGGCCGAAGGGGACGCCGACGAAGCCGTTCTGGACGAGCTGGCCCCCCTCTGCGAGGCGGGCGGGCAGGCGTCGCCGGAAGCGGTGCTGCCCCTTCTGGACGCCCTGCTGGCCGGGCAGGAGCAGGCGCTGAGCGCCGCCACCGCCGCCCGGACTGAGGCCGAGGCAGAGCTGGACAAGCTCCAGCAGACGCTTGGCCGGGCCGAACAGGCCGAGAAGCTCCGCCTCGAGCTGACCGCCGCGCAGACCCGGCAGGACGCTCTGCGGCCCGTTCTGGACGCTGCCGAGGCCGAAGCGGCCCGCCACGCCGGGGATTCCGCCGCGCTGGACGCGCTGGCCGGAAAGCTCGAGCGGGCGAAATCCAACCTCGCGGCCTTCGACGGGCTGGACAGCCTCGAAAAGAAGCTTTCTGCCGCCCGGGACGCCGCCGCCCTCGAGAACGCCAGAGCTGAAAAGCGCCGCGCCGCCCTCGGGCAGCTGGACGGAGAACTGACCGCTTTGGAGCAGAGCCTCGCCGCCCTTGGGGGCGCGGAGGCCGAGAACGTGAGCCTTGAGGCCCGGGCCGAACAGCTGGCTCGGCGGGGAACGGCCCTCGCGCAGCTGGCCCAGAGCCTCGCCGAGGGGCAGCGCCGGGGGCAGGCCGCACGGCAGGCGCAGGAGCGTTATCTTCTCGCCGACGGCGCAAAGGAGCGCGCCCACGCCCTCCGCGACCACCTCGAGCGGGCCTTTCTCAACGCGCAGGCGGGCCTGCTGGCCGAAGGGCTGACGGACGGCACCCCCTGCCCCGTCTGCGGCAGCACCCATCACCCGAAGCGGGCCGTTCTGCCCGCCGAAGCCCCCACTCAGGCCCGGGTAGACGCGGCCAGACAGTCCGCCGACGAGGCCGACCACGCCGCACAGGAAGCCAGTGCGGCCGCCGCCAAGGCTGTGGCCGCAGACCGGGAGGCCAAAGCCACCCTCCGCCGGGACGCCGAAGCTCTGCTGCCGGAGCGGTTCACCTCACCGGAGGGGCCAGTGAAGCTGACCGTCTCGCTTCTGAAGACGGCTCTGGCCGAAGAAAGCGAGGCCCTGCACGCCGCACAGGAAGCCCTCGACAAGGCTCAGAAGCAGAATGCCGCCGCCCTCGCCGCCAAGGCCCGGCAGGAGGACGAGCGGCAGAAAAAGACCGCCCAGCGCTCTGCCCTCGAGGCCGAGGCACGGGCTTCCGCTGAGGAAGCCGCCCGGCAGTCTGCCTCCGCCAAGGCTCTGGAGGCCCAGTGTGCCGAGGCCCGGGCCGCTCTGCCCGCCGCCGACCGGGAAGAAGCCCGCCGGGCGCTGGCTGGGCTGGAAAACGAGCGCTGCGCCCTCCGGGCCGGGATGGATGCCGCCGCGTCGGCTCTGGCCAGGGCCCGGCAGGACTACGCCGCTGCCGAGGCCGCAGTCACGGCCCTGACGGCCCAGCAGACGGAGGCGGACGAAGCCGCCGACCTGCCCGCCCTCGAATCCCAGCGGGACGCCCTGACGGCCCGGCGCACCGCTCTCGCGGCTCAGGAAAAGGCCCTGACGGCCCGCCTCCTGCCCAACCGGAAGGCCGCTGACCTCTACCGTCAGCACGCCGCCGCCCGGGCGGAGCTGGAACGCCGCTGGCAGTGGGTGAACGCCCTCGCCTCCACGGCGGGCGGCACCCTCAGCAGCAAACAGAAGATACGCCTCGAGGCTTACATCCAGATGAACTACCTCGACGCCATCCTCGTCCACGCCAACACCCGCCTCATGCAGATGACCGCCGGGCAGTACGAGCTGGAGCGGGTGGGTGCCGAGAACCAGCGCAGCCAGTCCGGCCTCGACCTCGGCGTCATCGACCACTACAACGGCACCCGCCGCAGCGTCAAGACCCTCTCGGGCGGCGAGAGCTTCAAAGCCTCACTGGCGCTGGCTCTGGGCCTCTCGGACGAGGTCCAGAGCGCGGCGGGCGGCATCCGGCTGGACACCCTCTTCCTCGATGAAGGCTTCGGCTCGCTGGACGACGAGAGCCTTGAGCAGGCCATCCGGGTCCTCGCCGGCCTCACCGAGGGCGACCGCCTCGTGGGCATCATCTCCCACGTCGCCGCGCTCAAGGAGCGCATCGACAAACAGGTGGTCGTAAAAAAGGCCCGCAGCGGGGGAAGCACGGTGGAGGTCATTGTGTGACCGCTTTCCTTCTCTTCCTCATCGCCTGCCTTCTCAGGGCCGCGTCTTTCAGAAAGTCTTTTGCCTGCTCAGGCAGGAGGGGCGCTTTCCTTCCTTTCCTGTTTTGTATTTTTCTTCGGTATCTACAACTCAATGCAGTTTGTTTTCTCAAAAAGTCAACCTTTTTGAGAAAACAGTCGAAAAGGTGTAGAAAAGATTGTATGGATTTTCCCCCGCATATTCTCCCCCGCCTCCGCACACCCTAGGTGCGGAGGTGTTTTTTATGGAATCTCTGACGCCCTTCATCCGCCATGAGCTTGAGGATGCTCCCGGGCCGAGCGGCCCGCCGGAGGAGACGAGTAGCATGGTCAGTCCGCCTTTGGGCGCGGAACCCGGTCAGCCGCCCGTCACGGAACCGCCAAAACCGGGTCGCGGCTCCCAGCAGCCGCCGTCGCAGCCGGACGGCCCGGATGTGCAGCTCCCGCCGCCGGAAGTCCCGCAGCCCCGTCCAGACTGCGGCATCCCCATGACCGACGGCACCCCTGCAGCCTGCCGGCAGAAGAACGCCGCCGAGTTTCTGGCGGGCCGCTCCCCCGGGGTAATGGCCCAGTACGGGCAGGGGCTGTTTGGCTCCCAGCAGCACACCAAAAGCCTCCACCCGGCGCCCGACGAAGACAAGAGCGGCGTTTTACAGCTGGTAGAGTGGCGCGAAGAAGCGCCTTACGGTTGAAAGAGATGTAAAATTCAGAAATTATTTTCCAATTACCTGTTGAAATCTTCGCGCGCTTCTTTTATTATGGTAGCAAACAAAGCAAAGGCAGGTAATGCACTATGGCAGAAATCAAATACGAGATCGTTGAGCGCATCGCAGTCCTCGGAGAGCGTCCCCGCGGCTGGGAGCGCCAGCTCAACCTCATCAGCTGGAATGAAGGCGAACCCAAGTACGACATCCGCGACTGGTCCTCGGACGGCACCCGCATGGGCAAAGGCATCTCCCTGAGCCACGACGAGCTGGCCATCCTGAAGGGCATCCTCGAGGATATGGAGCTGTAAGATGACGGACCGCGAGGAATTTCTGGAGATATTCCGCACCCACATCACCCGGCCCGGCAGCGAAAAGCTGCTGGACTGGATGGACAGCAAGACGGACTTCTTCTCCGCGCCGGCGTCCACCCGCTTCCATGGGGCCTGCGATGGCGGGCTGTGTGCGCACAGCCTGAACGTCTACCGCGTGCTCCACGGCACCTTCTTCACGCCGGACGAGGACAGCGAAGAGACCTTCGCCATCTGCGCACTGCTCCACGACCTGTGCAAGGCCAACTTCTACAAAAAAGGCACCCGCAACGTGAAGAACGAAGCGACGGGCCAGTGGGAGAAAGTCCCCAGCTACAGCGTGGAGGACATGTTTCCCTACGGCCATGGCGAGAAGAGCGTCTTCCTCATCGAGCGGTTCATGAAGCTGAAGGTGGAAGAGGCCGTGGCCATCCGCTGGCACATGGGCGGCTTCGACGACGCTGTCCGAGGCGGCAGCTTTGCCATGTCGGGGGCCTTCGAGAAGTACCCTCTCGCCGTCAAGCTCCACATCGCCGACCTCGAGGCGACCTATCTGCTGGAACAGCGGGGCGAATGATACAAAAAAGACCACCTGTCTTTTGACAGGTGGTCTTTTTAACTCTTACTTTTCCTACGGCATCAGCTTCGCAAGTTCGGCCAGGACCTCGTCGCCGAGGTGTTCCAGCTTTGTTTTTGGTTGACGGTCCGCAGCAGGCGGTGTCTGTGCAGCCGTCTCCGGGAACGGGACCGCGGGCTGTGTGGACGGAACATCCAGCCGCAGCGGGGCGGTGGATATTTTGTCCAGCTCGCTCCGCAGCTCCTCACACCGAGCGGTCAGCTCGGCGTTCTCCTTCCGCAGGGCCAGCATGGTGCGCTCATAGGCGAACATCCGTGTCTCATAGCGGCGAAGCTCGGCGTTGGCCGCGTTGAGCTTCCGGCTCAGCTGCTCGAGCTGAGTCGGCTCGGACGCAGCGGGCAGAGCCTCAGGGCATGACTTCTCCCGTTCGGATGCCATCGCCTCTTCCACCTCCTGCAGTCTGCGCTGGGCGCAGCGGTGCTCCCGGGCAGTCTCCCGGCAGAGCTGTTCCAGCCGATGCAGCTCCGGCGTCCGGCGGCTGCTCAGCCACTCCAGCGGCAGCTTCGTCTGTTGCTGCTCCACGGTACGGCCTCCTTCCGCTTTTTCTGCGCAAGGGGTTCTCTATTCTTGCGCTTATCTACGCTTGTTCAGGATCGCCAGCAGGTCATCGTAGTAGCTGGTGTCGCTGTTCTCCTCTTCCACGGGCTTGGCGGCAGAAGCATTGCCGGAAGCGACGGAAGGAGTGTTGACCTCGGCGCTGAAGACAGCGGACGGAGCAGAAGCCGTCACGCCGGGAGCAGTACCGGCGGCAGCAGTACCCAGCGTGCTGCGCAGGCCGTCAGCAGCCTTATTGTCGAAGCCGGTAGCCACGACGGTAACGCGCATCTCATCGGAGAGGTTCTCGTCGAAGGCAGTACCCCAGATGATGTTCGCATCGGGATGTGCGCTCTGGGTGATGAGGCCGGCGGCAGTCTCGACATCCTCCAGACCGATGTCGGGGCTGGAAGTGATGTTGATGATGACGCCGTGTGCGCCGGCAATGCTGGTCTCCAGCAGCGGAGAGGAGATAGCGGCCTTGGCGGCGTTCTCAGCCTTGCCGGCGCCCTTGGCGCTGCCGACGCCCATGTGAGCGTAGCCAGCGTCCTTCATGATGGAGCGCACATCGGCGAAGTCCAGATTGATGAAGGCCGGCACATTGATCAGGGCGGAGATGGACTCGACGCCCTGACGCAGCACGTTATCAGCGGCCTGGAAGGCGTTCATCAGGGTGATCTTCTCCTGACTGATCATCTTCAGGCGCTCGTTGGGGATGACGATGAGGCTGTCCACGTGCATCAGCAGATTTGCGATGCCCTGCTCAGCCAGACCCATCTTTCGCTTGCCCTCAAAAGAGAAGGGCTTGGTGACGATGCCCACGGTCAGGATGCCCAGATCGTGTGCCACCTCGGCCACCACAGGAGCAGCACCGGTGCCGGTGCCGCCGCCCATACCGGCGGTGATAAAGACCATCTGGGAACCCTTCAGAGCGTTTGCGATCTCGTCCTTGCTCTCCTCGGCAGCGCGCTGGCCGATCTCGGGGTCAGCACCTGCGCCGCGGCCCTTGGTAAGCTTGGAACCCAGCTGCACCTTGGTGGCGGCATGGTTCTTTGCCAGTGCCTGCTGGTCGGTATTCATTGCAATAAATTCGACGCCCTGCAGGCCATCGCTGACCATGCGGTTGACGGCGTTGCCGCCGCCGCCGCCCACGCCGATGACCTTTATCGTCGTTACGTTTTCGTCCATTTCTTCGTCGAGCATGAGTGCCATATCATTGTCCTCCATCGGATTTTATCGTAGACCGCGCCTTGGCGCAGGATAGAACTCAACATTACTGCTACTATATAACAGTATCGTATCATCTTTTGGCCCCGAATGCAAGATAAATTTGCTTTTTCGATGGTATTTTTTTCACAGCGGCGTCAAGGGCCGGCATTTCTCTGCCAATTCGTCCTCCTAAAGAGGCCAGAACTTCGCACAGGCCGGCATAGCCCCGGTCGATATGACAAGTCTCTTCCACGAGGCTCTTCCCCCGTGCCGACAAAGCCGCCACCACCAGTGCCGCGCCGCCCCGCAGGTCAGGCGCAGTGAGGGTGGCGCCGTGGAGGCCGCTTTCCGGCAGCGGACCGACAGAGAGCACCCGGCCTGACCGATTTACCCGCCCGCCCAGCCGCTCGAAGCCTTCGGCGCAGCCGAACCGCCGTTCGAAGACGACGTCCTCGATGCTGCTCTCCCCCTCGGCACAGAGCATGGCAGCGGCCAGCAGGGGCGCAGCGTCGGTGGCGAGACCCGGGTACACCCCGGTGAAGACCCGACCCGCCCCGTACAGCCGCCCGAAACGTGCCACCTCGGCCCGGTCTGCGCCCCGCTCCACGGCGCAGCCCATTTGTTCCAGAATTTCCAGCACCGGCGCATAGAGCGCGGGCGGGCATCCGGTGAGCTCCACCCGCCCTCCGGCAGCAGCGGCGGCGCAGGCCAGTGTGGAGGCGAAGATGCGATCCGGCAGAGGCGAAAAATCGCAGCCGGAAAGCGCCCGCCGCCCTTCGATGTGAATCGTCGAAGTCCCCGCGCCCTCGATACGCCCGCCGCAGCGGTTCAGGAAGTCGGCAAGGTCAGAGATCTCCGGCTCCCGCGCCGCGCCCCGCAGGACGGTGGTGCCTCGGGCGCAGGCAGCGGCCAGCAGCAACGTCTCCGTCGCCCCCACGCTGGGGAAGCGGAGGGTGAAGTCTGTCCCGTGGAGTCCCCCCGGCGCGGCCAGCACCAGCTTTCCCGCCCCGGCGTCCAGCTCCTTTGCCCCCATCCGGGCCAGACCTTCCAGATGTAAGTCGATGGGCCGGGCGCCGATATTGCACCCGCCGGGCAGCGAAGTCTCAGCCCGGCCCAGCCGCGCCAGCAGCGGCGCACAGAAGAGGATGGAGGCCCGCATTTGTGCTGCGGTTTCTCCCGGAAGGGTGCTGTTTGAGGGCATCCCGGCCACCACAATGTCTGCCCCCTGCCAGTGGGCGGCGCACCCCGCACCCCGCAGCAGCCCGAGGCTGCATTCCACGTCCGACAGCCTCGGCACAGCCCGCAGCCGCACCGGTCCCCGGCAGAGAAGCGCCGCCGCAAGGAGCGGAAGTACGCTGTTTTTCGCCGCCGGTATTGCCGCCGTGCCGTTCAGCGGCCGTCCGCCCATCACCCAAATCCGCCCGCTCTGCTGTGTCATATCCGCTGCCCCCATTCCGCAAAAGATACCCCACGATATGCAAAAGCAGGGGCGGATGTCACGATTTGAGTTTGTTGAAAGATTTGTGAGACTACGGTCAGACCTTCCTTCGTACAACCTCTCCGTCACGGCTTCGCCGTGCCACCTCCCCTAGTAGGGGAGGCTTTGGCATTCCGTAGCGCTTTGCCTCTTCGCCAGAGGCTCCCCTACTAGGGGAGCTGTCGAACGAAGTGAGACTGAGAGGTTGTACAGAGCAGCGCCTTTCCTCTACGTCTCTCCGGGTTGCGGCTCCCAGCGTCTGCTTCGGCCCTTGGTTCGGGCCTCGCATCCTGCTGGCCGCGGCCCGAGCTTCGCCTCCCTGTTTCCGCCGCTGGCGGCGGTCGGCTCAGCTCCCACGTGATACCCCCAGCACCACCCCCATCTCCCCCAGCAGCATCATGAGGCTGGTGCCGCCGGAGGAGAAAAAGGGCAGCGAGATGCCGGTGTTGGGGATGGTGTTGGTGACGACAGCCACGTTCAGCACCGCCTGCAGGGCCACCTGCACCACGAATCCCACCACCAGCAGCGCCCCGAACCGGTCGGGCGCGTGGGCTGCGATGGTGATGCCCCGGCAGAGCAGCAGCACGAACAGCCCCACCACTGCGCAGGCCCCCACGAACCCCAGTTCCTCGCAGACGATGGAGAAAATGAAGTCGTTCTGAGGCTCGGGGACGAAAAGATGCTTCTGGCGGCTTTCCCCCAGACCGAGGCCGGTGGCCCCGCCGGAGCCGATGGCATAGAGGCTCTGGATGGTCTGGTGGCCATCGCCCAGTGGGTCGGCGAAGGGATCGAGCCAGGAGCGGAGCCGGTCGGCGGCGTAGGGGACGAGGTCGGGCATGACGGCCACCGCCGCACCAATGGCCCCGACGCCTCCCGCGCCCGCCAGCAAAAACCACCGCAGCCCCGTACCACCCACGAACATCAGCACCGCGCCGATGCCGAGGATGAGGACGGTGCCGGACAGGTGCGGCTCCAGCAGCATCAGGGCCGCCACCACCCCCAGCACCAGCGCAAAGGGCAGGACACCCACGCTGAAATCCTTCATTCGGTCGTGATTCAGTGCAATGATGTGGGAAAACACCAGCACCACCGCAAACTTTGCGATCTCGCTGGGCTGCAGGGTGCCAAACCCCGGGATGACCAGCCACCGCTTGCAGCCGTTGTACTCGGGCATGAAGAGCACCGCCGCCAGCAATATCAGTGACAGCCCCAGCAGCGGCCACGCCAGCTTATGGAAGATATGGTAATCTACCCGGCTGGCCAGCCACATCCCGCAGAGCCCCAGCGCCGCGTAGAGCAGCTGAGGCCGCAGATAGGCCCAGGCGTCGCCCCGCCGGTAGAGCGCCACGGCGCTGGACGCGCTGGCCAGCATCACCAGCCCGAAGCTCACCAGCGTGAGCACAAGTATCAGAAACGGCAGGTCCATGCCGGGCAGCGGACGCAGGATCCTCTTCTTCATCCTCTCCCCCCTTCCCTTTAGTGTACGCACCGGGGCGGACGGCTAGTCACGGGGTCTCGCGCATATGATTGCAGGAAGGGAGGTGCTGTCTCATGTCCGAATCGCCAAAACCCGCCGACGCCCTGCGCACCCTGCCGGAACGGGCGTTCCGCGCCCGGGCAAGGCTGGTGGCGGGGGTGTTCTGTCTGGTCTGCTGCGGGCTGGCGGTGCGGCTTTTATTTTTGCAGGTGCTGGGCGGCGGCTGGTACACCGACCGCGCCCTGGGCCAGCAGCTGCGGGACACCGTCGTCCCCGCCGACCGGGGCCGCATTTATAGTGCCGACGGCGTTCTTCTGGCGGCCAACAGTAGCTGCTGGACCCTCCGGGCCTCGCCCCGGGAGATGCCGGAAGATAAACTCGCCCTCGCGGCCAAGGGGCTGGCGGAGATCCTGGAGCTGGACGAAGGGAAGCTTCTCGAGAAATTCAGCGACCGCCGCTCCAACGACTGCCTCCTGCGCTACCGGGTAGACCGGGTCATGGCCGACGCCGTGCGGGACTTCTGCGAGGCAAACGGCATCACCGGCATCCGTATCGATCAGGACTCGAAGCGCTGGTACCCGCAGGGGGAGTTTCTGGCCTCGGTGCTGGGGTTCACCAATGTGGACAACGCGGGCGTCTCGGGCCTCGAACTGAAGTATGACGACCTGCTCACCGGCGAAAACGGCGTCGTCCTCACGGCGGTGAACGCCTGGGGCTACACCCTCGAGCAGAGCTATGAGACCGAGCGTTTCCCCACCGAGGGGGACGGCCTGCGGCTCACCATCGACGCCAACATCCAGCACTACCTCGAGAACGCGCTGGGCTACGCGGTAAAGGAACACCACGTCGCAGCCCGTGCCGTGGGCATCGTCATGGACGTGAACACCGGGGCCGTGCTGGCCATGTCCACCACCCCCGCCTACGACCCCAACCAGCCCCGTGTGCTGGCCGACAAGGCCGCCCGGGAGGCCGTAGAGGGGCTTTCCGGCGACGAGCGGGCGGCAGCATTGCAGCTGGCCCAGCAGACCCAGTGGCGAAACAAGGCCGTCAGCGACCTCTACGAGCCGGGCAGCGTCTTCAAACTCATCACCTGCGCGGCGGCGCTGGACACCGGGGCTGTGAGCAAAAATTCCAGCTTCTACTGCGGCGAGAGCATCTCGGTGGCCGGCACCCGCTTCCACTGCGCCAACCACAAGCGCCACGGCGCGCAGACCGTCACTCAGGCCCTTGAGAACTCCTGCAACCAGAGCTTTATCCAAATCGGCGCAAGGCTGGGCAAAGAGGCGTTCTGCGACTACTTTGCGGCCTTCGGCCTCCGCGCGCCCACCGGCATCGACCTGCCCGCCGAGCCGAAAAAGAGCCTCTACTACACCGCCGACCGGATGGGGCCGGTGGAGCTGGCGTCCTGCGCCTTCGGGCAGAGCAGCAAGATCTCTTACCTCGAGATGGCGTCGGCGGTCTGCGCTGTGGTCAACGGCGGGCGGCTGATGCAGCCCTACGTCGTCTCGGACATCCTCGGCCCGGAGGGCGAAGTCATCGACCACCTCTCCCCCGTCTGCAAGCGGCAGGTGCTGAAAGAGGAGACCTCCCGCACCATGCGGGAGATGATGGAGGCCGTCGTCCTCTACGGCGGCGGCCGGAACGCCCGGATCGCGGGCTACCGGGTAGGCGGCAAGAGCGGCACCAGCCAGAAGCTGGACAGCGCCGACGAGAAGGCCCGCATCGCCAGCTTTGTGGCCGTGGCTCCCATCGACGACCCCCAGTTTTTGTGTCTCGTCTGCCTCGACGAGCCCCACAGCTGGACGACAGCGGGCGGCAGCCTCTCGGCCCCGGTCTGCGCCGAGGTCCTCGAGCAGACGCTGGTTTATAAAGATATCCCCCGTGCCGCTGTGCCTGACGCGCCTGCTTCCGATGCTGAGACTTCCGCCGACCTTCCCGAGGACGGCGACAGCTTCGACGGGGCGTAAAAATGGGCAAAAGAAAAGACCGCTGGACGGCGGTCTTGGAAGGTCGATATTTTTCAGCTCTGCTGCGGCTGGTCGCGGAACACGATCTCGCCGGTGGCGCTGTCCATGGACTCGACGATAGCGAGGCTCTCCAGCTGGATGCCCTTGCTGCGGATGAGGTCGCCGCCCTGCTGGAAGCCCTTCTCGACGGCGATGCCGATGCCCTCGACAGTGGCACCAGCCTTCTCGGTCAGCTCCAGCAGACCCAGCAGGGCGCAGCCGTTGGCCAGGAAGTCGTCGATGATGAGAACGTGGTCCTCGGGGGTGAGGAACTTCTTGGAGACGATGACATTATAAATTTTCTTGTGGGTGAAGGACTGGATCTTCGTCTCGTAGTTGTCGTAGTCCAGGTTGATGCTCATGGACTTTTTGGCGAACACCACCGGCACGTTGAACTCGCTGGCCACCACAGCCGCGATGCCGATGCCGCTGGCCTCGATGGTGAGCACCTTGTTGATGGGCTTGCCATCGAACAGGCGTTTCCACTCCTTTGCCATCTCGCGGAACAGCGGAATGTCCATCTGATGGTTGATGAAGCTGTCCACCTTGAGCACGTTGCCCTCACGGACGATGCCGTCTTTGCGGATGCGGTCTTCCAGCATTTTCATAGTTCGTCTCTTCCTCCCAATTTTCCTGTCACAAAACGGTCAATATTTCATATCAGTATACCGGATACTTTCCCGGTTGGCAAGGCTTTTTCTGCCCAAATTTGACTCGTTCTCTCCGGTTTTTTCAGCCCTTTCGATTATAAGTACGACTTTTGTGGTACGGTCTGTGTCTCAGGGCGGGCGATTTGTGCAGTTGTCTCTTGTTTTCTGCGCAAAATCGAGTATACTGGTAGCAACCGGAAACGGCTTGCTGCGGCCGACGAGGGCCGCACCGGGAAAAGGAGTCAGTATATGAAGACAGGGTTAGTATTAGAGGGCGGTGCCATGCGGGGTATGTTCACCGCAGGCGTTCTGGATGTCCTGATGGAGCACGGCCTCACCGCCGACGGCACCATCGGCGTGTCGGCGGGCGCGGTGTTCGGCTGCAACTTCAAGTCGCACCAGATCGGCCGTGTCATCCGCTACAACACCGAATATTGCAACGACAAGCGCTACGCCAGCTTCCGCAATCTGCTGCGCACCGGCAACCTCTACAGCGAGGATTTCTGCTACCACGAGGTGCCGGAAAAGCTGGACCCCTTTGATGAAGAGGCATTCCGCGCTTCGCCCATGGACTTCTTTGTCGTCTGCACCGACCTGCATACCGGCGACCCTATCTACCACAAGTGCCGCAGCGGCGACGCCGAGGACGTGCGCTGGATGGAGGCTTCGGCGTCCATGCCGCTGGCGGCGAAGGCCGTCAGGATCGGCCACTACTCCCTGCTGGACGGCGGCGTGGCCGACTCCATCCCCGTCCGCTTCTTCGAGAGCCTGGGTTACAAGCGGAACCTCATCATCCTGACCCAGCCCAAGGGCTTTGTGAAAAAGAAGAACCCCATGCTGCCCGCCATCCGTGCGCGGTATCTGCGCTATCCGGCCTTCGTGGCAGCGGTGGCCGACCGTCACGAGCGATACAACGAGGCCCTCTCCTACATCGCCATGCAGGAGGCCTCCGGCAAAGACTATGTCATCCGCCCGCCCATCCCGCTGGAGATCGGCGCTATGGAGCGCGACCCCGCCCAGCTGCGCCGGGTCTACGAGACGGGCCGCGCCGTGGCGGAGAACCAGATCGATAAGATAGAGGCGTTCCTGAACGATGTGAAGGAGACGGAGGAATAACCTCTCCGTCACGGCTGACGCCGTGCCACTGCCCGGGTTGCGGTACCCAGCATCCGTAGCGCTTTGCTTGCGTCTTGCTGGCCGCTGCCCCAACAGCGACTCCCTGTTTCCGCCACTGGCGGCGGTCGTCGTTGTTGCTCCTACCGAGGAGAGGCTTTGGCATTTCGTGAAGCCTCGCCTCTTCGCCAGAGGCTCCCCTACTAGGGGAGCTGTCGAGCGGCAGCGAGACTGAGAGGTTGTACGAAGACGAGCCTAACCTACAAACAAAGCAGGAACCCCATCCATTCGGATGGAGCTCCTGCTTTTCTTATAACTTACTGCATATCCGTCTCAGAGATGGGGGTATCCAGCTCATCGGCGGGGGTGTCCGCCGTCTCAGGCTGTTTGCCCTTCTTCTCCCTGCGGGGCTTTTCGCCCTTGGGGCCGCGCTTCGACTTGATGCGCTTTGCCAGCAGAAGGAGCAGCACCAGCAGGGCTGCGCCGCCGGCGCAGAAGGCCCAGATGGGGAGCTTTGCAGGGACAAAAGCCACTTCGACCTCGGTGCCGGTAGTGGTGAAGGTGGTGTAGCTGCCGAAGCTGCCCGTCTCCACCTTATGCCAGCTGCCGTCGGCCTGCTTGACGTAGACCTTGCCCTTGGCCTTGCCGGGGGTCAGATAACGGATCTGGTGGGTCTCATTGCCGTCATCGGTGAACTCCAGCAGCCACTGCTCTGTCACACCGTGGACATCGGCTGTGATGTCCTGCTGGGTGACCTGCACGGCGTTGGAACCGCCGAAGAAGCCGTCCACGAAGAAAACGGGACGTCCGTTCTCGCGGGTGACGCTGCTGCTCAGAGACGGGATGTAGGGCGTGTACTCCACATTGACCACGGTGTCGGTGTGGAGCTGGTCGAGGACGGGTGTGCTCCACTCGGCGTAGTATCCATTCTTCTGGGGGATCTCGGGGTAGTCGTCCAGAGTGAAAGACGCACCGTAGTCAAAGCTGATCTTCTTGATGATGTGGCCGTCGGCCTTGAAGGTCAGGGTCAGCTTCCGGAAGGAATCCGGCACATTCTCCTGAGCCAGCAGGGTCTCATAGGTGACCGGCTCTGCCTGACCGACGCGGCTCAGGCGGTCAATGCCCTGCAGATCGTCGGAGACGAAGAGGTTGCCATAGAAGTCGCCGTCCTGTCCGCCGGAGACAGCACCCACGTACTGCTGGCCTTCCAGCACAGAGACGATGGCGCGGTTGTTGATGGCGATGAGGCTGCCGTCGGTAAGGTCGCTGTCGGTACCCTGACCGACGATGCCGCCGATGTACTTTTCACCGCTGAGGGCGCATTTTGCCCAGTTGCCGCGGAGCTTGGCGCTGGCCGCACCGGCAATGCCGCCCACCTGATTGACGCCGGTGACGTCGCCGTAGGACTCGCAGGCCGTCA
>ENA-ORTQ01001010-ORTQ01001010.1-human-gut-metagenome-genome-assembly--contig:-NODE-1010-length-32232-cov-2.961960_pt1 | contig 32232 bp, 36 predicted proteins | sample MGYA00241912_ERZ509188 | MGnify/ENA primary metagenome ERZ509188 (study PRJEB26280, sample SAMEA2338849) | human gut metagenome | biome: human gut; feature: human-associated habitat; material: faeces...
AAAATATATAACACTATTTTTGGGAACGTAAGATTTCCTTGAGATTTTCAGCCATTTTTAAGATGGCTTTTGATTCGCTTACGGAACAATCTGCTAATAGGCGGCTTAATTCTGCCGAGGAATATTCCATAGTCTGCGGAATATCCGCCATGATAAGCCAGTCAGCTGATATCTGCAACACTTCCACAATCCGTGTGAATATATCAAGGGAAAGATTGGTTTTTCCATTTTCAATGTCGCTTAGATATGGAGTGGATACATTGATAAGTTCAGCAAATTGCATCTGGCTTAAATGTTTTTCCTGGCGAGCCGATTTTATACGTTTACCTATTTCATCACGATTATACATAAATACCTCTTTGTAATAGTCTATGATTTATGGTATCGTGTATAGAATAAGAATAAAATAAACCATAGAATATGTATTATCCTATAGACGATATTTTGGAGAGAAAATTTTTAAGGAGGTAGCTTAATGTTAGTTAACAGAGAGACATTTCAAAAATATTAGGGAGAAAATATTCCGAAATTTATCTTTGAGTGCCTTTTAATTAGACTATGTTGTAAAAGCATGGTGGCTTGGAGATGGGTGCAACGATATTGGAGTTGGTAAAAAAGACCGGAGTATAGATTTAAAAAATAACTGAATTGGAGGAAACACAGATGAAGACGAAAGAAGAAGCACTCTGCACAATGAAAGGAATTGAAGCACTTTTAATAGCACTTTCCCAATATACGGAAAAGATGGAGTGTGATCCAGATGCACTCTTTGTATTATCGAAATCTCTGACAGAATGCAGGGAATATTTTGAAGAAAATTAGTTATGTAAGAGAGTCCCTATTTTCATAAGATGGGACACGCAAGGTATGGAAGAAGTAAAAGAATAGGTAATTAAGGAGCAAAGAGAAGGATTCTTTGCAAGCAGTATTGAATTTATTAAGAGAATAATTGGAAAAGAGGGATCATACATGGAGAAAAAGTATTCAAAAAAGGAACATGACAAGTGCCAGAGGGTTGCTGATGCATTTAGCGAATTGTATGAAATGTATGGTGATATGTGCGTGGTGGATGCAGGAAAATTTGGATTTGCGTTTTTGAAGTGGTATGGGGGAGAGTCCTTTGATGGAAATAGTGTTTATCAGGACAGTAAGGAATTGTTTGATGATCTGTGGCAGATGTGGTTAGATTATAAAATTCTTGATTCTGTAGCAGGGACAGAGAGAGAAGATATTGATTATAAGAAATTATATGAAGAACTCAGCGCTGAGACCCAAAAAGAGTATGAAGAAAAAAGACAGCAGTTTTTAAGGCTTTCCGGGTTATGTGATTAAAGGAAGTAAGCAAAGGATATATTTCAAAGGTTTAAAGGGAGAAAACCTGTCTTGCCATAAAAATACAAAGAATGCCACAGATAAGATGTTTGTATCTTTGTTTTGGGAGCTATTCTGTGATATAACTAATGTAGACTCCGGCAAAAGAATTTTCTTTACCATTTATTCCCTTGGATATAGAGAAGGACTAGAGACTGGGGAATACAGAACATGGGTAGTAGTGAGAAATGCTGAAACTATGGAGAAAAATGAACGTGTGAGGGGGAACGAGGATGCAGGTTATTGTGTGTGTGGATGATGGCATGGGAATGTTATTCAACCACCGAAGACAGAGTAGAGACAGGGTACTGATACAAAGGATACTGGAAATCACAAAAGGAAAGCAGATTTTTATGAATACCTACTCTGCAGAATTGTTTGAAGGAAATGAAAATATCTGTATAGATGATGATTTCCTTAAAAATGCAGGGGATGGCGATATCTGCTTTGTGGAGAATGAGGCACTTTCCGGGTACATGGAAAAGATTGAGAAAATCATTGTTTATAAGTGGAACAGAAGGTATCCGGCAGATCTATATTTGGATATTCCGCTTGCCGAAAACGAATGGCAGCTGGTAGAAAGTTATGATTTTAAAGGATACAGCCATGAAAAAATTACGGAGGAGGTCTACGAAAGATGAATAAGGTTCTAAGCGTAGCAAAAACAATACTGGCATGGGTATTCGTGGTATTCTGTCTGCTTATGGCGATTGGATGCGGATCTGTTTCGGGGAGCATTCTTTTTATACTAACGGCAGTTCTTTCCGTACCACTTAAGATTGTAAGAAATCTGTGGGATAAGGTACTGGGAATCAAAGAAATACCGGATTTGCCAGAGGATACCCCGGCAAAGTGGTATGAGGCGAAGAAGAAAAAAGAGCAGAAGGCACATAAGAATGCGGTAGAAGATCAGAAAAAGAGAAGACTGTTTAAGCCCCTTATTATTGCAATGGCATTCATCATTTCATTTGCAGTAGCCATGGGAAATTCAGAGACTATAAATACCGCAGATTCTGTAAAAGAAAGTACCGAAGTAACATCTATAGAGGCTACCGAAGCCGTACAGGAAACCGTAGCTCCTACAGCGACACCTAAACCCACAGAAACACCAAAGCCCACGGCGACTCCGACAGCGATTCCTACGGCAACACCAGAGCCTACAAAGACACCGGAGCCTACGCCTACCGTTGTGGCAAAGGTATCCGAAGAATTCAGTCTTTCCAATGTGGCAGCATATTCCGGGAAAACTTATGTAGAAATCAATCAGAATGTGCCGTACTTTGCAGACAGCGAGTTATCAACAACATCGTATGAATATTATTCGGATCTGGATTCTTTGGGAAGATGCGGTGTATGTATTGCCAGTGTCGGACAGGACATTATGCCTACGGAAAAGCGTGGGGATATTGGTTCCGTGAAGCCTACCGGATGGCATACCGTAAAATATGCAGGTGTAGTAGACGGAAATTATCTGTATAACCGATGCCACCTGATCGGCTATCAGCTGACCGGAGAAAATGCAAATACCAAGAATTTAATTACCGGTACCAGATATCTGAATGTAGAAGGTATGCTTCCTTTTGAAAATATGGTTGCCGATTATGTAAAAGAAACCGGAAACCACGTAATGTACCGCGTGACTCCGGTATTTGATGGCAATAACCTTTTGGCAAGTGGTGTCCTTATGGAAGCAAAATCTGTGGAAGATAACGGAGCCGGAATACTTTTCAATGTATTCTGTTATAATGTGCAGCCGGGAGTAACCATAGATTATGCAACGGGTGATAGTTCCTTAGAGGAAAAAGTGGCAGTAAAGGAACAGAGCACACCGAAGCCGGAGGCGACGCAGGCACCGGTCGTTGCAACCCCTGAACCACAGCCACAACAGCAGCCTCCCTCTGCAACAGGATCTTATGCCGTAAATGCAAAGAATGGAAAGATTCATATTGTTGGAGCCTGTCCTGCAACAGGAACCGGTAACAATGCCATGACAGATCCGGTATATTTTAATACTTATGAAGAGGCAGAAAGCTATTCCATTTCCATAGCACCCAACCAGAGCAAGCGTAAGTGTGGTAACTGCTATCGGTAGGAAAATGAGAAAAGAGTGGTAAATCAATGAGATTTGAAGAGGCAAGTTATCAGGCAATGCTCTGTGCAGATAAGAATGGCTATACCGGCAGGGAAATAAAAATCTACGAACTGGATGATGAGTGGATTTATCTGATTTTTCCGTCTGAGGAAATTACGAAAGAGTGCCCCAGGATATCCATAAACAGAGAGAGTGGAGAAATCACACATGGTATTATAAATACTCCGAAGCTTGACAGACTTGATGGATTTCTTAAAGGAAAGATGCGAAGGTTTATGTAGGATGGGAGAAGCAAAAGAAATCACAAAGATCATTATAAAAGGTTCTTCCGGGTACTGCGCTTATAGTGAAGCATATAAGGACAGGCTTACTATCGAAAAGGAAAAAATCAGCTATGAATATCTTCCAGAAGAGGAGACCAAGATAAACCCTGTCCGCAAATGGAACTATACAACCAACAGTCCCTTGTATCAGACACTGTATGAGAGGATAATCAAGATGCTGCCGGAGTATCTTTGCAAGGATCCTATGGAACTGGTTATGGACATCGGTGGTATAGAGATTACGGTTATCTATTCCGATAAAACACGTTATAAACAGGAATACATGGTAACCGGTGATTTTTTTAGAGACCTATTTGTAGAAATCAGGCATATGATTCCTGAGACAGAATATATGCCTGCAGTGTTACTATTGGCAGAAGATTTTCATGAGGAACAGGAGGAATAGGAGATGGCAATCAATTTTAATCAGAACAGTACATTTAATTTAAAGCCGATCAATAAGGAGTCGGTAAGAGGTGAAGTCATGGGACTTTTGGTGAATGGAGAGGAAATCGCCTATGCATTCCAGACGGTAAGAGATCAGCTGATATTCACCAACAAGAGAATTATCGCAGTCGATGTTCAGGGAATCACGGGAAAGCGAAAGTCTTTTACGACTCTGCCATATACCAAAATCCAGAATTTTTCAATTCAGACACCGGGATTTATGGAAGCATTCCCTGATTCAGAACTGTTCCTTATGTTTTCCAGTGGCTTTACGGCAACCTTTGAATTTAAGGAAAAAGTGGATGTAGGAATACTGGGACGGCTGATATCGCAGTATATTTTGTAATCATTAGAGTAATCGGAGGATAAACTGGATTCATACCGGGCAGGTGTACCTATGCGAAAGATAACGATTGAATGGTCGTATCCCATGGAAATTGAGAGCATTCTTTATGATAAAAGAATGTCTGATATCGGGATATATTATATTACAAGAAGATTTGGAAACCACATATCTGATCTGTATATCGGAAAGACTGTATATAGCTTTGGGAGCAGACTGGAGAGTCATTACTGGTACTGGCTTGATAAATACAGGGGAAAGAAGTATGTGAGACTTGGAACCATAGTAAAGCCTAAAAATATCAGTGAAGATGATTTAAAACAGCTGATTGGCGATGCAGAAGCAACTCTGATTTATTGCCTTGGGGATCAGCTTCTTCAAAACAAAATGTGTACCATATCGTGTAATCCATCGCAGCTCCTTATGATAACGAACATTGGAAGAAGAGGAAACATTCCAGAACAGGTTTTTATCTCGGATGAAGACTGGATTGTGTAGGGAGATATATGAAAGAACGGGATATAAGAGCAGTAGAGAGCATGGTAAGATGTGGAATAGACCTTGAGGGTTTATGTGCAGTATTTACAACATTTCCAAAGGAAGAAGTAATTGAAATCTATTATAGACTTCATGCGGAAAGTGGCAGAGAAGAAGTAGCGCAGGGAATCAAAATGAACTGTTCGTAAAACTGGAGGAAGTAAAATGTGTGGTCGTTACTATGTGGATGACGATACAGCAGAAGAAATAGAAAAGGTAATACGGCTTGTGGATGCAAAGGTAAACGGAAAGCTGCCAGTGATGGAACATATCCATAAAGGTGATGTCCGTCCGTCAGAGGTTGCGCCGGTACTGTTAAAAAGAGGAAATATCCTTACCATTTGCAATGAACGTTGGGGATTCCCGGGAAAAGAGGGAAAAACACTTGTCATAAATGCAAGAAGCGAAACTGTGAATGAAAGACCGATGTTTTCTGATAGTGTAGCACACCGGAGAATTGCCATACCTGCAGCTGGATTTTATGAGTGGAATAAGGATAAAAAGAAATATACTTTTCGAAGAAAAGATAAGAACCTTTTATGGATGGCAGGATTTTATAACCGATTTGGGGAGGAAGACCGCTTTGTGATTCTTACCACCGGAGCAAATGCATCTATGGAACCGGTACATGACAGGATGCCCTTAATTCTGGAAGAGGATGAAATAATCCCCTGGATCATGGAGGATGGGAGTTGTGGCAAGATCCTTAAGAAAGCTCCCTGCCAGCTGAACCGAAGTACAGAGTATGAACAGCTAAGCCTGTTCTAAGAAGAACATATTGGAGAAGAACGTTTCATGAAGTACAGGATAGAGAAGAATTGTACATCTCAGAGAGAGTACGAGGTAAATGAGAAGGAAGAACTATTTTTTGATAGACTATATGATTCCCTGCCGGAAGGAGACAGATTGTTTATTCACCTGTATCGTATGAGTAATGGGACATTGTCCGTGTAGTATAAAACATATCCCATAGGTAAGATTAAACTGCAGGGAAGAGTATTCTCCATGCAGATTTTAAAGGGACTCAGTTCCGTGAAAAATGTAGACGGATCATTAGAGGATTTTCTGGAACATATTCCAGACTGGTGTAAGTATATCAGGCTGCATTGCAAATAATGTGAGCAAAGGAGCAGTGTAAGACGGCTCTTTTTTTATCGGGAGATACGGAAATTTGTCAATAATTACATCTTGAATACCGAACGTGTGTTTGCTATAATGTACAGACAGGAGGCGAACATACGTTTGAAAAACATTATATTTCATGTAGATGTGAATTCCGCATTTTTGTCCTGGGAGGCAACCTACAGGCTGCATCATAAGGGCGGTACACTGGATATACGGACGGTTCCTTCTGCTGTAGGTGGAGATATGAGTATGCGCCACGGGATCATTCTTGCGAAATCAATCCCAGCAAAGAAATACCGTATCACCACAGGGGAAACCATACTGGAAGCAAAGAGGAAATGTCCGAATCTTTTACTGGTACCACCGAATTACGGTATGTATGAGCAGTGCTCGAAGGCCTTTATGGAGATTTTAAAAGAGTACTCTGACAATGTGGAACAATATAGCATTGATGAAGCTTTTGTGGATATGTCAGAAACGTGTCACCTATTCGGAAGTCCTGTAGAAACAGCAAATCAGATAAAGGACAGAGTGTATAACGAACTGGGATTTACCGTAAATATCGGGATATCATCAAACAAACTGCTTGCAAAAATGGCATCTGATTTTGAAAAACCGGATAAGGTGCATACGCTGTACCCGGAGGAGATGGAAGAAAAGATGTGGTCTCTCCCGGTATCGGATTTGTTTTTTGTGGGAAGAGCAACGACAAAGAAATTGCTTAACCTTGGGATAATGACGATAGGAGAACTGGCAAAGACGGATCCGGTATGGCTCAAAACAGTACTTAAGAAGCAGGGAGAAATCGTCTGGAACTTTGCCAATGGCATAGATTTTTCACCGGTCGTGTCTGTGGCACCGCCTAATAAGGGATATGGTAACAGCACAACGACACCTTATGATGTAGTGGATGAAGAAACAGCAAGGAAAGTGTTACTTGCTCTTTCGGAAACGGTTGGATCGAGACTAAGAAAAGATCATGTGGAGATTGAACTTGTATCAGTGGGGATCCGATATTCTGATCTGTCATATGTATCCCATCAGAAAAGACTTAAGACATCCACAGATCTTACGATGGAAATATATGATGCAGCCTGTGAATTGTTTGTAGCATTGTGGAATGGATATCCGATCAGACATTTAGGGGTGCATACAGGTAAGGTGCAGGACTGTGATTTTTCAAGGCAGCTGGTACTTTTTGATGATACTGATTATGAAAAATTGTCCAAGGTGGATGACACGATAGATGTTATCCGGAAAAGATTTGGAAATGATGCAGTAAAAAGAGCAGTTTTTGTGAATCAGCCGATAGACCATATGTCCGGTGGAATATCGAGAGAGAAGAGAAGCGTAGATTACAGTAAAATTGTCGTGGACTAGATGGAGGCAGCATATGGCATTTGGAATAGGCATAAATAATGAAAACCAAGATGCCGGTATGATACGGGGATCACAGCAGGATATTGCCTGTGAGTGCTGGTTTACACAAAAGGGAAAAATCATTCCACTAATGATAAAGGTACAGGATGAAGATGGAGAAATCCGTTGCATCAAACAGATCGAAGTCCATTCGCAGGAAGCAAAGATGTATGCCGGGATCCCATCGGTAGAGTTTGACTGCACCATCGTGATTATGAAGCAAAAGATTCCAGTAAAACTTTTGTATTTCCAGACAGAAAACAGATGGGCATTAAATTACAGATAAGCAAACTTACGAGTGTTTGCAATTTACAGGTGGAACGTATTATAATCCCATCTTTGACACTTTATAGAGCCAAAAACAGCCATAACCTCAGTATTTATCATGGGTGTGGCTGTTTTCGTTTTTGCATCGATATGTACTATTTTTGAAATTGTGCTATTTTTTCTGCTTCGTTTCCTTGATAATTGTCCGCATATCTGCCTTAGAGATGAATTCGTAATCCGTTCGGAACCCGAAAGCTGTGTGCAATGCATCTGTCAGTTTCGTTCGTTTGTAGGAAGGAATGTAGCCGCTGTCTTTGGACAGCAGGGTCATATTCATTTCCCGGAGTGTCTTCAAAATTTCGCTGCAGGTGAATTCTTCCCCCAGCTTCTTTTCCAATAGCCGGTATACCAGAAGGCTGATGTAACAGGTCAGAAAGTGGGCTTTTATGCTGTCTTCCCGTCTTACAAAAACGGGCTGTGCCTCGAATTCCGTTTTCATGATCCGGAAGTTTTCTTCAATCTCCCAGTGGCGTCTGTTGATGATGTCACGGACATCCCCTTCCAGGTTCGTTACAACTGCATAAAAGCCATCATACATGGATTCTTCTCGGATACGCTCTTCGTCCAGTTGGAAAATCTGTTTCTGTGCGATCTCTCCGTCACCTGAAGGTGAAGCAAGTCTTATCCTGAAAATGTACAAGAATGGTTTCACAGCAGAGCAGATCGCTGCAGCAACAGATAAAGAAGTAGAAGAAGTAAAGGCAATTCTTGCCAGTGAAAAATAGTGTAAAAAGAGTGAAAAAATAATGGAAAAAGTCTTCCTGTTTGGATGTAATAATATTCGAAAGGAAGGCTTTTTCTTTAGAATGAAAGACAGTAGATCAAGAGGGTCTACTGTTTTTTTGTGGACTTCAATAGTTTTTTTGTGGAAGTATAGTTCCTGTTGTCAAAACAGGAACGGTACATGACAGTCTGTGTATGAAATATTGAGATTCCCCGGCGGATTCGATAAAATCGTCATAACAAATGGAAAGGCGGTGCCGGTGTGATGAAAAAAATAAGTCTGAATAACAACTGGATCTGTAAGAGGGCGGGGCAGCCGGAACAGGGTATGACGGTGAATATTCCGCATGACGCAATGCAGATGGATGAAAAGGATGAGCTGAGCGCCGGTGGTGTACATAATGGGTGGTATGTATGCCATGATTATATTTACGAGAAGGCATTTTGTGCGTCGGAAGACTGGAGAGAAAAGAGAGTAATTCTGGAATTTGAGGGTATCTACAAAAATGCAATTGTGTTTCTCAACGGTGAGAGGATTGCTGTACATGAGTATGGATATACCGGATTTTATATCGATATTTCTGAAAGACTTTGTTATGAGAAAGACAATAGTATAAAGGTGTATGTTTCGAACAGCGAGCAGCCGAATAGCAGATGGTATTCCGGAACGGGAATCTACCGGCCGGTGTGGCTGTATCTGCTTCCGGTGGAACATATAGAGATGGATGGGATCCGTATCACGACTTTGCCAGGAGAGATTCCTGCCATAGGAATTGATATTGCGACGACAGGCGACGGAGAACTCGATATAGAAATTTTGGAAAAAGGACAGCTGCTTACAAAAGTAAGCAGTCGTGCAGAACAGAAAAAGTGTCATTTGGAAATATCTCTACCGCAGGCGAAACGCTGGATGCCGGAACAGCCGCAGCTGTATCTGTGCAGAGTAACTTTTGGAGAAGACCAGAGAGAGGAACGATTCGGAATCCGTGAGATCCGATGCGATGCGCAGAATGGATTCTGCATCAATGGAAAAAGAATCATTTTAAGAGGAGCCTGTATCCATCATGATAATGGATTACTGGGAGCCTGTGCGTATGATTATGCCGAATATCGTAAGATCCGGATACTGAAGGAAAATGGTTATAATGCAATCCGGTCGGCGCACAATCCATGTTCCAAGGCAATGCTGCGAGCCTGTGACGAGTTGGGAATGCTGGTACTGGATGAATATGTGGATGTATGGTACATTCACAAGACGAAATATGACTATGCCGACAGAGTAATACAGAATTATGAGACAGATCTGAAGGCAATGACTGACAAAGACTATAATCATCCCAGCGTTGTGATGTATTCTATTGGAAATGAAGTATCTGAGACTGCACAGAAAAAAGGAATCGAGCTGTGTGGAAAGATGACGCAGAAGCTTCATGAGCTGGATGGAACCAGACCGGTTACCTGTGGCATCAATATCTTTTTTAACTTTTTGAGTTCCATTGGTTTTGGTGTGTACAGTGACAAAAAAGCGGAGCAGGAAACAAAAAACAGTAAACGTAAGAAAGTAGGAAGTGAATTTTTTAACAGTCTGGCAGGAATATTGGGTGCCGGTTTTATGAAGTTTGGGGCAACACTATATCCCTGCGATCTGAAGACGAGGGATGCTTTTGGAAAACTGGATATTGCCGGATATAATTATGGAATCAACCGGTATCGGCATGATTTGAAAAAATACCCCTCCCGTTTAATCCTCGGAAGCGAGACTTTTTGTTCGGATGCTGCAAAATTCTATCAGCTGGCACAGAAAAATCCGCGTATCATCGGAGACTTTGTATGGGCGGGCATGGATTATCTGGGAGAAGTCGGTGTGGGAGCATGGGAGTATGCAGATTATGCTCCGCGGTTTGACGGTGGAAAGGGCTGGGTCAGCGCAGGTTCCGGAAGAATCGATCTGACAGGGAAACCGCTGGCAGAGATGGCATATACGCAGGTCGCTTTCGGACTGAGAGAGCTGGCAGTAGGTGTGATCCCGGTGAATCATACGAAGGATAAACATTCCCCTTCTGCATGGAAGATGTCTAACGCTTTGGAGAGCTGGTCATATGAAGGCTATGATGGAGAGACAGCGTGCGTTGAAGTAAGCACTGGTGCAGCTTACGTGGAATTCATATTAAATGACGAGATTATTAGAAAAAGGAAAGTAAAAAACAGAGAATGCTTTCAGACGAAAATCCCTTACAGGAGCGGGACATTACAGATAAAAGCATATGCGGCTGACGGCAGCCTGATTGCAGAACAGCGGCTGCAGACCGCAGGACGTGAGACACAGCTTCGAATGTTCCCAGAACAGACCACAATAGACACTTCGGAACTGTGTTATATTAGAATATGTTATACAGATGAGAATGGAATTCTAAAACCGTTAATCCGAGATGAATTACGGGTGGAAGTGAGCGGAGGAATCCTGCTCGGATTTGGAAATGCCTGTCCTTATCATGAGAGGAGCTATAAAGGCGATGTGACGGATACCTATTATGGAGAAGCGCTGGCAATCATTCAGCCTCAGGAGATGGGAGAGATAACGGTTCGGGCGACCGGAAGCTACGGAACGGCAGAAACCAAAATAAAAGTTCGAGTGTAATTAGATGTACGGCAGGGAGGATAAGCGATGAAAGAACGGTGGAAGAAATTTGAACAGTCACATCCTAAACTGGCAAAATGGGTTTATCAGTTGTTTTATTTCTGGGTATTCAGTATGAGTGTTACGATATTCCAATATCTGGCATTTACCTTTTTACCTTATTTGTTTGGAAAAACACTGGCAGCCAGAGAGTTTATGTGGCCACAGATTCCCATTCACATTGGCAACATCGATTATAAGTGGAATATTTTAGGGTATGAGGTGTTAAAAGATGCTGAGGGTACCGTGCTCATAGGTGGTGGATTGGGATATTTCCTCAGCTATGAACTGGGAACATTTCTGGCACAGTGTATCAATTTTCCCTTGCAGAGGAATATTACGTTCCACAGCAAAGGAAAGATATCATGGCAGATTTTCTGGTACTTTATTGCGTGGTTATTGATATCTTTTGTATGTAATGCGGTGAACGGATTATGGATACCGCTGGCGCAGATATATTTCACACCAGCAGTCTATAATCTATTGGTTACTTTTATCACCGGCGGTGTGTCGATGGTCATTTATTTCTTTGTCTTTAAAATAATATTCCCGGAGGGCGAAAGGGAACATGGAAAATAAACAGAATATATGGTAAAATACAGGGGATGGTATCCACAAAGCTATGCAGGGTATCATGCCCTTGTTTTGCACTAATGAAAAGATATATCAGGAGAGGGTGGAAGCTATGAAAGCGGCAATTATAGATGATGAGGTCAGGGATCAGGACAGGCTTGCGGAATGTTTTAAGAGAATACGAGCAGAACTGAAAGAGCCGATGGAGGTACAGAAATTCCTGTCCGGGGAAGAGTTTCTCCGGGCGAAGGACGACTCTTTTGATCTGATTTGTCTGGATATTGACATGAAAGGGAAAAATGGAATCCAAATTGCTAAGGAAATCCGGAAAAATAATACGCAGGTATTTATTATTTTCATAACGAATATGGCACAGATGGCAATCCGTGGATACGAGGTGCAGGCATTTGATTTTATATTGAAACCGGTCAACTATTTTTCGTTTTCCATGAAAATAAAAAATCTGGCAAATCTGGTGAACAGCAGAAAGACGAAAAAAATCATTATTACTACGGAGAACGGGATGCGCAGAATTACCACGGATGAACTGCGATATGTAGAAGTTAATGGACATTATTTGTATTATCACACAGGCAATGAAGTATTAAAAAAGAAAATGACAATGAAAGATGCAGAAAAAGAACTGGAGCAATATTCGTTCTGCAGATGCAATAACTGCTATCTTGTAAATCTGAAATACGTTGAATGTGTGGAAAGAGATGATGTGAATGTAGGTGGGGTGTGGCTGAAAATAAGCCGACCGAGGAAAAAAGAGTTCCTGCAGGCACTGGCGAATTACATGGGAGGAATCAGAGAAGAATGGTAGAATATTGGAATCGGATATCTTATACGGTACAGCTTATTCTGGCGTGTCTGGTATTTATGATGCCTGCGGAAAAGAGACTTCATTTTTATTTGCGGACAGGATTGTTTTCGGCAATATTTATCGTAGGAACTTTTTGCTACAATACGATCTTTGGAATCCCGGAGGGAGGAATTGCGTATTTTATTTATTGGGCGGTGTATATTGTCGTTGCAGCGCTGTTTTGCTGGAATGGATTAAAGGTTCCGGTATCGGAAGCGGTCTATTGCATGATCTTTGCTGTGGGAATGCAGCATATAGCTTTTGATATGTATATCATATTTCAGATTGCATGGGGAGAGAGTTTTGCTGTTCCGATAATTATATTTGTGATTGTCTATGTGTTGTTTTATATTTTCCTGGCAAGGAGACTTACGCACAGAGGCAGATTCATTGTGACAAGACGTTCGTTGTTTTCGATGCTGACGATCGTTATGCTGGTCTGGATGCTGAGCATTATGAATAACAGCGGAATCGACGGATTCGAAGCAGGAATCTGGCAGCAGGTAATCTACAGAATGACAGATGGATTGTGCTGTTTTTATGTCCTGTGGGTACAGTTAAATCAAAAGGAAAATTTGAGCCTGCAGAGGGAACTGGATGGAATTCGGTTTATGTGGCAGCAACAGGAACGGCAATATGAGATCACCAGTGATACGATTGAGAATATTAACCGTAAATGTCATGACCTGAAATATCAGATCCACAATCTGAGTGATATCACAGATGAGACCGAAAAAAGAGAATATCTGCAGGAACTGGAACGGGATATCATGATCTACGATGTTTCCCTGCAGACGGGTAACAGGGCGCTGGATGTTGTTTTGATGGAAAAGGGATTGTTCTGCAAAAATCATGAAATCCAGTGGTCCTGCATGGTGGATGGAAGCCGGATGAATTTTATGAAAGCGGAAGATATCTACGGTATTTTTGGTAATGCGCTGGACAATGCAATCGAGGCGGTGAGCAGACTGGAGGATCCGCAGCAGCGTGTGATCAGTGTGAAAGCGATATATCAGAAGAAAATACTGGTTATTCAGTTTCAAAATTATTATCAGGGCGATCTGGAATTCCGGAATGGGATTCCCCGAACGACGAAGCAGAATAAACAGGATCATGGCTATGGCATGAAAAGCATTCGCTATACTGTGGAAAAATATAACGGAACGGTCACAGTGAGTACCAAAAACAATATTTTTACTCTGCAAATATTGATTCCGCTTGCCTGATGTTGCAGGATATGCACACAGAAAGACAGCATAGGTATAACATATTGTGCTTTTAATTGGCTTCTCCTACAATGAATTCAACGATATTGGTGTACACATAGCGTAATTCAAAGAAAGGGAGGAAAATTATGGGAAAAAGAAATAAAAGTAATCTGGTGCTCCGTGGAACTGCCAGTGTATCCGCATTTTTGCTTGCTTTTACTTCTTTTGGATCTGTATGTGCAGAAAGCTATGCATCGCAGGTAAATTCATTTTTAGGGGTAAAGACATCAAAAATGGTGTCGAATTCTGACAGCACAGATACAACGGCTGCCTATCCCAGTTCTTATGGGGACTTTACAGAGGAGAACCTGAAAAAACTGGAGGCAGATGTATACGATCACATTCAAAGGGAGGAAGAGGAAGGAGCAGTATTATTGTCCAATGACGGAACGTTACCGCTGACGACCGGCGGTAAGGTCAGTCTGTTTGGATTTGCCGCGTATAATCCTCTGTATCATACCTCGGCAGCGGGATCGAGAACCTATAAAAACGGGGATTTGACAGTTGATTTCTACGAGGCACTGAGCAACGAAGGATTTCAGGTGAACGATATTCTGTACAATGCTTACAGCAGTATGGCGCCACGGACAGGAGAAGGGGGATTCCCGCCATGGGGCGATGGAATCAAGAACTATATGGGAACAGGCAACTGTGAGGCACCGAAAAGCATCTATACGGACGAAGTAATGGATTCGCTGGATGATTATAACGATGCAGCAATTGTTGTGCTCTCCAGAGAAGCAGGTGAAGGTCGTGATATGCCGGTCAGTGAAGTAGACGAGACCAGTGGAGAGACGATCAGCAGCCTGGCATTGCATCAGAATGAAAAAGATATGCTGGAGATTGTAAAGGAGCATTTTGACAAGATCATAGTCATTATTAACACTACGTATTTTATGGAACTTGACTGGTTGGATGATTATGATGTGGATGCCTGCCTTTGGATTGGTTCTCCGGGAAATACAGGTTTGACCGGTGTTGCAAAGATATTGGATGGTGAGGTAAATCCCTCAGGACGTCTGAGCGATACTTTTGCAGCCAGTTCGCTGTCTTCCCCGGCAATCGTAAATGCGTGTGGAAATGCACCGACATGGTCGAATGTCAGCACAATGTACAAAGATGGTATTATCACTGATGAAAAGACGCAGTATGTGACGGTGGAACAGGAAAATATTTATGTTGGTTATAAATATTATGAAACACGATATGCAGACTGCATTATGGGTAACGGAAACGCATCCTCGGAGGTAGGTGGTTTCCGCTCGGAAGGTGACTGGAATTATGCGGATGAGATGTGCTTCACATTTGGATGGGGAATGTCCTATACTGATTTTGAACAGCAGATTACGGATGTGAAGTACGATGAAGATGCGGATCAGTATCTGGTTGAAGTTCAGGTACGTAATACCGGATCGGTGCCCGGAAAATGTGCAGTTCTGGTATATGCCCAGACTCCTTATGGAACCTATGAGCAGACCAACGAAGTAGAGAAGAGTGCAATCCAGTTTGTGGGTTACGAGAAGAGCGCTTTGCTTGGTCCGGATGAAACAGAGACGGTATTGGTTCCGGTAGATCGCTATCTTCTGGCAAGTTATGATCAGAATCAGGCGAAGGGATATATCTTAAGTGCTGGTGATTATTATTTTGCCGTAGGCGAAAGTGCACATGATGCTCTGAATAATATTCTCGCGGTACAAGGATATACCGGAATGTTCGATCAGGACGGCACGGAGGACAGCTCGTTGAACAGTAGTTGTGTTTATCAGTTCCGTGATGGTGTGCCTGCAAGCGGAGATCCGGACTCTGAGAGCTATGCATATAGCAAGGCAACCGGAGAGAGAGTAACGAATCGTTTTGAGGAACAGGATATCAATTACTGGTCGGAGGATACCGGAGTTACGATCACTTATCTCAGCCGTTCTGACTGGGCAGCGACTTTCCCCACCGAAGCAGTCAGTGTGCCGGTGGCTGGAGAGGAGATGCAGACAAAATTGCAGGGTGAAGTGTACCAGAAGGCAGAGGATGCACCTTCTGCAGCAGAAATGCATCAGGGAGAAGCTGATAATGGATATACCTTTGCCATGATGAAAGACGTAGACTATGACGATACAGAGACGTGGAATGCATTCCTTGATCAGATGACCGTCGAAGAAATGGCATCTTTGTTCCCGAATGTACAGGGAAGTTCGGAGGTATCTTCTATTGTGCTTCCGGAGACACATTCCAGTGACGGATGTAACGGATCCGATGTGTCATTCCCTGAATTGCTCGGGTTCGGAACGGATGAAGAGAAGAATCCGAATACTTATACAGAATTCGGTGGGAATTATACCTCCGTTATTGCCGCCAGCTGGAATAAGGATCTGCAGGAGGAAAGAGGATTCCTGCAGGGTGAAGAAGTACTGTTCCAAGGATGTAACGAAGCATGGACCGGAGGTCTGGATCTGAGACGTACTCCGTTCAGCGGTAGAAATGAGGAATACTATTCAGAGGATTCCAATGTGAATTATTATGTTGGGAAAATCGTTCTGTCCGCGGAACAGGAGCGAGGAGTTATCGCCGGACCGAAGCATTTTGCGGGAAATGATTTTGAGACGGAGAGAAATGGTATCAGCTATTTTTACCGTGAGCAGGCATTCCGAGAGGGATCTCTGAGAGGCTTTGAGGGTGCGATGCGTGATGATCTCGGTGGTGTGCTGGGAGCCATGGGAATCTATGGCAGACAGGGACTGACCTATTCTCCTGCGTGTGAAGCCTTGAACTATGGTGTCGTGAGAAGAGAATGGGGATTCAAGGGGCACCTGATTACAGATGCAGCAGTGACGGATTATGCGTCTCATTTTGTGGATCAGCTGATGGGCTATTCCGATCTGATCTGTTTCGATTTTGATAAAGTATCGGGACCGGCTCTGGTAGATTACATTAACGCATCTGACGATGGTAATGCTCTGCTGAGATTGCGCGATATGGCGAAAAACACGATCTATGTATTCAGCCATTCAGCAGCAATTAACGGACTGTCATCGGATACCCGTATCGTATCCATCACTCCCTGGTGGAGTATTGCATTGAAGGTGTTGATCGTTGTGTTTGCAATTACTACGGCAGGACTTGCTGTGCTGTATGTCATCAGTGAAGTGAAGAGAAAACAGGGTACCGGAAAGGAGGAGAAGCAGTGAATCTATTAAAAAATAAGACCGTGGGATTTTATATTCAGGCAATAGTCCCCGTATTTTGCCTGATCTCACTGATAACCTATCTGGTGTATGCATCTGCACTGGGAAAATACGATGTGAAGATCCTGTTGGGATTAGGATTGGGCTGTGTATTAGGTGCATTGCAGCTGTTTCTGCAGATTGGAGTGTTTGAACTGCTCTCTTCCGTATTGATTTCGGTAACATTGTTTTACTTTATTACTCTTACGGATACCATCGGAAGCTATGCAGATTACCTGAACAATATTGTGGCATTTGGACATTCCGAACTGATCGGTCAGATCAATGCGACGATCATTACTACGTTGGTTACAGCGGTGCTTGCTATTGTGGGCTGTTTCGTCAGTGGACAGAAAGAACAAGTAGGTAAATAAAAAGCATAAAGAACCACAAGTAAGTATAAAAACAGCCGGGTTTTGCACGATAATGCAAAGCCCGGCTATAATTTTGCCCTATATTATTTCTCCACCGCATGGTCGATGAGATCCATGATCGTCTTCACGGCATCCATCTGGTGGCTGCGTCCTATTGCTTCGACGTATTTCTGGCGGTTGAAGTACAGCTCGTGTACCTTGTCGACCAACAGATTCGTCGTAATATCATCCTCATTGAGAACGATGGAGTAGCCCTGTGCTTCGAAGGAAGCGGCATTCAACAGCTGGTCTCCGCGGCTGCTGGCAGCAGGCAGAGGGATGAGAATGTTCGGCTTTTTCAATGCGAGGAGCTCGCAGATCGCGTTGGCCCCGGCACGGGAGATGACGACGTCTGCCATGGCGAAGATATCCTTCTCTGTCTAATAATGGTGTCAGACCGCCGGAATAGCCACTTGCATGATATAAATAGTTTACGCCGGTCTCTTTATCCACCCAGATTTCCGTAACGTTCATGGTTCCTGTGAATATATTTTTTCAAATCGTTGATCCTTTGCCATTTTGTTTTCCTCAGTAATATTTCGTTTACTGCAGTTTCATGATTTCTTTATGGTCAGTCCAGAAATCTGTTTCATATTCTAATTCAATGCTCTGAGCATCTTCCGGCACTTCATAGTAGATTCGTCCACTGGTTTTTCTGCCGGAAGAGAGGCTTGTACCAATAAAAGAATCGGAATCAAGACCATATTTTTCATCGCAGATGGAATCATCTGCATAGCACTGGAAGTCGATACTGCTAACATAGCGGTCAGTTTTTGCATTGTTCGTAAAAGTAACTTCAATGCAAATATATTTTTTCCCAGTGGAAGGAGCATATAAGCCATAATTGTCATCGTAATCCGTAAAGTCGAGATTAAAATCATTGATTGTAACAGTAACTCCGTTTGCATCAAAGGAATAGCCCGGGGAAATCATGGTAGATTCAGTCTGAGCGGAAGAGCTTCTTACTTCTTCCTGCTTTTTATTTGTAGATACAGTCTGACTGGTGTTGCCAGATCCGGCGATGCCAAGAAGAATTATAATAGCAGAAAAGACAATGCCTATAATGGAACATATAAGACCTGCAATCGCCATTCCGTTTTTCGTATTCTTTTGGCAAAGAGCAATGATTGCGAAAATAAGACCAAGAAATGCAGGAATGATACCTACGATAAAGCAGGAAAACACAAGTCCTACAATACCCAGTATTAAGGATGCAATGCCAAAACCACTTTGTTTCATGATGAAAACCTCCCCCTACGAAACAGTTTAAGACAATTATAAAGCCTAAATGAACATATGTCATCCAGATTAGAAACATTTTTAGGAAGACACTGGGAGAGAATACGTTCTTCCTCTTCCCGTTTGGCAACAAATTCCCAGAAATCTTTTAATGATTCTTCTATAGGAACAGGTGGCATGGGATCAGCAGGATACAATTCATTCATCTGATTTACGATAGATTTAATATCGTTATCGGTATAATCCTCTAGGTGATCCAGCATATAATCAAGTTTGTCATTTAATTCATCCAGTATTTTTTCGTTATTCATTGTTTTCGTAACCTTAGTCATATAGTAGGAATTTTGTCCCTCTACTCAATATATGTCAAATATCGACAAATTCTTACAAATAATTTGAAATAGGTAGTTAAAAGTAGTTAAAAATAAAAAGAAATATATAGAATCTAGTGTATCGAGTTGCTTTTAGCCATCGGATATTCTACTGATGAGGTACGCAGAAAGATTGAAACGAGAGTAGATGACAAAAGCCCTTGGCATAATGCCAGGGCTTTCTATTTATTTAGAAGTATCTTCTTTTAATAAAGTATCAAACATCGTGTCAACAGATGTATAGGACGGATACTGTTCCGGATGCTTACGCATTTCGTCCACTTCATTTAGGGCAGAGATGGTATCTTCGTTGAATATTTCCTGTTTTTTGGGTGTTTTGTTGTTCATCATAAATCCCCCAGTCGTAAAATTGCTATGCATTTGTATGAGCTATATTCCAAATGGGTGGTAGTGCTGATATTTGTTACTATAGCACACAAATTTTTGAAATACAATGACAGGTAAGGGGAAGCTTAGTTTTGCTGTTACAATTATAATCCTTCCAGGAAATTTAGGGCTGCATCAAAGGCTGCCTCGGAAGTGGGAGCATCTGCCGTGTCAGTAGCAACTTCGGAAAGAGTTATTTTCCCGGAGAGCTTTTGGACGATCAGATCTGCCAGCTCCTCGGAATCTATGGCAGAGCCATCTTTGTGAATAAACTGCTTTACTGCCTCAACGACCATGTGGCTCTCTGACCGGAAGCCATAAGACTTATAGTCAGAGATTGCCTCATAGACAGCCAGATCGGAAGCATTATCCTGAAAGCGGACAGTTTTACGCTTTACATTCATGCCCTGCCTCCCATTTTCTTACGGATTAAGTCTTCATATCCTTTTGCATTGATATGTACGTCATCAATGATGACGCAGTTTCTTTTAAACGATTCCGGTAAGAAGTGCTTCATGATGGATGCACCACCGGCGATAAATACAAACTGGGTCAGATCGGGATTGAAATTTAATGCCCGTAAGGTATCCATGATGGATGTTACATAGTCACGTAGCCCGGATTTGATGATGGATAAGTATTCTGCAGGGATATCACTGGTACCGTACATCATGATTTCTTTGATGGTGGATTCGTCTGCTTCTTTTCCAAGATTTTGTCTTAAGGTTTCGTTAATGTCATTCATGCAGGTGATGGTACCCATGGTAAGGGACTTGCATCTGGTCAAGTCCGGCACATAGTTTTCAATGGGAAGGATCTCTATTGTCCAGGAGCCGATATCAACGATGACCACGGATTTCCTAAGTTCGGGGAGCTTTGCTACTACTCCGGCATACCCCTGTGGAAATACATCGACAGAGAGAAGATTTACGGAATAGGTAACATCCTCGTACTTGTAGACCATCCGTCTGTTTTTGTTGTAATAGTCAAGGAAGGCATGTTTTTCCGCCCCCATTCTGGTTAAGGGTACACCGCATCCAAGGTAAACATCTGCAACGGTGGTATGGGTGCGTTTTAATTCTTCCGCAATGCCAGCCATGGTAAGTGCACGCATATTTTCATCTTCCGTTTTGGAACTCTGGATGGAGAGCTTACCGTTTCCGATGGTATAGAAACCGGAAGTGGTCTCAATTACTCTGGTGCTTATCGGGGGCTTTGAAGAAAGCAGCTTAATTCCCGAAGAAAAGCAGCTGTGCGCCGTTTTGGTATTACCGTATCCTACGTCTACTCCAATAATATAACTTGCCATAATGTTCATTCCTCCTGCGATTAAAGTTTTTCAATAAGTGAATAGTCTAAGTCATTTTGTTGTTCGTTTTTGAGTCTCTTAATTTCAAAGGTAAGTCTTGATTTCTCCATGCGGAGTTTTTCAATCTCGTCCTTTTGCAGTTTTACCGTTTCTTTTAGGGCTTCGTTTAATTTCTTGTCCCGTTTACTGGAAAGAATCTTGCCCTGTTGTGCTTTGAGGGCAGTATTTAATTCCATGTTTACCACGGCATTTTTGTAGAAAAAGGAACGGGAGAGTCCGGTCTGTTTGGTCAGTTCGCAGATCGTGATCTGCTCGTTGTCCCGCACCATGCGTCTGATGGTGTCGATTGCAAGGATCCGCTTTTCCTCGCAGACTTTTTCGTTCATGCGCAACATATTTGTGTAGTTTGTCATTTCATCCATCCTTTCCTGTATTTGTGAATTTTGTCGTTACGTTTATCAATGACAGTTTTCGTATTTGCAGCCAGCACTTTGGAACTCATGCGGCGGTAGTTTGCAACGGATCCGGTGCCGTGATGACCGATCACGGAAGCAATCGTCACATCATCCAGGTTCAGATCACAGAGCTTTTTACCGTAGGTTCTTCTAAAAATGTGAGTGCCTGCAGTCAGAGGGTTTCCATGGTCATCTTTTAAATCATGGGTATTGATTAAAACCTGCAGTCTGTAATAGACCGTTTTGTAGGGAAGAGGGGACTTCGGATCCTTGTCACAGACAAAGATGTATTCCTGCTCTCCGTAGGTTTCATAAGTTTCTTTGATGCTGGCATTTAAAAGAAGCAGGATATCGTTATTGATTGATTTTTTTAAGTAGTTACCGGTCTTTTGCTGCAGGATTTTAAGGTGGGGTTTTGGCTCCATAACGATATCTGTAACTTTCAGAGTGAGAGTATCGGAAATCCGAAGACCAAGCAGTTCGTGGAGTAGCAGGATCCGTGCGGTCTGTTTATCCAGAAATCTGTAGGCTTCATGCAACCTTGAAAGCTCTGCATCGGAATAAAAGGTAAATACCGGTAGTTTCTTCTTGGAAAAATCCGTGGGAAGAAACAGTGTCTTTAGATGTTCGCTTTCATAGAGCTTTCCCAAAGTTTCAAGCGTGGTTTTTAAGTGGGAAAGCTCTGAGGTATAATTCTTTTTCCGCCCGGCTTCCAGGTAGAGGTAACTTAAGTACTCTTCCAAAAGAGCTCTGTTAAACTGGGTAAAATCCGTGAAGTCTTCGTGGGAAGTATGTAAAAATTCACAAAGCTTTCGTATGGCATAAAGTTCTGCAGATACCGTGGCAGCGGATGCACGTTTCAGCCTGTAATAGACGGCTTCCTTGCTCTGCTCTTTTAAGGTGGGCTGTGCGATTTTTGAAAAGTTTAAGCTTTTCGGACCATTTACCGGAGAAACATTCACCGGGAAAGGAAGGCTTTCAAGCTGCCAGATGTCATGATCTTTGGAAAAGTAAGGCCCATCATTTCCCTCGAAATACTGGTAGGCATTTGTAAGGAAGTGGAGTATGGGATTATCACCGTATGTCTCCTTTTTTCGATCCGGGTGAGAGGTTTTGTAGCTAAGAGCCAGCCCCTTTTTTAAAAGCCAGCGTTTTAAGCTTCCCTGCAGTGTATCCAGTGGCACATCCGTAAGAGATGTAAGATACGGGTATTCCTCCCTTAAAAAATCCGAAAGTGTATGAAACTGTACGCATTCCGTGCGAAGAGAGGAATAGGACAGGGTGCATCCTCTGTCAAAAATGTAGGCAGCAAAGTCGTTTTTTAAGGAAAGCGTAGGGAGCCTGTCTAAGTTGAAAGCCTGCTTACAGGGGATATTCGCAGGGTTCTTTTGAAAACACATAAGGTCAGTAAAGTATAGTTTCATAAGTCATTCTCCGAAAAATATTGTTGTTGTAGTCGGTCGATCTTGGACGGACGGTGGTCGATGTACTTCTTTGTCATGTTCTCGTCTTTGTGTCCGACAAATTCTCTGGTGGTGGGAAGCCCGGCACCGGAATCGTAAAGATCGGTCGCAATGGTGTGACGGTAGTCGTGAGACCTGAAATCTATGTGGTCGGTCAGACGGTATTTTTTAAGCCAGGTCTTCATCTGCTTGGAAAAGGTGGCTGCCTGGAACGGTTTGTCCGCATTCTTTATGGAGGGAAAGATGTAAACCGAAGAGGAATCCGTTCTTTTTAGGTACCGGGTAAGTAAAAAGTAGAGGTCTTCCGGTATGGGGATTACCTTTTCCGTCCGCATCTTGTACTGGTAGGTCTTTAAAAAGCAGGTGCCGTTGTTCATAAAGAGAGCATCCCTTTTTAAGGAGCAGACCTCGTTGATCCTAAGTCCTGTGGAATATAGGGTTAAAAACATCAGTCCCAGAGATTCCGGGAACTTGTAGAGGATCGTAAGGATCGCATCCACCTCATCTTCCGGTACCGACCTGTCATGGTGAAGCGAGAAGGACTTTTTTAAGTAGTAGTCAAAAGAAAAATCCGGTATCTGTAAATTTTCCCGTAGGGCAATGCAGTGGAGGAAGGAACTTAAATCAATCAGTGTAGTGTTGAAAGTTTCCGGCTGCAACTCTAAATCAGCCCGGTAGGAGATAAATTCCTTGATGGTACTTTCGGTAAGTGCAGAAAGCAAAATATTTCTTTCGTCCAAAAACCGTAGGAAGTCCTTTACCATGTAGTACTTCATCAGGATTTTTCTTAAGGAGTACTTCGGGGATAAAACCAGTAAATACTTCATGTAATTTTGGAAGATCTCTCTGTGAAAAGGATTTTCCACATCGTCAAAGTAAAAGGCATCAATGGTCCTGGTGGGATTTACTCTTGTCTCTTCCAAGGAGAAACGCTCCAAAAACCACACGTAAGAGGAAAAGTCCGTACCCTTTGCAGAGAGGAAAAGCTGTTTTCGTACCCGGTATAATACCTGCGTGGCAGATTTGGAGATCGCATCCATGTGGGTAGATAAGTACTCCGGGAAACGGTCGGCTTCTTTTCTTGTGATCTTTTGGATATCTTCTATGTGCATTTCACAGCAAAAATCGTAAAAGTAGTAAAGCGGTGTAATGTAATGCTGTAAGAGCAGGTGATTGGAACATTCCCTTTTTGCCTGCAGCGTATCCATAAGGCAGGAGAAAATCTGCCGTTTCATGTTTTCCGGTACAGACCTTGTAAAATCAAAGAAAAGAAATTCCTTCCTTGCTGTGTAGAAAAACCGGTGAGCAATCTCATAGTCCGGGTAGTAAGCCAGGTAAAACAGTGTATTGTCGTAGTGGGGTGTTCTTGTGAAACTTAGGCTTTTTATGAGGGAAAGCTTCAAAAGATCCATCCCTTTGGTGTGGGAGGTGGCTTTCTTTGGCACCGTAAGCTGTACATATTCGCCGTAGGAATACCGTAAGGAATCATCTATCTGATCGAACGAGGTGATCTTGGAAGCAATCAGGTAAACCAGCAGCTTTTTGTAGACGGAATCCTCTAGCGCAACCGGGAAGGGCATCTGAAAAAGAGCGTGTCCGGTGGCAGAAAAGTAGGAAAACATGGCACATTCTAAATCCCCTTTGTAGGAACTGTACTTGTTTTGTTTTCCGAAAAATTCCCGGAACACAAAACGATTGTAGGAAATTAAAATGGGAACCGTCACTTCCGTTAAAGAAAAGATCCCAAGTGACGTAAGAACAGTCACAAGATGCACAGCTTTTGACGGAAATAAAGAGGTGGCATAGGAGATCTCTTCTTCCAAGGTGTATGAAGTTTTTACGATTTTTAACTGCTTGTCCATCCTGTCAGACTCTTAAGAATTAAGAGAACTCCCCTTTCTGTGGGCTTGGTTACCCACCGATTCTTTTTTGATACCTTGTCAAGTAAGTGGATGATTTTAAGTAAAAGGCTTTACAAGGTGGATAAAAAGAATAAAATACCATAAGCCTATAGAAAGTCGGAAATTGGAATCGTCCCTTCGTTTCTTGCAAGGTACTGTTCCTGTGCTTTCTCCACTAACCTGCTTTCTTCATCTAAATAGTCAATGGTGGTCTTGATACTCTTGTGACCGATGGAGAGCGAAATGTCTAAGATCTCCCAACCGGCTTCCCTTCTGGAATTTGCAAAATAATGTCGTAACATATGGTTTGTCACGGTAAGCCCTGCCTTTTTCCCGATGGTCTCAAGACACGTGTAAAAGGAATTGGCACTTAAGGGATTCCCCCTCGTTTTTCCATGTAATACGATGAAAAGGTAGTCCGTCTTTTCAAAGAGGGCCGCATTTTCCGCAAGATATACATTCAAAAGAGCAAAAGTGGAATCACTGATTCTCATGCAGCGCTCTTCGGCGTTTTTTGCGTGAGCATCGTTTGGATTATTCGTGCGGTATCTGACAAAAATACGCCTGCCTGCAAAATCAATGTCTTCGGTGTATTTGATTCCAAGTGCCTCCCCGATACGAAGCCCGGTCTCTTCCAAGAGAAGAAGTAAAAGCCTGTCACGATTGCAGGAGCAGGCGTTTAAGATAGCAGCCAGCTCTTCCTTGGTGACGGTACGGGCGGTGTGTTTGTTGGGCCTTAAGTACCCATCAAAGGTTTTGTAGGTGGAATAGCTGGTGGTGCCTATGTCCGTAACATAAGAAAAATTTCTGTCATCCAGTACTTTTAGGTAGGGGAGAGTACCGTCACGGTGTAAAAAATCGTATAGCCCGAATACTGCCTGTAAATAGGAGTTTGCGGTATTATTCTTTACTTCCTTCATGCTACCGGTATGGGCACCCTTTTTCACTTCCATGAGAAAATCAGAGAAGTGTTCGGACTGCTCGGAAAACTTAAGATCTGAAACCGCCCGAAGGGTAAGTCCTTTGTCGGATAAATAATTCATGTAGAAGGGCAGAATGTAGGCAATGCGCTTTATGGTATTGTTTGCCCGGTTCTGCCTGACCTTATGTTTTAAGTATCTGGTGCAGTCGGTATCCAGCTTTCCGGTAACAGCATCTTTTACAAAGTAATAGGTAGTAGTTCCCTTTTTTGCAGATCCCGATATGTACCTTGCCATAAGAAGCCTCCTTTCTACCGGATATGTGGGACACAAAACACGTAAACCGTAAGATATTTCAAAGTAAATGTATAAAGTGTGTTCTACAAACATATAAAACACTTCATAAAACACAATAAGTGTGTTCTATAAAATAATAAAACACATAAAACACACAATGTCAAGAACAAAAATGAAATATAGAACAACCAGAGCACACAAGGAAGAAGAAAGGATCCACATAGAACACAAAAAGAGTGCAAGTAAATGTGTGATGTGATAAAATGAATTAAAACAAACAGGAAATAATTAGAATTCAGGGAATCACGATAAAGGAGAAAAATACCAGGGATGAATATGGATATTATTGATTCAATAAAAGAATGGCTTATAGCGGTATTATCAAGTCCTATTTTGGGGAGTATAGTTGGAATATTAGGGTTGCTAGTATCCATTTGGTCGTTAATAGAAACAAAAAAAGTAAAAGCTTATGTAGAAAAAGAAAAAACGGAAGCAATTAACAAGTATCAATTTAATGATTCAAAACAGAATTTTATTAAACAATTGGAAAAACAAATAAAATCAATAAAAGAATTGGAAAGATTAACGAGCACAGTATGCAATGAACTGATGACATTAACACAAAGGATTTTACAATACGAGGGTATTTTTAGTGAGGAAGATACGAAATATTTGGGAGATAGCAAAGAGATATTTAAGATACTTTCTTCAAAAACGGAGTATGATACTTCTGACTACACTACAATAATTGAAAGATCTACGCAGATCATAGTGATTTTAAAAAAAGGAGAATATGCAAAATGATTTTTGATCAAATTGAAAGTTTTGTTGAAGCGTTAATTCAGAAAACAAAAGATAAACAATTAGAGTGGAAAGTTTTTAATACAGATGATAATGTTATTAGAATGATACCAGAGATAGAATTGGCAACCGGAGTTGATTTAGGAGTTAATACTCTTGCATCTTGGAAATCATATTTTTCTAGGAAAAAAGACGGCTATGTGTTTCTTACATATATATTCCATGGAGATCCAAGTACGACATCTCTAGAGATGGACAGCCTGATTTTATTAGTCAAAATTAATAGAGAAATGAAGATAATTAATTTGACATCATACATTGATGGTGAAGAGCATCAGCAAAGATTAAATACATTAAAAATGCTGATAGATTCAATTTTCGAAGAGAAAGAACATATGCCGGATGTGCTATATAATTTTATGCATGATTTTTTGCAATAGGCAGGATATCTGAAGATATTTCAATTTATAGTGAGGAAAGGGTATGCTTAGAAAAGAGTATGCAGAGAATCCGTTTCAGAAAGAAGAGTATGGAAGGCTCCTAAAACTGGCACTGGGGAGAAGGAATCAGAAACAGTTCTGTGAGGATGCCGGACTTAGTCGTTCTTATATCAATAAGTATATAAACGGAATGATGGACAAACCGCCTACCATCGGGACGATAGAAAAAATTGCAGATGCAACAGAGGATGTATCCTTTGAAGAACTTCTTGTCGCAGCCGGGTATGATCCGGAAAAGCATGAGCGAAAAGAACCGTTAGAGGGAAGAGAAAGCAATGTGTCGCAGAGCCTGATTATGCCGGTACTATTAAATATTATGAATAGTGACTATGAATGGTCGATTTCTTCCCAAGGATATAGGGAAGGGGAACCTGTGCAGATTGTAATTGAGAATGAACCTGTAAGAGACTGGTATTTTATTCCGGTAACAAAAAAGGACGTTGCTAGAGAAGACATTCTGGCAGCTCTTATGAGCGACCAGCAATTTACGAATACTTCAAAGGTATCATTCGTTACACAGAATGAAATTATATATGACCGAATCCGTACAATGCAGTTTCCACTTCTCTCATTGTATGTGTCCGCAATCAGAATAAATGGGAAGAACATAGAGGAATCAGAATTGAAAACTAACCAGATGATGAATAGAACGCATGCAGTAAATCAAAGCAAGCAAGTGTTTTCAATACATTAGTAATATTAAATTCGCTGAAAAGGGAAATGTGAAATGGGGGAACTTCAAAAAATGACAGAAGATAATAGAGTTGGAAGAGCTAACAATTTACCAATAAGTACATTGAATTTCTCTGCTAGAACGTATAACTGTTTGAGAAGAAATCACATTGATACAATAGGAGAATTATGTGCTTTATCGGATGAAAAAATAATGAGCTTCAAAAATCTTGGGAAAAAATCTTTTGCAGAAATTAAGGAGGTAAAAGAAGCAATCACTGTATTGAATACAGCGCCAGAGGCAATTACTACAATTAATAATGACGAAAAGAAGAATGTGGATACTCAAACGGAAAAAATCGTTGACGATAAAAAAATAGATTACGGGTATGATATGCCTTGGCAAGGTCAATTAGTTGAAAATATGGACTTTTCAAAAAAGGCAAAGAAGATACTGACAAGTAATGGAATACAAACAGAGAACCAACTATTATGCTTAACGGCAAGGGATATTTTGGGATTACATGGCTGTGGTATTACCACGCAGGAGGAAATTTCCGAGGCAATTACAAAATTAAAATTTGTTTATGGAGAGAAAATAGCACATTTAGGTAAAGACTGCAAACAAATTATAGCATATTTCCTTGGATTATTTAATGAAACTAATAAGCACACACTTATGTTCACAGAGGAAATAGTAAATAATACGGAACATTATTTATATGGATCATCTAAAATATTAACGATGCAGGACTTAAGTGATGCGTTAATATATGATGTTTTAATACAAGAATATTGGTGGCCTACTTTCCAAAGAATTTTAAAACAAACATGTAAGGATGATAAAATTGACCATGAAACCCTAGATATAATATTTGGGGGAAAACTGTCTTTAGTAAAAGATTTCTATATTAATATTTGGCTAGAAAATAATATTATCGAAATTGAAGAAGATTATTATGTATTTGTGTATCCTACGATAATGAATTATGCTGGCACAATTTCAGATCCGAGAACGAGAGAACTTGTTTTGTTAAAGTTACAGGGATATACACTTGATGAAATTGGTAAGCGATATTGTGTGACAAGAGAACGTGTAAGGCAGATCATTAGCAAGGCATTTGATAAAAAAATTAAAACTATTGAAGATCGATTTGTCAATTTGTATAAAGAGTATGAGTTTAATCAGGAGAGCTTTTGCATGATTACCGGATTAGACAAATATTCTTATGAATATATGCAGTATCTTGGAAAAAAGGGAAACCAAGAACTTGATGGATTAATAGAGAGAGAGGATCTTCCTTCATATATACGAATAAATGCAGAACGATATGCTTTTAGAAATTATATAAATGATGACGGATATAGAATTAAGAAAAATCGTATAGACATTTGTTTATATTTATTAAAAAAACATAAGGAACCAGTTACTTCTGAGGAGTTTTACGAAGAGTATTGTACATTTACAAAAAAGTATGGAATTTCCGATGATCGTAGAGTGGAAATTAATCTTCGATATATAGAAAGTAACCTGCAACGTCAAAACAATGTGCTTTTGCTTCATGGGCATCGTGTGGCTTATACGTCAGTGACGGAGAGTGACATGAGAGATTTGCTTGTAGAAATTGAATTTTATGAACATACAAATGTGGAGATTTCCACAAAATATTTCACTGACCATTATCCTGAAGTGATGGAAGAATATGGAATATATGATGAATATGCATTACATAATCTGCTAAAGAAATATTTGCATTCTGAGGAAATTAAGTTCATGAGGCAACCAGTCATCGTTATAGGAAACGGAGATAGAACACAGCAAGTGTACGATTTACTTGTTGAAGAAGCTCCTATTTCTAATTATGAACTTGCAGAAAAATATCAGGAAAAATACGGGGTAGATAAATATACTTGTTTGGCAAATTATTTTAAAGAAATAGACGTATATTATAATAAGGGTATATATTCTGTCGATTATGAAGAACTGACAGATGAAGAAGATCAAGTTTTGACCGAAATATTGACAGAGGATATCATGGAAATAAAGGACATCCAGAGGAGGTATCAGACCTTATTACCTCAGCATGATCCACATAAGTTGTCTAGCTATAATTACAAGAAACATGGATATAAAATAAGTACTAATTTGATATACAATGCAAACAAATTTTCAAATATGGATGAGGTTGCAGAAAGTATATTCAATGATGACCAAATTGATTTGTCAATGAGAATGTGGGTTTTAAAAAATCAATCCGTTGCTTACAAATTACAAAAAAAGATGCGGGCGAAGGAAATATTTTATATTGAAGAAAATAAGTTAATCTCATACCCCAAAGTTAGGGAGTATGGTTTGACTCAGCAGATGTTAGTTGATTTTTGTACACAGGTTAAGGCTTTTGCCAAGGGTAATATTTTCACTATGCGTAGTCTAATAAAGCAGGGGTTTATTAATCCCTATGAAACAGCTGGGCTAACAGAAATTTTTTGGGAGTCAGTGCTATTTTCTTCTGGTTTATTTGCAAGACAAAAAATGGCAAGAAAATGGATTTTTAAGGAAGCAGAAAATGGCGTTATGATATTTGACTCAAGCCGTTTAATTGAGGAGATTGTAGGTAAATATCGTAGTATTAGTACAGATGATCTATTAGGGGTGCTACAATATGATTATGAGATTCCTGTTATTGAAGAACGATTGTACAATATGATTATGGATGCAAATGTATTCTATTCATCAGCCAAGAAAAAACTATATGTAAATTACGAAAGGTATTATGACGAGCTATAGTATTGCTCATTTAGAGATTATGATACGCGAGATAAAAAACAAAATTATAGAAGAACCGAATGAACATGGAATATATTCGACCCAAACGGCAGAGAATATAAAAACGAGATATGACTTTAAAAACTGTAAAATTGCATTAGTAGATGCAGATTTACTGGATGGTGGAACAAGACATCCTAATCTTTGCATAATGAAATTAAGTGGCTATTTTAAAGAGCACGGCTGCCAAGTTAGGTTAATCGAGGACTATTCTGAATTATATAAGAAAGTCGGAGAATTGGATGACTTAAACACATATGATGGAGTTGAAAATTATGACGCAATCTATATCTGTAAGGTATTTGACTTTACAAAAATAGATCGAAGGCTACTGAATTTTGAAAATGTGTATTTTGGTGGAACAGGGTTCTATTTCGACCATGCGCCTAAATTGCCAGAAAAGATTGAGCATCATATGCCGGATTATCATGTATATGATCATTTTATAGAGCAAGATACAAGATACAAAAATAAATATAAGTGGTACAAGGATTATTTATATTTCTCAATAGGCTTTGTGACAAGAGGCTGTTTTAGACATTGTGACTTCTGTGTAAATCATGATTGTAAGCAAGTAAAGTTTCATAGTCATATTGAGGAATGGTATGATCCGTCAAGAAAATATATTTATTGTTGGGATGATAATTTCTTTGGATATCCTAAGTGGAAAGAGGCACTTTCAGAATTGATTGCTACGGGCAAGCCATTTCAATTTAAGCAAGGATTGGATATGAGACTTATGACACCGGAAAAAGCAAAATTATTGAATCAGGCAAAATATTTTGGAGATTACATTTTTGCTTTTGACCATATTGAAGATGCTGTCTGGATGGAAAAGAAATTACAAATGTGGAGAGAATTTTGTGATAAGCCAACAAAGCTATATGTTCTATCTGGTTTTGATAGACAGGATGAACATGAAATAGAAAGCGTATTTGAACGAATAAGAATTTTAATAAAATATGATTGCTTGCCGTATATAATGCGACATGAGAAATATTTACAAAGCCCATACAAGTCCTTATTCATTCAAATTGCAAGATGGTGTAATCAACCGCAGTTCATTAAGAAATTATCATTTCGTCAGTATTGTACCAGATGTCAATATCATGTAAAAACAGAAACCATATGTACAGCGTACCGTGCAATGCTAGAATTTGAAGAGAAATTTCCTAATATAGCTGCAAAATACTATGATATGGAATATCTTAAACAACCATATGTAATAAAAATCAAGGAACAGAAGGCTGCAGCAGCTCGGAAGAGAAAGGAAGAGTCGCAAAGAAATTAATAAGATATAATGTAAAGCTGGGGAAATTAGTGTGAAAGAAAGTAGAGGAAAGCCATAAACTGGCGCACTTGAATAAGCTGT
>ENA-ORTQ01001022-ORTQ01001022.1-human-gut-metagenome-genome-assembly--contig:-NODE-1022-length-31996-cov-3.321656_pt1 | contig 31996 bp, 26 predicted proteins | sample MGYA00241912_ERZ509188 | MGnify/ENA primary metagenome ERZ509188 (study PRJEB26280, sample SAMEA2338849) | human gut metagenome | biome: human gut; feature: human-associated habitat; material: faeces...
CTGCTGATCTGTCAAATTTCCATGCAAGCATGAAATTTGTCCAGATCTAGCATGTCGCGTGAACTGTAACAAATAAATAAAAATGCATAATTTTTTTTCTGTAAATTGTTCACTTTTTGAAAGAGATGTGCTATAATAACGACAAGTACTAAAAGATTACAGTTCCCCAAACGCCTATTCACAAGACTGCACTTATGTGCCTTCACTGTTAGACAGTTTATTTCACTTGATGACAGGCGCTTGGTGAACTGATAACACAACAATTAAAGAACAAAGGGGTGATTTTGTGGTTAGAAAGGAAATGATCGCCATGTTATTGGCGGGCGGACAGGGAAGCCGTCTTGGAGTTTTGACTTCAGAAGTAGCGAAGCCAGCTGTATCCTTCGGCGGGAAATACAGCATTATTGACTTCCCATTAAGTAACTGCATTAATTCAGGGGTGGATACAGTAGGTGTGTTAACACAGTATCAACCACTTCGTTTGAATACCCATATCGGCATAGGTATTCCGTGGGATCTCGACCGTAATTATGGCGGAGTGACAGTACTATCTCCATATGAAGCAAACGAGAACAGTGATTGGTATACTGGTACTGCAAATGCAATTTACCAGAACATTCGCTATATCGACAGCTTTAATCCAGAGTATGTATTGATTTTAGGCGGTGATCATATTTATAAAATGGATTATCAAGTGATGCTTGATTATCATAAGGCAAACAATGCAGACGTTACGATGGCTGCTATGCCTGTTCCGATTGAGGAGGCAAGCCGTTTTGGCGTGCTGATCACAGATGATACAGGCCGTATCACTGATTTCGAAGAGAAGCCTGCACATCCAAGAAGCAATTTAGCTTCCATGGGTATTTACATATTTACATGGTCTGTGCTTCGTGAGGCATTGATCACAAATAAAGATATTCCAAACTGCGACTTTGGTATGCATGTCATTCCATATTGCCATAAGCGTGGTGACAGAGTATTCTGCTATGAATTTAATGGATATTGGAAGGATGTTGGAACACTTCATTCCTACTGGGAAGCAAATATGGAGCTGATTGATATCGTTCCTGTATTTAATCTGTATGAAGAGTTCTGGAAGATATATACTAAATCTGATAACCAGCCGCCGCAGTATATTGCAGATACGGCACAGATTGAGCGCTGTATCATAGGTGATGGCTCTGAAATCTATGGAAGAGTACGAAACTGCGTTATTGGACCAGAAGTTATTGTTGAAGAAGGTGCAGAAGTTTATGATTCCATTTTGATGCAGGGTGCTGTAATCAAGAAGGGAACAAAGATTTACAAGTCAATCATCGCACAGGATGCAGTTGTTGGAGAAAATTGTACGATTGGTGTCGGTGAGTATGCAGACAGCCAGTATAATAAGAAGGTTTACTGCTGTGATCTTGTAACCGTTGCAGAAGGCTCCGAAATTCCGGATGGCGTTACAATTGGAAAGAACGTAGCAATTGCCGGAAAGACCGCTATTGAAGATTATCCGGATGGAAATCTTGTAAGCGGCGGATACATTATCAAGGGAGGCGAGGAAGAATGAAAGCGATTGGTATAATTTTAGCCGGTGGAAACAACAAGAGAATGAAGGAGCTGTCATATAACCGTGCGATCGCTGCTATGCCAATGGTAGGAACCTATCGCAGCATTGATTTCGCGCTGAGTAACATGTCAAACTCCCGTATTCAGAAAGTAGCAGTTTTAACACAGTATAACACCGTATCCTTGAATGAGCATTTAAACTCTTCAAAGTGGTGGGATTTTGGAAGAAAGCAGGGCGGTTTATATGTATTCACCCCTACTATAACCGCTGAAAATAGTAACTGGTATCGGGGTACAGCCGATGCCCTGTATCAGAACCTGCATTTCCTCAAAGGAAGCCATGAACCATACGTGGTTCTGGCTTCTGGCGATGGAATTTATAAGCTGGATTATAATAAGATTCTGGAGTACCACATTCAGAAGCGTGCTGATATCACTGTTGTTTGCAAGGAAATGCCAGAGGGAGAGGATTTAAGCCGCTTTGGACAAGTGAAGGCAGATGATGACGGAAGAATCCGAGGCTACGAGGAAAAGCCAATGATTGAGACTTCCAGAAATGTTTCATGTGGTATCTATGTAATCAGAAGACGTCTTTTGATTGAGTTAATTGAGCGTGCAGCAGAGGAAGATAGATATGATCTGGTCAAGGATATTCTGATCCGTTATAAGGATATCAAGAGAATTTATGCATACCAGCTTGAAACATATTGGAACAACATCTCCTCAGTTGAGGCTTACTACAGAACAAATATGGATTTCTTAAAGAGAGATGTCCGCAGTTATTTCTTCAAGGAAGGCAACAGTGTATTCACAAAGGTAGATGATCTGCCGCCGGCAAAATATAATCCGGGTGCTAATATTTCAAACAGCCTGATCGCATGTGGAAGTATTGTAAACGGTACAGTTGAAAACTCTGTTGTATTTAAGAAGGCATATATTGGAAACAATTGTGTTATCAAAAATTCTATTATCATGAACGATGTTTATATCGGAGACAATGCAGTCATTGAAAACTGCATCGTAGAGAGCAGAGGAACCATCGAAGCAAATGCATGCTATAAGTCAGAGCCAGGTGATATTCGCATCGTTGTAGAGAAAAAAGACCGCTTCATCATTTGATAATACCAGGGGATCAAAGTCACAAGCGAATCATGCTTGCATGAGAAAGCTTGTGACCTTGATCCCTGCCAAAAACATGAGGATGAAGCGAAGCGAATCCGAATGTATATCTATATTATTATAAAAGAAGAATAAAAATTAGCTGCACAAAGGCGTGCAGAGGACGGAAAGGCAATACTGGGATGGAAATTACAGATGTGAGAGTGCGCAAAGTTGCACTGGATGGTAAGATGAGAGCAATCGTCTCTATTACGCTGGACAATGAATTTGTGGTTCACGATATCAAGGTGATCGAAGGAGAAAAGGGAGTATTTGTTGCGATGCCAAGCCGTAAATCGGCGACAGGAGAATACCGAGATATCGCACATCCCATTAACTCAGAGACAAGAGATTATGTGCAGAAGATTATTCTCGAGAAATATGAGGAGGCTTTGCAGGAAGCATAAACTTTGATTTCATAACAATTCGACAAAGATATATGAATACTTATAAAAGAAAGACTGCCTTCGGGCAGTCTTTCTTTCTCTTGCAATTGTCGTCTTCATTCGGTATAATGTGGCTGAGGGAAAATGTAACGTAATTATTTTTGGAAAGGCGAGGTTTTAAAGTATGAAAAGGAGAAAAACAGCAGCGGGACTATTGGCGGCATCACTGCTAGTAGGAGCAGCGCCGGTGGTGACAAATGCGGCGCCAGTGAGAATTGTATCAACAAGCATAACAGAACAGTCTTCGTCAGGCTATCGTGTAAATGTAACATTTTCGGCAGATGCAGGTGTGAGCCGTGTTATGATGCCGACATGGACAGAGGTAAACGGACAGGATGACATTGTGTGGCATCAGGCAAGTGTTAGTGGTAATACTGCATCATTCTATGTTCCAGTCAGTGCCCATAAAGGAGAAAGCGGTGCATATATTACGCATATTTATGTATACGACAGACAGGGACAGTTTGCGCTAAAGGGCGAAAATGTAACAGTTCCAGCATCGACATCTGCGTCATCAAGCCTTTCAATTGGTGACGTTTCTATTACGGAACTTAGTGCATCGGGCTACCGAGTTACGGCAAAAATAAATGCACCGTCAGGAGTAAGCAAAGTATTGATGCCAACATGGACAAACGCAAATGGACAGGATGATCTAGTGTGGCATCAGGCAAGCGTAAGCGGCGATACAGCTACATTTTACGTGCCATCAAGTGCCCATAAGGGAGAGAGCGGAGCATACACGACTCATATTTACCTATATGATAAAGCAGGAAAATTAGCACCATTAAAGGGTGTAAATGTAACAGTGCCATCAGCAGCCGTAACACCGCCGACACCGTCATCAAGCCTTTCAATTGGTGACGCTTCTATTACGGAACTTAGTGCATCGGGCTACCGAGTTACGGCAAAAATAAATGCACCGTCAGGAGTAAGCAAAGTATTGATGCCAACATGGACAAACGCAAATGGACAGGATGATCTAGTGTGGCATCAGGCAAGCGTAAGCGGCGATACAGCTACATTTTACGTGCCATCAAGTGCCCATAAGGGAGAGAGCGGAGCATACACGACTCATATTTACCTATATGATAAAGCAGGAAAATTAGCACCATTAAAGGGGGTCAATGTAACTGTTCCATCAGGTGCAAATCCTGGAGGCAGTTCAGGAAATAATAATGGCAGCGGTACAGGTGTGCTGTCGATGGCGATTCCATATGTAACAGAATTATCATCAAATGGTTTCCGTGTTACGATTCAATTTAATGCACCTGCAGGCTATAAAAAGGTTTCAACTGCAGTGTGGACAGCAGCAAATGGACAGGATGATCTGGTATGGCATAACATGACCGTATCTGGAAACACAGCGACATGCTATGTTCCAGTAAGTGAGCATAAAAACGAGCACGGTTCATACATTGTGAATGCGTATGTATTTGAGACTGATACAAAATATGTACTTCAGGGAATGACCGTTCCAGTGCCGTAAACAAAGAAAATGGAGGAACAAATGGCAAAGAAAAGACGCAGCTGGGAAGACTATCAGAAAAAGAGAATAAAAAGAGGCCAATCAGGTGCGCCTATTGTCATACTTTTGGTGCTGCTTGTAATTGCATGTGCAGGTCTTGGTGTAGTGGCATGGGTATGCCTGCGCCCAGTGACGCTTCCACATGTGCAGCCAGATCAGGCATCATCGACGAAAGCACCTGTGGAATACGAAACATGGAAGGCAACAGAGGCGGCTGCGGATGGTGCTCTTGTACAAAGCAGTGATCCAGTCGTACAGGCTGCTAATTTAAAGGCAATGCAGTACGATTATGACGGTGCAATTGCACAGATTCAGTCAATACCTGGCTATGCAGATAATGAAACATATGTTAGCTGCATTCAAAGCTATGAGAGTTTGAAATCACAGGCTGTACAGTGGACAGATTATGATAAGATTACACATATCTTTTTCCATAGTCTTATTGTTGACAGTGAACTTGCATTTGCAAGCTATAAGAGCAGTGATTATGATCAGGTAATGACAACCATCGAAGAATTTAAGGATATAATGCAGTCTATGTATGACAAGGGTTATGTTTTGATAAGCCTTCATAAGATTGCAAAGATGGAAACGCAGCCAGACGGCACCGTGCAGATGGTGCAGCAGCCAATTTATCTTCCGAGAGGAAAAAAGCCATTTGTACTTTCCGAAGACGATGTATGCTATTATGAGTATATGACAGGAACTGGATTTGCGACAAAGCTCTGTCTTGATGAAAACGGTAAGGTTGTAAATGAGTATGTTGAGCGTGATGGAAGCGTATCATATGGTTCTTATGACGTTTTGACTGTTTTAGAGGATTTTATTGAAACACATCCTGACTTTTCTTATCAGGGTTCAAAGGGTATTCTGGCATTTACGGGATATGATGGTATTTTAGGCTATCGCACAAGTGATTTCTGGTACAATGAAAATTGTGACTATTACGTTTCTACACCTGCAAACGATAAAGAAAAGCGCGAAGATCATACGTCACCAAATGAAAATATTGAGCAGGACAAGCAGACAGCACGAGAAGTTGCACAGGCAATTCGCGATCTGGGCTGGGAGCTTGCCAGCCACAGCTGGGGTCATCTGAATATGACAAGTACAAGCTATGAACATCTTGTATGGGACACAGATATGTGGGAGCGCGAAGTAGAATCTATAATCGGAGATACAGATATTATTTTATATCCGTTAGGAGCAGATGTAGGAGACTGGAGACCATCACAGTATACATTTGAAAATGAAAAATTCAAAAAGCTCTGGGATGTAGGCTTTAGATATTTCTGCAACGTAGACAGTACTCAGTACTGGCTGCAGTATGGCTCAAATTACATGCGTCAGGGCCGTCGCAACATGGATGGTCAGATGATGTTTAAACAGATGGTTTATCCAGAGAAGGTACTCACAAGTGATCTGTTTGACGTATATGATGTCTTTGACAGACGCAGACCGCTTCCTGTAAATGGAATAACAGTGCCAGAAGATTTTGATTTGCAGGCACTTGCCGATTCGCTTGGAATGAGTGACCGTATAATAAATTGAACTAACATGAGCGCCATCGGGGACAGGGACGCCGCGGCAATTGATTTTTTAATGCCACCGTCCCTGTCCCCAGTGGCAGAAGGAGGAAAAAACATGTATATCATAGCAGGTCTGGGCAACCCAACCGCACAGTATAGAGGAACAAGACATAACGTTGGCTTTGAGGTTATTGATTACCTTGCTGACAAATACAATATTGATGTAACAACAAAAAAATTTAAGGGCTTAATTGGAACAGGCGCGATTGATGGACAAAAGGTTGTTCTAGTAAAGCCTCAGACCTTCATGAATTTAAGCGGAGAGTGTATTCAGGAGGTCATGAATTACTACAAAACAGATATCTCTGATTTAATTGTAGTATATGATGATATTAACCTAGAGCCAGGACAGCTTCGCGTGCGTGGTAAAGGAAGTGCAGGCGGTCATAATGGTATGAAAAATATCATTCTGCATTGCAATTCACAGGATTTTCCAAGAGTGCGTGTCGGAATCGGAGCAAAGCCGCCAAAGATGGATTTAGCAGACTTTGTACTCAGCCATTTCCAGGGCGAAGAAAAAAAGGCAATGGAAGACGGCTACAAAGAAGCAGCAGATGCAGTATGCTCCTTAATGAACAACGGACTAGAGGCAACCATGAATCATTATAACCAGAAGAAAACAAAATAATGATAAGGAGGGTCAATTGTGGGTATTTTTGCAAATCCGCTGACGGACCTGCTGGAATATGAAGACTTTTCAAGAGATTTTTTGAAGGGAACAGATCCAGTGGGCATGACAGGCTGTATTGACTCCGAGAAGGTGCATTTTATGAGCACCTTTCTTGGAGAGAAAAAAGTGCAGCTTGTTGTGACGTACAATGAACAGCGGGCAAGGGAAATTGAAGAAGATTATAAATTATTTTGCAGTCAGGTCTATGTGATTCCACCGCGTGACCTGATCTTTTTTAGCGCAGATCTGCAGGGAAATGCCATCATTGCAGAGCGCATGAAGGCATTTGCAGCACTTTATCAAAACGAGGCGAAGGTTATCATCACGACAATGGATGCGCTCATGAGCGCGGCAGTGCCGTTTGAACAGCTGATGAGTCATGTGATAAAGCTAAAAGAAGGTGATGAGCTTGATCTTGAAAAGCTAAAGCATGACCTGACTGTGATGGGATATGAGCGTGTAGGACGTGTGGAGGAGCCAGGACAGTTTACTGTTCACGGAGGTATTGCTGATGTATATCCATTGACAATGGAGGTTCCGGTTAGAATCGAGCTTTGGGGAGATGAAATAGATACGATTCGCTGCTTTGAACCGCAGAGCCAGCGCTCAATGGATCAGATCGAGTGCGTATCTGTTTTTCCAGCGGCAGAGGTGATCGCAGATGATACGGCAAGACGGCGTGCTGTGGGAATGATTCAAAATGAGCTTGAGAGTCAGTTAGCTGTCTTTAAAAAAGCAAAGGAGCCAGACAAGGCGAAGCGTCTTCGTGAGGAGACAAACCGCATATTAGAGGCACTTGGCGAAGATGTTGTATTAGAGGCACCAGACAGCTATATAAGCTATTTTTATCCGCGCACTGTTCAACTTTCTGAATATTTTGATGAGAAGAACACGTTAGTTTTCCTTGATGAGCCGATGCGTCTTAAAGAGCGCGGTGATGGTGTGCAGGCTGAGTTTGAGGAAAGCATGAAAAATCGTCTGGAGCAGGGCTTTCTTTTGCCAGGTCAGACAGCGCTTTTAACACCGGCAAAACATGTGCTTGCTGCTTTTGAGCGCGGTCAGGTTGCAGCACTGTCTTCACTTGACAGCCGCCTGGCTGACTTTACGGTGGTAAACAGCTACGCAGTAAATGTTCAGAACATGAACACATACCGTGAAGGTTTTGAACTTTTGATCAAGGATTTGACACACTGGAAGAAAGAAAAGTACCGAATTGTTCTTTTGTGTCCGTCAAGAACTCGCGCAAACCGCATTGTCAATCAGCTTATAGAGTATGATCTTTTGGCATATTACAGCGAGGACGAGGATAAAAAGATAAATCCAGGTGAGATCATGGTCACTTACGGAAACCTTCACCGTGGCTTTTTATATCCGATGCTAAAATTTGCTGTTATCACAGAGAGCGATATCTTTGGTGTTAAGAAAAAGAAAAAAGAAAAAAAGAGCCACTATCAGGGTCAGCGAATAAGTGATTTTGCGCAGCTAAAGCCTGGTGATTATGTGGTGCATGAAAATTATGGACTGGGAATTTATCGCGGAACAGAGCGACAGATTGTGGATAAGGTAACAAAAGATTATATTAAGATAGAATATGGTGATGGCGGAAAGCTGTATTTTCCAGTCACACAGCTTCATATGATCCAAAAGTATGCTGATTCAGAGTCTAAGCAGCCAAAGCTTAACAAATTGAACGGCCAGGAGTGGACAAAAACAAAAAGCCGTGTTCAAAAAGCAGTCAACAACATTGCAAAGGAGCTTGTGGAGCTTTATGCAGTGCGCCAGAGTGGTCACGGTTATCAGTATGGAGCAGACACTGTATGGCAGAAAGAATTTGAAGAGCTTGTACCATTTGATGAGACAGCAGATCAGCTTGCAGCAATTGATGCGACAAAAGCTGATATGGAAAGCACGAAAATCATGGACCGCTTAGTGTGCGGTGATGTAGGCTACGGAAAAACAGAGATTGCCATCAGAGCTGCCTTTAAGGCTGTGCAGGACAGTAAGCAGGTCGTATTTCTTGTGCCGACAACTATTCTTGCTCAACAGCATTACAATACATTTGTTGAGCGAATGAAGGACTATCCAATTCGAATTGAACTTTTATCACGCTTTCGCACGTCAGCGCAGATCAAGGCATCACTTGAGCGCTTAAAAAAGGGTCTTGCCGATATTGTAATAGGAACGCATCGTGTGCTGTCAAAGGATGTTGTATTTAAAGATCTAGGCCTTTTGATTATTGATGAGGAACAGCGCTTTGGTGTCGCACACAAGGAAAAGATTAAGCAGCTTAAAAAAGACGTTGACGTGCTGACACTAACGGCAACACCGATTCCGAGAACACTTCATATGAGTATGATAGGCGTGCGCGATATGAGTGTGTTGGAGGAAGCACCGTATGAGAGAAGACCGATTCAGACATATGTAATGGAAATGAATTGGGAGATGGTTCGCGAAGCAATAAACAGAGAGCTTGCCAGAGACGGACAGGTTTACTATGTATATAATCGTGTCAAGGATATTGATCAGATTACGGCACAGATAGCAAAGCTTGTGCCAGATGCAAATGTTGCCTTTGCGCATGGTCAAATGTCAGAGCGTCAGCTAGAGCAGATTATGATGGACTTTGTTAACGGTGATATAGACGTGCTTGTTTCCACAACTATTATAGAGACAGGCTTAAACATTCCAAACGTAAATACTATTATCATCCACGATTCCGACCGCTACGGACTTGCACAGCTGTATCAGCTAAGAGGACGTGTAGGCCGTTCAAACCGCACTGCCTATGCTTTTATCATGTATCAGCGAAACAAGATTTTAAAAGAAGAGGCTGAAAAGCGTCTTCAGGCAATTCGTGAGTATACAGATCTTGGCTCTGGTATTAAGATAGCCATGCGTGATCTGGAAATTCGAGGCGCTGGAAATCTGCTTGGCAGTGAGCAGCACGGGCATATGGAAGCAGTTGGCTATGATTTGTACTGCAAGATGTTAAATATGGCTGTCAAAAAAGAAAAGGGTGAGCTTGAGATGGAGGAAACCTTTGAAACAACGGTGGACATTCCAATCAGCGCTTACATTCCAGACAGCTATATACGAAACGAAGAAGACAGGATGGAAATCTACAAGCGTATTGCAGCAGTCGAGACAGAGGAAGAGTCAATGGATATGATCGACGAGCTTATCGACCGTTTTGGAAGTGTTCCAAAGCCAGTCACCAACTTGCTTGAGGTGTCAATCCTTCGTGCGGATGCGCATTCTCTCTATATTAAAGAAATCAAGTCCTCGTCAACAGAGATTCGCCTGTTCATGCATCCAAGAGCAAAATTTGACACGATGCGTGTGCCAGATCTGATACAGTCTTACCGAGGTGCACTTCGTCTGCTTGACAAAGACAATCCTTATTTCTTATTGAGGGCAGGAGATGGCGCAGTCAAAGAAAAAACGCTGACATTGAAAACATTGAAAAAACTGTTAAGCGATATAAAAACGTTGATTGTTTCATAAAATCATGCTAAAATGAAAAGCAAAGTTCACGAGGCGCCCGATAAAGAAGATGCACTTCGGAGCGTTGATAGAGAATATAGAAATAGAGTGAGGTAAATTTATGAACCGAATTATGAAGTATGCAGCAGCAGCCCTCGCAGCAGCTACTGCCGTTAGTACATTAGGCGGATGCGAACAGTTAGAGAAAAAGGCACCAGAGGATACAGTTGCTGTTTCATTTGGCGATACAAATATCATGCTGGATGAGGTTACTTATATGATACGTTCCATGGAGTATACCTATGAATCCTATTTTGGATCAAACATCTGCGGCAACGATATGGGCGATGGTTCAGGCATGACAGTCGGTGATTACATCAAGCAGATGTCTCTGTCACAGCTTCGCCAGACACTTGTATTAAATGAGTATGCAAAGAAAAATGGCATTGAGTTAAGTGATGATCAAAAAGCAAAGGTAGATGAGGCAATTGAAAAGCTTCAGACAGAATCAGAGGATTATCTGGAAGCAGTCGGCGCAACAGATGAGCTGATTGAAAAGACATATACAGAGAATGCAATTGCAAATCTTGTTTATATGGATCTTGTTGCTGATGTTGATACGACAGTTGGTGATGATGAGTTCCTTCGCAAAAAGATCGCATATGTAAAGCTGACGCCAAGTGAACTGACAGAGACGACAGCAGCCGATGGGGCAACTACAGAAGTGTCAAGTGATGAAGACAGCAGCGAAGAGGCATCTTCTATAGAGAATACAGAAGCAGAATCAGAAAGTGCATCCAAGGATGTAACGACTTCCACAGAAGAAGCAAGCAGTGAAAAAGCATCAACTGAGGCAGTATCAACTGAGGAAGCATCAAGCGAGAATGTTTCAAAACTTTCCTCTGAGGCATCCACTGAAGATTCAACTGAGGCAGAAACACTTTCAGAAGAAGAGCAGGAACGTCAGGATGCGATGAACGATGCAGCAGACAAGATCCTTAAGGAATTTGAGGAAGGAAATGATGCAGCAGACTTTATCAGTGATTATCAAAATGACAGTCACTTTACTGCAACAAATTCTGAGATTTCCATTAGTGAGGATGGAACTGCTGTATATAATGCAGCTGCATGGGCGCTGGCAACAGACGAATGCACTGTATATAGAAGCGATGACGGCAGCATCTACATCATCCGCTGTCTTGATGATAACGATGAGGAAGCACGTCAGAGTGCCATCGATTCAGAGATCGAAAGCAGAAAGACAGCATTGTTCTCAGAGAAATATGCCGAGATTCAGGACGATTCTTCCAAGTTTAAGGTAGATGAGGATGTGATTGACACAATCCGCTTTACAACTCCGGTTTACGTAGCACCAAGCGAGGAAGAAACATCAGAAAGTGAAACTAGTGGTGAGGAAACTTCAGAAAGTGAAACTGGCGAGAAAGAATCAACAAAAGAAGAAAAATCAAGTGAGTCTGATGAGTCAGAGGAAGCGGTAAGTGAAGCTTCTTCAGAGGAAGAGAGTAAATAATTAAGAGCCACCTAATATCGGGAAAGGCACAGTAAAGTGTCATTTTCCCGATTGCAGGTGGCTTTTTTGGCGAAAAACGCGCTCTCTTTCTTAATCGTTATCCCGATTTCACTTGACATCTCGTAATAATTTTGTTATAATGCCCCTCGAAGTGTAATAATTTTGTAATATTTAGTAATAGTTCACTCGTGAATTGTTACTGCGAAACTAGCGAGGGAGTGCAAGCTTACTCGCTCGCAGATAAGAATGTAAAGAGGTTTTATAAAGAAAGGCTTGGTATATATGAAGATCAAAGGAAACAGATTTGTTACGTCAATATTAGCAGCGTCTATGCTGTCTGGTACATTTTTTGTTCCGGCATCCGCAGGTGAGCTTGAGGGTGAGAGCGCAATCGCAGGCATGGCTGTTACATTGAATAACTACTACGCAGGAGAGGAAACTCCGGATGAGGCAATCTTAGATTATCTTGTTCCTAAGGCTCAGGCAACATCTGAGGCTGAGAGTGAGACAGAAACCGAAGAGCCAAAAACCGAAGAGCCAAAAACCGTTATGGCCGCTACTGTTGCTGTCACTTCAGATGCTTCTAATGTAGGACTGGTAAGCGCAGCAGGTTACTTAAACGTGCGTGAACAGCCATCCACAGGCAGTGTAACAGTCGGAAGACTTTTCAGTAACTGCCAGGTTAACATCAAAAGTTCCGTAAACAACAGCGAAGGCAGCTGGTATCGTATCACTTGCGGCGATGTAGAAGGTTATGTAAGCGCAGCCTACGTATTAGTTGGCACAGCAGCCAAGACTGCTGAGGACAATATCCAGAACCGCTATGCAGTTGTTACAGCAGATCAGTTAAATGTTCGCGACAGTGCATCTGACAGCGCAAATGTTGTTGGAACTGTATACAAGGATGAAGAGTACGCAATCATTGAGGATCAGGGTGATTTTGTAAAGATACATATTGCAAATGATGAGGTTGGATATGTTTCAAAGTCCGGCATCACCATTAAGACTCAGTTCGCTCAGGCTCAGAAGGTAGACAATGAATTTGTATCTCAGGAACTGGAGAACTTCATGATCGATATCAACTACTCCAGAAACGTATACGAGCAGGCAATGGCAGAGGGAACAGGCGAAGGCTACTATCGTGCATATGCAGCTATCGTTTATGCAGCAGAGCTTCTTGGTTACTACAGCGAATTTGCAGCAGATTCTGGATTAGAAGATCTGGCAGCAACCTCAAAGCAGGAGCAGGAAAGCGCACTTGCACTTGCAGATGCAGCATATAAGTTAGCATCAGATTCCGGCTACTTTACTCAGGTTGCAGAATCAGTAGCATCAAGCGAGGCAGCAGCAGAATCCTCCGCAGCAGCAGAGTCTGTACAGGAAACTCAGACACAGCCATCAACAGATGCATCTTCTGAGGGAAATACAACAAGTAATACAGCTGAGACAACAGCACCAAGCAGCTCAGCATCTGATGAAACCATAAGTGTAGAAGTTCCGACTGCAGCATCTGTAACAGGCATTGAGGCTTGCTATCAGGGCGGTACAAAGTATGTGGGTGATGTTGTCTACACCGCAGAATTGTTTGTAAGAGTAAGCTACAGCGATGGAACTGTAAAGGATATTTACGACGGATGGTATTCACCACAGGTAGGTATGACCTTAAAGCAGGAGGGCTACAATGTTGTAACCATGTATTATGGTGATTTTAGCTCCAACCTTGAAGTATATGCAAACCCGGCACCGACTCAGGCAACCCAGCCGGCAGCACCAGAGACACAGCCAGCGGCACCAGAGACTCAGCCGGCAGCACCGGCACCAGCACCAGAGACTCAGCCGGCAGCTCCAGCACCAGCACCAGAGACACAGCCAGCAGCTCCAGCACCAGCCCCGGAGACTCAGCCAGCGGCACCGGAGACTCAGCCGGCAGCACCGGCACCAGCACCAGCTCCAAGCGGTAATGGACAGTCTATCGTAGACTATGCAATGCAGTGGGTAGGACAGTGTAATTATGTATGGGGCGGTACAAACCTGACACCAGGAGGCGGTGTTGACTGTTCTGGATTTACCATGAACGTATACGCAGCATTCGGTATCAGCCTTCCGCACTACTCCGGCGAACAGATCAACTATGGACAGGCTGTATCATACGAGCAGCTGCAGCCAGGTGATCTTATCTGCTTCTCAGGCCATGTAGCAATCTATATCGGCGGCGGCATGATGGTTCATGCAGCAAGTGCAGAGAGAGGTATCGTAGTAGATAATGTATTCTATAACAAGCAGCCGATCGGATATCGTCGTCTTGTATAAATAGTTAAAATTCAAGGCCGTCTGTCAGAGTTGACAGGCGGTCTTATTTTCGTGTATTATAACCGTAAGAAACGAAGACATTAACAGTTAACGTTAACTGGGAAAGAAGGTAATATTGCATGAGACGTGATAAAGTCAATTACTATCTGGATCTGGCAGAGATCGTATCCCAACGAGGAACCTGCCTTAGACGCCGCTACGGTGCTGTTATCGTAAAAAATGATGAGGTGGTATCTACTGGCTATGTCGGTTCCCCGCGAGGACGCAAAAACTGTACTGATTTAGGGTTTTGTATCCGACAGAAACTTCAGATTCCAAGGGGTGAGCGCTATGAATTGTGCAGAAGCGTTCACGCTGAGGCAAATGCCATAATCAGTGCATCAAGAGATCAGATGATCGGAAGCTCTTTATATTTGACAGGAGTAGAAGCAGATACAGGTGAATATGTAAAAAATTCCAACAGCTGCTCCATGTGTAAGCGAATGATCATAAATGCAGGAATTGAGACTGTATATGTGCGTGATGATAAAGATAATTACCGAGTCGTAAAGGTAGCAGACTGGATTGAAAAGGATGAATCACTAGAGGGCACATTCGGGTACTAAGCAAAACATGAAATTTGGCTAATTTCATCTTGATTTTCGACAGGCGGTCATATATAATTAGGGGTGGTGTCCATGCGGCAGATTTGTTCGTGTGCGTTTGGCAGAAAAGAATGCAAGAAGCGTAAAGGCACCATGAAACCTAGGCTGGCGAAGCAAATGGTAAAAGGGCTTCGTCTGTGTGAGAATGTCACAACAACAGGAAGGAAAAGACAAATGATACATCAGCAATACGAAGTAGATGACCATCTTCATGAAGAGTGCGGCGTGTTCGGCATTTACGACATGGATGGCAATGACGTAGCGTCGACTATTTATTATGGTCTTTTTGCTCTGCAGCACAGAGGTCAGGAGAGTTGCGGTATCGCGGTAAGCGACACTAGCGGTCCCAAAGGACTAGTACTGAGTCATAAAGGAATGGGTCTGTGCAACGAGGTGTTTACCCCGGAAGACTTAGAGTCAATGAAAGGAAACATCGGTGTAGGCCACACCAGATACTCGACGGCAGGTAGTTCTACGAGAGAGAATGCACAGCCGCTTGTATTAAACTACATCAAAGGAACACTAGGCCTGGCACATAATGGCAACCTGATCAATACGCCGCAGCTACGCCAGGAGCTTGCAAGAACAGGTGCAATCTTTCAGACGACAATCGATTCTGAGATTATCGCGTACATGATTGCAAGAGCCAGAGTTGAACAGCCGACCGTACAGGCAGCTGTCGCAGAGGCGATGAAAAAAATCAAGGGAGCGTATTCACTTGTTGTCATGAGTCCGAGAAAGCTCATTGGAGCAAGAGATCCATATGGCTTTAGACCGCTGTGTATCGGAAAGCGTGGCAATGCCTATATACTGGCATCAGAAAGCTGTGCACTTGACACTATCGGTGCTGAATTTGTCCGTGACGTAGAGCCGGGCGAGATCGTCACCATCACACAAAAAGGAATTGAATCAAACCGAAGCATGTGTATCCCAAAGGAGCAGCATGCAAGATGTATTTTTGAATATATTTATTTTGCCAGACCAGATGCCTATATTGATGGCGTAAGTGTATATGAGAGCCGTCTGATTGCAGGACGTTCTCTTGCAAAGCATCACCCAGTTAATGCTGATCTTGTTGTCGGTGTTCCGGAGTCTGGTAATGTCGCAGCTATGGGTTATGCGATGGAGAGCGGCATTCCGTATGGCATGGCATTTGTAAAGAACAGCTATGTCGGCAGAACCTTTATCAAGCCAAAGCAAAGCAGCCGCGAGTCAAGTGTTCGCATTAAGCTGAACGTACTTACAGAGGCTGTAAAGGGAAAGCGTGTCATCATGATTGATGACTCAATCGTGCGTGGAACCACAAGTGACCGTATTGTAGGTATGCTTCGTGAGGCAGGTGCAAAGGAAGTTCATGTAAGAATCTCCTCACCGCCGTTCTTGCATCCGTGTTACTTTGGAACTGATATTCCATCTGAGGATCAGCTGATTGCTCACAACAGAAGTGTAGATGAAATCTGTAAGATTATCGGAGCTGATTCCCTCGCATACTTAGACGAGGAATGTCTGTATGAAATGTCAAAGGGACTTGGCATTTGTACTGGATGCTTCAATGGCAAATATCCGCTGGATCCGCCGACAGAGGACATCCGCGGCGACTATCAAAAGTAAAAAGATATAGAAGAAAGGTTGGTTTACTATGGCAACAGATCGTTATACAAGCCCACTTTCCGAGCGCTATGCCAGCAAGGAAATGCAATATATTTTTTCACAGGATAAGAAGTTTACCACATGGAGAAAGCTGTGGATCGCACTTGCAGAGAGCGAGAAGGAGTTGGGATTAAATATTACAGACGAGCAGATCGCTGAGCTTAAAGAGCATCAGAATGATATCAATTATGATGTTGCAAAGGCGAGAGAGAAGGAAGTTCGTCACGATGTTATGTCTCACGTTTATGCATATGGTGTACAATGTCCAAAGGCAAAGGGTATCATCCATCTGGGTGCAACCAGTTGCTATGTAGGTGACAACACTGATATGATCATCATGCGTGAGGGACTGCAGCTTGTAAAGAAGAAGTTAGTCAATGTCATTGCTGAGCTGGCAAAGTTTGCAGACCGCTACAAGGCGCTGCCGACACTGGCATTCACTCATTTCCAGCCGGCACAGCCAACCACAGTCGGAAAGCGTGCAACGCTTTGGATGATGGAGCTTGTGCAGGATTATGAGGATATCTGCTATGTAATCGATTCCTTAAAGCTTCTTGGCTCTAAGGGAACAACAGGTACACAGGCATCCTTCATGGAGCTGTTTGACGGTGATCATGCAAAAATCAGAAAACTGGATCAGATGATCGCAGATAAGATGGGCTTTGCCGGTGTATATCCTGTTTCTGGACAGACCTACTCCCGTAAGGTAGACAGCCGTGTATTAAATGTACTGGCTGGTATTGCAATGAGTGCACATAAGTTTACAAACGATGTGCGTCTTCTGCAGCACTTAAAGGAGGTAGAGGAACCATTTGAGAAGCATCAGATCGGTTCTTCTGCAATGGCATATAAGAGAAATCCAATGAGAAGTGAGCGTATTGCTTCTTTGGCAGACTATGTGATCTCAGATGCTATGAATCCGATGCTTGTCGCTTCAACTCAGTGGTTTGAGCGTACACTTGACGATTCTGCAAACAAGAGAATCAGTATTCCAGAGGGCTTTTTGGCAGTTGACGGTATTCTGGATCTTTACCTGAATATCGTAGACGGAATGGTTGTTTATGAGAAGGTAATTCACAAGCATCTGATGGCAGAGCTTCCATTTATGGCAACAGAGAATATCATGATGGATGCAGTAAAGGAAGGCGGAGACCGTCAGGAGCTGCATGAGAAGATCCGCCAGCTGTCCATGGAGGCTGGACGTAATGTCAAGGTAAACGGTCTTGACAACAACCTGCTTGATTTGATTGCAGCAGATGATACATTCCACCTGACAAAAGAGCAGCTGCAGCAGTGCATGAATCCAGAGCGTTACACAGGACGTTCTAAGGAGCAGGTAGAGGATTTCCTCGCAGAAGTAATAAATCCAATCCTTGCTAAGAACAAGGAAGACCTTGGTATGACAGCAGAGATTAACGTATAAGAAAGGTAAGGTAACTGATATGGCAAGAGCAATTGTAGGCGCCAATTGGGGCGACGAGGGCAAAGGTAAAATTACTGATATGTTAGCACAGGAGTCTGACATTGTAATCCGTTTCCAGGGCGGAAGCAACGCTGGACATACAATTATCAACAATTATGGAAGATTTGCAATGCACCTTCTTCCGTCCGGCGTGTTCTCACAGCACACTGTAAATATCATTGGAAATGGTGTTGCACTGAACATTCCGTATTTTATAAAGGAGTTAAACAGCTTAACTGAGCAGGGCGTTCCGAAGCCAAACATTATGGTTTCTGATCGTGCACAGATCCTGATGCCATATCATGTAGCATTGGATACCTACGAGGAAGAGCGTCTGGCAGGAAAGTCCTTTGGTTCCACACGTTCCGGTATCGCTCCGTTCTACTCTGATAAGTATGCAAAGATTGGCTTCCAGGTAAGCGAGCTGTTCGGAGATATGGACGAGTTAAAGGAAAAGTGCGAGCGCATCTGCACCTTAAAGAATGTTATGCTTGTTCATCTGTACCACAAGGATCCATTAAATGCAGATGAGATTTTCAATACACTTATGGAATACAAGGAGATGATCGCTCCTTACGTAGCAGATACAGGACTTTACCTGCATCAGGCAATCAAGGAAGGAAAGAAGATTCTGTTAGAGGGACAGCTTGGTACCTTAAAGGATCCAGATCATGGTATCTACCCGATGGTAACTTCTTCCTCTCCATTAGCAGCATACGGCGCAATCGGCGCAGGTATCCCGCCATATGAGATCAATGAGATCACAACAGTTGCAAAGGCATATTCTAGTGCAGTAGGCGCAGGTGCATTTGTCAGCGAGATCTTCGGTGAGGAGGCTGATGAGCTTCGTAAGCGCGGTGGTGATAAGGGTGAGTTTGGTGCTACCACAGGCCGTCCGAGACGTGTGGGATGGTTTGATGCAGTTGCAACAAGATATGGCTGCCGTGTGCAGGGAGCAACAAGCGTTGCACTTACAGTACTTGACCCGTTAGGCTACTTAAAGGAGATTCCGATGTGCGTAGGCTATGAGATCGACGGCGTTGTAACAAAGGATTTCCCAACCACTCAGAAGCTTGAGAAGGCAAAGCCGGTATACAAGGTACTGCCAGGCTGGAACTGCGATATCCGCGGAATCCGCAATTACGAGGATCTGCCAGAGGCTTGCCGCAACTATATCGACACCATCGAGCAGGAGATTCAGGTTCCGATCACACTCGTATCAAACGGACCGGGAAGAGAAGAGATCATCCACAGAGAGTCAAAGTTAAAGTAATATTTACAAATAAAAAGAGCAGGCAGGGCATCTGATATGTACCCAGTTTTCTGGACACCGGGTCAAAATTGAATAATTAAGCTTCCATCATGGATGCTTCCCTGAACTTAGAGGGAGGCATCCATTTTGTTTTAGCTTGGATTCTGGTGTTATTGTAATAGTCGATATACTCTGCAATCGCCTTAGAGAAGGATTCAAAGGAGGGATAATCCTTCTCTAATCCATAGAACATTTCGTTTTTCAGCCTGCCAAAGAAAGTCTCCATAATGCAGTTGTCATAGCAGTTGCCCTTTCGGGACATAGATTGTATAATTCCATGCTTTTGAAGTTCGCTCCGGTAAAATGCGTGCTGGTACTGCCAGCCCTGATCCGAGTGCATAATCAAACCTTGTACAGAAGGAAATCGTTCAAACGCTTTATTCAGCATATCCTTGATTTGTTCCATGTTCGGACTGGTAGAGAGATTGTAGGAAATAATCTCATTGGTATTCATGTCAAGAATCGGAGAAATGTAGCATTTACCCCAAGGCAGATTGAATTGCGATACATCTGTTGTCCACTTTTGAAGCGGCTTCTCGGTACTGAAATCCCGATTGATAATGTTATCAGCGACCTTGCCCACATCGCCTTTGTAGGAATGGTACTTTTCCTTGGGGCGTTTGCCGCATAGTGCAAACTGATTCATAATTCGCTGGACACGCTTATGATTTACCAGAAAGCCACGGTTCAGAAGCTCCCGATGTACCCTTCTTACGCCATATCGCTTCCTGTTCTCGTTGAAAATGGAAACAATTTCAGACGATAGATCGGCGTTTCGTTCTTTGACTTTGTCGGTTCTGCCGAGCTCATAATAATATGTCGACCTGGACAGCCCAATGGCATCCAGCAGATCATTCAGTCTGTGTCCTTCTTTGTGGAGTTCTTGGACGAGCGCAGCCTTTTCGCCTTGAGTTGCGCTGCGCATCTCTCTTCTCTCAAGGCAATCTCTTTTTTTACGACGGTAATCTCCGCTCTCAGACGCTCATTCTCTGCTCTGAGCCGAATCATTTCTTCTCGCTCTGAAGGGGTCAGTTTTGCTGGTACGATTTTCTTCTTCCTTGGATGGCCGTCCTTTTGCTGTGCGGCCAATCCCTGATACCCTTTCATTTTATAACATCTGACCCATTGGTACAAGAGACCGTCACTGATTCCAGCCGAAATTGCCGTTTCTTTACACGATGCACCGGCCAAAATTTTAGCAATCAGCTCATACTTTTCTTCTGTTGCCCATACTTTGTTTTGATTTTTATGTCGAAATGCTTCTGGACCACAAGCATCTTCTGTACGAACCCAAATCCGAATTGTATCATGAAATCGTTTTTCATTTACTCCCTCTGGTGTTTCTGGCCATTTTCCTTGGCGGTACAATTCCACACACTTTTTCTTGTATTCATAACTATATTTCATAAAAATACCCCCAATACTGGGTGTCCAGTATTGGGGGTACATATCAGAAAGACGAATAAATCCGCCCTGCACTTTATCAACGAGGTCGCAGGCAAAAGCAGATTATATATCATATTCCTGCTGTTGGTGCAGATGGTACTTGGCATCAGCAGTGTTTTTTATGCTATGCTCCTGCGGGGACTGATTGATGGTGCAGTGGCGCATGACAGCAAAAAAATGCTGACTTTCTGTGTCCTCTTTGTGGCACTTGTGGTGGGGCAGATTGCACTCAGGGCGGTTCTTAGAAGAATACGCTAAGGCAACCTATGAGAATGCATTCAAAAGCAGGCTGTTTGCAGGGCTTCTTACACACAATTACGGAGCAGTCACCGCAACCCATTCCGGTGAGTGGATGAACCACCTGACATCAGATACTGTTGTCGTGTCAGAGGGGCTTGCCACGATTGTGCCGGGCGTAGCCGGAATGGTAACGAAGATGGCAGGAGCACTTGTGGTAATCCTTATTATGGAACCGAGGTTTGCCTATATCCTTGTGCCTGGTGGAATACTTCTGGTGCTGCTTACTTATATTTTCAGAAAGCAGCTAAAAAAGCTGCACAAGCAGATGCAGGAGAAAGATGGATTTGTCTGTATCTTCTTGCAGGAGCATCTTGGCAGTCTGATGATCGTCAAAGCATTTGGCAAGGAAGCGGACAGTCTTACTGAGGCTGAAAGCCACATGAGTGAGCACAAGAAAGCACGCATGCGTAAGAATCATTTCTCCAATGTCTGTAATATCGGCTTTGGAGCAGTTATGAACGGAGCATATGTGCTTGGAGCTGTCTATGGAGCATTCGGTATCTATAATGGCACTATGACCTACGGAACATTCATGGCGATGCTTCAGCTTATCAGCCAGATACAGAATCCGTTTGCCAATATCACAGGCTATCTGCCGAAGTATTTCGCTATGCTTGCGAGTGCGGAGAGGCTGATGGAGGTTGAGGCGTATGAAAAGGATAAGGTGCGTGCTTTGGAAGATGTATGTGCCAAGGCCAGGATGAGTGACGAGCAATCAAGATATATTCCGGATAACAGCACCTTCGGCTTGTTCCATGTGGATTTTACATACCTTCCGCCGGTCATTACCGAGGGAGATACGATTATGCCAATCGTATTAAAGGATTACAGCTTAGAGATACGAAAGGGCGAGTTTGTGGCATTTACCGGTCCGAGTGGCTGTGGCAAGAGTACTGTGTTAAAGCTTCTGATGGGCTTGTATACAGTAGATGCCGGAGAAGTGTATGGCTGTGACCGTTTAATGTTTGCCTATGTTCCGCAGGGCAACCAGCTTATGAGCGGAAGCATTAGGGATATCATTACATTTTCAGATAAGAACAGGACAGGAGATGAAGCAGGCATTCACAGAGCTTTGCAGATTGCCTGTGCGGATGGTTTTATCGCAGAGCTGGAACAGGGCATAGATACTCTCCTTGGCGAGCGTGGCTTGGGACTATCCGAGGGACAGATGCAGAGGCTTGCGATTGCAAGAGCTATTTATTCTGACCGACCGGTACTTCTTTTGGATGAAGCTACAAGTGCACTGGATGCCGGGACAGAAGAAGCAGTGCTTGAGAACCTTCGCAGCATGACAGATAAGACAGTGATTATTGTAACCCACCGTCCGGCAGCATTAAAGCTGTGTGACAGACAGATTGTATTTGGAGAGAAGAAAGACCAACGTCCCTGTCCCAGTAGTTACAGCTTTGCAGCTTCACGTAAAACCTTCTGGCTGGCAAGCGGGATGCGGCCAAGTCCGTCTGGTCCAACGTTAAGCAGATAGTTGATACCCATACCGTTTAATTTCTTGCGGTTTGCAGCGATGATTTCTGGGCTCTTCCAGTTCTGATCGTGAGCAGAGAAGCCCCATGTGCGGTTGATGGTAGCAGCAGTCTCATACAGTCCGTATGGAGATGGCTTGAAGCCGTCAATGCCGTTCATCAAAGCTGGGTCAAACTCAGTGTTCTCAGGCATAGAATCTGGAATCTCGTTGTCGCCAAGTGATACATAATCGTAAGCACCGTTTCCAAGACGGGAGTTGATCAGGCAGTCAGGCTGATACTTCTTGATAGCATCGAACAGTGCGCGGCTTTGATGTTCTTTTAAGGTCATTGGCATATCAAACCAGATCAGGCAAAGTTCACCGTAGTTACGAAGAATCTCTTCAACCTGCGGATAAATCTTTTCATTAAAGCAGCGGTCAAAGTTTTTGTTTGCAGCATCCGGGAAGTCCCAGCTATTGTCCCATGTAACACCCTGGCTTGGAATGTGGTTTGACAGATAGCCGCCGCCGTCCGGATGATGCCAGTCAAGATCCTGAGAATAGTAAAGACCCATCTTTAAGCCATGCTTGTAGCAAGCTTCTGCAATCTCGCCGATAACATCACGTCCAAATGGAGTTGCGTCAACAACATTGTATTTGTCAACCTTTGAGTGGAACATAGCAAAACCATCATGGTGCTTGCTGGTGACAACAAAATATTTCATGCCGCAGTCCTTTGCAAGCTTAACCCATTCCTCAGCATCGAAAAATACTGGATTAAATGCTTTTGCCAGTTTTCCATACTCTGCATTCGGGATTGCCAGATTTGCCTGAATCCATTCAGCGTAAACACCACTGTAGCGATCCTTATACTCGCCTGCAAGAAGTGAGTACAGACCCCAGTGAACCATCATTCCATACTGTGCTTCCTTGAACCATTTTCTCATGTCCATAATTATTCCCTCCAAAAAATAAAGTGTAAAAATAAATAAACGCCAGCACTAATTATTAAGCATTACCTGATAAATGCAGGGCAGTCCTTCACGGTCAGATACAAAAATAATACTCTTGTTGTCCTCAGAAAAGCACGGATGCGGATGTGAATCCTGTGGATTTCCATGCTTAGCCAGCCAAGATGTGCCATGATAACAAAGCTTCTTTTCTGTGCGTTTTTTGACATCAATCAGATAGATAAAATCATTGCTTATGGTATTGGCTTTTTCTTTCAGCATTTCCTCTGTCAAAAGGTGAATTGGAACATCGCTTCCTTGAGAGTCACCGACCATGTACTCATTTTTCTTATCACAGATAAAATGTGCAAACGGAGAACATGGCATTAGAATTTCTTCTTTTAATGTTTCAGGATCCATAAGGCGGATGTTTTCAATCTTGTCGCCAGTTGTTTCACGGTAAACGTAAGCAAATTTAGAACCATCAGGAAGCCAAAATTCATGTGTCAAAATCAGATCAGATGGTTGCTTGCGGCAGCAGCGATAACGGCTGCCATCGCTTTGTATCAGCCATAGTCTGGCATCAATCAGATCATAAGGTCCTTCATGACAAAATAAAATTGTATCAGGGTCATTTGGACGAATCTGTGTATGACCAAACCAGCAATGATCCTCAAGTACTACGTGGCTCTTTCCTGTTTCTACATCAATGTAGACAATGCGGCATAGTGGCTTAGCCTGGCAAGTAAGCGCAAAAAAGTTCCATCCGGCGCTTCCATCACGCGGCGGCAGTGTATCCTGTTTTGTCTCTACGATTGACATAAAACGATTGTCACTGCTCATGCCAGGTGCAGAACCGCTCCAGCCTTCTGGTGTTTGGTAAAAGCAGTGCGTTTCAAGCGTCTGTGCATCCATCGCGTAAAAGCGGTTGTTTTGCTGATAAAAGATGGTTTTGTCGTCATGTGAGAACATGGCGCTGTCCTGACCGACACCGTCTCCCTCTGTGATCTGGCGAATCTCACCGTTATGGAGATTGAGTGTATAAAGCTGACGGCCCTCGTCACGCTTCTGGCAGATTAAAAGGTATTGTCCGTCAGATGTAGTCATGCGGTTATAAAAATACATGTGGTGACTAAGTATAGACGGATCCGTCAGGCGTTTTACAACAGTGCCAGTGTATGGATCTGTGTATTCTGAAAATGTGCTGTGAAAAATTTGTCCCTTACTCATAAGAATACGTAAAAACCTCCTACATTTGTGCTGTTAATTATAATTTTACCAGAAATATATACAAAAGCAAGCATATAAGATAAAAAATATGGAAGTATGTGTTTGCTTTTGCTATAATAAAAAGCGGATAACTATTCAGAAATATCAAAACAGTAACACCATTAAAACACGAGAGGGCAAAAATATGGAGACGATGCAGGGAAAGAAAAACATTGTACTGATTGGAATGCCGGGAGCAGGAAAGAGCACGGTTGGGGTTGTGCTGGCAAAGAGACTTGGCTATCGCTTTCTGGATTCAGATCTTGTTATTCAGGAGCAGACAAAAAAGCTGCTTCATGAACTGATTACCGAGCATGGAGTAGATGGCTTTCTGAAAATTGAGGAAGATATCAATGCAGGGTTAGACTGTGAACAGGCAGTGATTGCAACTGGAGGAAGTGTAATCTATGGTGAAAAGGCAATGGAGCATCTGCGCAAGATTGGCTGTGTTGTCTACTTAAAGCTTTCTTATAAAGAAATTGAGGATCGTCTTGGCGATCTGACGGCGCGTGGTGTTGCATTGAAAAATGGACAGACACTCAAAGATCTGTACAATGAGCGCTGTCCATTATATGAAAAGTATGCACATATCGTGCAGGAATGTGATCACAAGCGGGTTAGAGAAATCGTTCAGGAGCTTGCGTCACAAGCAAATGCGTAATTAACACTCGCATCCAATCAAAATACCGCCTTTTTCAGCATAGTAGCTGCAAAGTCCGCGGCAGTGTCTAAACTGGACATCTGCCTGCGGATATTTTTTATAGATTTCTGCCTGAATGCTTTCGGCAAGCGCTGCATTTTCGATATGGCTGATGCGTACCTTGCCGCCGTGATAGCCTGCAGTGTCGAGCTGTTCCATAATAGAAGCAACAAGTTTTTTAGAGCTGCGGCATTTGCCAATCGGATGAATGCGTCCCTCTTCGCTTGCTGTGTTAAGAATCGAAATGCCTAAGATGCCGATGGCAGAAGCAACTGCTTTATTAATACGGCCGTTGGCTGCTAGATTATGAAGAGACTTTAAGGCAAAGAACAGACGCGTTGTGTGAATATATTCATCAGCAATACGAATTACTTCATCATATGATGTACCGGAAGCGACAAGTTCCTCAAGCTTTTCAATAAAGAGCCATAGTTCAGGTCCGGTAGTCAGTGTGTCAAAGATATGGATTTTTACTTCAGGATGCTGCTGCTCATAAATAGACTTTGCGGATAATGCAGAGTTGAGTGTTCCGGAAAGTGCGCTAGTCATTACTGCAACGTAAATCACATCAGCACCTTCAAAGCAGCTTAACCAGCTTTCAATGCTTGGGCATGCCGTGTAAGAGCGTCCCTTGTGAGCAGAAAGATAATCAAGCATCTCGTGTGTATTTAGATTGTTGTCATCTAAAAAAGAGCGCTCATCTGTAGAGATAGTCAAAGGTGCTGTACGAAACTGACCATCTGCGCTGTCAAAAAGTTCGCAAGAAGAGTCGGAAATAATTCTGGTAATCATATATAATAACCTCCATTGTTTTTGAAAAAAATATTATCTGGTTTTGAAAACTACATAATCTAGTAATAGTATAACAGATAATTACAAAAAAACAACTGGTAAATGACATGAAAAAAAGAAGATCACCCGTTTTTGGATGATCTTCCTTTTTTTATTTATCCATGATCTCGGAAATAGCGTCTAAGATCTTTCCGTGACATCCACCGCATCCAGTAGAGCAGTGGGTGATTTTTTGTACTTCCTCAAACGTCTTTTCTACATCGCTGAAAGTAGGACTGTTGTGCAGCGCTTCTGCGACATCAAAGTACGTTACATTTTTACAATTGCAAATGGTATAATTTTCCATATCATTACCTCTTTTCGAAGTGACAATGATTAACGTTACTCACCAAAATATCTCTTTAACAGACCTGCAAATGCCTTGCCGTGACGAGCCTCATCGCGAGCCATCTCATGAACAGTGTCATGGATTGCATCAAGGTTAGCAGCCTTAGCACGCTTTGCAAGATCCATCTTACCAGCAGTAGCACCGTTTTCAGCCTCTACACGCATCTGAAGATTCTTCTTTGTGGAATCAGTAACAACCTCGCCTAAAAGCTCAGCAAACTTAGCTGCATGCTCAGCCTCTTCGTAAGCTGCCTTCTCCCAGTATAAGCCGATTTCCGGATAGCCTTCTCTGTGAGCAACACGAGCCATAGCCAGATACATACCAACCTCAGAGCACTCACCCTGGAAGTTAGCTCTTAAATCAGCCAGAATATCTTCGCTGACACCCTGAGCAACACCTACAACGTGCTCAGCAGCCCAAGTTAAGGTCTCTTCCTGCTTTGAGAACTTGGAAGCCGGTGCCTTACATACTGGACAGAACTCCGGAGCAGAATCTCCTTCATAAACATAACCACATACCTGACAGACAAATTTAGCCATAATAGTAATCTCCTTTTCTGATAAAAATATTTATTGTTAATGTTAGCGGAAAAACCGCTTATTATTGTTTGTTACTATATCAATCAGGAACCGTGATAGGGGGTCGGTGTCCTGATTGATAATAGTAATTGTTACTGATATGATAGTAACACAAACCCACAAAGCTGTCAAGAGTTTTTTTCAAAAATATAATAAGAAAAAAACTATTTTGTATCCTCTGAACATCTTTTGCATACCCCTTTAAATAGCAGGGCATGACTTTCTACGATGCCATCAATATGTGCCTGAGCGAGCTGATTTAAAGAATCAAGTGCTGTCATTGGGACATCCTGCAGGCAGCCGCATTTGCGGCATAAAAAGTGATAATGAGGAACGACATTTGGGTCAAAACGGTCAGATCCGTTATCCATCGGAATCCGCATCAGCTGACCATTTTCCTCAAGAACGCCTAGATTGCGATAGACAGTTCCAAGACTGATATTAGGGTGTGTCTGACGGAGTGCCTGATAAACAGATTCAGCGCTTGGATGATCTGTGCGCCCTGTGAGATATTGAACAATTGCTTCACGCTGGCGGCTGTATTTTATCATAATTAAAATTCCCTTCTATGTAATAATAATTACTACTTTTGTTTTTATTATACAAAACTAAACGTAAGATGTCAACCACTTTCGGGGACTTTAGAATTGACATTTTTGTGGAAAAACATATATGAATATGCTATGATATTTGATACCAGATTGCTGCGTGCTTTGCACTCCCGCAATCTTCAAAAACATGAGTAAGAAAAGCAGAGGTGCGCGAATGAGACTGACAGGAATACATATAAAAAGCTTTCGTGCAATCCGGGATGTCACAATTGATTCAGTGGAAAATGCCCTGATTCTTGTTGGACAAAATAATACCGGAAAATCCACGATAATAGATGCACTGCGTGTGGCATTTGGAGATATTGCGATAACAAAAAAGGATTTCAACTGGGATGGCGGCAATATTGAGATTGCGCTTACACTTGAATTGACAAAGGATGATTTGAAGCGTCTTTGCCGAAGAGGAATAATCAGCCGTTACAGAAAATTTGATTCTTGGTTTGAAGATTTTCAAAAGAAACTGCCATCGTTTGTACCAATGTTTGAAACTGACGGTGAATCAATAAATGAGCGTGGTGAGCTGTCTTTTTGCTTTATTGCAAATAAGGATGGCAGAAAGCGCTATTTTGATGGCTTTAAAAAGAACAATCCTTATATTGAAAAGCTGCTTCCACGTATCTATAGTGTCAGTCCTGAGCGTGATATTGAGCGGCTGCAAAGTGATCTTTTGCTTCTTCGTGAGGACGCGCTGATTTCTAAAATGCGAAGTGGTTGTTGTCTGTTTGAGGAGGCAAAGACATGTGACCATTGCTTTTCATGCATCGGCTATATCAATCAGAAAAAACCAATTGAGCTTGATGCATTCGAGGCATCTAAGCTTTTAGACTACAAGCTGTACCAGATAAACCTTGAAGAGTTTTCAAAGAGTGTAAATGAAAACTTTAAGAAAAACGGCGGCCAGGATGAGATTGTCTACTCCATGAATAGAAATGTTGAACAGATGCTTCAGGTTACAACAGAAATCGGCAGTAAGACACAAAGACAGACACATACGCTTAGTGAGATGGGAGAGGGAATGCGAAGCATCTATCTTTTGTCTCTTCTTGAAACATATACAGAGATGCAGGAACAGCTTTCCAGTATACTGATGATTGAGGAACCAGAGCTTTTTCTTCACCCAACACTGCAGCGTGTGGCTGGTGAGATTTTGTATCGTTTGTCACGAAAAAATCAGGTTGTGTTTACAACTCATTCACCTAATCTTCTTGCAAACTTTAACAGCCGCGAAATTCGACAGGTAGTACTTGATAAGCAAGGCCGTTCCATTGTGCGCGACAATACGGATATCAGTGTAATATTAGATGATTTGGGATATACGGCAACCGATCTGATGAATGTAAACTTTGTATTTATCGTGGAAGGAAAACAGGATAAAAACCGATTGCCTATTCTGCTTAAAAGATATTATTCTGAAATCTATGATAAAGACGGCAATTTGTCGCGCATTGCAATTATTACAACAAACAGCTGTACAAACATCAAAACGTATGCAAATCTAAAATATATGAACCAGGTCTATTTGAAAGATCAGTTTCTGATGATACGAGACGGTGACGGAAAAGACAGGCGAAAGCTGATAAGCCAGCTGTGTAATTATTACGAGGAGGCAGGAAAGCGCGACGTAGACCATCTGCCTAAGGTGCGTCCTCAAAATGTGCTTGTTCTGAAATATTATTCATTTGAAAATTATTTCTTTAATCCCAAAATCATGGCGCAGCTAGGTGTTGTCGAGTCAGAAAATGCATTTTATCAGACATTCTATGAAAAATGGCAGGAATATTTATCGAGACTTTCAAGCGGACAAAAGCTTATAAGTGTAATAGGTCACGATCTGACAGGACCAGAGGATGTAAAAGCACATATGGAAGAAATACGCATTTATATGCGCGGCCACAACATGTTTGACTGCTTCTATGGTCGTTTTAAAAAAGAAGAAAATGAACTTTTAAGCCGTTATGTAGCGCTGGCACCGCGAGAGGAATTTGCCGATATCCTCGATGCAATAGACCGTTTTGTATATTTTGAGAGTCGAAAGGTATGAAAGCCTACGGGTAATATGTTACAAAACGCGAAAAGAAATACTTTAAAAAGCAATCAAAATATGGTAAACTGATAGAGAAGCAGCAAAAGTTTTGGCTGCATGACAAAAAGTAAGTTAGTGTAAGTTAGGAGAAAGTTAGTAAATGGAAGAAATCAGCGAACACCGCATAGATAAGTGGGAAACACTTATGTTTACATACGAATCTGCGCTGAAGGAAATAGCAACAAAGATTGATATACTGAACAATGAATTTATCAAAATACATAATTACAATCCGATTGAGCATGTAACATCACGAATCAAGTCTTCGGAGAGTATTGTAAAGAAATTAAAACGCCATGGCCTAGAAGTTAATATGGACAACATGCAGAACTGCCTGAGTGATATAGCAGGCATCCGTATTGTCTGTTCCTTTACTTCTGATATTTACCGAATTGCGGACCGCATTAGCAGTCAGTCAGATATTCAAGTGCTGACCGTTAAAAATTATATCGCAAATCCGAAGCCAAATGGCTACAAGAGCTACCATATGGTTGTATCGGTGCCCGTATATTTGTCAACAGGACCGGTTAACGTGAAGGTGGAAATTCAGATTCGCACAATTGCGATGGATTTTTGGGCATCACTTGAGCATAAAATCCGCTATAAATTCGAGGGAAAAGCACCGCAGCATATCAATGAAGAGTTAAAAGCTTGTTCAGACATTGTAAATATGCTGGATGCAAAGATGCTTTCACTAAATGAAGAGGTGCAGGCATTGCCAAAGGTAGGCGTCGAGGAACAGCACGAGGAAAACGTCAGGATGCAGAAGATGTGGGAGGAAAATAAAATAGTAGACAAACTTCAAAAAAAATAATACATCAAAGCGCCTGAGCGTATGTTTTCTAAAAAATTGAGAACCCTTTCAAGGGAATCATCTATTAGAAAAGGAGATTGCATATGAACATTTTGTTTTATGGTACAAAAAAGTACGATGAAGAGTTTTTTGATGCGATTTTGCCAGAGTATCCAGAGCTTTCGATTCATTATCTGGAGGCAAATTTGTCACCAGAGACAGCTGCATTAGCAGCAGGCTACGAGGCGATCTGTGCATTTGTTAATGCTAATATTGGGGCTAAGACAGTTGAACAGCTGCATCGTCAGGGCGTTAAATTAATTTTAATGCGCTGTGCAGGCTACAACAATGTAGATTTGAAAAAGACAGCAGAGTATGGCATAAAGGTTGCACGTGTGCCTGGCTATTCACCAGAGGCTGTTGCAGAGCATGCGATGGCATTGGCGCTCACAGCAAATCGTCATACGCACAAGGCTTATATCAAGTGCAGAGAAAATGATTTCAGCTTAAACGGACTGATGGGTGTAGATCTTTATAAGAAGACAGCCGGAATTATCGGTACTGGAAAAATTGGTATGGCGATGGCACGAATCTGCAGAGGTTTTGGCATGAGAGTGCTTGGCTATGATATGTATCCAAACCCTAATAATGATATCGAGTATGTAACTCTTGATGAACTGTTAGCGCAGAGTGATTTGATTTCACTTCACTGCCCGTTAACTGAGCAGACACATCACTTAATCAATCGTGAGTCCATTGCGAAGATGAAGGATGGCGTAATTTTAGTCAACACGTCAAGAGGCGGTCTTGTTAATACAGAGGAGCTGATTGAAGGTATCAGAAAGGGTAAGTTTTTTGCAGTTGGACTTGATGTTTATGAGGAAGAAAATGACAAGGTTTACGAGGATCTTTCAGGCACAATTCTGCAAAGCTCCACAATGGCAAGACTTTTATCATTCCCAAATGTCATGGTAACTTCTCATCAGGGCTTCTTTACGAGAGAGGCGCTTGAGGCAATCAGCCGCATCACACTTGAAAATGCAGCTGCATTTGAAAAGGGCGAAACACTTGTAAATGAGGTAACAAAGTAAACCCTAAAAGCACAACATGGTATAATAGGCTGCCGGAATCCGGTAGCCTTTGATACAAATATACATAGACAAAACATGAATAAACACTAATCAGAAGGGCGGTAAGGAACATTATGAAACTGTTAGAAGAAAGAATTCGCAAGGATGGTATTGTAAAACCAGGAAATGTATTAAAGGTTGACAGCTTTTTAAA
>ENA-ORTQ01001029-ORTQ01001029.1-human-gut-metagenome-genome-assembly--contig:-NODE-1029-length-31859-cov-2.835021_pt1 | contig 31859 bp, 27 predicted proteins | sample MGYA00241912_ERZ509188 | MGnify/ENA primary metagenome ERZ509188 (study PRJEB26280, sample SAMEA2338849) | human gut metagenome | biome: human gut; feature: human-associated habitat; material: faeces...
ATAAAGCCAGATCCATCCGAGGAACGGGAAGAACCACGCCTGAATGCGGATGAATTCGAGCGAATATTGGATAACTTCGGTCTCGTTCGGCTTGACGTACAGCGAGACGAGCGGCTCAGAAAAAATGAGTGTCAGCGCACCTGCAAAAATGCTCAGACCGCCGACAAGAAGGAAGATTTGCCGCACGCCAAGCTTGATGCGCTCTGCGTTTTTCGCGCCGAAGTTCTGCCCGACATAGACGGAAAAGCCGAACGAGAAATTGCTGAACAGCATCACGGCGAGGTTCTGCACGTTGCTGCCGACGGTGAACGCCGCGACGACGTTGGAGCCGTAGCTGTTGATGACGCGCGTAATGACCATCATGCCGACGGAAAGAAACAGGCTTTGCAGAGCCATTTGCGCACCCATGCCGAATATTTTAAGGCTGACGGGCATATCCGGGCGCAGGGTGTGGCGCTTCGGCATCAGATCGGGGTATTTGCGGAACATGACGAGGATGCAGATGGCGGCGGAGATGGCCTGCGAGCCGACCGTTGCAACGGCGACACCCGCAACGCCCATGTTGAGACCGATGACGCTGATGAGGTCGAGGATAACATTCAAAATGGAGCACAGAATGAGGAAATACAGCGGTGTTTTGCTGTCGCCGAGTGCGCGCAGGATAGATGCCGCGGCGTTATACGCAAACTGTGCGATGCCGCAGCCGCAGACAATCTGAATATACAGAACGGACATGTCGATGACATCTTCCGGCGTTTTTAAAAGCTGCATGAGCGGTCGCGCGGCGAAAACGCTGATGAGACCAAGAACAACGCCGAGCAAAAGGGTGATCCACCCGGAGGCGACGATGCCCTTGCGCACGCGGTCGGTGTCGTTTGCGCCGACGTATTGCGAAAGTACGATGGAAATGGCACTCGTCACGCCGGTTGCAAGCAGCAGGATGAGGCCCGTTGTTGACGTGGTGGCACCGATGGCGGCCAGCGCGTGCGAGCCGACGAAGCGGCCGAGCACGGCGGAGTCCACCATGGAATAAAGTGACTGGAAAATACTGCCGATCATCATGGGCAGCGCAAAACGAAGCATCAGGTTGATCGGTTTGCCCTGCGTCATGTCGATGGCACCGGACGGTTTGGACATGATACAACAACTCCTTAAAAAATAAGATTAAGGTAAACCGTTCCGTAGAAAATAAGGGTAAACCGCGTTTGTAGAACCTCTTCGCTGCGTGTTAGTTTACGAGTATCATTGTACCAAGAAAGCAACGCGAGTTCAATGAACGGTTTACCCAAATCAACGGGGAAAATATTTAGCTATTTTTACCAATAATTATATGTTAAACGATGGAATAGGTGAACATTTCGTAGTGCAGCGCGGTGCCGATGTCGATCTCCTCCGGTAAAAGCGCGCGAGCGACCAGAATTTCATCGTGCGTGTCGTTGTCCGTTCGGCGCAAAACGGCGTAGTCGCCGTCGATGCTCGCCACTTCGTATTCGTAGGGACCCATCACACCACCGTGCCTTCTTTAACAAATGTGGCGGCATGCTCACGTGCGGCCTCGTAGTCCTGCGCTAAAATGAGGTAAGCTTTCGTGAAGCGCTTTGCGTTCGGGTCTTCCGGCTCAATGGCGCGCTCCATTAAAAGAACACCGTCCGTTTCGGAGACCTCGTGAAAACCCATCTTTTTGTGGAATGCCACGGCGGCATCGTTCGGCAGATTGATGTGCGCTGTAACGCGGCGGTAATTTGCATGGTGCATGATGTCCAGCATCAGGCTGTATAAAGACGTGCCCACGCCGCTGTGCAGACATTTTTCGGAGACGTACAGCTGTGCGTCGGCGGAGAACAGGTCGTCTTTCGGAATATCGCGGTCGGTCAAAAAGCAGAATCCCGCCGTCTGGTTGTTGATCTCCGTCAGAATCCACATACGGCCGTATGTATAGGTGTCGATGCGCTGCACGTATTCGGCGAGCGTCGGCACTTCGGTGTCAGGCGTGTAGTGTGTCTTTTCAACGTAGGATGTGTAAATTTTGAGCATGGACGGGCCGTCCCACTCGTTCGTTCTGCGTACTGCAACTCTGAAATCACTCATATTTTCAGTTCCTTTCGCTTGTAACTTCTGCATATAGGGGAATAGACGGTGCGGCACCGGGGCGCGAGACCGCAATGGCAGCGGCTTTTGCCGCGAGGGTCAGCGATTTTTTCGGCGAAAGCCCATCCAGCATACCGCGCATGAAATAGCCCGTGAACGTATCGCCGGCCGCGGTGGTATCGACCGCACGGACAAGCTCCGCCGGGGCAAACGCGCGCTTATCTTCTTTAGCGTACCACGCGCCTTTACTGCCGAGCGTTAAGACTGCGGCGGCGTGCGGGTATTTTTGAAGGAGCTTATCCAAAATAGCGGTGGGAATCTTTGTGCCGGTCAGCTGTTCGCCCTCCACTTCGTTCAAAACGAACACGGAAACGAGCGACAGATTGCACTTTAAAACGTTTTCGTTCATCGGGGACGGATTGAGCCAGATCTCCATGCCGCGCGCGTGGGCTTTTTCGAGAATATACGGCAGCGCACTGATCTCGTTTTGCAGCAGGAGAATGTCGCCTGCGTCGAATTGCGCAAGCACGCGGTCGGCATATGCTTCATCCACAGCCCCGTTGGAGCCGCCGAAAAGCAGAATGGCGTTCTGTGCCTCTCGGCTGACCTGAATGACGGTGTGCCCGCCCGGCATATCGCGCGCTTCGATGAGGGAGGTATCTACGCCGTTTTGGTTCAATAAATCGCGCAGGTGCTCGCCGTCCGTGCCGATGAGCCCCGCATGGCAGACGGAAAGCCCCGCCCGCACAAGCGCAATGGACTGGTTTAACCCCTTGCCGCCCGGGAACACGGTGCGGCTTTCGCTTTGAATGGTCTCACCGCCCTGCAAAATGTGGTCGACCTTATAAACATAGTCTGTATTGAGTGAGCCGAAATTCAAGATCCTCTTCAAGGTTTTGCACTCCTCTGTTTCAAAATCAATACAAGAATAGCACGAACAAAGCCCGCCGTCAAGGAAAGCAGGACAAAAGAAAAAACGCAAAAACCCAATATTTCAGCGGTTTCGCCAAGGCGGAACATATTCACAAAACGCGCGAAAAGTGGTATAATATTTCGGTTAACGAGCAAACCGAGTTTTTAATCCGTTTTTTGCCGTATCCCGCGCATGCAAAACGGCGCGGCCGGTTTTGAATTTTTTGAAGCAGTTTGAAGTTAAGAACGATAAAGAAAGGGATTGATAAAGATGGGAAAAAGAGAAAATTTGCGCAACGTAGCCATTATTGCACACGTTGACCACGGCAAGACCACCCTTGTGGACCAGCTTCTGCGCCAGAGCGGCGTTTTCCGCAGCAACGAAGCCGTAACCGAGCGCGTCATGGACTCCGGTGATTTGGAGCGTGAGCGCGGCATTACGATCCTCTCCAAAAACACAGCTGTCATGTACAATGACATCAAAATCAATATTGTCGATACCCCGGGCCATGCCGATTTCGGCGGTGAGGTGGAACGCATTCTGATGATGGTAGACGGCGTTCTGCTGCTTGTCGATGCGTTTGAGGGATGTATGCCGCAGACGCGCTTCGTTTTAAAGAAGGCGCTTGGTCTTGGCAAAAAGCCGGTCGTTGTCGTCAATAAGGTCGACCGTCCGGGCGCACGTCCGCTTGAAGTCGTGGACGAAGTGCTTGACCTCTTCATTGAGCTCGGTGCAGATGAAGACCAGCTCGATTTCCCGGTGGTCTACGCTTCCGCACGTGACGGCTACGCCATGAACCAGCCGGACGAAAAGGGCACGGACATGAAGCCGCTGTTTGAAGCCATTATAAACGATGTTCCGGCGCCGGAGGGTGACCTTGACGGCCCGACGCAGGTGCTGTTCTCCAACATTGACTATGATGAGTACGTCGGCCGTATCGGTATCGGCCGTGTGGAGCGCGGCTCCGTAAAGGTCGGCCAGACCGTTACCATCTGCAGCAGCACAAGCGACGAAAAGCGCAACGCGCGCATTACGAAGCTCTACCAGTTTGAGGGCCTCAAGCGCGTGGACGCAGAGAGCGCAGAGCTCGGCGACATCGTGGCCGTTTCCGGCATGGCAGACCTCAACATCGGTGAGACCGCCTGCGACCCGGAGCACTTGGAGCCGCTGCCGTTCGTCAAGATCGACGAGCCGACCGTTTCTATGATGTTCATGGTCAACAATTCCCCGTTTGCGGGCCGCGAGGGCAAATATGTCACCTCCCGCAACCTGCGCGACCGCCTGTTTAAGGAGGTCGAAACGAACGTTGCTATGCGCGTGGAAGAGACTGATTCCGCCGATACGTTTAAGGTATCCGGCCGCGGCGAGCTGCACCTCTCCATTCTTATCGAGCAGATGCGCCGCCAGAACTACGAATTCCAGGTCTCCCGCCCGAGCGTTATTTTCAAGGAAGAAAACGGCAAGAAGCTGGAGCCGATGGAGCTTTTGATGATCGAAGTTCCGGATAACTACGTCGGCGCGGTCATGGAAAAGCTCGGCACCAGAAAGGCAGAGCTGCTCAACATGGGTACCCGCGACAGCGGCACCACACACCTTGAATTCAAGATCCCGTCCCGCGGCATCATGGGCTACCGCTCCGAGTTCCTTACGGACACGAACGGCAACGGCATCATGAACCACGTGTTCGATTGCTACGAGCCGTATAAGGGAGATATTCAGCAGCGCAGCACCGGTTCTCTCGTTGTACACGAGACCGGCGAGTCCACGGCTTACGGCCTGTTCTACGCACAGGACAGAGGCCGCCTGTTTATCGGGCCGGGCGTACCGGTTTACGAGGGCATGATTGTCGGCAGCAACCCGAAGGGCGATGACATCGTCATCAACGTCTGCAAGAAGAAGCACGCGACGAACACCCGTGCTTCCGGCTCCGACGACGCACTGAAGCTGACCCCGCACACCGTGCTCTCTCTGGAGCAGTCCCTCGAGTTCATCGCGGACGACGAGCTTGTGGAGATCACGCCGAAGAGCATCCGCATGCGCAAAATGGTGCTGAGCAAAGAGCTGCGCATGAAGCAGGCTGCGAAAAAGAAGTAATTTATAAACCTGACCAACGGAAAAGACACACGGAGAGCCAATGAATATCGTTATTTTGGATCTGGAGTGGAACGGTGCGTACAGCCGCCGTCTCCACGGCTTTATCAATGAGATTATCGAGTTCGGCGCTGTCAAGCTCGATGCACAACTGAATATCACAGACCGGTTTTCCTGCTTTGTCAAACCGCAGGTGACAAAAAAGATCAGCGCGGTTATCTCGGACCTCACCAACATTACGGATGCGAATCTTTTGGACGCGCGCCCGTACATGCAGGTGATGAGCCGCTTCAAAAAATGGGCGGGCGACTGCGTGATTGCCACGTGGGGCACGTCGGACATTCTGGCGCTGATTGAAAACTGCCGCTATTTCGGCGGCGGGGAGACCGTTCCGTTTTTGCAGCGCTATGTCGATTTACAGCAGTACGTGGAAAAGCGCCTTGGTGAGGACGGCAAGGAGCAGCTTGGGCTTTCCAAAGCGGCAGAGCTGCTTTCCATCGATGACGGCGCGCTCGACCACCACCGCGCGCTCGACGACAGCGTGCTGTCCGCCATGGTGCTGGAGCGCATTTACACAAAGGATACGTTCCGCCCGTTCATTCAGGACTGCAAGGACCCGGAGTTTTACAGACGCATCACGTTTAAAACGACGTATATCTGTGACGTGAACAGCCCGTTGATCGAAAAGGAGCATCTGCATTTCACGTGCGAAAAATGCGGCGGCGAAGCAAAGCGCCGCGGCAAATGGACTGTGAAAAACAAGAGTCTGCGCAGTACATTTAAGTGCGAAAAGTGCGGCTATGAATTCTGCGGTCAGCTGCGCGTGAAGCAGAAGTATGAGGGTATTATCGTGAGCCGCAAATCCATTCCGCTGCCGAAAATCGAAAAGCCGCGCCGCGCCGAAAACGCAGACATCGCCGATATGCGTCTGACAATCAAAGAAAACGGTGTGGGACTGCTGACGTTTAAGGCGTGGGAGAATATCCCGTACCTTACGCACTGCTTCTCCACGCGCATCGGCGGCGTGAGTGAAGAAGAGTTTGCCGCTATGAACCTCGGCTTCAACCGCGGCGACAGCGACGAAAATGTAAAAGAAAATTTCCGTCTCATCGCTCAAGCGGCGAATATCCCTGTAGAGAATATAACGGCGGGCGCGCAGGATCACCACACGAACGTGCGCCGTGTCACGATGAAAAACGCCGGCACGGGTATTTGGAAGCCAAAGGACATGGAAAGCGTGGATGGCCTTGTGACGGATGAGCCGAATCTGCCGCTGCTCATTTACGCGGCGGACTGTGTGCCGCTTTACTTCTACGACCCCATTCATCACGCCATTGGGCTTTCGCACGCCGGTTGGCGCGGCACGGTGAACGGCATGGCAAAAGCTACCGTAGAGAAAATGCAGGAGGAATTTGATACCCGCCCCGAGGATCTGCTCGCGGCCATCGGTCCGTCCATTGCAAAGGAGTGCTTTGAGGTGGACGCCCCGTGTGCGGAGGAATTCCTCGCGCTGCCCGACAGCGACAAATTCGTCACGGACGACGGCAACGGCAAATTCCACGTTGATCTTTGGGCGTGCAACCGTGCGTTCTTATTAGGTGCAGGCGTGCTGCCCGAGCACATCACAACGGGCGGCGTGTGCACCATGTGCAACAGCGACCTGCTGTTTTCACACCGCGTGACGCGCGGCAAGCGCGGCTCTAACGCCGGGTTCCTGATGCTCAGGGAACAAAACGCATGAGCGTTTGCACACTGTGCCCGCGAAAATGCGGTGTTGACCGTGAAATAGCGCACGGCTACTGCCAAAGCGGCGGCAAAATGCACATTGCGCGCGCGAAGCTCCATTACTGGGAGGAGCCGCCCATCAGCGGTACGCGCGGCAGTGGCACGATCTTTTTTACCGGCTGCTCGCTGCGCTGCGCGTTTTGCCAAAACAGCGAGATTTCCGGCGAAAGCCTACACGGCAAGGATTTTACGGTGGAAGAATTTATCGAGACGATAAAAAAACTCGAAGCTATGGGCGCGCACAACATCAACCTTGTTACGCCGACGCACTTTGCATCGCAAATTGCCGAAGCGCTGCGCATCTATAAGCCGCGCGTGCCCGTTGTCTACAACTGCGGCGGGTATGAATCGGTCGAGACACTGCGCATGTTAGAGGGGCTCGTCGACATTTACCTGCCGGATTTCAAATATGCGGACGACGATCTCGCCGTGCGGCTTTCCAATGCGCCACACTACTGTGAAACGGCGCTTGCTGCCATTCATGAGATGGTGCGACAGACGGGCGAAAATGTGTACGACGAAAACGGCATGCTGCAAAAGGGCATCATCATTCGGCAACTCATTTTGCCCGGCCACACGCGCAATTCCATGCAGGTGCTGGAGCTTATCAAACAGCATTTCCCGGGCGTGCCCGTGAGCCTGATGAGCCAGTATACGCCGATGGGACGTGTTTTGCACGAGCCGGAATTTGCGGACATCAACCGCCGCATCACCCTGCGGGAGAGCCGCAAGGTACAAAATTATATGTTGGAACTGGGTTTGCCCGGCTTCTGCCAAAAGCGCAGCGCCGCCGGCGAACGTTATATACCGGATTTTACACAGTTTGACACGGTCAACTTAGGGGAGGAAAAATCCATGCAGACAACGATCCAGCTTCTTTCACCGATGGAAAAAGTCATGGCGCAGGAAGAAAAGACCTTTGCGCCGTACCCGAAGGCGAGCGCTCTGCGCGGAGAAGAGACCGCGTTTCAGGCCATCGTCACGGGCGAGGGCGAGCACTACATTGAGGTGCGCACCGATGCGCCCGTTAAAGTGGCGGTGTACCGCGAGGGCTATGTGCCGTGCGTGCTTTCCGCGTACCCGGACAGGTTCGATGATGACTACATCACAATAGAGCCGAGCACGTTCCCGGATGTGCTGTATCCCGTCACGGACGGCGCGGTGAACGTCAACGGCCGCGAGGTGCTGTGGGTGAGCCTCAAAGTGAACGACGATGCCGCGGGCGGCGATTACCCCGTGGAGATCAGCGCAAACGGCAAAAGCGAAATTTTCCGTTTGACGGTCGTGCCGGTCACTTTGCCGGAGCAGAAGCTCACGTTCACGCAGTGGTTCCATGGCGACTGCATCGCAGCGCGCTACGGCGTGGAGATTTACTCAAAAGAGCACTGGGCATTGTTAGACAAGTATATGCGCATGGCGGCGGAACACGGCATGAACATGATCCTGACGCCGGTGTTCACTCCCGCGCTCGATACCGAGATCGGCAAAGAACGCCCGTGCACGCAGCTTGTGGAAATCACAAAGAACGACGCGGGTTATCATTTTGATTTTGCAAGGCTTGCCCGCTGGGTGGAAACCGCAAAGGACTGCGGCATTTCTAAGTTTGAGATTTCCCACTTCTTCACACAGTGGGGTGCAAAATGTGCGCCGAATATCTACGTCACCGAAAACGGCGAACGCAAGCTGAAATTCGGTTGGCATACTGCGGCAACCGACCCGGAATACGCGGCATTATTGCATGCGCTGCTGCCGCAGCTGCTTACATTCTTTGAAGAAGTAGGCGTTGAAAAAAGTGACCTTATGTTCCACATTTCGGACGAGCCGAGCGAGGAGCACAAGGCGGACTACTTAAAGGCGAAAGCTGTTGTGGAGCCGTATTTGCCCGGCTGCATTCTGCGCGACGCGCTCTCGTCGTATGATTACTACACGGAGGGGCTCGTCAAGCACCCCGTCGTCGCGACGAATCATATCACGCCGTTTATCGAAAACGATGTGCCGGATCTGTGGGCGTACACCTGCTGCGGCCAGTGCGTGGACGTGGGCAACCGTTTCCTCGCGATGCCTTCAAACCGCAACCGCATTTTGGGCGTGCAGATGTGGAAGTATCACATCACGGGCTTCCTGCACTGGGGCTATAACTTCTGGAACTCGCAGCTCTCCAAAGCGGTTATCGATCCGTTCAAGGTGACGGACGCAGGCGGCGCGTTCCCGGGCGGCGACGGATTTTCCGTCTATCCCGGCGAAAACGGCCCGCTGCCGTCGCTGCGGCAAAAGGTTTTCGCCATGGCGCTTTATGATATGCGCGCGTTGTCGCTCGCCGAAGAAAAGCTCGGGCGCGAAAGCGTCTTAAAACTGCTCGGAGACGGCGAAAGCATGACGTTTGCAAACTATCCGCGCACATCGTCCTATCTGCCTGATCTGCGCGAGCGCGTGAACGAAGCCATCGGAAATGCGTGCAAATGAATTAATTTTTTAAAGACTGTCGTACTGTTTCGGTGCGGCGGTCTTTTTTCTGAAATTTGCTCTACCCATATTTGTCGTTTTGTGCTATGATGAATAGAAACAAGGAAAGGAATGACTGAAATGTTAAAGACTTCTGAAACCACCGAAAAGCTGCTGAAGTTTATCGACGCTTCTCCGTCGTGTTTTCATGCGGTGAAAAATATATGTGTAATGTTGGAAGATGCGGGCTGCATTCGCCTGCTTGAAAACGAAACCTGGACGCTCGAAAAGGGCAAGCGCTACTTTACGACGCGCAACGGCTCTTCTGTTTTGGCGTTCTCCGTGCCGGAAAACTATAACGGCATGCAGATTGTCTCCGCGCACAGCGATTCCCCGACGTTCCGCGTAAAGAGCGGCGCGGAGATCACCGTAGAGGGTCACTACAAAAAGCTCAACACCGAAGGCTACGGCGGCATGATCCTTTCCACGTGGTTTGATCGTCCGCTGTCGCTTGCCGGCCGCGCCGTGGTGCGTACCGAAAGCGGCGTAAAGAGTGTGCTTTTGAACATTGACCGCGACCTGTGCATCATCCCGAGCCTTGCCATTCACATGACGCGCGGCATGGCAGACCACAAGTTAAACCCGCAGGTCGATCTGCTGCCCTTGCTCGGCGGCGAAAACGCCGATTATAACGCGCTCATCGCGGAAGAGGCAGGCGTTAAAAAGGAAGACGTCATCTCGAGCGATATGTTCCTCTATCCGCGCCAGCACGGCGTTGTATTCGGCATGGAGAACGAATTTATTGCATCCCCGCGCCTCGACGACCTCCAGTGCGCGTTCTCCGCAACGGAAGCGTTTTTGAACGCGGAAAACAAAGAAAAGCTGCTCATCAGCGCCGTGTTCGATAACGAAGAAGTCGGCTCGCTGACAAAGCAGGGCGCGAATTCCACGTTCCTCACGGATACCGTGCGTCGCATCGCTGCCGCGCTCAATATCCCCGAAGCGGAGTGGCTGCGCAAAATGCCGGATAGCTTCATGCTTTCCGCCGATAATGCCCATGCCGTACACCCGAACTACACGGAAAAGTGTGACCAGACGAACCGCTGCTACTTAAACGGCGGCATCGTCATCAAGTACAGTGCAAACCAGAAGTATACGACGGATTCCGTTTCCGCCGCCGTGTTCGGCGAGATCTGCCGTAAGGCCGAGGTGCCGGTGATGATCTTCCACAACCGCTCCGATATGGCGGGCGGCTCTACGCTCGGCAATATCTCAAACGGTCATCTGTCGCTCAATACGGTCGATATCGGCATCCCGCAGCTTGCGATGCACTCCTGCGTGGAAACGGCGGGCGAAAAGGACACCGCGTACATGGTAAAGGCCATGACAGCGTTCTATAATGCGGATATCCGCCAGACGGCAGACGGCATGTACACGTTTTAAGTTGCAATCGGCATAACTCTTTTGAAAGGAACGGATATAACAATGTGGGCAGATGAAACGGTGTTTTACCAGATCTATCCCTTGGGCTTTACCGGTGCGCCCATGCCGAACGACGGCGTGTGCGTGAACCGCATTCAAAAGGTCAAAGGGTGGATTCCGCACCTGAAAAAGCTGCATATCGGCGCGGTGTATTTTTCCCCGGTGTTTGAATCGGACAACCACGGCTACGATACGCGTGATTTTACAAAAATAGACTGCCGCCTTGGCACGAATGAAGACTTCAAAGCCGTGTGCGATGCGCTGCACGAAAACGGCATCAAAGTTGTGCTCGACGGCGTGTTCAACCATGTGGGCCGCGGCTTTTTTGCGTTCCGTGACGTGCAGGAGAAAAAGTGGGACTCTCCCTATAAAGACTGGTTTCACTTGAATTTCGACGGTAACAGCGCCTATAACGACGGCTTTTGGTACGAGGGCTGGGAGGGACATTACGAGCTTGTCAAGCTCAATCTCTATAATCCCACCGTTGTCGAGTACCTTTTAAACTGCGTCGGCAGATGGATCGACGAATTCGGCATCGACGGCCTGCGTCTTGACGTGGCGTACATGTTGAATGAAGATTTCATGCGCCGCCTGCGCGCGTACTGCGACGGCAAAAAGCCGGAGTTTGTGCTCATCGGCGAGATGATTCACGGCGATTACAACCGCATCACCGCAGACGGCCTGCTGCACAGCGTGACGAACTACGAGTGCTACAAAGGGCTTTACTCTGCGTTCAATTCGATGAATCTCTTTGAGATTGCGCATTCGCTCGGGCGGCAGTTCGGCCCGGAGCCGTGGACGTTGTACCGCGGCAAGCACCTGATGAACTTCGCCGATAACCACGACGTAACGCGCATCGCGAGCATTTTAAATGACGAAAAGCAAATTTACCCGCTGTACGGTGTGCTGTTTGCTATGCCGGGCATTCCGTGCCTGTATTACGGCAGCGAGTGGGGCGCAAAGGGCGAGAAGCATGAGGGCGACAACGCCCTGCGCCCCAGCTTCGATGCACCCGTCGAAAATGAGCTGACCGCGTTCATCGAAAAGCTCGCAAAGGTGAAAACCGAAAGCCGCGCATTAAATTACGGCGATTATAAAAACATCACCATTCAGAATAAAAACCTGCTGTTTGAGCGCCATTGCGATGGCGAAACAGTGCTTGTCGCTGTCAACGCGGAAAACGCACCGTGCTCCATCGATGCCCGCGGCGACTATAAAGCGGTCGATCTTTTAACCGGCGAAACAAGCGACATTCACGGCAGGGTGGAGCTGCCGCCGTATGGGGTCAAATATTTAAAGCTTGTGTAAACCGAATACTTCACAAACCGGGGACTTTGCCTTTGTGCAAGTCTCCGATTTTTTTACATTCGATTGACAAAAAACTAAAAAAGGTTTATGGTATAGGAAATTTCAGAAGAGGAGGAAAGTTTATCATGAAAGTCAGAAAGATCACACGCAAAGTCAATACGCAGAGGGTGATCGAAGCCTAAAATTTCATTGCCCTCTGTACATTTTACGGAGGATCTAATGAAGTCTCAGTTCACAAAAGAAAGATTAAAAAAATTCCTGTCCTATTACCGTCCGCACCGCAAAATTTTCATCATGGATATGTTTTTTGCGGGGCTCAGTTCGCTCACGGTTGTACTTTTTCCGCTCGTTTCGGGTTACCTCACCGGCGAAGTGCTGAACGAGTGGGACGAAAGCACCGTGCATCGTCTCGTTATCTGCGGCGTGGTTTTGGCGGCGCTGACCGGCGTGAAGATCATCAGCAACATCATTTATGCGGCATACGGCCACGGCATGGGCGCCAAAATGGAAGACACCATGCGCCGCGAGCTTTTCGCGCACTACGAAGCGTTGTCGTTTGATTTCCACGCGAAAAACAGCGCGGGCCGTCTGATGACGGTCATCTCGAACGACCTGACGAACATGACGGAGCTTTTCCACCACGGCCCGGAGAACATCCTCATGATCGCGATCAAGCTCATCGGCGCGTTTGCCGTCATGTTCAGCATCGATGTGCAGCTTACGCTCATCGTGTTCTTAGCGCTGCCCGTTTTGGCAGTGGCGGCGTATTTTACGGATAAGCAGATGGAAAAAGGTTTGCTGAAAAGCCGCGAGAACTTGACAGATATGAACGAATACGCCGAAGACGCGCTTTCGGGCATCCGCACCGTGAAGGCGTTTGGGCAGGAAAAAACACATGCGGCGCGCTTTGCGAAAAAGAGCAAAAAGTACGCGGACAGCATGTGGTGGTTCTACAAGGTGGAAGCCTATTTTTACGAAACGGTGGAGTCTTACCCGCAGTTTCTCACGATGCTCGTCGTCGTTTTCGGCTCGCTTTTCATCACGCGCGGCAAAATGAACGCGGCGGTGCTCGTTACGTTTTTATTATACGCCGACTGCATTTCGGAGCCGATCGGCACCATGCTGACATTCATCAAGATCTATGAATCCGGCAAAGCAAGCTTCATCCGCTTTATGGATATGCTGGAAACGAAGCCGGAGATCGTAGACAGCGAAAACGCGAAAGCGCTTAAAAACCCGCGCGGTGAGATCACGTTTGAGCATGTTGATTTCCGTTATAAAGACATGACAGAAAACGTGCTTGAAAATGTCGTGTTTACGATTCCGCAGGGCACGAGCGCTGCGTTTGCGGGCGCTTCCGGCATCGGCAAAACGACGGTCGCGTCGCTTATCGCGCGCTTTTACGATGCAACGGGCGGCCATGTGCTCATCGATGGCGTGGATATCCGCGACATTCAGCTCGAATCGCTGCGGAATATCATCGGCATCGTGCAGCAGGAGGTCTACATTTTTAACGGCACCGTGATGGAGAATATCCGTTACGGCAGACCGAACGCCACGGACGACGAGGTGCGTGAAGCCGCAAAGCTCGCCGATATCGACGATTTCATCTGTTCGCTCGAAAAGGGGTACGATAGCATCGTTGGTACGCACGGCATCTTGCTTTCGGGCGGCCAAAGACAGCGCATCAGCATCGCAAGACTGTTTTTAAAGGACCCGAAAATCCTCATCATGGACGAAGCCACCAGCGCGCTCGATTACGAGAGCGAAAAGGTCGTGCAGCAGTCCATTGAAAAGCTGAAGCACGGCAGGACGACCGTGCTGATCGCGCACAGACTGTCTACCATCCGCAACGCAGACTGCATCTATGTGCTCGCCGATAAGCATATCGTGCAGCAGGGAAAGCATGAGCAGCTCGCAAAAGAAAACGGCGAGTACGCAAGACTGTGTAAGATTGGAAAGCTGTAAAATCGCAGCCTTTTAGAAAAAACAAAAGCAGATGTGTCACCAAAATCGGTAGATACATCTGCTTTTGTCGTGTTTATGGCGTGTTTATCCCGCCTTCTCCATTTCCGCCTTCAGTCGGTGCAAAATGCGTTTTTCAAGCCTTGAGATGTACGACTGCGAGATGCCGAGTGCATCGGCAACTTCCTTTTGCGTGTGCTCCTTTTGCCGATTCAGTCCGAACCGCAGCTCCATGATCTGCTTTTCGCGCGGGTCAAGCTTTTCAACGGCACGGAGCAGCGTTTGCTTTTCCGATTCCTGCTCAATGCCGCGGTTCACAATGTCCGGGTCGCTGCCGAGCAGATCGGAGAGCAGGAGCTCGTTGCCGTCCCAATCCACATTCAGCGGGTCGTCGAGCGAGATCTCGTTTTTCAGCTGCGCCGTTTTGCGCAGGTACATCAAAATCTCGTTTTCAATGCACCGCGAAGCATACGTCGCAAGCTTGATGTTGCGCTCTACGCTGAATGTGTTTACCGCCTTGATGAGCCCGATGGTGCCGATGGAAATGAGGTCTTCCACGTTCACGGCAGGCGATTCAAACTTCTTTGCAATGTACACGACAAGCCGCAGGTTATGCGTGATAAGGGGGTCGCGTGCGTTCGGTTTCCCGTCGCGGATGTTCTGAAAAATCACCTGTTCTTCCGCTTTTGTCAGCGGTGGCGGAAGCGTTTCCGGGCCGTTTATGTAGTGACAGGTGTCCTCGTTCAGCTTTAATAAAAAGTGAGCAAAAACTTCGCGCATGCGGGTGAGAAAATCGTGTTTCATGGGATATCCTTTCCGGGTTTTAAACCCTGTATCTGCGCGGCGTCACACACGGCGGCGCCGACGAGCGCGTGAAAACTCCCTGTGGAAAGCGTGCGGTCGGTCACGGCCACCCAACATTCAATCGGCATGCCCGAAAGCGAAGCCGCATCCGGCCGAAACGCGGGCAAAACACCGTCCGCCCCGAGTGAAGAAAACGGGATGAGCCGCATAGAAACAGCATTTTCCGTGCTTTGCATTCCGAAATTCGGCGGCAATATGTCACCGAGCGCACGCCGATCCGCAACGATGGCAGGCGTGCCGGAAAAAGGCTCCGTCAGCGTCAGCCCCGTGTCAATTTTCGCCGGAAGCGTGACGGTTTTGCCCTGCCGTGTGATGGTCAGTTTTGCGAAAAACACGTCCGGCTCCTTTTTGCGAAACAGGCGGTCGAAGCCGTACAGCACGCCGTAAGAGACGCACGTGAGCAAAATGAGCGTCAATGCGGAAATGTTAAAATACACCGCGCCGTTTGCGAGCAAAATGCCGTGTATCGGCAGAAAATACGCCGCAGCCGTCAAAAGCCCGGAAAGCGCCGCGCCAAACAAAAACAGCAAAAAAACGGCTTTTAAAAGCTGCGTCATCGGCTTTGGCGCAAACGCTGCCGCGCACAGCGCCAGCGATTCCAACAGCGCCAGCGGAAACAAAACAACCCCCGGAAGCGCGGGCAGCAGGGCAGAAAGCCCAAACACCCCGCCGAGCACGGAAGCGAGCAAAAGCCTTTTTCCCGTAAGCGGCAGCCGCAAAAAACGCCGTACCGCGCTGAGCAAAAGCGCGTCTATGTAGAGGTTCACGATGAAAAGCAGGTCGGCATAAACGGTCACGCTTTCACCTCCCGACACCAGTATACATGTGGGACATATTTTGATTCTGTCACATTGTGCCGCCGGGAAAAATTTTCGGAAAAGGCAGCGGAACGCGTGCTGCTTGCGGGTTTTGCATTGACAAAATCCGCATGGCCTGCTATGCTGAAAATACTTTTGGAGGTGGCGTTTATATGAACCGAATTTCTGTTTTTTACGAGCACATGGCAGAAGCCATGAAGCAGGAGAATATTACATTAGATGAAGTGTGCGCGGCGGTAAAACGCTTTGGCTTTGACGGTGTGGAGCTCGACGCGAACCGCATCAAAAACGAGGGTGATGTAATTTTGCCTGCGCTGCAAAAAGCCGGTCTTTGCGTGAACGGCATTTATAATTTTTTCGATTTCGGCAGCACAAACGGCTCTCCGGAAAACGACCGTGCGGAATCTCTGCGCGTCATAGACTGCTGCGAAAAAGCAAACTGCAAGTTCCTGCTTGCCGTGGCGGGCTTTTTGACGGAGGACGAAATGGTGCGCGGCAGTGCAAAGTATGAAACCCGCCGTCTGCGCATGGCGGCGTCTTTAACGGAGCTTACAGCGGAAGCGGAAAAGTACGGCATCACGGTTGTCATGGAGGAGTTTGATAACCTTACGGCGCCGTACTCCCGCGCCGATGAGCTCATGTGGTTTATGCAGCATGTGCCCGGTCTGCGCTGCGGCTTTGATACCGGCAATTTCCTTTATAATGAGGAGGACGCGGTGAAGAGCTTTTCCCTGTTCCGTCCGTACATTGCGTCCGTGCACTGCAAAGACCGCGCGTTTACGGAAAACACCGGCAGTCCGTGCGTCACGGTCGCAAACCGCAAGCTGTATCCCGTGGCGGTAGGCGACGGCAATCTGCCCATTGAAAAAATGATGCGTGTTTTGCTTGACTCCGGTTACACCGGCGGCTTTGCGGCAGAACATTTCGGCTCCATAGAGCAGCTGAAATGCATGGAGCGCTCGGCGGCATTTTTGAAGCGGGTACTCGGGGAGAAGTGAGGTTGGCGTTTTTCTAAAGGCTCGTTTTGCTCGCCTTTTTAGGGAACCCATTGACTGGGTTCCCTACGGTTTGAACGTCCCCCGGACGTTCAAACCTACCTTCCTAGTCTTTGGGTAGGCAAAAAGGTTTCGCCATTTGCGAATGGCGACTCAAGGCGCTGCCTTGAGAATCTGCAAGTTTTCTCGAAGAAAACTTGACCAAAGACTTTTAGCGTCGCTACGCGATGATCGTCGTCAGCATTATTTAGGAGATACTATGGAAAATCACAGAATTTTGATTGTTGAAGATGATGAGGCTATTGCGGGTGCGGTCAGCCGCATCATCGAATCTTGGGGGCTTACCCCGCGCTGTGTCCGCGATTTTCGCGATGTTCTGCGCGAATTTACGGATTTCGACCCGCATCTTGTCCTCATGGACATCACCCTGCCGTTTTTTAACGGCTACCACTGGTGCAGCGAGATCCGAAAAATATCCGCCGTGCCGATCGTTTTCGTCTCCAGCGCGTCGGAAAATATGAATATTGTGATGGCGGTAGACATGGGCGGCGATGATTTTATCGCAAAGCCGTTCGACCCCTCCGTGCTTATGGCAAAAATTCGCGCCGTTTTGCGCCGCACCTACGACCTCGGCGACCGTGTACCGGTCATTGAGCGCGGCGGCGCGGTCTTGAACCTGAACGATGAGACCGTGACGCACGATGGCCAAAAGGTGCAGCTCACGCGCAATGAGTTCCGCATTTTGCAGACGCTTATGGAAAGCCGCGGCAAGGTCGTCAGCCGCGAAACGCTCATGACGCGTCTTTGGGAATACGACCTGTACATTGAAGAAAACACGCTGACCGTCAACATGACCCGCCTGCGCAAGAAGCTTTCGGGCATCGGCCTGACCGATTTCATCACGACGCGCGTCGGCAGCGGCTATGTCATTTTGTGAGGTGCCCCATGAAGAAAAAAGAAAGTGCGCTGTTTTTCTCTTATCTGCGTGCACACATTTTGCAGATTATGTTTTTGCTGCTGTGTTCCGCCATTTTTGCGGTGATCCTCTATTTATACGATCTGCCCGCAGACCCCGTTTTGTACGCGGCGCTGCTGTGCGCGGCGGTGGGGCTTTTAAGCTTTATTTTAAGCTATCTGCGGTTTCATAAGCAGTTTCGCCGGTTGGAATCGGCGCTTTTGAATCTGCCCGAATCGCGCGATGACCTCCCGGAGCCCTCGGGCAGCACGGCCGTGTGTTATGATGAAGCCGTGCGCATGCTGTGCACCAAGCTCGCCCAAAGTGAGACCGACCGCCGCCGTGGGCAGGAGGAGAACACCGATTATTTCACCATGTGGGTACACCAGATCAAAACGCCCATCTCCGCCATGCGGCTGATGCTCGGCGAAGAAGATACCCCGCGCAGCCGCGCACTTTCCGCAGAGCTGTTCCGCATAGACCGCTATGCCGAAATGGCCTTGAATTACGCGCGCCTAAACAGCACGTCAAACGACCTTGTGTTCGCCAAAGTCGAGGTCGAACCCGTCATAAAGCGCGTCGTGCGGCAGTACGCCGGGCAGTTTGTCCGCAAGCACATCGCGTTAAAGTGCGATATTGCCCCGGTGCAGGTCTTAACGGACGAAAAGTGGTTGGCGTTCATTTTGGGTCAGCTGCTCGCAAACGCCGTAAAATATACGGAAAGCGGCACCGTGACCGTTACCGTTACAAAGAATAAGGTATTAAAAGTCAGCGACACCGGCATCGGCATCGCACCGGAAGACCTGCCGCGCATTTTTGAAAAGGGCTTCACGGGCTATAACGGCAGGGCAGAAAAGAAATCGACGGGTCTCGGCATGTATCTGAGCCGCCGCGCCGCCGATATGCTCGGCCACACGCTTTCCGTGCAGTCCGCCCCCGGCGCAGGCAGCACCTTTTCGCTCGATATGAAGGAAAGCAATTTACAGGTGGAGTGACCTTACAAAAATGTAAGCTCCGCCTTTCATTTTGTAAGGTGAATCGATGTTCTGCGTCCGCTTTTTGCTGTATACTTTTGTCAACGAATTGAAAAAGGAGACTTATTTATGGCTGTTTTGGAAGTCAATGGATTGAAAAAGGTATACACCACGCGGTTCGGCGGCAGCCGCGTGCAGGCGCTCACGAATGTCACATTTGCCGTGGAGCGCGGCGAGTATGTCGCCATCATGGGCGAGTCCGGCTCCGGCAAAACGACGCTCTTAAATATCCTGGCGGCGCTTGACCGTCCCACGGAGGGTGAGGTGTTCTTAAACGGCCGTGCACTCTCGACCATCGGAGAAAAAGAGATTGCTTCGTTCCGTCGCCAGAACCTCGGATTCGTTTTTCAGGATTTCAACCTGCTTGACACCTTCACCCTGCAGGATAATATTTTTCTGCCGCTCGTTTTGGCGGGCAAGCATTTCCCGGAGATGCAGGCGAAGCTTCTGCCGCTCGCGCAGCAGCTCGGCATTGCAGATCTGCTCCAGAAGTACCCGTACGAGGTCTCCGGCGGCCAGAAGCAGCGCGCCGCCGTGGCGCGTGCGCTCATCACCTCACCGCAGATTCTACTTGCGGATGAACCCACCGGCGCACTCGATTCCCGCGCGTCCGACAGCCTTTTATCGCTCTTTGGCGAGATTAACCGCGCCGGTCAGACGATTTTGATGGTCACGCACTCCACTAAGGCCGCAAGCCATGCCGGCCGCGTACTGTTCATTAAGGACGGCGTTGTGTTCCACCAAATTTACCGCGGTGGTTCCACAAATGAAGAGATGTTCCACCGTATTTCGGATACCCTCACCGCCATGGCGGCAGGCGCGTAACGGGAGGGCACGAAAATGAATAACTTATATGTGCGCTTGGCGGCGCAGAACATCAAAAAGCACCGCCGCAGCTACGTGCCGTTTATGCTGGCGGGCGTTTTTGTGGCAGCGGTCAGTTACATTTTAAATTCGCTTTCCAATAATACGGAGCTCGGTCCCACGTCGCAAATGATGTTTACGCTCGGCAGCACCGTCGTCATGCTGTTTGCCGTTATATTTTTGTTTTACACGAACAGCTTTTTGATGAAGCAGCGTAAAAAAGAACTCGGTCTCTATAATGTGCTCGGCATGAACAAAGGCCACATTGCCCGCGTCATCGGGTTGGAAACGCTTTTCACGGCGCTTATCGTTATTGTAGGCGGCTGCGCCGTCGGCATTTTGCTTGATAAACTCACATTTCTCATCGTTGCCAAAATGATACGCATCACGCCGAATTACGGCTTTCACATCATCCCGAAAAGCCTGCAGTACGTTGCTGTTGTGTTCGGCGTAATCTACGTTTTGATTTACATCTCGAATGTGTTTCGTGTGCGCATTTCGCGCCCCATAGAGCTTCTGCACGGCACGAACGTCGGTGAGCGCGAGCCGAAGACGAAAGCGTTCATGGCCATTCTTGGCGTGCTGTGCCTCGGCTCCGGCTATGCGCTTTCCATTCTGTCTTCCCGTGAGCCCGTCCTCGCCATCTCCCTGTTTTTCGTTGCCGTCCTCCTCGTCATTATCGGCACGTATTTCCTGTTCACGGCGGGCAGCATCGCGTTTTTAAAGCTTTTGCGCCGCAATAAAAATTATTATTACAAAACAAGCCACTTCATCAGTGTTTCCGGCATGCTGTACCGCATGAAGCAAAACGCCGTCGGCCTTGCAAATATCTGCATTCTCTCCACCATGGTGCTCGTCATTTTGTCCTCCACCTGCTCGCTGTGGTTTGGCGCCGAGGATATGATCCACACCCGCTACCCGGCAGATATTCTGGTGAGTATGGAAGACCCGAACCACATGGTCGACATGGACACCTTTCTGACCGATGAGCTGAAAAGTGTTCCGGGCGGCAGCTATACGTCCTATGAATTTCTGACCGGCTACGATTCTACAGAAGAAACCGAAGACCATTCCTCTGCAATCTTCATGAAAGACGGCACCGCGCAGGTCGACTCCATCACGCGTAACGTGCTGTTCTTTTCCGCAGAGACCTATAACCGCATCACAGGCGAAAACGTGACCGTGGAACCGGGCACGGCGCTTTATATGAGTGTAGACGGCGTACCTATGCCGGACACCATGACATTTGCGGGCACGACGTATACGCTTTTCCCCACGCCGAAGTCCTTTAACCTGCGCGGCAGATATCACGCTTACGTCTCAAAGCCGTATGTCGTTGTTTTGCCGGATTATGCGGAAAAAAGTCAAGTCATCACGCCCACCGAGTACTACTGCATCTCGCTCGGCAAACTGAGAGATGAGGAACAACAGACGTTTTACGATGCGATCCGCGAAGACGTTACGACCATCATGCCGGACGAAGAAAGCGTATTCTGGAACGAAGACGGATACTTCAATTTTGAGTGCCGTGTCGAAAATACGAAGGAAATTCGCAGCATGTATGGCAGCTTCCTCTTTATGGGCATCTCGCTCGGCTTTGTGTTCACCATGGCGGCCGTGCTCATCATTTACTATAAGCAGATTTCCGAAGGTATGGAGGATAAGAACCGCTTTGCCATCATGCAGCAGGTCGGCCTCAGCCAAAAGGAAGTAAAGCACTCTATCCATACGCAGATTTTGACCGTTTTCTTCCTGCCGCTCATCACAGCCGGCATCCACGTGATGTTCGCGTACCCCATCATCCGCGCTATTCTGCGCGCTATGATGCTCAGCTCCGAAACGGTGTTTATTACCTGCACCGTCGCGTCGTTCCTCGTATTCTCCGTGCTCTATGCGGTCGTCTATGCCCTCACCGCAAAGGTGTATTACCGCATCATCAGCGAAGACAACAAATAAAGATTATAAGATTTATTCCTGCAAAAAGCCCTCCGCATCCCGAAAAATCGGAAGCGGAGGGCTTTGCAATTTTTGTTTGAAGATTAAACGTTGAAGCGGAACAGAACGATGTCGCCGTCCTGCATCACATACTCCTTGCCTTCGCTGCGTACAAGGCCTTTTTCTTTCGCGGCCGCCATGGTACCGCATGCCATCAGATCATCAAATGCAATGACCTCGGCACGGATGAAGCCGCGCTCGAAATCGCTGTGAATTTTGCCCGCAGCCTGCGGGGCCTTCGTGCCCTTCTTAATCGTCCAGGCGCGCACCTCGGGCTTGCCGGCGGTCAGGTAGGAGATGAGACCAAGCAGGGAGTAGCACGCGTTGATGAGGCGGTCAAGGCCGGATTCGGTCAGACCCATGTCGGCGAGGAAAAGTTCCTTTTCCTCCGGGTCCATGCCGGAAATTTCAGCTTCGATCTCCGCGCAGATCGGCAGCACAGCAGCGTGCTGCTCGTCGGCGATCTTCTTCACGGCGAGATAGCCGGGGTTGTTTTCAATGCCGTTTGCAAAGTCGGATTCGCTCATGTTGGCGGCGAAAATGATGGGCTTGTTCGTCAGCAGGTTGACGGAAGCGAGCAGCTCGGCTTCCTCCTCGTCACACGCCACGCTGCGGGCGGGCTTTCCGGCATCCAGCGCCTCGTGTACGCGCTCAAAGAACTCCAGCTCGCTCTGGTACTTCTTGTCCGCCTTGATCATTTTTTTCGTCTTGTCAATGCGGCGATCGAGCACCTCAATGTCGGAGAGAATCAGCTCAAGGTCGATCGTCTCAATGTCGCGGGCCGGGTCGATGGAGCCCTCGACGTGAATAATGTCGTCGTTTTCGAAGCAGCGCACCACATGAACCACCGCGTCCACCTCGCGGATGTTGGAGAGAAACTTGTTGCCGAGGCCCTCGCCTTTCGACGCGCCCTTCACAAGACCCGCAATGTCCACAAACTCGATCGTCGCCGGGGTGAACTTTTCCGGCTCGTACATTTCTGCCAGCTTATCGAGGCGCTTGTCCGGCACGGCAACAACGCCCACGTTCGGCTCAATGGTGCAGAACGGGTAGTTCGCAGACTGCGCCCCCGCATTCGTGATTGCATTAAAAAGTGTGCTCTTGCCGACGTTCGGCAGACCGACGATACCTAATTTCATATTTATCATTCTCCTTAGAAAAATTCCCGGATTTACTGGGCTTTTGCGATTTGGCTTTTGGATTTTACGCCATTTTTACGCCATTCTCGCATTAAAATATATCGGTTTTTATCAGAATCCCCCGTTTTCATGGGGATTTTACTGCTGATAAATGTCCGAAATCAGCGCTTTTGGTATTGCACCGATTTTTTTACTAGTTTTTTTCTGCCTGCTGATTTACTGTCTACGCCATTTTTTACGCCATTTACGAATGGCTGATTAATAGACCGCATCTTGCTGGAACTGGATCATCGCCTGATTCATGGATTCATCGGTTACATGAACATATCTATCCATGGTTGTTTTTATGCTGGCGTGTCCCAGAAGGGTTTGCAGTATTTTAGGGGGCATACCGCTTTCGATTGCGCGGGTTGCGTATGTGTGCCGCAGAGCATGCATACATACCCGCTTGATACCGGCTTTATCGCAAAGTTTGTAGAGGTGGGTATCATAAGAACTGTTTTTGTTCGGTTGCCCGGTGCACCAGTTGATGAAGACAAGATCACGCATCACAAGTTTAGCCATCATGCCCGTGCGTCTGTCCACATATTCAAGAGTTTCAGATAAAGCAGGAGATTCATATCTCTCGTGCCCGTTATCCCATAATTTCTTGAGTATGTCGTACGCCCTGTCTGTCAAGGGAATCGTCCGATAGCTTTGCTGGGTTTTCGGAGGATCCGCTCGCCAGAATTGCTGCGCATGGCGAAATTCGAGTGTCTCGTTTACTGTAAGCATCCGATGCTCAAAATCGATTGCATCCCATGTCAGTCCGATCAGCTCACCGGTACGAAGTCCGGTTTCAAGAATCAGCGCGTATTGCTCGTAATTGTGTGATTTTCGGGCTGCTTCAAAAAATTTGCTTTGTTCCTCACGAGTGAAGAATTTGATGTCATCTTTCGCACGCACAGGCTTTGAATATCGAACTCCGTCCATAGGGTGCTTAGCGATCACATCATTCATCTTGGCTGCTTTGAACATGGTTCCCATGGCGATATAAGTCTGCCGAATGGTAGAGCCTGCATAGTTTGCATCCATATCAAGAAGCACCTTCTTGCAGTGCATCGGTTTAACATTGGAGATAAGCATTTTACCCATAACGGGCTTGATATTATGTTCATATCTTTCCCTGTAATTTCTGAGAGTATTGGGAGCAAGATCGCCCACAATGTTTTCTATCCAGAAGTTAAACCACTCATCGACTGTCATATCTGTAGGAACAAAAACATCGTCGTGTTTGTCAGCGTATTTGCTGTCTTCAATCCAGTTGCGCGCTTCGGGAAGTGTCTGAAAATACTTCTCGTGCCGTTTTCCGAATCGGTCAACAAATCTTGCGCTGTACAGACCGTCTTTTCTTTGATGAATACCTTTTCCACATTCCTTGCCTTTGAGGTTTTTGCCCATAGTTTTACTCCTTTCTGCCTGAGCGAAAAGAGCACACTACTAAATTCTAATCTTAGCATAAAGTGCTCTTTTTCTCAAGGCATAATTTGAAACTTTTCTTCTTTCGTTAGCGATTTATGTTAGATGATCAGACTCTGACTGATATATTCTTCGAACTCCTTGCGTTTTACCAGCTTTTTGGTGCCGACATAAAGCACGAAGGGGCAGTTTGGCGTACGGAGCATACTGTCAATCTTATTGATTCCGATGTTGCTGTACTCGGCAGCCTCTTTTGATGTCAGGTTCATCTTCAAATGGATGGGTACATGATTTACATCGTTTTTCATTCGCATCCCTCCTTTCCGCCAAGTCTAGAGTAGATTCCGGTAAGAGCTTCCCAAAGTCTACGGCCTTCATCTTTGGCAAGCGTAACACCTTTCCCGCAGTGGGTATGTCCCGGGTGCCATTCACGGATATCAAGCTTTGCATCCCGTTCATTCCAGGAGACGAAGTTTGCTTCTTTGGTGTATCTTCTGTCGTTTTCGCTGAGAACAGCGATTGGTTTAGTAATGTTACATGTTATCTCTTTCATTGATAATTTTCCTTTCATAAATGAGGTTAAGAGGTTGAGAGGTTGAGAAGTTGTTACACTCATGGATGAGATCATCTTTCCAACCCCTTATCCTTCGTTTGATTTTTTCTTGCCTCGCGCTCTGCTTGATATTTGCGCTCGGCTTCTTCTCGTGCCTTTCTTTCCCGTGCTTCTTTGATGGAGAACAATTCCCTTACCTTGTCTGCAAATATTTTTACAAGGTCGGGGAAGTGCTCCATAGCATCCAGAAAAGGTCGGCATTTTTCTTTCAACTCGTCGAATCTTTCCTCAAGCCTACTGTAAGCGTTGGCTTTGCTGTAGTATCGCTCACGGTAATACTCCACACTGTGGTTCAGTTCATGGATCTCGCTGCGGCTGGTGATTCCTTCCGTTGCAAGCGCCGTCAGCTTTTGGTAATCGTCCTTGCTGACAGCCATCTTGCCCGTCAGCGTTCGCTGTCCCATGTCACCGATCTCCTTCACCGTGAGATTGATATCACGCGCCGATTCATAGCGGACTTGCTCTGCCTGGATCTTCTCCTGCAGGTCCGCCAGCCGTTCTTTGTCCTTCATGATCTGATACTGCAGAGATGTGAGATTCTTTGCGGTGCTGCCAAGCTCACCTCTTTGAAATCCTTTGAATCCATTACTATGAGCCGATCCTGAACACAACAGCTATGGGAATCGTACAGCGATATGCTATGCAGGACCATTTCGAAGATATCAAAGAGGTCTGTATTCTCGGACTGCTTCAGGCATTGGACAAATATTCTATTGACTGCGGGACACCGTTTTTAACCTACAAGACACGAATTATGTGGGACGAAGTGCACCGGTATATCCGGACTATGCGGACTGGATTAACTGTACCAAGTGATAGTGAATACAAGAAAGTCCGGAAAGCAATGAGACTGTACAGCATCTATAAAAAAGACCCCAATGCTTTGAAAAAGATTTCCAAAGCAATCGGGGTCAAAGAGGATACTGCGTCTCAGATCCTTCAGGGTGCATTGCGCAATCAGCAGTTTGTTGACTTTTACCGGCAGTATGCCGACGATGACGGCGAAGAAAGCCGTGAAGAGATTTGTGGAGATGACACATATGAACCGCTTCGCACACTGGTCCAAAAGGAGTTGACAGAAACGCTTTTCTCTGCTTACAACGCACTCTCCTACAAGGAACAGGAAGTGATTCGTATACGCACCGGGGTCTGCCCGGATTGCCATAGGGTGCAAAACCGGAAATATAAGTCTCCCACCTTCTATGAGACCGCCATAACCATTGGCCTTTCTTCTGCAGAAGCGGCTGAGAAGATCTATAGAGAAGGGAATAGGAAGATGAGGGGGATTCTTGCTAGTTCTTTTAGCGGTAGAAAGTAGCTGATTTTCTATGGCGATTACGTATGAAATTAACCTTACTCGTTGCGATAGTTCATTCCTTCCCACCAATATCCTCGCGTTTGGTTTTCAGAAGCTTCTGCTGGACACTTCGGGGTTAATAAGTTATAATTAATTCATATCACTAGAAAAGGAGATGCCATATGAGAATTGCAATGTGTGATGACGAACCCATAATTCTTGATGAACTGCAGAAGTTCTGTACCGCTTGCTATGAGCGTGCCGGTATCTCTCCAACGTGGCTGGTATCCAGTGATCCTAACTGCTTTATAGATGAGCTCGAAGCATTTGAGCCGGAACTCATATTACTGGACATTGATATGCCGCGTCTTACCGGATTTGATATTGCCGGAGAATTGCTGCAGCGGAACAATCGAGCTCTTTTGATCTTTATTACGAATCAGGAATCTCTTGTATACGAAACATTTCAGTACAAACCATTTGATTTTGTTCGTAAAAGCCGTTATCATGAGGATCTCGAACGTGTACTACTCCGTGCTGCACACGAAGTATCCGCAAGGATCGATGCCTTTACATTTCGTTCTGGCAGCGTTTCCGTCCGACTCCCGTTCTCTGATATCACACATCTCGAAGCTGATGGAAATTACGTAAAAATATATACTGCGTCAGATTGTTATTCCTGTCGTTCCACCATGCGTGAAATGCAGGAACAGTTTGATTCTCACGGATTCGTACGTATACACAAAGGCTTTCTGGTAAATTGCTCCGCTGTGCATCTGCTGTACACGGACAGCATAACGCTGGAAAACGGAACAGAGCTCCCCATTGGGCGCGCTTGGGCAGAGAATGCCAAGCAGCAAATCATGCGGTCGTTCCGCTAAAGAGGTTATTCTATGCGAAAGAAAGTACTAGAACAGGAATTTATACGACTGAACGCAGATTATAAAGCTTTGCTGGACGAAACGATTCAGCTGCGCGAGAAGGTAGCTACAGCCGATGAAGCTTTGGAAAAAATGCGTGCTACAGAAGAAAATGTGCGTTCTATCCATGAAAACACGCGTCGCTTAAAGCATGATATGCGCAACCATCTTATGGTCATCGCTATGTCTTTAGGAAATGAAAAGTATGATGAAGCTCGTACTTACACTGCACAGATTTTGGACAAGCTTAATCTGGAGTACTCTTATATTGACAGCGGAAATGCGCTATTGAATTACATTCTGAATTTAAAACTGCAGCAAGCCCAGCAGATGCAGGTACATATGCAGCTGCAGATAGAGAACCTTAAATTCCAAAAAATTGATAGTGTCGACTTCTCTTCTCTATTAACCAATCTACTCGACAATGCTATCCACGCCGCAGCAAACTCGGATAAGCGGCAAATTTCCGTATCCATCAGTAAAAAGCGCGGATATGAAGCTATTTCGGTACGGAACAGTATCAATTCCTCTGTTTTGGCAGTTAACCCGGATCTGCATTCCACACATGCGGAACCGGAAAAACATGGCATGGGAATAAAGCAGATTCGAGCCATTATAGAAAAATACAATGGTTTGCTGGATATTTATGAAGAAGACCTTGTTTTCTGTGTGAACGTTATGCTGCCGGCAGGCTGAGACAGCAGTCAAAAAAATGATTATTAATAAAAAAGACAAGAATGAACCGTATTTTTACAGTTCACTCTTGTCTTCTTGTTATGCTTCGTGTTTGTATATTGCTTTAACAATTTCCTCGATAGGTGTTTCAATAATACTGATATCCTGCATTTTGCAGTGGCTTGCCAGAAAAGCAAGTGCCTCTCCGGGCTGAAAATCCGACTGAGAAACATGGTATATCGACTCTGCGTCTTTCTTTTCAATCAATTCAAATCTAGTATCCTGAATCGCTTCTTTTGGGTCGGCAAAAGTTACGCGGATACTGTAGCCTTTGGAGTACTGTTCCTTGAAGGCGTTGAGACCGCCGTCATAAAGAACACTACCGCTATTGATCAGAACTAAACGGTCGCATACACTCTCTATATCTGTCATATCGTGTGTTGTCAACAGTACCGTCGTGTTTTTCTCTTTGTTGATTTCCCGCAGAAACGCGCGGATATTATCCTTTGCGAGGACATCAAGACCAATTGTAGGTTCATCCAAATAAACTACATCAGGATCATGTATTAATGCGAGTGCCAGATTTGCGCGCATTTTCTGTCCTAAACTCAGCTGACGCGCAGGTTGCATAAGGAATTGATCGAGTCCAAGCAAATCGCAGAACATCTCTACATTTTTCTTGTAGGTCTTTTCTTCAATCCGGTACATCCCACGAAACAAGTCCAGTGCATCTTGTACCGGCAGATCCCACAGGAGCTGAGAGCGCTGTCCAAAGACTGCACCCATATGTAAGGCGTTTTGCTTTCGATTTTTGTACGGCTCAAGATTACCGACTTTTACATAGCCGCTGGTGGGCAACAGAATACCCGTGAGCATTTTGATTGTCGTAGATTTGCCCGCTCCATTCGGACCGATATATCCGACCATTTCACCTCGATTAATTTCCAGAGAGATATGGTCTACCGCGCGTTTCGTTAGATATTGCGGTGCAAAAAAGTTTTTCACATTTCCAAAAGCGCCATTGCGTCTATTTTTGATTTTGAAATCCTTAACAACATCATGTAATTCTATATAAGCCATAATAAACCCCTTTCTTATGTTCCGGTGCTTTCGTATTTATTAATGACTGTCCTCCAAGCGAGGAGTAGTAAGAGTACCATCACAATTGCAACGAGAGGAGACAAATATTGGATAAACACTGGAAAAATACACATGTCCTGTTTTCCAAGTAAAGGCTGCAGTGGATAAAACGTCGTGAATCCAAGAGGTATGAAAACGGTCAGAATGATTTGCAAAGGTGTGCCGAAAATAGAAAGCGGATACCGAACAACATCCTTGAAAACATATGTAATGTTCTTAAGAGAAACATTGCCAATGGCCACAACACTTGGAAGCGAGGAAATCAAAAAGACGCATCCGGAGATAATGCCGCCCGATACCAATGTGATAACTAGCCAAAGTATGCCCCAAAGATTTAGTGTAACACCGAGAGAAATAAAGCTGAAAATCATTACAGTGGCAGATATTGTAAAGTGCGTAATATATCCAACATTGAAATTCGTGAATATTGCAAGGAAAAGTGAGTGTACCGGTCGAATCAGATAACTGTTCAGGTCACCAGTGCGGGCAAGATTCGGAAGCTGTCTGCAAAGGTCATGTGTAAATGTTGAACCGATTGCGTATGTGAACTGTGAGAAAGAATAGATCAGAAGTAATTCTAGAGAATTCCATCCGTTGAGAGATCCAAACCTTGAAACCAAAAGATACAAAGCCAGATACTGAAACACAAAGTTTGTACCTTGAGCCAAGATACCCATAATGAATGAAAAGCGATACTCGTTTTGAGACCGCCACTGTGTGCGAATAAATTGTTTTGCCAAGAATAGATAGAACATTACGGACCTCCTTTCTAGTCAACCGCCCTGAACTACGATTTTCTTTTGTGCCCGATACCACACAAAGCGCTCCAAAAGCAACAAACCGAGGAGCCACAGTACTTGTAAACAAAGATTGAAAATGATTTGATTCATAGACAGACGCCCTAAATACATTTCCATCGGTATAAACAGAACACAGCGGAACGGCATAAACCATGTAATGATATTCAACTTGTCCGGCAAAAACCAAAAAGGAACCATTTCTCCTCCAAAAACATACATTGCTGCTGTCAAAAACCATTGGATATACCAAACATTTCCAAGCCAGAAAGCCGTATAGCCCAATATTGTGTTGAGAAGTAAAAAGATCATATTTCCGAGAAGAGCACTCAATAGAAAAAATAAAACGTCTGCGAGTGTGGCGGGAAACAAGAGTGCATTGTATACAATTTTTGCAGCTACAATGCAGGGAAGAATGCATGTGAAGAAATTAAACATTTTCTCTCCTAATTCCATTGCCGCATGCTGTGCGAGCAGGTTCATGGGACGAACCATCTGCTGGCCAACCTCTCCAGAATAAACGGCATCTCCAATGCGGCTACCGGGCCAAAGCTGCATTCCCACCAAAAATGTTGAGGAGATCACACTGTATGTAATTGCCTCAGAAAGTGTTGCTGCAGGGTCGACGTTTTGCGCATAGAGCGCATTCCAAACGGATACATTGATAAGTACTGACATGAAACTGTAAATCAGATTGACTAATACATTGATGCGATAGACCGATTGTGATCGAAATGATCGTCGTGCCAAATCGAACCATAACACAATACTATTCATAACGTATCCTCCTTTTTGCTTGAATATAATATGCGGAATAAATCTTCGACCTGCGGTTCGTGAATAAGTATTTCAGACGCGATGCAAGTGTGCAGGACATGATCAATAATGTCCGCTGCCCGAACTGATTCAGGATCGAAAGTGATTTCCAAATCTCCATCATTCCAACTGAATCGTTGTATTGGAAGATCCTGAAAGTCGGGAACTCCATCGAGAATTTGGAAAACCAACCGATTCGACAGTAAATAGCGATGACGCAGATCAGATAAGTCTCCTGAATATATACATATTCCCTTATCTAACACGATAGCTCGGGTGCAAATTTTATCCATATCATTCAGATTTTGCACCGCTAATAGGATTGTAGTTGAATACTTCTGGTTCATTGTCAGTAAAATCCGAATCATCTGTTCCTTCATTGCGGCGTCCACACCGACAAATGGCTCGTACAGTAAAAGCAGTTCGGGCATAGAAGTGATTGCTTCATAAAAGCGAACGCGTGCGAGTTCGCCGCGAGACAGCTGATGTACCTTTGATGAAAGCAACGCAGAAAGCTTTAATGTTTCAAAACACTCCTTCAGAAAATCATCTGTATCGAAAATTGCGTTTTTCTTTGGAGATACGATTTCAGACACGCGTTCATCAGGTAAAGATTCGGGAAGAATGAACGTCATACGGTTCCGGTCGATACGGCTCATCTGCAGCGGTGTACGGCAAATAAGACTCGGATTCTTCCCCATGACCCACAGTCTCCCATGGTCCGGATTATAGATACCGAGAATTAACCGCATAAGCGAACGCTTCCCACTGCCATTTGGGCCGATCAAGCCAACACAATCTCCTTTTTCAATATGAAAGTTCAAATCCCGTAACTTGAGACCGTTACCCGAAAAGCTTCGGCTTAAATGTTCTGCTGTGATCATTCGCGCGCCTCCTTGTTTCGTGTTTATATTTTATCTAAATTTGAGATGAATTCAAGGTGGTTGTGATAAACAGCGTTCAGGGTGGGATATAAAACGCATAATGACACGTTTGCAGCAATATATGATTTTTAAAAAAAGAGTTTAAGTTCTCATTCGACTATCAAGCAAGATGGTTCTTCACTCATAGTATCCTACGAGATTGTGATGAGTATACTGAACTGTTTTATTATGGCATTGCACATATTCCGCTTATTTTCCGAGCTGGCTTTCAGATTGGCGACGAAGGCAAAGTGCGGCTTTTGCATAAAGATAGAAATGAACAATCGGTATTCAAAGAGATTTCAGTAGAAGCTGATAATTATACAATAGAGTTAAAAGGGCACTATGATTCATGCAACAAAGCATCTAAAGAAATGCTGGTTGTGGTGGCGACTTCATTTCCTGTTTCATCCAAAGACTTAGAAGTTTTCAAGAATAATAATATAGGTCATGAGTTGCGCTTTGAAATGTGTAATCCATCA